>NPIF01001249.1_pt3 | contig 107163 bp, 99 predicted proteins | sample 8637461 | NCBI WGS metagenome assembly NPIF01 (sample SAMN07420641, study PRJNA396082) | bioreactor metagenome | isolation source: sample BR12 brine-fed electro-methanogenic bioreactor BR | place: Japan: Kochi | collected 2016-12-09 | reverse complement strand
CAGGGAGCCCATTCGAACCTTCGACTTCAAACAAGCGAGGTTCGACAGCGTAGCGAAGCGGAGCTGTACGAGGCGGCTTGCCGCCGAGTCATCCTTCATGGCCCACCAAAGTAGTAACGAAGCCCGGACCTTGCGTCCGGGTTTTTCGTTTTCAGGGAGCGCATTCGAACCTTCGACTTCAAACAAGCCAGGCTCGACAGCGCAGCGAAGCGGAGCTGCACGAGGCGGCTTGCCGCCGAGTCATCCTTCATGGCCCACCAAGTAGTAACGAAGCCCGGACCTTACGTCCGGGTTTTTCGTTTCAGGTACCGCCATTCGAGTGCTTCTTCTGGAAGGTTGCTTTCGATATAAACCTGCGGTTTATCTAGTGACTGTCCAACCAAATTCTTGGTTGATAAACTGAAGAATATTAAGGAATATACTTCTATTGCTCGGGCGTCCAGGTCCGAGTTTATGCTCTGAAATAGAACTACAAGAGAACAATAAGTCGTAATATTCAATTATCCGTGCGTGCTTGCTGCAATATTCACTTATACGAGCAAGGAAGACGCATAATCAAATGTTAGGGCCAAAAACAAGGAGAGTCTGCTTGGCAACAAACTACGTTCTGATAGATTTTGAAAATGTGCAGCCGAGTAACCTGGAGGTTCTCAAGCAGCACCCTTTTAAAGTGTTGGTTTTTGTTGGTGCCAATCAAGTAAAGATACCGTTTGATCTGGCTGCAGCGATGCAGGGCCTTGGGGATGCTGCCCAATATATAAAAATTACCGGCACTGGCAAAAACGCTCTCGATTTTCACATTGCCTATTACATTGGTGAGCTGGCAGCCAAGGACTCAGGTGCGTACTTCCACATCATCTCCCGAGATACGGGTTTTGACACGCTGATCAAGCACCTCAAATCGCGTGGCATCAAAATCCAGCGTGAGCGAGACTTGGCGGAAATTCCCGTAGTAAGAATGTCCACGGCTACTTCTACCGACGATATGGTATCCGCCATTGTGAAAAACCTGGCAGGCCGAGGGCAGTCTCGCCCCCGCAAGGTGAAGACGCTTTCCAACACCATCAATTCGCTGTTCACAGAGAAGCTGTCAGAAAATCAGCTAAGCTCAATTGTGAGAGATCTTGAGCAGCGTAAGTACATAAAGGTGAATAACGGCAATGTTTCGTACCAGTTGCCGCAGCCCTAACAATCGCAGGCACAGCGACGCCCTTTCCATTGCGCCTTCGGCTACATTCCAAGGGCGCGCATGCTGCAAGCGTTATGTTTCAAAAACCAAGGATCGAATAAATGCAAATCATTTCAGTAATTAATTATAAGGGTGGGGTTGGTAAAACAACCGTTACCGCTAACCTTGCAGGTGAGCTTGCTTACAGAGGGAAAAGAGTTCTTCTGCTGGATATGGATGCACAAGCTAGTCTTACGTTTTCTTTTGTAACTCCCGACTACTGGGATAGCAATTTGGAAGAAAACAAAACCATTAAGAACTGGTTTGATTGCATTAGCGAAGGCATATCTACGATACCTCTATCTCAACTGATTACACGTCCTTCGAAGATCAATAGCTTTCTTAGTCGTAAAGGAAGTGGCGGCGTTGTTGACTTAATTAGCTCTCATTTAGGGTTGATAAATGTCGACCTTGAGCTTGCCACATTACTTGGCGGTGCCAATATGACTCAGACCAAAAAGAACTACATAAAGGTTCATGGGAAATTGAGGGCTGAGATTCAAAATGTAGCATTAGAAGAATATGACGTTGTTCTTATTGATTGCCCACCTAACTTCAATATCGTCACGAAGAACGCATTAATCGCATCAGATAAGATATTGATTCCCGCAAAACCGGACTACCTGTCTACCCTTGGCATAGATTACTTACATCGAAGCGTAGAGGGCTTGGTTAATGAGTTTAATGAATATGCGACATTAGATTCAGAAACCGAAGAGGTATCACCAGAATTTTTAGGCGTCGTATTTACAATGATTCAGATGTATAGCGGGGAGCCAATATCGGCTCAGAGGCAGTACATTGCACAAACAAGGCGACTGGGTGTTTCAGTAATGGAGAATAACTTTAGGGAGAATAAATCGATTTTCGCAGAAGCTCCCCAGAACGGTTTGCCCGTAGTGCTAAACGGATATTCAAACAATACGCACTCCGAAGTGGTGTCTGAAATTGAACGCTTTGTTGACGAATTTATTTCAGAAACTGGAGTGTAGCAATGAATGTAGCAAGATTGTCTAAATTGATCTTAAAGGCACTAGCCGAACAAGCATCTCAGCTTTCTGAAGAAGATATTCAGAAGCTGGAGAAAGGAAGCCACGAGCTGTCACTAAGTTTAGTGAAAAAGAAAACCACCCCAGTTGGAGTCGTAGAGCTGTCAAAAGCCCAGATGGATGAGCTACTTTCCAGATTGCAAAATTGCGAATCACGAGAACGAGGCCATGAGCTGATTTCCGGCGCATTGAAAAACAAAAAAGAACTTGAGCAGTTTGCAAAACACCTTGATGTTCTTGTCTTAAAGCAAGATAAGGTAGATCAAATAAAGGAAAAAATCATTGAAGCTACGGTGGGGGCAATACTACGCTCCAATGCGATACAGGGTAAAAACATAACAAGGCCATAAACGCGGACGTCAAAAAGCTGCGCCGCTCGTGCCTCTCTCTGCAGCTTTTTGCCTCCGGCTATGGCAGGCGTTAGAACTAGACATGCTTCCAAGCCGAATTGATAAAAATGCTCAATGGAAAGAACACTCTGAGAGATTCAGCTGTGAACACGCGCGTAGCGAATTGCGGGAACGAACGGTAAAGGGTGGCGGTAAGCAATATGTTCAGCAATGCCTACGTTGCGGTTCCGCGATTTCAAGTCCGATTAAGAAGGAGAATGCCATCGCTGAAAATGGTGGCAAGCCGTTGCCGCGGTTTGATGAACAGCTTAATTTATCTTGGGAAGCTGCCGCGAAAGAATCAGCTGAAAAGATTAAAAATGCCAATGACTCGGCATTCTGGCATGCTTACGAGGAGTACCTGGCAGGTCCGGCTTGGAGAAAGAAGAGGGAGAAAGTTCTTGAACGGGCAGGCGGTGTCTGTGAGGGGTGCCGCGAAAAACAAGCAACTCAAGTTCATCACTTGTCCTACGAGCACGTGGGCGATGAGTTCATATTTGAGTTGGTGGCGGTCTGCGATCACTGTCATGAAAAACTACACAATCAAAAATAGTTCTAGCAATCGGCTCCAAGCGACCCGCGAAAGCGGCGCGGCCGCTTTCGCGTGCGTCTGAGCCGAGCCGTTAGCATCAGATAAACAGGCAGAAAATTAAATGCGAAACCTAGAACCATATAGAGCTTTTTTTGATACCGCCTATCCGGATTACGCGGAGCTACAGTACGCGGAAATGCGGTGGTTGGTTTCTGTGCTGCCTAAAGTCGAAGTGGCGGAAGCCCTGTTATACAGCGACGAGGCACGCTTGATATGCGAGTTGATAACCCCAGTCATTAAAATTAAAAACTATAAATCTCAAACTCCGTTCCCCCTTGCGTTATATGAAGCGGCAATGCTTGTCGTTAAAATTAAAAATTCAGCTCCAGCAGAAAACGTGTCGAAACGCCACGTAGCTATGCTCAATGAATTATTGGAAATACAAGGGTTTCAACTACCAACGGCGTCAGCGGTCCTGCATTTTTGTCACCCCGACACCTACCCAATTGTTGACCGGAACATTGAAGCTGCGTGTGGGCTTTTGGCAAATGAGTTTCCCGAAGAACTAACAGATGCTCCACCATCTTTGCCTGCTTCAACAACGTCGAACAGCAATAAGCTAGAAAAATACAGGTCTTTTATTTCGTTTTTGAGGTCAATTGCGCACTTGCACAATCAGCAGCACCAAACACATTATGGTTGTCGGGAACTAGATAAGGCACTAATGGTTTTTGGCGTTGAGCGCCTGAGAAAAGGCGCTGAAAATGCTAACAATTAGCTCCTGTGGACCCCAAACACTGTGCGGCGTCTGTGTCCGCTGAGCATGGGCGTCAGGCTTTCTATACTTACGGACTTCGGCTACCCTTCTGCTGTGTCAGATTATTTGACAATGATTCTTTTTATAAAGGGGAATAAATACACAACGTTCTGTTTCCATTAGGGAGATATTAATCTGGCATAGTATATGCCTAAATGCAATTTTGTAACGTAAATATAGTTGTTCAATTAGAGTATTAAGGATGATCAAATGAAGAATATTCTTTCCTTGTTGTGCGCAGCAATAGCCCTAGCCAATATCTCAACTGCTAACGCTGCACTTATTGTCGATACTGGTCCTGGAGAAGGTAGCAATTCGGGTGGTTTGTCATTGTATAGCGGCCAATGGTTAGCAGCGGAGTTTTCTACCAGCCAGGCCTACACAATCACAAATATCGAGGGTTGGATTGGGAGTGGCCCGGGTACTGCAACGATTGCTATTTATGATGATGGAGGTTCAATACCGGGAACAGAGCTTTTTTCTACTGGCTTTTCGGTAGATAGCACACTTGATGATTGGTACGGAGCTTCCGGGTTATCATGGTTTTTGGACGCAGGAACCTATTGGGCTGCGTTCGAGGTTCGAGCTGGCGATACTTTAGAGGGTTGGATGGAAACCCCCGTTTCCAGCCCACTAATCAATGAGGTATTTACTTTCTCTTCAGCTTAGATTAGTAACACCTCTCTTGATATCGGTGTTCGCATAAATGCAGAGACAACTGCTACAGTACCAACCCCGTCAACAATAGCGCTGTTCGGTCTTGGCTTAGTCGGTTTTGGTTTTTCTCGTAGAAAAGCAAAAGCCTAACAATTGTATTAACTCGGATAAATTAAAAAACAGGGCTTTCTACCCCGTTTTTAATTTCCCGGTGATGCAGGCGCTAGGCAACTTGGGAGAGGGGCTTGCAGGCATCTGATTACTTCGAAATGAACCGCGTCGGTTGGGACAGACGTACAGCAAGCCATTTCGATTCCAAGTTTTATAACCTGCCGGGCTTTTTGGCGGGTGAAACATCTCTTCGTGAGATCGAATTGGCAGAACTCGGAAATGTGGGCGGTAAATCTTTACTGCACCTCCAGTGTCACTTTGGCATGGATACTCTGTCATGGGCTCGTAAGGGAGCAATTTGTACTGGCGTTGATATATCGCCGGTTGCCATCCAAAAGGCCCAAGAGCTGGCTCAGGAATTAAAGCTGAACGCAGAGTTTGTGTGTACGGACGTCTATTCTTTCCAGCGTTCTCGCTCAGCCCCATACGACATCGTGTTTACCTCTTACGGCGCGCTTTGTTGGCTGCCCGATCTCCACCAATGGGCTGAGGTAGTTGCTTCGAATCTTGCAGTTGGTGGCCGCTTTTATATTGTGGAATTTCATCCAATCTATGATCTTCTGGCGGGATATTCGTATTTCACCCAAGAGCAACCTGATGTGGATGAAGAAGGTACGTACACAGAGAACGGCGCAGAAGCGATAGCCAAGCTGGCAACTTGGGCGCATCCAATGTCCAGCGTTATCAATGCATTGCTTAATGTTGGCATTCAGATTGAGCGTGTAAGCGAGTTCCCATTCAGTCCATACAACTGTTTCGAGGGCATGGTTGAGCGAGAGCCGGGGCGCTTCTATCTGAGCCACAAGGGAAACGATGTTCCTATTGTCTACAGCATCACTGGGCGAAAAGTCGCCTAATAATTCGCTGCTCCTGACATTTGACTCGCTGCTCGGTTTGGCTGCGCCAAGCTCTCACATCGAGTCAAATACAGGAGAGTTCATGCGTTAGGTGTAAGACTGTGCCGAAGATTACCAATACATTAACAATGTCATGGCTAAGTTTGGATAGTTGGTCGGAGACCTATGTGGGAACCAAGTGGATTTTGGATAACGTACTTCCAGATAACATCTATCAAATGAAGGCCGAACACGGGCCTATTTCTCAGATGGTGCTACTAGGGGCGCATCAACTTGTTGAAAATATTCTATATAACTGCATAAGAACTAAACTGGAACAACAACTTGAAAATCAAAAAAATATTGAATCAACACTAAAAAATCTCCGCTTTGAAGATGCTCTAAAGAAGGTGCCGAAAGAACTTACGGGACAAAAATTACCACTTGGTCGGCAACCACTCCAGTCGGTGACTATTCTTCAAAAACGTAGGAATGCAACTGTTCACTACCGATCAGCATTGGCAACACCGCAAATGGCTAGGTCTGCATTCTATACTGCGGTAATAGGTTCCAAGGAAATATATAGTCATTTCTATCCGAGTGAGGAATTCAAATATGAGCTTGTGTTGCGTAAATATCCGTTTGAACCTCAGCCATTTTTGTCAATAAATATGTTTCCAGAGAATATTGCTAAGCAAAATACCTAACGAATCAATAAACTTCGCGCCATAGGCACCGGACAGCTTATATTACGCTGCGTTGCAACTGCTGGTTATAGATCTGTTAAACTTTTTTCGAAGTCGAACCAACCAACGCGAATCGAAGCTGCTTTCACTAGTCCCAAACGGATATAGGGGTGTCATGAGTCTTTCGCCTCTTTCGCCTCTATCGACAGATAGCGACGGCTTCCCCATTTTATCTACCAAAACGGATCTTTAGCCCTACAGGGACAACCCAGGCATACCCTAGGGTGTAGTAGTTGATGGCGGGTTGTTGTCCTACTCCCCGGCGGCGATGAGTTGCAGAATATCCTGGAAATTTTCCTGTTGCAGGTAATCCAGAAAGGTCTTGGCTGCCCGTGACAGGTATTTCCCCTTACGGTGTACCGCATACCAGTTGCGGGTGACCGGAAACCCTTCCACGTTAAGCAGAACCAGCTGTTTGCTTTGAAGTTCCAGCTTCAGGCTGAACGAGGAGAGAATGCTGATACCCAGGTCGGACATGACGGCCTGCTTGATCGCCTCGCCACTGCCCAGTTCCATGTAGGGTTCGATATGGATGTCCCGCTCCCGGAAAAACTGTTCCACTGTCTGGCGGATTCCTGAGCCCGGTTCACGGGTAATGATGCGCTCGGAGACAAGCTGCTCGGGGTTGATAATGTCATGTTTCGCAAGGGGATGGTTGGGATGGGCCAGGACCACCAGTTGATCTCCCAGGAAGTTATGCACGTCGATATCATCCCGTTGGGGCAGGGTGGCCATGATGTAGATATCATCGGCGTTGGCGTCGATCCGCTCGATAATCCGCTCATGGTTACTCACCTTGAGCTTTGGTACTACCTGGGGATATTTGCGCAGGAAGCCACCCAGGTATTGCGGCAGAAAATATTTTGCAGTGGTCACCGCCGACAACCGTAACGGACCGGTGACCTCGCCGTGCAGCTCTTTTAGTTGCTCTTCAAAACTCTCCAGACTGCTGAAAATATCCCGGCAGGTTTCCAGCAACGCCTTGCCTTCCGCAGTCAGAAATATCTGGTTGCCCATCTTCTCGAACAGGGTGGTATCCAGAATCTCTTCAAGCCGTTTCACCTGGATGGATACACCCGGCTGGGACAGGTGTATCTCCTCAGCCGCGCGGGTGTAACTGCGATGCTCCGCCACCGCCTGAAATATCCGTAGTTGCTGCAGAGTGGCTCGGATCATCTCCCGGCTCCATGGGGTAGGTCATTACTAATTAGTTATGACACATATATTTACTATTAATTTCCATTATTTATCCCGATCCCTAAAACTTCAACCCTGCATGCAACAAGGGCTGCGGTTACCTGACCGCTGCAAATGAACGCTGGTTAGAGAGAGGAGCAAAACGACATGGCTGTAAAAAGCTACAACGCAGGAGTCAAGGAGTACCGTGAAACCTATTGGATGCCCGACTACACGCCGAAGGAGACCGATCTCCTGGCCTGTTTCAAGATTACCCCCCAACCGGGTGTGCCGAGGGAAGAGGTAGCTGCTGCGGTCGCTGCCGAATCTTCAACCGGTACCTGGACCACCGTATGGACGGATCTGCTGACCGACCTGGATTACTACAAGGGCCGCGCCTATGCGATCGAGGATGTGCCGGGTGATGATACCTGCTTCTACGCCTTTGTTGCCTATCCGATTGACCTGTTCGAAGAAGGATCGGTGGTGAATGTACTGACCTCCCTGGTGGGTAACGTGTTCGGATTCAAGGCACTGCGTGCCCTGCGCCTGGAAGACATACGCTTTCCCGTTGCCTACGTGATGACCTGCAATGGCCCGCCCCAGGGGATACAGGTGGAGCGTGACCTGATGAACAAGTACGGTCGCCCGTTGCTCGGCTGCACCATCAAACCCAAGCTCGGCTTGTCGGCCAAGAACTACGGGCGCGCCTGTTATGAGGGGTTGCGGGGTGGGCTCGACTTCACCAAGGATGACGAGAACGTCAACTCCCAACCGTTCATGCGCTGGCGGCATCGTTTCGACTTCGTGATGGAGGCTATCCACAAGGCTGAGGCCGAAACGGGAGAACGCAAGGGCCACTACCTGAATGTCACTGCGCCGACCGCCGATGAAATGATGCGCCGTGCCGAATATGCCAAAGAGATTGGCGCCCCCATCATTATGCACGACTATCTGACCGGGGGGCTTTCCGCCAACACCCAACTGGCACAGTGGTGTCAGAATAACGGTATGTTGCTGCACATCCATCGTGCCATGCACGCCGTACTGGATCGCAACCCTCACCATGGCATCCACTTCCGCGTACTGACCAAAGTCCTGCGCCTGTCGGGTGGTGATCACCTGCACTCCGGTACGGTTGTCGGCAAGCTGGAAGGGGACCGGGACGCCACCCTGGGCTGGATCGACATCATGCGTGACAGCTTCATCAAGGAGGATCGCAGTCGCGGTATCTTCTTCGATCAGGACTGGGGCGCCATGCCTGGTGTCATGCCGGTGGCCTCGGGTGGTATCCACGTCTGGCATATGCCGGCGCTGGTGAACATCTTCGGCGATAACTCGGTACTGCAATTCGGCGGCGGCACCCTGGGGCATCCCTGGGGTAATGCGGCCGGTGCCGCAGCCAACCGGGTGGCGGTCGAGGCTTGCGTACAGGCACGCAATGAAGGGCGCGAACTGGAAAAAGAGGGAAAGGAGATTCTGACCAGCGCGGCTAAAAGCAGCCCGGAGTTGAAGATGGCGATGGAGACCTGGAAAGAGATCAAATTCGAGTTTGATACCGTCGACAAACTGGATGTGGCCCACCGTTAGGTGACGGCCCGGCGGTCAACAGTGGCCGCCGTCCCCCGCTACCCATTTGAAGTATTGAAAAGAGGAAACAGATCATGAGTAACGTGCAAGATTATGCCTCCAGCCTGGAGGATCCCGGAAGTCGCAAGTTTGAGACCTTCTCCTATCTGGAACATATGAGTCCGCAACAGATCCGCCAGCAGATTCAGTACATCGTCAACAAGGGCTGGAACCCGGGAATCGAACACTGTGAGCCGGTTAATGCTTTCCAGAACTACTGGTACATGTGGAAACTGCCCATGTTTGGTGAGACCGATGTGGATGCGATTCTGGCGGAATGTGAGGCCTGTCATAAAGCCCATCCGGAAAACCATGTGCGCCTGCTTGGATTCGATAACTATGCCCAATCAGCCGGTGCCTCGATGGTCATTTTTCGCGGTGTGGCGGTATAGCGCAGGGGCAAACCCAAATCCCTGTCCGGTTACTGCCGGACAGGGGGATAACCCCCGGTTTCTCCGGTGATGGATCGAACCACTTAGCATCAGGTAAAGCAGAACCATGAGTAAAACAGCGACATACGCAGGTGTGCATAACGAGGTACTGGGCGGCATGACCACCATAGGCAAAGTGGTGCGGGATGCCTGGGTGTTTGGCCTGATTCCGGAATCGGAAACCTGCCAGGGTTGGAACCTTGCCGGTATAGATGGTCTGCTGCAGCGGGTTAATGCGGAGTGGGATAAGTACGGCTGCCTGGTCAGTCAATTACCGGATGAATTGTTCAAACGGCATGGCCGCATTCACGGGGCGGCCATCAGCCGGGCCCGGGCCGCCGGCTGGAGTGGTGAACTGGAAACCGATGACGATGCTTAACTTTACCGACAGCCATGAAGGATCTGTTATGTCTACCAATACCGTTGATCCCAACCAGTACGTGATAAAAAAGGCGCCCTACTACGAGCCGGTGGGTAAGGAGGTTGCACTCTACGAGGCCGCCTACCAGGCGCGCATGCCGATGATGCTCAAGGGGCCGACCGGTTGCGGCAAGTCCCGGTTTGTGGAGTACATGGCCCACCGGCTGAACAAGCCTTTGATTACGGTGGCCTGTAACGAAGATATGACCGCATCCGACCTGGTGGGCCGTTTTCTGCTCGACAAGGATGGTACCCAGTGGCAGGACGGGCCACTCACCACCGCGGCCCGTATCGGTGCCATTTGCTATCTGGATGAAGTGGTGGAGGCACGCCAGGACACCACGGTGGTGATTCACCCCCTGACCGATCACCGGCGGACACTGCCGCTGGACAAGAAGGGTGAATTGATAGAGGCCCATCCGGACTTCCAGCTGGTTATCTCCTATAACCCCGGTTACCAGAGCCTGATGAAGGATCTCAAGCAGTCGACCAAGCAGCGCTTCGGTGGGCTGGACTTCAACTACCCTGAACTGGAAAAAGAGATTCAGATCGTCGCCAGGGAGTCGGGTATCGACAGTGCGACAGCGGAAAAACTGGTGCAGATTGCCCACCGGGCGCGCAATCTCAAAGGGCATGGCCTGGATGAAGGCATCTCCACCCGCCTGCTGGTTTATGCCGGGCAGCTGATCGGCAAAGGGGTGGATGCGGATGATGCCTGTCTGATCACCATGGTGACGCCACTGACCGATGATCCGGATATGCGCGATACCCTGACCGCTGCCGTGCAGACATTCTTCAGTTGATCCCGGTAGCCGAAGCTGTCTTGAAACAGTCCTGGATAACAGGATCCACCACCCGTAATTCGTGACCCGGGGCGAGGCCCTCACGCATGAGTATTCATCTGGAAGATTACGAAGAGTTTTTACAGGAGGCCGCACCGGAAGTGCGCGATGTCCTGGAAAGTACTTTTCATGAGGCGGCACGGGTGATGTCACCCGCCGGGCTCCAGGCGTATATGGAGGGCGCCAGGGGGTTGTGCAACCTGGGGCGGGGCAGTGGCGTGGTGATTACCTATCTGCAGGAGATGCCATTGGTGGTGAAGGAGTGCGGTGAGGATGTTATCGCCGACTGCCTGACCGCCGCCATGCAACTGGCCTCCATGGTCTCAGGTGAAGTGGTGGCGTTGTTGTTCAACAGCCTGCCGGCGGCCGCGCGCAACCTGGGCGACGCGGAGCTGCTGCGCGCCTACCTGACACTGATACACCAGCTGTCCGGAACCGCAGCCCGGGGTTTGCGCCCCATGCTCAATCACATGGATGAGTTGTTGTCAAAGCTGACCATCAGCGGGCTGCGCCGCTGGGCCAATTTCGGCGCCCAGGCCTACCGGCGGGATTTTGCCAATCTGACCGCCTATTTCAACCTGGAGTCGGCCGACAGCCGGGCCATGCTGCAGAAGGAGCGGCGCGGGGTGTTGTTTATCAGGATTCAGCGCAAGGTGAACTTTTACCTGCGTGCCCTGTGGGGGCGTGACTTTTTTCTCCGTCCTACCGGCGCCGAATACACCGACTTCAAACCCTATATTGAACATCATATCTTCCACATGCCGGATGCGGTGGATGATCTGGGTGAGATCACCGGGTTGGAACTCTACCGTGCCACCGCCGCTCACATGGCAGCGCACCTCTGTTACAGCAGTGCCCCCCTGTCAGCAGAACAGTTGAGCCCGGCCCAGATCTATTTCATCGGCCTGGTGGAGGATGCACGTATTGAGTACAAGGCAATCAACGACTTTCCCGGCTTGAAGAAGCTGTGGAGAGCCCTGCTCGCCTACGACTACGAGGTCCCGCTGGAGCACCCCACCATGGGTTTGCTGGAACAGGTGTCACTGATGCTGCTGGACGCTTCGGTGCAAAGTGGTGACGCAGAGCTGGACGAGATTGCCCGGCGTTTCCACGCCCAGATCGCCGAAAGGCAGGATGATAACCAGCTCTCCTGGCATCTGGGGTTGGACCTGTTCAATCTCTTCTCCGCGCGCCGGGAAGTGCCAAGTCTGCGCATCCTGGAGCGCAACCGGATTCTGTACCGGGACGACAACCGGTTTATCTGGGCATTCGAGGAGTTTGACTGGAATCAGGGCGACGCCTATCTGCCCGCCAGTCAACGCCAGACCCGGAAAACCGTTAACGTCATGGCCATGGCCAACGAGGTGGATTGCGAACTGGCCGGTGATGATGCCCAGGAGATATGGACCTGTGCAACAGAGGTGTTCCCCTACGAAGATGGGGGTGTCAGCTTTAACCAGATGTGGGGTCGGGAGCCGGTTTCTGAACCCTTCTACTACCAGGAGTGGGACTATCAGATCCAGTTGCACCGTCCCGACTGGGCAACCCTGTATGAACGCTATCAACCGAAGGGGGATCTGCAGGTCGTTGAGGAGATTCTCACGGCCTACAAGCCTATCACCCATCGCATCAAGCAGATCATCGATCTGTTGACCCCCGCCGGGGTGCAGCGCATCCGTAATTTGGAGGATGGGGATGAGATTGATCTGAATGCCGCCATTGACGCCATGGTATCCATGCGTATGGGTGAACAACCGAACCCGCGCATTACGATGCGAAACGTGCTGAAGACGCGGGATCTTTCGGTGGTGGTTTTGTTGGACCTGTCGGAATCCACCAATGAAAAGATGACCGGTTCAGATAAGACCGTGTTGCAGCTGACCCGTGAAGCGGCCACCCTGGTCGCCACGGCGATCGAGGGCATCGGCGACTCCTTTGCCCTGCATGGTTTCGCATCGGATGGCCGTCACGATGTGCAGTACTACCGCTTCAAGGATTTTAATCAACACTTCGACGACGAGGCAAAAGCGCGGCTCGCCGGTATGAAGGGTGGTCTGTCTACCCGCATGGGGGCGGCGCTGCGACATGCCGGTCACCACCTGATGAAGCAGCCGGAACGGCGCAAGTTGATCCTGCTGGTGACCGATGGGGAGCCGGCGGATATTGACGAGCGGGATCCCCAACATCTGCGCCATGACACCCGGAAGGCGGTGGAGGAGCTCTACAGTCAGGGTGTATTAAGCTATTGCCTGACCCTTGATCCCCACGCTGACAGTTATGTGAAACGCATTTTTGGCGAGAGTAATTACACCATCATTGATAATGTGGATCGCCTGCCCGAACAACTGCCAACCCTGTTCGCCAGTCTGACCCGATGAATAGCCGTTATCACCATGTATAGCCGACACAACGAAGTACCGGCCTACCAAACCCAGTACGTTGTTGTGGAGGCGGCGCTATTCAACCGGGTGCAGACCGCCCTGAAGCGTTTGGGCGGGGAGATTCGAATGATGATACCGGGACTGAAAAGAGTCGATCTGATACTGCAACGGGATGCCTGGATTATTGTGGATCGCGCGTTTAATGACTTGCCGGTAGCCGCCTGGAGTGAGTTTTTCGCCCGGCGCCGAACGGCCCTGCATACGCCCGTGCCCTGTCGATTGAAATATTACCATGCCAACGCTGACCTACTTGTCCGGCGGGTACTCAACCCGATGGGGCGGTTGTTGGACGATCGATTATCAAAATTCAAGCGCGGTCACCAGGTGATCCATTTGATCGATAGGAGGTAAGCGAAACGGTAGCGCATTTGTTGTGTATCGGTTTCGGTTTCACCGGTTGCAAAGCCCGGCAATCAGGGATGGCTACCGACAACCCACCACCCTTTACCTGAAGCGAGTAAACAGATATGGCACTTGTTCAAATGCAAGACATGTTACGCCACGCCTATAGCAACAAATACGCGGTGGCTTCTTTCGATGTGGTCAGCCTGGATTTTTTACAGGGTGTCATTAATGCGGCGGAACAGTGTCGTGCCCCGGTAATACTGGCGCTGGCAGAGCCGTACTTTGATCATTTTGACCTGGAACTGCTGGCCACAGCGGTGGAGACAGCGGCACGGCGGAGCAGTGTGCCGGTAGCGATCCATTATGATCATGGCAGTGGCCCGGAAGGCGCCCTGCGCGGCATACGCCATGGATGTAACGGCGTGATGATCGATGCCTCGAATCGGTCGCTGGATGAGAATATTGTCGTCACCAAGAGCGTTGTCGAGATGGCCCACGCCTGTGGTGTGCCGGTAGAAGCCGAGTTGGGTTACGTACCGGAGAGTGGTGATGAACTGATCTTTACCACGGTGGATGAAGCCCGCGGGTTTGTGCGACTGACCGATGTGGACTTCCTGGCGGTTTCCATCGGCACGGTGCATGGTCGACTGAAGGGCAAGGCGCGCCTGGATTACGCCCGCCTGCGGCAAATTGACGAGGCGCTGCAGATTCCTCTGGTGCTGCACGGCAGCTCAGGTCTGAGCGATGATCAGTTGCGTCGCCTTATAACGCACGGAATTGCAAAGGTGAACGCCTTCACTTCAGTCACCGATCGGGCGGTTGGCCTGTTGCGGCGTAATGCACGGACCAAGGATGAGGGGTATATGCAGCTGTTCAACGGGGTGCGTGAAGAGATGGAACAGGAGGCGGATCGTCTCATGCGTATCTGTGGTTGTGCCGGCCGGTCCGCCGAGGTGATGGCACAGTGCCGGGACTGGCAGGGCGTGGACTATGTACTCAAGTTCAATCTTCCCGATACGGAGCCGGAAGAGATGGCGATGATTATCCGGCGTGGACGGCAACTGCTGCTGGACATTCCCGGTGTGCGAGAGATAGAGGTGGGTGAGTCTGACAGGAATGGCCACTACTCCCAATATTGCTGGCAGATACGGCTGATCAATGCCGAGGTGGTGGATTCATTGAAGCAGCATCCTGAATTTATCAATTTCACCCGCCGTTATCTGAAAGACAAAGGTGCCGACATGACCACCGGCGTTTATCGGACCCTGCAGGTCAGCTAGAAACGCACACCGGGATCACCCCCGCTTTTTCCCTCGGGTGGATCACGCAGCACCCATCATCGCTGTGCAGTCACTCTGGTTGCTGGCATGGCCTGTGCTAGTACTCCTGGAGTAACAACACAAGTGAGTAATCGAGATGGAATTAACAGAGAAGATAGCCAAAGCACAGATGTTACGGACACAGGTGGGTGAACTGGAGTCAAAGCTCAATCGGCTGCGCAGCGAGTTGGACCGGTTGGACGGTGAGATAAAGAGCGATCTGGATGCGAGTGGGGAAAACTACGCCCATCTTTCCGAGGATGAGTTTCAGGCCATGTTGGCCGGGATGAATGATCCCTCCCTGATTCGTATCGAAGTGGTCTACGCGCTGCGGGATCAGCAGGTCATAAAAGAGATACAGGTGTGTCGCGGGGCCACCATCGAGGATGGTATCCGCATTTCCGGCATTCTGGATGAGTTTGATGAGATCGATATGGAAACCAGTAAAGTCGGCGTATACGGTGTCTTGCGTAAACTGGATGATCCGGTAGGGGAGGGTGATCGAATCGAGATCTATCGCCCGGTGGCCTAGTTAGCGCCGGGTGATGCCGGCTAGGTTCGGTCATGTGTCACCTGTATTAATCGGTTTGCAATGATGTCGCCCATTTTCGCCTTGATAAGGTGCACGCTGACAAGTTCTGCACTATAGAAAAACATGATTCTGTCAAGGTTATATATCCTCGCCACGATCAGCGATAGTGAAAAAAGGCCTTTAACTATCGCGTCTGACGCACTTCCGGCCACGCCGGCTGAAAAATCTGGCACAACATCTGCGACATAGTCAGGGAAGGTCCTGTCCGGTTATGACAAGTTATGTTACCCGGACAGGCTTGGCGCTACTACAACAGTCGGAGAAATGAAAAATGGTTGCGAAGTTTAAGCACAAGCAGTTTATGTTGGCGTTGCCACTGGCCCTGTTACTGGGGAATCCGGTACAGGCCGAAACCATCCAGATCGGAATCGGTCATCAGAGCACGGTCACCAATACCGTGCCTGGTGGCATCATTCTGGAGAAACTGGCCCTGCTGGAGAAACATTTGCCAAAAGATGGCAAGTACGCGGACGTTGACTACGAGATTGTTTACAAGGACTACACCTCGGGCCCACCTATCACCAACCAGATGCTGGCCGGCAAGCTGGCGTTTGGCGTTATGGGTGACTACCCGCTGATTGTTAATGGGGCCCAGTTTGAAAAGACCGGTCGGGCAGAGAGTCGCTTCATTGCAGTAACCGGTTATAACCTGAAAGGGACCGGTAACGGCATCGTGGTCCCGGTGGATTCCGATGTCTATTCGCTGGAGCAACTGGAAGGTAAGGCCATCTCCACGCCGGTGGGCAGTGCGGCCTGGGGCATGACCCTGAAGGTGTTGCGGGATAACGGACTGATGGACAAGGTGCAGCTGAAAAACCAGAGTCCCCCGGTTGGCGTGAACAACATCGCCCAGGGAAAAATCGACGCCCATTCCGATTTCTGTCCCTGGTCGGAAGTGATGGAGTTTCGCGGTACCGGGCGTAAAGTGTATGACGGCAGCGAGGCAGGTATTCCAACCTTCCACGGCACCGTGGTCTCCACCAGCTTTGCCGAAAAGTATCCTGAGATTGTCCAGGCTTATGTGGATGCCACCCTGGAGGCACAGGAGTGGATCGTGAATGATCCGGTGCTGGCCGCCACCAAGGTCTCTGAGTGGACCGGCATCGAGAAAGAAGTGTTGTATCTGTACTTCTCCAAAGGGGGCATTTCAACGTTCGAGGCATCGATCAAACCCGAATGGGTAGCGGCATTGAAATATGATCATGGTCTGCTGGTGAAAGAGAAGAATGTACCGCCACTGACCTTTGAAAAGTGGATCGACGACACCTACGTCAAGGCGGCCTACAAAGCACGTGGACAGGATTATTCGTCACTGGCCAGTAGCGTGGTGACTCCCAAAGTGGATGATGCGGATCTGGCACCGGCAGAGATGTGGATCGATGGCGAAGGTATTGTCAGCTATCCCAGTGTAGCGGCCATGACCGAAGCCCATAGCGCGGCCCTTAAGGCGGGCAAGAAAGTGAATGCCACCTATGTGTATGACAAAAGCACCGGCCTGAAGCTGTTTGGTCACGTGGCCTTCTACGTTAAGTTGCCATCGGGAGAACTGGTGACCTACATGAAGAAAGGTGATGCGGACAAGGCGCAGGGAAACCTGATAGCCTGGGCAGATATTAAGTAAATCACTTTTTATTGACCCACACGGGGAGGACAACACAGCTGCGATCAGGCAGTGGGTTGTCCTCCCTTTTTTTGTCTGCTGAAAATGATTTCGTTGTCGCTGATCTGGCTATCGCCTTTCTGTTTCGCCCTGAAAAAAACCTCACACATTTCGCTTGTATTACTCAACGGTCGGGCATGCACTGCTATGCACTTAAAACGTGGTGCATTGCAGCACCTGCTGCACTAAAAGCAGGCGCGAACGAATGCGATGAATTTATCCACGAGCGTAAATGAAAGATATAAATACCAAGTAAAAACATAAAGATAAGGCAATTACTGTACTCAATAAAAAGATTGGCACAGCTCCTGCAACATTAACCACAACAAGGCATGACTAGTTATGACAAGTTGGTTTTTGATCCTTGTCGACAAACAGAGACCGGAGAGAACAGTGAGCATCGATAACAGGGCAGCGATATTGATAGATGAAGAACTGGATGAGGTTGTTCCCATGCGCGAGATAAAAAAACCGGAACAGCCAGTGGCTCCGGAACAGTTGTCCGCAACGGTGGTGAAACCGGTCAGGAAAAAGCCTACCGCACGTCCGTGGGGTCGTTACCTGGTGCGTACGCTCTCTGTCATTGCGGCGGTCGTGATCTGGCACCTCTGCTCGGTGAACCACATCTCCTTCGTGGTCAGTTTCGAGAATGTGCCGAATCCCGTGCGCGTAGGTGAACAGCTCTTTTACCTGCTTGGCACGCAAGAGTTCTACACCCACATCGGTGTCAGCTTCTGGCGCATCCTGCTCAGTTTTGGCATCGCCTCGGTACTGGGCGTGCTGGTGGGTATCCTGATGGGACGCTCGCGGGTGATTGCCGATGTGATGTTTCCCCATATCGAAATCCTGCGACCGATACCGGCCGTCGCCTGGATACCGCTGGCGATCCTGATGTTCCCCACCGAAGAGTCGAGCATCATTTTTATTACCGCCCTGGGCGCTTTCTTTCCGATCGTGCTGAGCACCATGCACGGGGTTGATCAATCCTCGGAAGTGTACGTACGGGCTGCCAAATCATTGGGTGCCGGCAAGCTGGAGATTCTCCGGCATGTGGTGTTGCCCGGTGCACTGCCCAGCATCATGTCGGGGCTGGCGATCGGCATGGGCGTTGCCTGGTTCTCCCTGCTGGCCGGCGAGATTATCAGTGGTCAGTACGGCATCGGGTACTTTACCTGGAACGCCTACTCCCTGGTGCAGTACGAAAACATCGTCATCGGCATGCTCACCATCGGCGGCCTCGGAACCGCTTCCACCTGGCTGGTGAAGCAGGCATCAAAACCGGCGCTGCGCTGGCAGGAGAATGAGCGATGAGCGGGCGCCTCTTTACTGAGTCTGTGACAGGGCTACCCGATCAGATCGGCGAAATTGCAAAACAGAATTTATTAACTGCACCACGCTGCAGGCCAGATGCAGGAGAAAAGTAATGAGCACCGAACCGTTAAACGAAACCGCTCTGCCGCCGCTGGGCAAGACCCGCAAAACCCACTACAAGCCGGAGAAGGGACATATCGAGATTGATCATGTGACGGTCGATTTTGGCGGCGGCGCCATCGCCGTTAACGATGCCTCACTGGAGATCATGCCGGGTGAGTTCGTCTGTCTGCTCGGTCCGTCCGGTTGCGGCAAGTCCACCCTGATGAATACGGTGGCAGGATTTGTTCACGCCACGTCCGGGTCGGTCAAGGTCGACGGGGTAACCATAGAGGCGCCGGGTCAGGATCGCGGCATGGTGTTCCAGCAACACTCGCTGTTTCCCTGGAAAACGGTGTGCGACAACGTGGCCTTCGGTCCGCTGATGGCGGGTGAAGGCATCGACAGCGCCCGGGCAACGGCCCGATCCCTGTTGGAGATGGTGGGACTCAGCGCCTATGAAAAGCGTTTTCCGGGCGTACTCTCCGGCGGTATGAAACAGCGTGTCGGTATCGCCCGTGCGCTGGCCAACTATCCCAGCGTGCTGTTGATGGATGAACCCTTCGGCGCCCTGGACGCCCAGACCCGCGCCATGATGCAGGAGAACCTGCTGCAGATCTGGGATGAGTTCGGTATCACCGTGATCTTTGTGACCCACGATATTGATGAAGCGGTCTTCCTGGCCGACCGGGTCGTGGTGATGAGCGCCAGCCCGGGCCGCCTGATTGCGGATATCAGGGTTGACCTGCCCCGTCCCCGTATGCCGGCCATGGCCACCAGTGAAGATTACATCAAGGCGAAACAGCAGTGCATGGAGTTGATCCGGGTCGAGTCCTTGCGCGCGTTTGAACAGCAGCGCGCCACCGGATGACCGGCGCAGGCGAGCCGTGTTGATTGCACAGGTTGATCGGTGATGCGCCATTTCACCACATGAACAGCGGCGCTTGACCCACCTGCTGATGGAAGCCGGACCATGCAACCAACATCGGGTGACCTGCCGCGTCAACTTGTAATGACCAGTTATAACAGGAGAGGACAATGAGTCGAGAGCAAACACCGCTGAAACCGTTAAGCGTGGCTTCCTCGCAGCCTCTGTATCTGCAGATCAAGACCGTACTGGCACAGCGTATCCAGGACGGTCACTACCAGCCGCACGAACGGCTGCCATCGGAAAGCGAGCTGATGAAGGTGTTTGGTGTCAGTCGTATCACGGTGCGCCAGGCATTGCGGGATCTGCATGGCGAGGGCCTGGTGTTCAGCGTACAGGGCAAGGGCACTTTCGTCTCCAAGCCGAAAGCGATGCAGAACGTGCAGCGCCTGCAGGGATTCGGAGAGGCCATGGTGCCCCAGGGTTATGAAGCCTCGACCCGGGTGATCAGCGTACAGGAGGTGCGCCCCCTGCAGGAGATCGCCGAAGCGCTGGGATGCAAGCAGAGTGACCTGGTGGTTGAGCTGAAGCGGGTGCGTTACCTGAACCGGGAACCGATCTCCATCGATCACAGTTTCTATCCGCCGGAGATAGGTCGTCCCCTGATGGGCCGGGACCTGACGCAAGACATCTTTCCCCTGCTGGAAAATGAATTTGATATTGCCCTTTCGTTCGCCGACCTGCGCATCGAAGCGGCCCTGGCCGGCGCCAGTGAGGAGCAGTATCTGAACTACCCGGTTGATTCTCCCATCCTGAAGATCCGCCGGCTGGTGGTGGCCCAGGCCGGCCAGCCGGTGGCCATTGAAATACTTTCCTACCGTGGTGATGCCTTCCAGTACCACCTGCGCGCGGAACGTTAGCGACATGACAAGCAGACACACATTGGAGTCATAGAGATGAGCGATAAGACAGCGAACGACGAAATCCTGGAAGTGGACGTACTGGTGATTGGTGGTGGTACCGCCGGACCCATGGCAGCGGTGAAGGCCAAAGAGGCCAATCCCGAGTTGCGTGTGGCGGTGCTGGAGAAGGCCAATGTGAAACGCAGTGGCTGTATCAGCATGGGTATGGACGGCCTGAACAACGCGGTGATTCCCGGCCATGCCACGCCCGAGCAGTACGTCAAGGAGATCACCATCGCCAACGATGGCATCGTCAATCAGAAAACCGTAATGGCCTATGCCGAACGCAGTTTCGACATGATCAACCAGCTGGATGAGTGGGGCGTCAAGTTCGAGAAGGACGAAACCGGTGAATACAACGTGAAGAAGGTTCACCACATGGGTACCTATGTACTGCCCATGCCCGAGGGTCACAACATGAAGAAGATCCTCTATCGGCAGTTGCGTCGCAAACGAGTGCAGGTGATCAACCGCTTCATGGCCACCCGCCTGTTCAACGGCCCGGATGGTCGCATTGCCGGTGCCATGCTGCTGAATCCCCGCACCGGCGAGACCGCCGTGATCCGGGCCAAAACGGTCATCCTCTGTACCGGTGCGGCGGGTCGTCTGGGTCTGCCCTCGTCAGGTTACCTGTTCGGCACTTATGAAAATCCCACCAATGCGGGTGACGGCTATTCCATGGCCTACCACGCGGGCGCCGAACTCACCGGCCTGGAGTGCTATCAGATCAACCCCCTGATCAAGGATTACAACGGCCCGGCCTGCGCTTATGTGACCGGTCCCATGGGTGGCTACACCGCCAACGCACAGGGTGACCGCTTCATCGAGTGTGATTACTGGAGCGGCCAGATGATGATGGAGTTCTTCAAGGAACTGGAAGGGGGCAAGGGGCCGGTGTTTCTCAAGCTGGATCACCTGGCGGAAGAGACGGTGGAAGAGATCGAGGAGATCCTGCACTCCAACGAGCGTCCCAGCCGGGGTCGTTTCCATGAGCATCGCAATACCAACTACCGGGAAAAGATGGTGGAGATGCACATCTCCGAGATCGGCTTCTGCAGCGGTCACAGCGCCTCCGGTATCTGGACCGATGAAAATGCCCGTACCACGGTGCCCGGACTCTATGCGGCCGGCGACGTGGGATCGGTGCCGCACAACTACATGCTGGGGGCCTTCGTCTATGGCGCGATAGCCGGTGAAGATGCCGCGCAGTTCTGCACGGACCACGACTTTGCCGATATCGATCCGGCCCAGATCGCCCAGGAGCGTGAACGCATACTGGCACCGCTGAAGCGTGAAGATGGTATTCCCCCGCACCAGATCGAATACAAGTTACGGCGCCTGGTGAATGACTACCTGCAGCCGCCCAAGGTGACCCGCAAGATGGAGATCGGACAGGAGCGCTTCGCCGAGATTCGCCGGGATCTGGAACAGATGTCCGCGGCCGATCCCCACGAGTTGATGCGCGCCAATGAAGTCAGTTTCATTCTGGACTGTGCAGAGATGGCCGCGGCCGCATCACTCTATCGTACCGAAAGTCGCTGGGGGCTGTATCACCACCGGGTCGATTTCCCGGAGACCGACAATGCCGAATGGTTTGTGCACGTCCAGACCATGAAAGGCGAAAACGGTATGCCGATCAATTTCAAACGTGACATCGATCCCTACATCGTCGAACTGGGCGAGAGTGAGAAAGATGCCTATCAGAAACTGCGTGTGAGCAGCACACAGGCCGAGTCCTGAGGAGAACATCATGCCAAAAGCAAATTTAATGAATACGGTACCGGTGGTGGTGAACAGCGAAGCCTGCATCGCCGACAAGGGCTGTTCGGTCTGTGTGGATGTCTGTCCGCTGGACGTGTTACTGATCGACGCCGCCCTGGGTACGGCCTACATGAAGTATGACGAGTGCTGGTACTGCCTGCCCTGTGAAAAGGACTGCCCGACCGACGCCATTACCGTCAGCATTCCCTACCTGTTGCGTTAACCGGAGAGCGAACCATGAATCTATCTTTTGAAGAGGGCTCGGATCTGGACGATATCCGGGGACGCATAACCAGCGACGATGCGGAGATGCGTCGCGTCGCCGTGATCGACCTGGTCGATTGTGTTGATGATGAGGATGCCACCGAACTGGCGGTCCAGGCACTCTCCGACCCGGACGCCGGGGTGCGGGCAGAGGCGGCCCGGGTGCTGGACGAGTTCGAAGGGGAGGCGGTGATCGCCGCACTGCTGGACGCCCTGGGTGACAGCGACCCGGCCGTTCGGGAAGCGGCGGCTGAAACCCTGTCGGAAAACAAGGACCGATCGGCCGGCAGCGCCATCCTGAAACGCTTTGAAGATGACGACAGTTTCGTCAAGGCGTCCTGCCTGCGCGCCCTGCGTGACCTGCGCCTGCCGGCCAGCAAGGCGGTGGCCCTGGAATCGCTCACCCACCCGGATGCCCGGGTGCGGCGTGAGGCCGTGGGGGTGCTGGCCTACCTGAAGAGCGAGGATGTGTTGCTGGCATTGATGAATATCGCCAGCACCGATGCCGATCCCCAGGTGCGCAAGGTGGGTGTCGGCTCACTGATTTTCAGCCGTACCGAGCGGGCCGCCGAAGCGCTGATCAAGGCGCTGGCGGATGAGAACTGGCAGGTGCGTGAAGAGGCGGCCCTGATTATCGGCAAGGTGGGTGTGGCCAGTGCCGTGTCACCCCTGATCGACGCCATGGATGACGACTACTGGCAGGTGCGGCTCAAGGCGGCCGGCAGCCTGGGCAAGCTGAAAGATCCCGCCGCGGTGGATGTGCTGGGCCAGGCCCTCTCGTTCAACATCAGCAATTTACGCAAGGAGGCGGCGGCAGCCCTGGGCGAGATCGCCTCGCCGGCGGGTCTGCCGTTCCTGGAAGCGGCCTGTGGTGATATCGATCCCGATGTGCGCAAGGTGGCGCTCTGGGCTATCGACCAGATCAAGCTGAACAACTGAGGAAAAGGTCATGGCATTCGTAGTTACTGATAACTGTGTCCGGTGTAAATACACCGACTGTGTCGATGTCTGTCCGGTGGATGACTGTTTTCGCGAGGGTGAAAACTTTCTGGTCATTGATCCCGAGACCTGTATCGACTGTTCACTCTGTGTGCCGGAGTGTCCCGCCGAGGCGATCTTTGCGCTGGAGGATGTGCCGGAGGATCAGCGTGAGTACATTGCGCTGAACGCGGAACTGGCCAGGCAGTGGCCCGGCATCAACAGCGCCAAGGATCCGCTGGACGGGGCGGACGACTGGGTCGACGTGCCCGGTAAACTGCAGTACCTGGTGCGTTGATCATGTGGTCCGGCAATACGGTTTGGCGGCGTCCGGTGCGCCACAGCAGGGGGAGGGTGATGCGTCATGGCTGAATACCTCGCCCTGCTGTTCGGCACCATATTTGTCAACAATCTGGTGTTGTCGCGCTTTCTCGGTTTGTGCCCGTTCATGGGGGTCTCCAAAAAACTGGAGACCGCCCTGGGCATGGGAATGGCAACGGCCTTCGTACTGACCCTGGCTTCGGCCACCAGTTACCTGGCCAACAGCTATCTCCTGCAACCGCTCGGGCTGGAGTACCTGCGCACCGTGACCTTCATCCTGGTGATCGCGGTGATCGTGCAGTTTACCGAGATGGTGATGCACCGGACCAGTCCGGTGCTCTACAACCTGCTGGGTATTTTCCTGCCACTGATTACCACCAACTGCGCCGTGCTCGGGGTTGCCCTGCTTAACGTACAGTCCGGCTACGGATTTATCGGCTCGGCCATCTACGGTTTTGGGGGTGCCATTGGTTTTACCCTGGTGATGGTGCTGTTCGCCGCCACCCGGGAACGGCTGGAGGTGGCCGACGTACTGCCCGCCTTCCGGGGCACACCGATTGCCCTGATCACGGCCGGATTCATGTCGGTGGCCTTCATGGGCTTCAGTGGCATGGCGTGAGGAGATGAGATGGATATCCTGATGATGACGGCCCTGGCGTTGCTGTTCGGCCTGGGGCTCGGTTATGCCGCCATCCGCTTCCGGGTGGAGGGTGATCCGCTGGTGGACAGGATCGATGCGGTACTGCCCCAGACCCAGTGCGGCCAGTGCGGTCACCCGGGCTGTCGGCCGTATGCCGCGGCCCTGGCTGAGGGCAGTGCCGAGATCAACCAGTGCCCGCCCGGCGGCGAGGCCGGCATGCGGGCCCTGGCGGAGTTGCTGGGACGTGATCCGCTGCCCCTGGCGGGTCTGGAAGCGGGTGCGCCGGAGCCGGTCGAAAAAGTGGCGGTGGTGGATGAGTCCACCTGTATCGGCTGTACCAAGTGCGTCCAGGCCTGTCCGGTGGATGCCATCATCGGCGCACCCAAGCAGAAGCATACGGTGCTGGAGGCGTACTGCACCGGCTGTGAACTCTGCCTGCCGCCCATCTGCCCGGTGCCGGACTGCCTCACCCTGCGCCCGGTCAGGCCCAGCATCAGCCGCTGGAAATGGCAGGCGCCCACGATTCAGGAACAGCAACAGGAGCAGGCCGCATGAGACGACTATGGTCCTTTCCCGGGGGTATCCGGCTGCCCGGTTTCAAACAGCTATCCAACCGCCGGACGATACGCACCCTGCCGCTGCCCGACCGGGTATTTCTGCCCCTGCGGCAGCACATCGGGGCACCGGCCCGGCCGGTAGTGTCGCCGGGGGAGTATGTCCGCAAGGGGCAGTTGGTGGCCGAGGCGACCAGCTTTGTCAGTGCGCCGGTGCACGCCTCCACCTCCGGCGTGGTGACCGATATCGGTGAACACACCGTGCCCCATCCCTCCGGCATTGCGGAACCCTGTATCGTGATAGAGGCGGATGGCGAGGATCGGTGGCATCCCGACCTGGCACCGTTCCCTGGACTGGCAGATGCCACGCCGGAACAGCTGCTTGGTGCCATTCGCCAGGCCGGTATCGTCGGGCTGGGTGGGGCGGTGTTTCCCTCCGCCGCCAAGCTGGAGCCGCCGCACCGTATCGACACCCTGATTATCAACGGCGTGGAGTGCGAACCCTATATCACCTGCGACGACCTGCTGATGCGCAACCACGCGGAGGCGGTGCTGCGCGGTTGTCTGCTGCTGCAACGGATTCTCGGCGCCGCCCAGTGCCTGCTGGCGGTGGAGGACAACAAACCTGAAGCCTTGGCCCAGCTGCGTCTGGCACGGGACAGCCTGGTGGCGGAGGATGCTGCCGGGGCCGGGCAGATCGAGTTGGTGACCATTCCTACCGTGTTTCCGGCCGGCGGCGAGAAGCAGTTGATCAAGGTGCTGACCGGGCGTGAAGTGCCGGCCGGTGGTTTGCCCTACGAACTGGGCATCGTCTGTCTCAACGTGGCCACTACGGCGGCGGTGCATGACGCCATTCTGCTGGGTCGGCCACTGGTGTCACGGCTCGTCACCGTTACCGGCAGCGGGATCAGGCAGCCGGGCAACTACCAGGTGCCGCTCGGCACGCCCATCGCCGCCCTGCTGGAAGCGGCAGGTGGAGCCGATGGCGAGGCGGAGCTGATCATGGGCGGTCCCATGATGGGGCAGCGGCTGCCCAGCAGCCAGGCCATGGTGGTGAAGGGAACCAACTGTATCCTGGTGAACAAACCGGCACCGTTACCGGTACAGATGCCCTGCATCCGTTGCGGCAGCTGCGCCGATGCCTGCCCGATGAAACTGCTGCCCCAGCAACTCTACTGGCATGCCCGGGGCAAGACCTTCGACAAGCTGCAGCGCTACCACCTGGACAGCTGTATCGAGTGCGGTTGTTGCAACCTGGTGTGTCCCTCGCACATCCCGCTGGTCGCCTATTTTCGTTACGCCAAGACCGAGATCGCCGACCAGGCGTTCAAACGCCAGCGGGCCGAGGAGTCCCGTCTGCGCAGTGAAATGAGGCAGGCGCGTGTGGAGCGCCAGCAGCGGGAAGCGGAAGAGCGCAAGGCCAGGCGCAAGGCGGCACGGGCAAAGTCGAAGAAACCGGCGCCGGCCGCGTCTGAACCATCCACTCCTGAAACACCACCAGCCCGGCAGGTCTCCCATGTCTGAATCCACATCCGTTATCAATCCCGCGGTGGGCGCGCCCTTTATGGCCCCCACCGCCGACGTGGGCCGGGTCATGCGCCGGGTGATCTACGCCCTGCTGCCCGGACTGCTGGCCTATCTCTGGTTCTTCGGCTGGGGGCCGTTGACCAATCTGGTCTATGCGGTCACCTCGGCCCTCTGCTTCGAAGCGCTGTTGCTGAGAATCCGCCACCGTCCCCTGTGGCCATTCCTGTCCGACGGCAGCGCCTTGCTCACCGCCGCGCTGCTGGCCCTCAGTCTGCCGCCCATGGCCGCCTGGTGGTTGCCGGTACTGGGCAGTTTCATCGCCATTGTATTTGCCAAGCAGCTCTACGGCGGCCTGGGCTATAACCCGGTCAATCCGGCCATGGCGGCCTATGCGGTGCTGCTGATCTCCTTTCCCCTGGAGATGAGCCAATGGCTGTTGCCACTGGAGTTGCAGGGCCAGCTGCTGAGTCTTGTGGAGAGCTTTCACTACACCCTGACCGGCCAGTTACCGCCCGACCTGGCGTTTGATGCCATCAGCGCGGCCACCCCGCTGGACAGGTTGCGTACCGATACCGGTCTGGGGCAGGCGGTGGAGCAGATCCGCACTGCGCCGGTGTTCGGTCTGATTGCCGGCTACGGCAGCGAGTGGGTGGGCCTGGGTTATCTGCTGGGCGGTCTGGTGCTGCTGAAGCTGCGCATCATCAGCTGGCATATCCCGGTGGCCATGCTGGGCGCGCTCGCCCTGATGGCAACTGCGGGATTCCTGATCGATCCGCAACTGCATGCCGACCCGCTGTTACACCTGTTCAGCGGCGCCAGCATGCTGGGTGCTTTTTTTATCGCCACCGATCCGGTGACCGCCGCCACCACGGCGCGCGGCAAGCTGATCTATGGCGCCGGTATCGGCGTGCTGGTGTATGCCATCCGCACCTGGGGCAGTTATCCGGATGGGGTCGCCTTTGCCGTGTTGTTGATGGGCATGACGGTGCCCCTGCTGGATCAGTACACGGTGCCGAGGATGTTCGGTGCGCGACGGAGGGGCTGGCGTGAATAGTGGTCGCAATATCCTGCTGGCGGGTCTGCTGCTGGCGATCAGTGCCCTGCTGGGTACCGGCCTGTTGAGTCTGACCAACAGTCACGCCCGGCCCTACATTGCCGAGAATGAACGGCTGCGCCTGCTGGCCAGCCTGAATGCGGTGATCCCGCCGGATCAATACGATAACGACCCGCTGACCGACACTATCCAGCTGACCGATCCCGAGCTGCTCGGCTTGGACGGGCCGGTGACCCTCTACCGGGCACGACAGGGCGGCGAGGGGAGGGCGGTGGCCTTCCGGGTGCGGGCGCCGGGCGGCTACTCCGGGCCGATCGATCTGCTGGTGGGGGTCGCGGTGGATGGCCGCCTGTCCGGTGTGCGGGTGATCAGCCACAAGGAGACGCCGGGGCTGGGTGATGCCATCGAAGTGGGACGCAGTGACTGGATAACCGGTTTCACCGGGCGCTCCCGGCGTAATCCGCAGGATGCCGGTTGGAAGGTCAAGCGGGACGGGGGCGTATTCGATCAGTTCACCGGTGCCACCATAACCCCCCGGGCGGTGGTGAAGGGGGTGCACAAGGCGTTGCAGTTCTATGAGCAGCGCCGGCATCAGATCTTTGTCAGAACGCCTCCTTTGAAAGAGGCTGGAGTTTGAGTATGTCAGAGGAGAATCTGTGGGGCCTGATGAAAAACGGCCTGTGGCACAACAACCAGGGGCTGGTGGCGCTGCTCGGTTTATGCCCGTTGCTGGCGGTTACCTCCACCGCCAGTAATGGCTTGGGCCTGGGGCTGGCGACCCTGGCCACCCTGATGATCACCAACCTGATTGTTTCGGTCACGCGTCACTGGCTGCGCAGCGAGATCCGCATCCCCATGTTCGTGTTGATTATCGCCTGCGTGGTGACCGCCATCGAACTGTTGATGAGTGCCCATCTGCATCAGCTCTACCTGGCGCTGGGCATATTTCTGCCCCTGATCGTCACCAACTGCGCCATCATCGGGCGGGCCGAGGCCTTTGCCTCGAAAAATCCGGTACGCCAGGCGCTGATCGACGGTTTTGCCATGGGGCTGGGTTTCATGGCGGTGCTGGTGGTGCTGGGCTGTGTGCGGGAGCTGATCGGCTACGGCACCCTGTTCCGGGGTGCGGACAGCCTTTTCGGGCCGTCGGCGGCCGGCCTGACGGTCACGGTTTTTGAGGATTATGGCGGTTTTCTGCTGGCCATCCTGCCGCCGGGTGCCTTTGTCGGTCTGGCCCTGCTGATCGCCCTGAAAAACAAACTGGACAGTGTGGCGCGGCGCGTCCGGGAGAGCCGGCCCGGGCCGGCGGTGGTGGAAGAGCGGGCGGCCGATGCGTGCTGAAACGGTATATTCGATGAACAGATCCACTGGCCCAACCGCAGCATGGAGTGGTTTGTTTTCAGGCAGTTGTCCTGCGGAACATAGCGACGGATTGAAACATGCCTGAGTCCTTCAGCCTGATGCAACTGCCGGTCGCCACGCTGGTGGTGGCAATTGCCTACCTGATACGCGGTGTGGCGGGTTTTGGTTCCGGCCTGATCGCCATACCGTTGCTGGCCCTGATCCTGCCCCTGTCCGTGGTGGTCCCGGTGATCGCCCTGCTGGACCTGCTGGCATCCGTCAGCCACGGCATTGGCAATCGCCGTGCCATCGGCTGGCTGGAGATCTTTACCCTGCTGCCCTTTTCCCTGGTGGGGATCGGCATCGCCATCTATCTGTTCAAAACGGTCGATCCGGATCTGCTCAGCACCGGGCTGGCGCTGTTTATCATCCTCTACTCCCTGTACAACCTGCTGTCCGAAAACATGCCGACCGACTTCTCCCGGCTGTGGGCCATGCCTTGGGGGGCGGCCGGCGGCATGATCAACGCCCTGTTCGGTACCGGCGGCCCGTTCTACGTTATCTATCTCAAACTGCGTGGACTGGGCAAAGATGAGCTTCGGGCCAGTATCGCCACCATCCTGCTGTTTGATGGGATTGGTCGTGTGGCCGGTTACGCCATGGGGGACTTTTTTAACGAAACCGCCCTGATACTGGTGGCCGCCGGGCTGCCACTGGCGGCACTGGCCCTGTTTGTCGGCGGCCATATCCAGACCGGCATGAGCCAGAAGGCGTTTCAGCGGGCCATCAGTGCGCTGCTGCTGGTGAGTGGCATTGCGCTTTTGATCAAGTAGCCGGCAGGGGGCGGGACGGAGGGCCGGGTGGTCACGCCGGCCCGGTCCGCCTGGGGCTGACTCAGAGTGGGCCCCGGGTGATTTGGGTCAGCGGGACATTCACGTCGAACAGCTTGGCATTCACCTTGTCGATACCGAAACTTTTTAGCCGCTCGGTATGCCTGTCCATGTAATCCCTGGCCGACTGCTCGTCGGCGAACAGGTAGATGCCACCGGCCTGCTGCTCGGCCCGGTTTTCGGTCCATATCTTCCAGAGCAGACCGGGTTCGTCGGCAATGGCCTGGGCCAGCCCATCCATCGCCTCGGTCATCTCCTGGCCGAAAGGGCCATCATATTTGAAATCAAATTGTACCAGTTTCATTCCGATCTCCCGGGTTGGGTTAGTCGTTGTCCGGCTGTTCCAGCACGGCGGCGGCCTTGCTCAGCAGTTTCCGGAGCTGCTCATTTTCCTGCTCGGTCAGTGCCTGGTCCAGCCAGTTTCGCGAGGTTGCCCGGACCTTGCCCAGGGAGCGTTCGGCGAGTCGTTTTCCCTTTGCCGTAAGGTGTACCAGCTTGCTGCGTTTGTCCTGGGGCTGTACGGAGCGACTGATCAGTTCCCGCGCTTCCAGTTGATACAACAGCTTGGTCAGGCCGCCCGAGGTGATCAGCATGGAGCGCTGCAGCTCGGTGGGCGTCAGCACGTGGGGTTTTGGGGAGCGACGCAGGGTGAGCAGGATATCGAACTCACCCATGCAGAGGTTGAATTCCGACAGGACTTCCCGTGTCCGGCCCACACTCAGGTTGTAAACCCGGCCAAGGTAAATGAACAGCTCGTCCTTGAGGGCGTTGGCCTCCTCGGTCGCGTAGATCTCCGGCCAGTTCTCCCGCATAAACCCGATAATCTGTTCCGATGTGTAGCTCGAATCCATCTGCTTCCCCAATGCCATGAAGGTTTTAAGATAATAGCTTCCAAAATATTATCTTGCAAGAAAGATAATCGGCCTGTATATTTATCTTCCAAGAAAGATATTAAGTACGGGGATTCGTTATGCATGCCGACACCACTCCCCCCACGTCGCCTGTGGCGATCCGTTTTGGGGCCGCTGTTCTGATTCTGTTGTTGACCCTGGTGGTCAGCGCCTGCGGAGTCTCCAACTCCGCATCCACCGCCGATGCACCGTCCCCCGCTGCCCCCGTGCCGCAGGTGGGGGTGCAGCCGGTGCGGACGCAACACCTGGTATTAAATGCCGAACTGGCGGGGCGCACTGTCGCCTACCGGGTTGCCGAGGTACGTCCGCAGGTGACCGGTATTATTGTCGAGCGCACCTTTCAGGAGGGCGGTGATGTGAAGGCCGGCCAGACGCTTTACCAGATCGACCCGGCCCGTTACCAGACCGCCTACGACAGCGCCAAATCGACCCTGGCACGGGATCAGGCGGCATTGACGACCGCGCGCCTGAAGGTCAAACGCTATGCCAATCTGCTCAAGACCAAGGCGGTGAGCCAGGAGTCATATGATGAGGCCAGGGCCGCTTTGCAACAGGCCCAGGCCACGGTGGCCATGGACGAGGCGGCCTTACAGGCGGCCCGGATCGACCTGGATTACACCCGGGTGAGCGCCCCTATCGACGGGCGCATCGGTCGATCCGCGGTTACCCAGGGGGCGCTGGTGACGGGCAATCAGACCAATGCACTGGCCACTATTCGCCAGCTGGATCCGATCTATGTGGATGTTACCCAGTCCAGTGCCGAGTTGCTGCGTCTGAAACGGGCGCTGGGCGAGGGCAGATTACAACAGCCGGAGGGGTTGTCCGCTCCGGTTGAACTGATTCTGGAAGACGGCAGTCGATATCCCCATCCGGGCAAACTGGAGTTCTCCGAAGTGACCGTGGACGAGCGGACCGGTTCGGTCACCCTGCGTGCCCTGTTCCCCAACCCGGAGCAACAACTGTTACCCGGTATGTATGTGCGCGCCCTGGTTCAGAACGGCGTGCGGGAACAGGCCATCCTGGTGCCGCAACAGGCGGTCAGTCGCGACGCTGCCGGTCAGACCAGTGCCCTGGTGCTGAACGGGGATGACCAGGTGGAACAGCGGATCCTGACCGTGTCGCGGGCGGTGGGTAATCAGTGGCTGGTGGACGCTGGTTTGTCCGCCGATGATCGCCTCATCGTGGATGGTCTGCAAAAGGTGCGTCCCGGCAGCCAGGCGCGCGCCACACTGCTGACGGCCGAACTCGCCGGTTCCGGCGTCACGCTCTCCAACTAATCCGGCAGGGATCACGAACATGGCCCGTTTCTTTATTGATCGACCGATATTCGCCTGGGTGATCGCCATCATCATCATGTTGGCGGGGATCCTCTCCATCCTGTCCCTGCCGGTGGCCCAGTACCCCTCCATCGCTTCGCCGCAGATCAGTATCAGCGCGACCTACCCGGGTGCTTCGGCCCAGGCGGTGCAGGATACGGTGATCCAGGTCATTGAGCAGCAGATGACCGGCCTGGACGGCCTGCGCTATATCTCCTCCACCAGCGAGGCAACCGGCAGTGGCACCGTCACCCTGACTTTTGAAAACGGTACCGATCCCGATGTGGCCCAGGTGCAGGTCCAGAACAAACTGCAACTGGCCACGCCGCAACTGCCCACCGAGGTGCAGCAACAGGGTATGCGGGTGGCCAAGTCGGTGCGTAACTTCCTCATGATCGTGGGCCTGGTTTCGCCCGATGGTCAGTTTGATGGCAGTGCGCTGGGAGACTATCTGGCCAGCCGCATGCAGGATCCGATCAGCCGGGTCAAGGGTGTCGGTGAGGTGGCGTTGTTCGGTTCCCAGTACGCCATGCGTATCTGGCTCGATCCGGGCAAGCTGCATCAGTACGACCTGACACCGGATGATGTGGCGGCGGCCATCCGGGCCCGCAATGCCCAGGTATCGGCCGGTCAGCTCGGTGCGACGCCGGCGGTGTCCGGTCAGCAACTGAATGCCACCATTACCGTGCAGAGTCGCCTCAATACCCCGGAGCAGTTCGAGGAGATTCTGCTGCTCAGCAGTGAGGATGGTGCGCGGGTCTACCTGCGGGATGTGGCACGGGTAGCCCTGGGGGATACCAGCTACGGCACCCTGGCCCGCTTCAACGGCCAACAGGCGGCGGCCATGGCGATTCGCCTGGCCACCGGCGCCAATGCCCTGGAGACGGCCGATGCGGTGCGTGCCAAGGTCGATGAGCTGGCCAGATTTTTCCCGGCCGACATGGAGGTGATCTATCCCTACGACACCACGCCCTTCGTGCGCATCTCCATTGAGGAGGTGATCAAGACCCTGGTCGAAGCGGTGGTGCTGGTGTTCCTGGTCATGTACCTGTTTCTGCAGAACTTCCGTGCCACCCTGATTCCCACCCTGGCGGTGCCGGTGGTGCTGCTGGGGACCTTCGGTGTGCTGGCCGCGTTCGGCTATTCGATCAATACACTCACCATGTTCGCCATGGTGCTGGCCATCGGTCTGCTGGTGGATGACGCCATCGTGGTGGTGGAGAACGTGGAACGGGTGATGCGCGAGGATGGCAGTTCAGCTTACCAGGCGACCCGCAAATCCATGGGCCAGATCACCGGCGCCCTGATCGGCATTGCCCTGATACTGGCAGCGGTGTTTGTCCCCATGGCCTTTTTTGGCGGCTCCACCGGTGTGATCTACCGTCAGTTCTCTATCACCATCGTCTCCGCCATGCTGCTGTCGGTGCTGGTGGCCATCGTGTTCACGCCGGCACTCTGCGCCACGTTGCTGAAACCGATCGATCACCAGGCCCATGCGGCACGGGGCGGTTTTTTCGGATGGTTCAATCGTGGTTTTGACCGGGCCAGCCACGGCTATCTGGCCCTGGTGGGCGGTATGCTGAAACGGAACCGGCGCTCGCTGTTTGTCTATGCCCTTTTGGTGGCCGGTATGGCGGTGCTGTTCCTGCGCACACCGACCGCCTTTCTGCCCGATGAGGATCAGGGCATCGTATTCAACCAGATCGTCCTGCCGGCCGGAGCCACCCAGGAACGAACCCTGAAGGTGATCGAGCAGGTTGAACAGCACTATCTGAACGATCCGGCGGTGGATCAGATGATGGCAGTCGCCGGTTTCAGTTTCGCCGGCAGCGGCCAGAACATGGGGGTCGCCTTTGTACGGCTGAAGGATTGGGATGAACGCCAGAGCCCGGAGATGAGTATCGGGGCGGTGATCGGCCGGGCCATGCAGGCGTTTGGCCAGATCCGGGACGCCCAGGTGTTTGCCTTCCCGCCGCCGGCGGTGATGGAGCTGGGTAACGCCAGTGGTTTTGATCTCTACCTGCAGGACCAGGCCAACCTGGGACACGACAAGCTGATGCAGGCGCGGAACCAGTTGCTCGGACTGGCCGCCCAGGATCCGCGCCTGGTCGGGGTGCGGCCCAATGGCCTGGATGATAAGCCACAGCTGCAGGTGAACGTGGACCATGCCCGGGCCGGCGCCTACGGCCTGTCGATAGCGGATATCAACAGTGGCCTGTCCAGTGCCTGGGGCAGTGCCTACGTGGACGACTTTGTCCACGAGGGGCGGGTGAAGAAGGTCTACCTGCAGGCCGATGCCCCCTACCGCATGTTGCCGGAACATCTGAATGACTGGTGGGTGCGCAACGGGGCAGGGGAGATGGTGCCGTTCTCCGCTTTTGCCGACACCCATTGGGAGTACGGCTCACCCCGCCTGGAGCGCTATAATGGCCTGGCCGCCCTGCAGATTAACGGTTCTGCCGCGCCGGGGGTCAGTTCCGGTGAGGCGATGGATGCCATCGAAGGACTGATAGCCAGGCTGCCGGAAGGGATCGGCTTCAGCTGGACCGGACTCTCCTACGAGGAGCGCCTGGCCGGTTCCCAGGCTCCGGCACTGTTCGCCCTCTCCATCCTGGTGGTGTTCCTGGCCCTGGCGGCCCTGTACGAGAGCTGGTCCATACCCTTTTCGGTGATCCTGGTGGTACCGCTGGGTGTACTGGGGGCGGTGGTGGCCACCAGTCTGCGTGGTCTGCCCAATGACATCTATTTCCAGATCGGCCTGCTGACCACCATGGGTTTGGCGGCCAAGAACGCTATCCTGATCGTGGAGTTTGCCAAGTCCCTGCAGGAGCAGGGCATGGGGCTGGCCGAGGCGGCGATGACGGCGGCCCGGCAGCGGTTGCGTCCCATCATCATGACTTCCCTGGCGTTCGGTTTTGGCGTGCTGCCACTGGCCCTGGGTAACGGGGCCGGCTCCGGCAGCCAGAACGCCATCGGTACCAGCGTGCTGGGCGGCATGCTGGCGGCAACCCTGCTGGGCATCTTCTTTGTGCCCCTGTTCTTCGTGCTGATTCGGCGCCTGTTCAGGCGTCGGCCGCAGGACAGCCGGACGCCGGCGGAAACGCCGCTCAGCCAGGAGGGCTGAAGCCGGCCGGCGGATTGTCTCAATCCGCCGGTTTTTAAACAGACAGCGGGGCTCAGGGACTCCCCGCACGCCATTTCATTGTCACATCACCCCGACCGGTAGCATCAGCGTCGGTGGGTGGTGACTTACACAGGAGAACAGATGAACACCAGACCGGACACGGGGGACGCCAGCGGGTTTAACGCGCCGGTGTTCTTTTTGTTATTTGTGGGCGCACTGGCGGCGGTGGGGCCCTTGACCATGGATCTCTATCTGCCGGCATTGCCGACCATTGCGGACTACTTCTCCGTGGATGTGGCGTCAGTGAGCGCCACAGTCAGCACCTATCTGCTGGGTTATGCCATTGGCCAGTTTTTCGGTGGGCCCATTTCCGATCAGGTGGGACGCAAGGTGATCGGCGTGACCGGGTTGTCGCTTTACCTGGTCGCCACCCTGGGCATCGTGTTTGCCACTACCGTGGAACAGACCCTGGTGTGGCGTTTTGTCCAGGCACTGGGCGGTGGCAGCGCGACGGTGCTCGCCATGGCCCTGGTGCGCGACATCTACTCCCCCATTGAAGCGGGCAAACGGTTCGCCCTGGTCATGATGGTGGTGATGATTGCGCCCCTGGCGGGTCCGGCCGCCGGTACCTACCTGCTGCACTTCGGCTGGCATGCGATCTTCTGGCTGTTTGCGGTCTACGCGCTGGCACTCTGTCTGAGCCTGCTCTTGTTTGTGCCGGAAACCCATCCGAATCCGAAACGGACCATCTCCCTGACGCGGGTATTCCGCCAGTATGCCGCGGTGATCCGCTATCGCACCAATGGCCGGCGTATTGCCATCCGCTTCCCGATCGCCATGGCATTCAGTGGTGGCGTGATGATGATCTTTATCACCCAGTCGGCGGCCATCTACCTGGAGCACTTCCATACCGGCGAAACACTGTTTCCGCTGCTGTTCGGGGCCAATATCCTGGTGCTCGCCAGCGGCAACCTGGCCAGCGCCCGGCTGTTGGGCCGGGTCAATCCCCAGACCCTGTTCCGTGCCGGCATCCTGCTCCAGCTGCTGGCCGTCAGCAGCCTGTTTCTGGTTGTTCTGCTGGGACCTGACCAGCTCTACCTGGTGGTGCCGTTGATCATGCTGGGGGTCGGCAGCATCGGCCTGACCAACCCGTCGGGCATGACCATCTACATGAGTTATTTTCCCCGTGGCGGCGGCAGCGCATCGGCCGTATTCACCACCCTGATGTTTTCCCTGGGCGGGTTGCTGGGGGCGTTGCCGAACCTGTACCCGGGGCACGGCCTGTTACCGATCGTCAGCGTGATGCTCGGCTCCACACTGGTGGCCAATCTGATTGGCCAGGGGATTCCTCCGGTTCAGGTGGCGGGGGGCAGGGCCGGGTAGTGACGGGCCGGCTGTTCCAATGCGGCTAACACGAGCTCCCCGGGGCGGTTTAATCGAGGGTGGTCAGGCGTCGCAACAGGTCGCCCCAGCCGTGGCTGAGGATCACCAGCAGGGGAATGATGCTGTTGAAGGCGTAGAGCACATGGCGAATCCGCGGGTTGGCGTGTTTCATCTCCATGTAATAGTCGATCACCATGCGACCCTTGAAGGCGATGAACCCGGCGACCAGCAGGGTGAGCGGCCAGCCGGCGTGACCGGTCTCGGCGAACCAGGCGCCGGCGATGGTCAGGCCGATCAGCAGGAGCCAGATTTTTTCCGCGCGACCCATGTTCACCTCAGGATGTAGAAAAAGGGAAAAATCACCAGCCAGATGACATCGGTGGTGTGCCAGTAGACCGCCGCCGCTTCCAGACCGCTGTACTCCTCCGCTGAGTAGGAGCCGCGACGGGTGCGGAATGCCACCCAGGCAAGCCCCAGCAGTCCCCAGAATACGTGCACCAGGTGGTTGAGGGTGAGATAGTAGTAGACGGTGTAGAAGATGCCGGTCTGGCCATCGACACCGTGGGCCACATTCCAGCGGATCTCGAAAAACTTGACCAGCGGGTAACCGCAACCGAGCAGAAAGGCCGCGACTATCCAGCGCAACGCCACGCCAGGCTTATCACGCCGTATCGATTCCACCGCCTTGACCATGCTGTAGCCACTGGTCAGCAGCAACAGGGTGATCGATACGCCGGCCAGGGTGAGCAGTTTGTCCGGGCCCACCTGGAACGCCTCCGGGTGATGTACCTTGGCGACAAAGTACACAATGAACAGCATCAGGAATTCCACCAGTACACAGAAGATGCCGACCCAGATGCCGCTGTTTCCGGGGATGCGTCGGCTGTCGATGTCCGCTTCGTTTGTAACCGGCAGCGGTTCGGTACAGGGTCTGTTCATGGCGTCCATTATTTATGGGGCTGTGGCTGGAAATATATGACCAAGGTCAAACTGCCGGGTACGGCTACGGGTGATGCCGGACGGGCCGGGCTGTCTCTGTGGGTGTGCACACCCGGGAGCAGCCGGGACGGTGCCGGGGGTATCGGCCCTGCCAGCAGGGTAGCACTTTTGCCCGCGGACGGCCGGATCGGGGGCGCCGGTGCAGACAAGGGGCCGGTGTTGCTCTAATGTACCGGCTTGGAAAAATGATCGGGATAAAATGGTCGACGGTCTGATCGGCGGCCGCGTCGGGGTGGTGATGTGAACTTAATCAAGGGTATGGCTGTGCTGCTGTTTTACCAGCTGCTCGGCACCGTTATGGGATTGCTGCTGGGGCTGGCGATACCGGGCCCGGTGCTGGGCATGATTCTGCTGTTTGTCTCCCTGCTGCTGATGGGACGGGTGCCGGCATTTCTCGGCTTTACCTCGAGCAATCTGCTGGCCCATCTGTCGTTGCTGTTTATTCCCGCCGGCGTGGGTGTGATCACCCACCTGCAACGTATCGGCAGTGAATGGGTGGCGATTGTCACCACCCTGTTTGTCAGTACCGTGGTGAGCATGGCGGTCACCGCCCTGGTCATGCAGAAGGTGATTCAGCTGCTGCGGAAAGGGGGCGCCTAATGGATGCCGATCTGGTCCAGATCTGGGTCTACCTCTCCGCCTCACCCCTGCTGGGACTGACCGTAACCCTGATCGCCTATCTGATCGGGACCCGGCTCTACGTCCTGTCCGGTGACAATCCCCTGGCCAACCCGGTTGCCATCGCCATCCTGTTTATCATCGGCTACCTGTACCTGAGTAACACCCCGTTTCAGACCTATTTTGACGGTGCCCAGTTCGTGCATTTCCTGCTCGGTCCGGCGACCGTGGCATTTGCCATTCCCCTGGTTCAGCAGATCGAGAAACTGAAGGCGATCTGGCTGCCCCTGACCATCAGTGTGTTTATCGGCGTGACCACCGGCGCGTTGTCATCGGTCGGGGTGGCCTGGCTGCTGGGCGCCAGCCAGCAGACCCTGCTGTCGCTGGCCCCCAAGTCCATCACCACGCCGATTGCCATGGGTGTCTCCGAGCAGCTGGGTGGCCTGCCCTCGTTGACCGCGGTACTGGTCATATCCACCGGCATCGTGGGGGCGGTGATGGGCACCAAGCTGTTTGAGCTGCTGCATATCCGGGACGACAGCGTGAAAGGCGTCGCCATGGGACTGAACGCCCACGGCATCGGAACCGCCCGCGCGTTTCAGGTCTCTGCCGAGATGGGGGCGTTTTCCGGGCTGGGCATGGCGCTGATGGCGTTTGCCGGTCCCCTGCTGATCCCCTGGTTGCTGTCGCTGTTCGGTTTTTGACCGGGCCTGACAGTGAAGTGACCCGCTCGCGCTGGCAGGTCAGTACATGCGATGGCGGAACAGCCAGCCGGCCAGCGCCAGGGTCACCACGCCGATCAGGGCCATGGGCCAGTATTGATGAAGCAGCAGGTCATAGCTGTTACCTTCCAGGGTGACACTGCGCACGATCACCAGGAAATAGCGTAACGGATCGAGATAGGTGAGCCACTGAATCGGCTCCGGCATATTGGCAATCGGCGTGGAGAAGCCGGACAGTATGACCGCCGGCACCAGGAACAGAAAGGCGCCCAGTACAGCCTGTTGCTGGGTCACGGCGATGGCCGAGATCATCAGTCCGACACCCACGGCGGAGAGCAGGAACAGCCCGATACCCAGGTAGAGTGCCCCCAGGCTGCCGCGTAGAGGAATTTCGAACAGCAGCACCATCAGGGCGATAATCAGGCTCGCCTCCAGCAGACCGATCACAATGCCGGGAATGGCCTTGCCGATGAGGATATCCAGCGGTCGCAGGGGGGTCACCAGTAACTGGTCGAAGGTGCCGGCCTCCCGTTCCCGGGCGACCGAAAGGGCGGTCACCAGCAGGGTCACCACCAGGGTCAGCAGACCCACGATGCCGGGTACGATAAACCAGCGCGACTGCAGGTTCTCGTTATACCAGGCGCGGGTCTGCAGGGTGACCTGGGGACCCCGGCCGCCCTGGGATTGCAGCCAGTCGCTGTTGTACTTCAGCAGTATGGTGCGCAGGTAGTTCATGGCGATCATCGCCGTGTTGGAGTTGCGGCCATCCAGGATCGCCTGCAGCGGTGCGCTGTCACCCTGCAGCAGGTCGGCACTGAATCCCTGGCCGATGTGCAGCACCAGCAGCACATCCCGGTTGTTGATCAGCGGCGCCACTTCGCTGTCCCGTTGAATATGGGCCACAACCTGGAAATTGGGCGATCCCTCGATACGGCTGACCAGCTCCCTCGCCGCGCCGCCCTGATCTTCGTTATAGATCGCCACCGGGACATTGTTCAGGTCATAGGTGGCGGCAAAACCGAACACCAGCAGCTGCATGATGGGCGGGCCGATGATGACGAAGCGGCTGCGCTTGTCCCGCAGCAGGGCCAGAAACTCCTTGATAGCCAGGGCGATAATCACTCTGAAATACATGGCTACTCCAAGCGCTTGTGGAACTTGCGCCACACCAGGGTGAAAAACAGCAGCAGCATAACAAGCAGTGCCCCCATGTTACCCAGCACCACCGGCCAGACGTCCCCGGCCAGAAACAGGGTTTGCAGAATGGCGACGAAATAGCGCGCCGGCACCAGGTGGGTGATGAACTGAATCCAGCCGGGCATGGAGTTGATGTCGAACAGAAAGCCGGACAGGATAAAGGCCGGCAGGAAGGTGATGATAATGGCCATCTGGCCCGCCACAAACTGGTTCCTGGCCACGATGGAGATCAGCAGGCCGATGGCCAGCGCCACCAGCATGAACAGGGCGGAACTCAGCATCAGCAACCAGAACGAGCCGCGCAGCGGGACATCAAACTGCCACACCGCCAGGGCCACGCTGAACAGCATGCCACCCATGCCCAGCACAAAGTAGGGGATCAGCTTGCCCGCCAGCACTTCGCCCCGGTGCAGCGGTGTCACCATCAGCGCCTCCATGGTGCCGCGCTCCCACTCCCGCGCCACCACCATGGCGGTGAGCAGGGAGCCGATCAGGGTCATGGTGATGGCGATGAGCCCCGGTACCAGGAACCAGCGGCTGGAGAGGGCGGCGTTGAACCAGACCCGCTGTTCCAGGCTCACCGGCATGGGCAGCGGTTGGCCGCGACTCTCCGCATAGTGGTCCAGCCAGGCCAGCCAGGTGCCCTGGATGTAACCCTGGGTGATGTTGGCCTGGTTGGAGTCCACCCCGTTGATAATGACCCCGATGGGGGCCGCATCACCGGATAACAGGCGGCTGGAAAAATCGTTACGCAACCAGACGATGCCGTCGATCTGGCGCTGGTTAAGCGCCGCCTCCGCCGCCTGGATGGTATCGAAGCGCTGCGAGTTGAAGAACTCGGAACGGTCGAAGGCGCCGGCCAGCGACTGGCTGGCGGTATCCGGCTGCTCGATGACAATGCCGACCGGGATCAGCCGGGCATCCAGGGAGACGCCGTAGCCGAACAGGAACAGCAACACCACCGGCATCACAAAGGCGATGGAGATGCTGGACGGGTCGCGCAGGATCTGCAGACTCTCCTTGCGGATCATGCCCCACAGGCGCATGCGGGTGGCGGCTCTCATGGGGTCGCCTCCGCCGTGTGCTGCTGGCGCTGTTCGATCAGCTGAATAAAGGCATCCTCCATGCTCGGGTCGGGATTCTCCGCACTCCGCGCCCGCTGCTTCATGGCCAGGGGGGTGCCCTCCGCCAGCACCTCGCCGTCGGCCATGATGACCAGCCGGTCGCAGTAGTTGGCCTCCTCCATGAAATGGGTGGTGACCAGCACCGTGACCCCGGCCTCGGCCAGGGCGTTGGTGCGGGCCCAGAACTCGCGCCGCGCCAGGGGATCGACCCCGGAGGTGGGCTCATCCAGGAACAGGATCTCCGGTTCGTGCATCAGCGCGGCGGCAAAGGAGAGCCGCTGTTTATAACCCAGCGGCAGATCACCGGCATTGCTGTTCCGGTAGCCGGTCAGCTCGAAAGTGGTCAGTGCCCACTCGATACGTGCCCGCTGCTGTTTGCCCCGCAGGCCATAGGCGCTGGAGAAAAAGCGCAGGTTCTGGGTCACCGACAGGTTGGAGTAGAGGGAGAATTTCTGCGCCATGTAGCCGATGCGGGCGCGGGCCGATGCGGCGGTTTCGTGCAGGTCGTGGCCGGCCACCGCCAGTTCGCCACCGCTGGCCGGCAGCAGGCCGCAGAGCATGCGAAAGGTGGTGGACTTGCCGGCCCCATTGGCACCCAGCAGGCCGAAAATCTCCCCCCGGCGCACGCTGAAACTGACATTATTCACCGCAATGAAATCACCGAAGCGGCGTTGCAGCCGGCTGACCCGGATCACCTCGTCACCCTCCGAGGCGTTGATATTCAGGTCCACCGAAAATGCATCATCCTGGCCCTGGGCATGGTCCTTCAGGCGGGCTACGAAGGCGTCCTCAAAACGGGGGTCGACCGGCGTGATCCGCACACCGGTCTGGCCCGGCAGCAGTGTTTCCGGGCTGGGGGTGCCGGCTGTTTCCATCACCAGGCGTACCGCTTCGCCTTCGATCAGGGCGTCCAGCACGCCGGGGGCGCGGTTCAGCTGCTCCTGCAGCCGGCGGTGACTCAGACCGCCGGCACTGACCCGGAAGACGCGCCCGGCCACGGCGCGACTGAACCGGGCCGGTTCACTCTGGGACAGCAGTTTGCCCTGGTGCAGCAGGATCACCTCATCGCAGCGTTCCGCCTCGTCCAGGTAGGCGGTGCTGAGCAGCACACTCATGCCCACCTCCTGTACCTGGCGGTAGACAATCTGCCACAGTTCGCGCCGCGAAACGGGATCGACGCCGACCGTCGGCTCATCCAGTAACAGCAGTCGCGGTGCGCTCAGCAGGGTGCAGGCGAGCCCCAGCTTCTGTTTCATACCGCCGGACAGGTGGCCTGCCAGCCGCCGGGTGAACGGGCCCAGGCCGGTCATGCGCATCAGTTCCGCGTAACGGGCTGGCCGGCTGGCTTTGGGCATGCCCTGCAGGTCGGCGTAGAGGTCCAGGTTCTCCTGCACGCTCAGGTCTTCATAGAGTCCGAAGCGCTGGGGCATATAGCCGACGCTGGACTGTACCGCCAGGGGATCGGCGATGGCGTCTATGCCGAGTGCCTGGATGGTGCCGCTATCCGGCAGCAGCAACCCGGCGGCCAGTCGCATGACGGTGGTTTTACCCGCCCCGTCCGGACCGATCAGGCCGGTGACCCGGCCTGGCTGGATCGTGAAACCTATCCCGTCCAGCGCATCAACCGGCCCGGCCGATGACTGGAAGCGCTTGCTGATGGATGAAAAGCTGAGCGCGGGAGCGGCCACGCTACTCCCCGCACTGGTTGGCGGTGGTATCCGACGGCTTCTGGTCCAGCGGTATGGTGACGCTCACCGGCATCCCCAGGCGCAGCTCCTCCTGCGGGTTGCAGACATGGATTTTTACCGAGTAGACCAGCCGGGTGCGCAGTTCCGGGGTCTGTACCGTCTTGGGGGTGAATTCGGCGCTGGGGGAGATGTAACCGACCCAGCCGGTGTAGCTTTTATCCGGATAACTGTCGGTGTGGATGGTCGCCTTGGCACCCAGGGCCACCTGGCCCAGTGCCGGTTCCGGCAGGTAGGCGCGCACCCAGACCGGATCGATATAGGCCAGGGTCAGCACCGGCGTCTGCGGGCTGGCCATGTCACCCGGTTCCAGGATGCGGTTGCGGATGATGCCGTCGGAGGGTGCGTAGAGATTGGCGTTTTTCAATCGCTGCATGGCCAGGGCCAGTGTGGCCTGACGTGCGGCCAGCTCGGCCCGGGCGATGGCGATATCTTCCTTGCGCGGTCCCGCCTTCAGCAGGGCCAGTGTCTCCCGGGCCACCTCCACCTGGGCCGCCGCCGCCTCGGCCAGGGACTGGGCGTTTTCCACGTCCTCCGGAGAGACCATCTCCTTGTCCAGAAGTCGCGCGATGCGCTGGTAACTGCTTCTGGTGGACTTGGCCCGGGCCAGGGCGGCATTCAGTTCCGCCTGTCCCTTGCGGATCTCTTCCGGCCGGCTGCCCGCTTCCAGCTTGGCTACCACCTGCTCCTGTGCGGCCAGGGTGGCCTGGGCTTCCGCCAGCTGGGCTTCCAGCAGCTCGGTTCGCAAACGTCCCAGCAGTTGTCCCCGGGTCACCCGGTCGCCCTCCTGGACCCGGATCTCGGCGATATGATCACTGCCGTTGAAGGCGAGTTGCGCTTCGCGGATATCCACGTTGCCATACAGTTGCAGTGTCGTACTGTCGGTCTCCTGCTGGTCGTTTTGCCACCAGAACCCGGCCACGCCGGCCGACAGCATCAGAAGTACCAAGGGGATAACGACTTTTTTCTTCTGCATGTCCAACTACCCTGTTTTGATTGTAGCGGCCCTGGCCTGGCAGGTTCTCACTGCCACCAAAACACGTGGACCGAACGATTATGCTACACGAACAAAGGTTAACGGAACATCAACGGCTGAGGGTGCCGTTATCCAGCCATCGGGGTTTTTGGTGTCCGCTGCAACCTGAACATGAACAGAACCGGGTGATCGGTCCGGGATGGACGGGTTCTACAGACGGCGGCATTAGTCGATGGTTCGGCCAGGGCGTGCTGCCGGCAGGCGGCGGGGATTATTCCAACCTGCCTGGACCACACCCGCTTGCGTCCATTGGTGAAATATTCTCCCTGCTGTACCGGTCTTATAAGTGTCACCGGCGACAGGGTGACCTGCGAAATAAACCAGCTTATAGATCACCAAAGGAAAAGCGATATGAACAGCAAATATTCCCGGAAGCAACTGGCTGTACTGGTGGGTGGATGTCTCACCGCGGTGGCGCTCAGCACCACGCCGGTTTATGCGGCCAATCCCTGTGCCGCCGGAGCGAAAAACCCCTGCGCAGCGAAGGCTGTGATGAATCCCTGTGCGGCCGCTAATCCCTGCGCCGCCGCCAACCCCTGTGCAGCCGCTAATCCGTGCGCCGCCGCCAACCCCTGTGCCGCGAAATCCATGAACCCCTGCGCGGCCAACTAGTGGTATCTGGCGGGCTCCGGTCCGCCGGCTCTTCGGAATCATCTTGTTCGACTTGATAATCAATAAAAAAGGATGCAACAAATGACAACTTCATGGATCACTCCCGCTGCTCAGCGCCTGCTGTTTCTGCTGGTGCTGCTGCTTATCGGAACGGCCCATGCGGAGCAGGCTGGGCCGGTTACCGGTACGGTTACCCTGCGCACGCCGTTTGGTTTTGCGGAACTCACCGGCCGGGTGGAGCAGGCCATCCAGGCAAACAAGATGGGCCTGGTGGCCCAGGCCAGTGCCAGCCGGGGCGCTGCGGCACGGGGTGTTACGATTCCGGGCAACCTGGTGCTGATGGTGTTCCGCAACGACTATGCGGTACGCATGCTTGAGGCCAGCGTGGCGGCCGGCATCGAGGCGCCGTTACGTCTCTACCTGACCGAGAACAGCGACGGATCAACCAGCCTCACCTATCGCCTGCCCAGCGCCGTGTTCGCGCCCTATGGCAACCCTGAGCTGGATAGCATGGCCAGGGAGCTGGACGGGATATTTGACGCCATTGTGACGGAGGCTGCCCGGCCATGATCAGGCGACGGCAAAAAACCTTGAGCGGTTGCCCGGATGACGCGGCTGAACAGCCCCAATCGTCCGCTGCCGGGGCGTCGTCGGCCCGGGTGGTGCGTATCAGCCAGGTCGCCTGCCCGGTGCCTATTCTTAAACTGCAAGCCTGCCTGGCGGATATCCGGCCGCAGGAGTGTTTGACAATCATCCCGGGTAACAGGGCTGTGCTTAATGAGCTGGAGGCGGCCTGCCGCTGCCTGGGGCACCCGGTGGTGCGGGTTGCGGGCGCGGGGCAGGATGAACTACAGGTGACCCGGGCGTACTGATCACGTCCGCCGCACCCGGTTACCAGCGGTAACGACTTTAATCCTGCCGGCTGGTACATTAATCCATTGTCAGGATGACCGATAGCGGGGGAGACGGGTGCCAGCCCGTTGTCCGCCGGTCAGGCCGGATCGGTTTCATACCGTATCAGCGTGACAGCACCGCATCACGATGGGGGAATACATGCGTCGCAATTTTATTCTGTTTGCCACCGGTTCGATTATTGCCATAGCACTGCTTCAGCTGGCCTGGCCGCCGGCGGTCTGGTTGTTGCTGCCACTGCTGCCGCTGATTCTGCTGGGGCTGTATGACATGTTCCAGCAACAGCACGCCCTCAAGCGCAACTTTCCCCTGTTCGGTCGGGGGCGCTGGATCATGGAGTGGTTCCGTCCGTTTATTCGCCAATATCTGCTTGAATCAGACACCGACGGCGCGCCGATCAACCGCATGTTCCGCAGCATTGTCTACCAGCGCGCCAAGGGGGCGCGGGAGACGGTGCCCTTTGGTACCCAGCTGGATACTTATCGGAATGGCTACGAGTGGATTGATCACTCGCTCTCCGCGCTGGATGTGACCGAGGTGGAGTCGGATATGCGGGTGAGCGTGGGCGGACCGGCCTGCCGTCAGCCCTACCGGGCGAGTGTGTTCAACATCTCCGCCATGAGTTTTGGTGCGCTCAGCTGCAATGCGATCCTGGCCCTCAACGGTGGCGCGAAAGCGGGCGGTTTTTATCACAACACCGGTGAAGGCGGCATCAGCCGCTACCATCTGGAGCCGGGCGGCGACCTCGTCTGGCAGGTGGGTACCGGCTATTTTGGCTGTCGCGACCGGGCGGGCCAGTTCTCACCCGAGGCCTTTCGTGAAAAGGCGCTGCTGCCCAGTGTGAAGATGATCGAGATCAAGCTCTCCCAGGGGGCCAAGCCGGGCCATGGCGGTATACTCCCGGCGGACAAGAACTCGCCGGAGATTGCCGCCATCCGGGGCGTGGAGCCCGGCACCGCGGTCATTTCTCCCCCCACCCATTCCGCCTTCTCCACCCCCCTGGGGCTGTTGGAGTTCGTACAGCAGTTGCGCGATCTGTCCGATGGCAAACCGGTGGGTATCAAGTTGGCCATTGGTCGCCGGAGTGAGTTCATCGCGATCTGCAAGGCGATGATCAGCAGCGGCATCACCCCCGACTTCATCACCGTGGACGGTGGCGAGGGTGGGACCGGTGCGGCCCCGCTGGAGTACGCCAACTCGGTTGGAACCCCGCTGCGGGAGGCGCTGGCGTTTGTGGATGACTGCCTGACCGGTTTCGGCGTGCGCCAGGATATACGCATCATCGCCTCGGGCAAGATGATTTCCGGTTTTCACCTGGTGAAGAACCTGGCCCTGGGGGCGGATATCTGTAACAGCGCCCGGGGCATGATGCTGGCGCTGGGTTGTGTCCAGTCCCTCACCTGCAACACCAACAGCTGTCCCACCGGTGTGGCGACCCAGGATCCGCGCCTCTACCGTGGTCTGGTGGTGGGTGACAAGGCACGGCGGGTAGCCAAGTTCCATGAGAAGACGCTGCACGCCACCGCCGAAATCATCTCCTCGGCGGGACTGCGCCATACCCGGGAGCTGAATCGCACCCACATCTATCGCCGGATCAACCAGGAGAGCGTGCGGCGCTATGACCAGGTGTTTCCCTATGTGGAACCGGGCAGCCTGCTGACCGATCACCCGCCGCAGCGGTTCCGGCTCGATCTGGAGGAGGCGACGCCGGACAGCTTCATGCCGGACAAATGGCTGACCCGGATCAACCAGCACGCCAACGAAGTGACCAGCGGTGACGCGGACGGCGCGCCGGCGCTGGAGCAGGTGTAGCGGATCGGTTGACCGGGCTAGGTCAGCCGGAGAGTGGCGGGGCTCAGGGGAATGCCCTGTTGACCCTGCTCCTGCTCTGGCAGGGTATCCAGGCTGGGCCAAAGGCCGTTCACGAGTGCCTGGCTGTAACCCGCGTCCAGCCCGGCGGTCTGCATACGCCGGCTGGCCCGCTGATAGTCATAACTCAGTCGGTGCCAGCTGGCGCGTATCTGCCCGCCTTCGGTCTCCAGCAACAGGTACCAGCCGTCCGGCGTGCCGTCGTTTGCCGGCAGTCCGATCACGCCGGTGCTGAGCCAGAAACGCCGGTCGATCTGCTCCCCGAACGGAATGCCGCAATGGCCACCGATCACCACATCGGTCCGGGCCAATGCCAGTTCGGCCCGTTTCTGCTCACGGGGCGAGGAGGGGAAGATAAACCGGTTGATCCGGCTCGGGGCGCCATGCACTACCCGGAAAGTCAGATGACCCAGCCTGAAGCGGAGGCTCCGGGGGATCTGTCCCATCCACTCACGCTGTGCCGGGTTAATCCGGTTGCTGGTGTAATCAAACCATCTGGACGCGTTGAGCGCGCAGACAGTATCCTGCTCGAAGCCGCAACCGCAATCGTCCGCATTGCCTGCCAGGGACTCCTCGCAGTTGCCCATCACCAGGTGGATGCCCCACTCCTGCACCAGTTCCACGGTTTCAAATGGCGAGGCGCAATAGGCGGTCAGGTCACCGGTGCAGATGATCCGCTCGGGCGGTATCCTGCGGTGTTCCGCTGCAGCGCGGATCGCCCGGGTCGCTTCCAGGTTGCCGTAGGGACCGCCGAACAGCAGCAATGGTCCGTCCAGCGCGCCCAGGTCAAATGGATTGTCGTGCATGGTGTGAATGCTCAGGCAGTTGATACGGCGGTTGTGCGACGCCGACTGGCAAATGTGTCACCGAGCCAGAATAGCAGGCAGCCGATGCCCAGAACGCTCAGGGAGATGTAGAGCAGCTTGGTGTATTTGTGTATCTCGCCCAGCCACCGGGTGTGGCCGGCCGACTCGGTAAAATAGAGTGCCGCACCGCCCACCGCCAACAGGAATGTGCTCAGGTAACTCCAGCGGGGGATCTGCTCCCGGCCACCCCACAGGGAGAAGAACACCACCGGCGCCAGGTAGAGGGAAGCGGTGCCACTGACCGCCACGGCGCTGAACAGATCCTTGTTGCCGGCAAATACCAGCAGCAGGCCCAGCAGCATGAACAGGGCCATGGCGATGCGGCCGTTGCGCAGGCTGGGCGGGATGATGCGCATGTTCACCACCACCAGCCGGGAGGCGCTGGCAAGCGTACTGTCCAGGGTCGACATGGCGGAGATCACCAGGGCCGCGCTGAACAGCAGCATGGGCAGTTCCCCCAGCAGACGGAACAGTACCTGGTGCATATTTTCACCACTGCCGGCGTGGGCCCCCGCCATCACCCCCAGGGCGCCGAACAGCAGGATGCAGAGCATGCTGATCCAGGCGGCGTGCAGAAAGCTGCGCCGGGTGGTGTTCCGATCGGCCAGGAAGCCCCGGTCCATCATCACCGGGTCGTGCATCGGGTAACTCCAGATCTGCAACAGCGCCACGATCAACAGGACGGGGCCCGGACTGGTGATGTCGAACGGTTTGAAACTCAACGCCGCCAGGGTCAGATGGCCACTGCCGACAGCGGACAGCACCAGGATCAGCAGCACCGCGATGAACAGCAGCATCTGTACAAGGTCGGTGCGCAGGGAGGCGTGCAGGCCGCCGATCATGGAGTAGAGCAGCGTGACCAGCGCCAGTCCCATGACCGCCAGGGTGTAGGCCTGGGAACCGGCCACGCCAAACAGGATGCCGATCACCAGCAGATTGGCAAACACCTCGCTGACCAGGCGCAGGCCCACCACAAAGTTGTAGCAGGCCGAGCCGGGTTGGCCAAAACGGTCCTGGAGAAACGCCTGCACACTGTCATAACCCCGGGTGAAGCGCAGGGTGTCGATAATCCTGCCGCCGGTCAGAAACGACAGGTAGTAGGCGGCATAGGCCAGGGTACCCCAGATGCCGTAGTAGTAGCCGAGGATGGCGGCATTCATCAGGGAGCGGGCAAATATCCAGGTGGTCACCTGGGAGAGGGTCAGGGTGATCAGGCCGGGCGGTCGACCGGAGGCGGAGACCCCTTTAAAAAAACTGTTGCTGTCCCGGGCGCTGGAGGAGAGCAGTACGGACAGGAGCGCCACTGTTGCTACGATAATGGGGAGTGCAAAATCCATGCTGATGCCTGTTCACGGGTTGCTGTGAGTGACTGAAACCGAAAGCGTGCTGCCACAAGTTCCGATTGTAGGTCACCGATCAACTGTCAGTGACGATCAGTTTATAGTCAGGGGTCGGGTTGAGCGGGCAGGAGTAGACATACTCGCCCGCTTTCAGGGTAATGGGATAGTCCTGGGTGGTGCCGGTGGTCAGCCCACCCCCTGAAATGCTGGGCAGACGGGCCCGGTCAAGCAGGCCGTCACCGCGCAGCCAGAACCCCAGTTCATAGGGAACATTTTTGTTACTGACCCGGAACAGGTAGTCACCGGGCGGCAGTGTCAGGGTTTTCGCGACCGCCAGACGCTGTTCGCCGGTCCGCCGGTTGATGGTCTGGCAATCGTTGATGTGACGGGAGACAAAGCCGTGATCGACGCCCTGTTCGCTCTGCAGGATCTGGCACGGCACCTGGGTCAGTTCGATCACCCGGGGTTCCGCGCCCGCCGGGGCTGTGCCCGCCAGGGCCAGCAGGACCCAGCCGGTTGTCAGTAATTGACGCATCATGATCTCCTGATCTATATGAAAGTAACCTGTTGCAGTAGACCGGCGCAGCGCGGGGAATATTTCACCGGGACAGACCGGGGGTCTGTATGGGAAGGCATTTCCGACGCCCGGCCCGGTTCTGTGTTACAGTCAGGGCTGTATGTTGCGTTGCAGCAATCGCGCCACTTTGACTCCACGAGCGACTTATGAGAATCCGCCATGCCCCCCTTGAATGATCGTCTGAAGAACGTGCGCCAGCGCCTGGGCAATACCCGGCGTTCGATTGCCGATTCCTACCGGGGGACTTTCCGGAAGCTTGGCCACTTGCTATCCCGCTGGGGCGTGCCCTGTCCGGGCTGTGTCGCGATGCGGCGCTGGTTCGGCGGGGCCCGGCAGGATGGCGTCGGGCAGGAGCTGGAAGGTCAGCCGACGACCGGACAGGATCTGGTCCGCCACCTTGCCCGGCGGGCGTACCCCCGTTCCCGGCGCCGCCGTTACGCCCTGCACCTGCCGCCCCGGCATGATGCTCAACAGCAACTGCCCCTGGTCATGGTGCTGCACGGCTGCCGCCAGGATGAGCAGGCGATCCGCCGGATCAGCGGCTTCGATGCCATTGCCGACCAGGCGGGCTTCGCCGTGGTCTATCCCTTCATCACCAGCTATGGCGGGCTGCGCAATCGCAACTGCTGGGGCTGGTGGCACCGGCACGAGATAGAGGCCGGCGCCGGTGAAGTGGAGGATCTGTGGCAGATCATTGATGAGGTGGCGGATGAGTTTCCCATCGATCGGCGGCGTATTTATGTGACCGGACTCTCCTCCGGCGCCGGTATGGCGGTGGCCATGCTGGTGGCCCATGCCGACCGCATTGCCGCCGGTGCCGCGGTGGCCGGGCTGCCCTACGGCGAGAGCGCCCGGGCGGTCAACCTGTGGGGGTTTACGGGTCGCTTCAAACCGGTGGATGAGGTGGTCCGCGCCATGCGCAGGGCGCTGCCGGAAGCTGCCCGTCCAGTACCCCTGATGATTGTCCATTCGGATGCGGATGAGACGGTGGATATCCGCGCAGCGGACAATCTGCGGGATAGCTGGGGCCGCTGTTTCGGGATCGATACCGCACAGCCCCAGGCCCGGACCAGCGGTGTCACCCATGGGACGCCCTGGATCAACAGTCGCTATGGCGATGCGGCGGACACCGGGGTGGTGGAGACGCTGATTCTGGAGGGCCGGGGGCATGGCTGGTATGGCGGTGAGCCCGGCGCCTACAGTTATCCCGAGGCGCCGGATGTGTCGCGCTGGATCTGGGCATTCTTTCAGCGACAACCGCCACTGGCGGTGGCAGCGGTCGGGGCGTCAGCACACAAGGCGACCGCCTGAGCCGCCCGATCCTATTCCGCGTCTTTTATGGCCACCTTTCTGAGACTGATCACACTGCCGACCCGCCGCCGGTCGGCGGCGCCGTACTGACGCCCGTCCAACGGGTCGATCACCACCGCCTGCACCGAGCCGATGTCGGATGGTTCGCGCAGGACATGACCCAGACGCTGCAACGCTTGCATCACCTGCTCGGAGAAACCGCTCTCCCGGCCCACGCTGCCGTTGGCACTGGTCTGGGCCAGGCGCGGGGCATCCACCGCCTCCTGGATGGCCATGCCATGATCGATCAGGTTCGAGCTGACGTTGACCACCGAGTCGATAATAGTGGAGCCGCCAGGGGAGCCGTAGGCGGCCAGCGGCTGTCCGTCCCTGAACAGCAGGCTGGGTGACATGCTGGAGCGAGGCCGTTTGTGGGGGGCCACATCGTTGGCACCCGGGTTGTAGTTGTTGGGATCGGCATTGTAGCCCGGCAGGAAATTGAAATCGGTCAGTTCGTTGTTGAGCAGAAAACCGTAGCCCGGCACCATCAAACCGGTACCCCAGGCCGACTCCACCGTGGTGGTGTAGGAGACCATGTTGCCCTGCTGGTCGATAATACTGAAGTGGGTGGTGTTCACCCCCTTGTCCAGGGTCGGGGTCAGCGCGGCCAGCTTCTGCTCCTCACTGCCCTGCTGCGCCTGGAAGGGACGGGGATCGCCCGGCACCACCCGCTCCTGGCGCCTGTCCGGATCGATCAGGGCGCTGCGCAGGGCGATGTAATCATCATGGAGCAGTCCCTCCCGGGGCACCGGGACGAAATCCGCGTCGCCCATCCACAGGGCGCGATCGGCAAACGCCAGTCGCATCGCCTCGATCATCACATTGAGGGTGCGGGGGGAGCCGAAACCGAAGCCCGCGTCCGGGTCCCCGATGGGGAAACGCTCCATCAGTTTAAGAATCTGCAACAGGGTAAGGGCGCCGGAAGAGGGCGGTCCCATGGAGGTGATGGTGTAACCGCGATACTCACCCGATAGCGGCTCCCGGATCAGCGCCTGGTAGTTGGCCAGATCCTCCAGGGTCATGCGACCCCGGCCTTCCGGACGCTGATCCCGACTGGCCTGCTGGGTCGCCACGATGGCCCGGGCGATCTCGCCGGTATAGAAGACGTCGCTGCCCTGGTCGGCAATCAGTTGCAGTGTGCGCGCCAGGTCCGGCTGCACCAGCAGTTGGCCCGGCTGCAGGGGCGCGCCGCCGGGGCGGAACACCTCCCGTGCCGCATCATAGGCGGGATTGCCCGGCTCGTTCTGCAGGCGGCGGCTGGTGCTGCTCTCCGCCAGTTGCCGGCCGACCCGGAATCCGTCCCGGGCCAGTGCAATGGCCGGCTGCAGTGTCTCCGCCAGGCCCATAGTGCCCCACTTCTGCAATGCCAGCTCGACCCCTTTCAGGGTGCCCGGCACACCAACCGACACGCCGCTGGTGGATGCCACCCTGAAGCCGCCCTGATCGATAAAGGGCACGAACATATCCGCTGTCGCGGCGGCGGGGGCGGTCTCCCGGGAGTCGATAGCGATGCTCTTTTTTTCATCGGCCAGGTAGATCAGCATGAAGCCGCCACCGCCAATACCGGATGACTCCGGTTCAACCACGTTCAGGGCAAACTGCACGGCCGCTGCAGCGTCGATGGCGTTGCCACCGCGGCGCAGGATATCGGCGCCGATCCGCGCCGCATGGGGTTCGCTGGTGGCGACCACGCCACCCCGTACGCCAGGTACGCCGGGGGATTGTGCGGCAACACTCCCGCCGGGTGCTGTGACGAAAACCAGCAGCAGGGCGGCGCAAAACAGCAGGGGCTTGTGCCGGCCGACCGGGTTGATGCCGGTCCGGTGATACAGGTAGTGGTAGATGTCCATGATTGTTCGCTTCGCTTTGGCTCTCTGTCTGACAAGGAGATCGGAGCCTGTGTTATCAGCATACAGTAACCGGTGGAGCACCATCCGGTCGACTCCGACCTGCCGTGGTGGACCCCACCGGAGACAGGCCCGGTCAGGCTCTGAAGGGTAACAGTAGACGGCCAGGGATGGGATTACTACGGGGTTTTTTCAGGGTTTTGGGCGTGACAGGTCGACCGGCGCTGCCGGGGCGGATGATGGTGCAGCCGGGGCACCACCGGCCGGTGGGGTGATCACCCACTGACCGCCGTCCATCTGGATCTGTTGTCAGGGGCGACCGGTCCGGTTCCTGGCCGGGAATCGGATCGGACCGCGCACCTGCCGGTCAGTGTTCGCCCTTGGTCTTGCGGATACCGGCCAGCCGGTTGCCCTGTTTCTGGGGACCGCCCATGGGGAAGATGTCGTGCAGATAGCGGGTGTTGGCCCGCTCCTTACCCCACACCTTGCGGAAGTGCTTGATCATGTCCCGTACCTGGGCCTGTACCCGGTGCTGCTGGTAGTAGTCCCGGATGTAGTTGATCACCTCCCAGTGCTCTTCGGTCAGGGTCAGGTTCTCTTTCGCCGCCAGGGCCACGGCAAAGGCCTCTGACCATTCGTCCATATCCTGTATGTAACCCTCCTGGTCGGTGGCGACCAGGCCCGCGCCCGTGTCCACATATTCAATACGGATGGCAAAGGGGTTGGTCTGCATGGTTTGCTTGCTGGTTGTCATATTCATGTTAAACCTCATGCTGTGCTTTTTGCGGGCAGCATCTGCCCCTGGAGCTGTGGTGTCCGGTGATGGCCCAGTGCCAGGCCATAAATCCGCAGTAGATCCTCTTCGCTGACATCGATAAAGGAGTCGATCTCGGTCAGTGCATAGACCAGGTCGCTGTGGGCGATCATGCACTTCTCGACAGGCACCGGGGGTTGCCAGGCCTGGGGGTAGCGACGCCAGACAAAGGGGTAGTTAAAGATCAGGGCGACGCTGACCAGTATCAGTGCATTGGCCAGTACCGGGGTGATCGCATAGCCGTAACCCATCTCCTGTACGGCGCTGCCGCCAAGCACCGCCACCAGCGCGGTGGCGCCGCCGGGCGGATGGAGGCAGTTGAAATAGTGCATGGCGGCAATGGAGACTGCCACCGCGATGGCGGATGCCAGTATCGGGGCCTCGATCCAGCGCGCCGCCGTCACGCCCACCAGGGCGGAGATGATATGTCCACCGATTATCGCCCAGGGCTGGGACAGGGGACCGTGGGGTACGGCAAACAGCAACACCGCGCTGGCGCTCATGGAGGCCACTACCAGCGTGGTGCCGTGCATGTCCAGCACCTGTTCACTGATCAGCAGGATCATGAAGACACTCACCAGGCCACCCAGTGCGGAGATCCACTTTTCCGTGTGGCTGGTAGGGTGGGGGTGGTGGTCGGACAGGTAACTCAGTAACCGGAACGGGCGTGGCACGGGTGCCCGTCTTGATAGGATCCTGCCAACTGCCGACAACATCGATGACCAGTGCTTCTGCATACGACTTCCATCTAGTTATGATTTTGACCCAGTATAAGAACGCGATCTTTATTCAACAAACGAATATAATTGTCTTCTAATATCGGAATATTCGATAGATAACCGCGCTATTCAGTGGTGCAGGTGGCGTCACATAGGGCCACAGGCCCGCTTCCCGCACCTTTCCCGCCCCGCCTATCCCATCCATTTCCCACCGGATACTCCGGATACCGTTGGCACCCCTCATGGCAAACAGGGTTGGTCGTGCAGGGCTGTTTTTCATCCATCCGGCGGCACGCTGGATGGAGCGTCTGGCCCTCTGTGACCGAATCGGATCAGGGGGCAGTTCAGATCCGTTGGATTGTTAAAGAATGTAACAGGATGTCTTCAGCGCTCGACTTCACGTTCGCGTTCCTGATAGAGTCCGTGCAAACTGCATGGGTATAGAAGAATTGTTAATAAAAACAGAGTGATGAAATAAATTTCTAGGCTTGTTCTGATTCTCGCCGGGTGCCGATTCAGCCCCCATTGGATCTGTTTCGGTCAGGGTTCGTGCGCCTGAATTTTACCGGGTTGGTGTTAGACATTGATGCTTGTTTCGGGAGTAACAATGAATAATAAAAAGCGTAAGTCCGGCCTGCCTTTCAGCAAGTTGGCCTGTCTGGTCATGTTGTGGTTGTCCTGCAGTCAGGCGCTGGCCGCACTGGATGTCTCCATGAGCACCGAAGTGGGTTACCCCAACCCCATTGTGCCGGGGGAGGTGACGGCCCTGCGCATTACCCTGCAAAACAGCAATGACACGGCCCCGATTACCGGCGTCACGTTTACCAACAACATGCCGGCCGAGATCACGGTGGCCGGTGGCGGTGCTGTCTCCTACAGCTGTCAGGATGGGGACGGGAACAATGTCCCGACCAACGGCACGGTAACGGCCACCATCGGCACCAGTACGATTGAACTGGGCGGTGGGGGGGGCACCATCCCCCAAGCCGGTGTGAGCAGCGGTCGCTGTGACATTGTGGTGGAGGTGACATCGACGGTTCAGAATGCCGCCCACACCAACACCATTCCCGCTGGTGCGGTTACCGGTAACGATGGCCAACCGCAGTCCAATGCCACGAAGGCCGAGCAGTCCATAACGGTCACGCCCCTGAACAACCCTTCTATCAGTAAAAGCTTCAGCAAAAACAGTATTGTGGTGAATGACGAGACCGTGCGTCTCACCCTCACCATCGATAACCGGGACAATAATAACCACGACCTGCCGCTGAATACGGCGGCGGATACCCCTGCTTTCGGTCTGCGGGACACGCTGCCGGCCGGTCTTCAGGTGGCGGCTGATCCCAATATCGGAATCAGCTGTACCTCCGGTAACACGACAGCCGCCTTCAATCCATTGGCCGGCGACACGGTACTGACTGTGGTTGGGGGAGCGATTCCAGCGGATGCAGCCTGCAGTTTTTCTGTTGACCTGGTGGGCACTTCAACCGGTGCTGGTTACAGCCAGGCTCTCTCCAACACGGTGAACAGGAATAGCGATTTTGCCAACAAGCGTGGCCTGGTTCCCTCCTCCAATGCCTCCGACACGGTGACTGTGCGTGGTGCCTTGAATGTGAGCAAGGCGTTCAGTCCTGCCACTGTGCGGCAGTCAGAGCAGGCCACCTTGACTATCACCCTGCAAAATGACAGCACGCTTACCCCGCTTACCGGGGTGCAACTGACCGAAAACAACATCCGCACGTCCGGTAGCGGCAGCGGAACCCTGGCTATTAATAACATTGATTTGAACGGCTGTGGTGCTGCTGACGTGGCCACCATCAATGGTGGCCAGGGTTTTGCCTTGGGTGGTGTGACGCCGGGTACTATTGATCCAGACAGCAGTTGTGTGCTGACGATCACCTATACACCGACCCTGGGTACAGCAGGGGAACCCGAGACCTTTACCGATGCCATTCCGGAGGGTGCCGTTGCCAACAACGAGGGGGCCATCAGCCGCCCAGCCAGCCACAGTGTCACCGTGCTGGATGAGCTGTCGGTCAGCAAGTCCCGTTCGCCAGCCCAGGTGGTGCCTGGTAACCCGGTGCGTTATGACATCACTGTGCGTAACTACTCGGGAGGAGCGCTCAACGATGTGCAGGTGACGGATAACCTGCCCGGCGGCATGCTGGCACTGGCGACGCCGGCGCCCAGCATGAGTGGCAGTGGCTGTGCCGGTACGTTGAGCCACGATATCGCTGGCCCGGTGCCATCCACTACCAGTCCCCATCTGACCTTCGACATGAACGCCGGGGTGGGTGCATCTCCTTCTGTTTGTACCGTCTCGTTCTGGGCCATGCTGCCGTCCGGTGCACCGGTGGCCGCCACCTTTGTCAACCAGATTGGCGCCGGTGGAGTGTGTAGTGACAATGGCGCGGGCGGAATCTGTAATGCCGCTGTCTCGTCCACCAGCAATATCACGGTTACGGCCACTGCCCCGGTTACGGTGAACAAAAACTTCAGTCCGAACAACGCCTCGGAAGGCATGGCTTCGGAACTGACGGTGACCTTCACCAACGCTTCTGCCGAGCCGTTGACCGATGTCCAGTTCACTGACAATCTGCCGATCGGATCTACCGGACTGCAACTGCGGGTGGCCGATCCGGCCGTTGCCTCCAGTAACTGTGCCGGTGCGGTGGTGACCGCCAATCCGGGTGACGCGGTGGTGACCATGACCGGTGGCACTATCCCGGCCCGGGCCGATGGTGGTCTGGGCGCCTTTGGCACTTGCGAACTGAAAGTGAACGTGATCGGCGCAGCCGGTAACTACACCAATGTTCTGCCAGCCGGGGCGGTACAGGCCACCCATACCCGGGCAGATGCTAGCACCGAAACGGTCTCCAGTCCGGGGCCGGTACAGGCAACCCTGAACTATGCCTCGGCGCTGGGGGCCAGCAAGCGTTTCACGCCCGATACAGTACAGAGTGGCGGCCGATCGACCGTCGCTATTCGGCTGAGTAACAGCGGTGACGGCACCCTTAACGATGTCTCGGTGACCGACCCGTTGCCGGCTGGTATGGTGCTGGCCGACCCACCAAACGCCTACACCACCTGTGGTGGCAGCAGTACGATCACAGCGGTGGCGGGGCAGAGCAGTGTTGAGCTGACTGGTGCAATTATCCCGCCCGGCGGCCAGTGCGAGTTCCTGTTCGACGTACAGACCAGCGGTTCCGGTGACTGGGTCAATACCATCCCTGCTGGCAACATCACCGCGGCAGGTGGCGTGCAGACCACGTCGCCTGTACAGGGGACGCTGCTCGAGTCGACCGACTATGCCATCACCATTACCAACAATGCGATTCCCAACTCCCTGACCGCGCCGGGTGAGCGGAGTGTGTTGACCCTCACCCTGACCAATTCCGGGACCGCAGACCTGAGCGGTATCGCGTTTACCGACTATTTTACCGATGATGGCACCTCCACTGGCACATTGACCGGTATGCTGGCGGCCGCCACCCCCAACATTGCCACCACCTGTAGCGGTGGCGTAGTCACAGTGGCGCCCGATGGCAGTAGTGTCTCCCTTAGTGGTGCCAGCCTGAATGGCGGGGATAGCTGTACCGTATCCCTGGATGTGACCATGCAACAGGTGGGCACGGTTCAGGATGTTATCCCCCCCGGTGTTGTTCAGACCGATCAGGGTGTGAGTAACACCCTGGAGACGATAACCAGTCTGTCGGCACAGGCCAATATCGGTGTGGCCAAACAGTTCATCCCTGAAGTGGTGAAACCGGATCAGCGCGCCCGTCTGCGCCTCACCTTTATCAATCCCCTGACGTTGCCGGTAGCGAATCTGGCGGTGCTGGACAGCCTGCCGGCCGGCGTTACCGTACCGGCCGGTCCAAACCTGGTGACTGACTGTAGTGGCGCCACTGTGACGACGCCGGGCAGCAACAGTGTGCAGGTCAGTGGCGGCAACCTGCCTGCTGCGTCAGGCGGTGTATCCAGCAGTTGTATGGTGGAGCTTGATGTGGTCGCTGCCGCGCAGGGAAGCTACACCAATGTTATCCCGTCCCATGCCGTTACCGGCACTGTGGGTGGGGCGGCGGTGGATAATCCCTCGCCTACCGAGGCGGTGCTGCAGGTCAGGGAGCCGGTCTCTCTGTCGAAGAGTTTTGCGCCTGCATCGGTGCCGCCGGGTCAGCCTTCGACCCTGACTATCACCATTGACAATCCGAGCGATACGGACCTGACCGGTGCCGCACTGACCGACAATCTGCCGGCCGACCTGGTGGTGGCGTTGACCCCCAATGCATCCACCACCTGCGCCGGGGGCACGGTTACCGCGCCCGCCTCGGCGACCGCCATCAGCCTGTCCGGCGCGACGATTCCGGCGACCGGTTCCTGCCAGGTGCAGGTGGATACCCTGAGCAACACGGCGGGCAGCTATGTCAATACCATCCCGGCGGGCAGTCTCAACACCGCCGAGGGTGTCACCAACGAGGAACCCGCCAGCGATACCCTGGAGGTCTCCATGCCGCCGGTGGTCAGTAAGCAGTTCAGTCCACCCGCCATTCCGGCCGGGGGTACCTCGACGTTGACCATTGTCCTGACCAATGACAACGGGGTGGATATGACCACCACGGCGCACTTTACCGATGAGCTGCCCATTGCGCCCGGCCCGGTAGTGGTTGCCACACCCCCTAATGCCTCCACCACCTGTACCGGCACCCTGGTGGCCAATGCGGGTGCAGCCACCGTGCGTCTCAATAGCGGGGCTACCATTCCTGCCGGTGGTTGCAGTATCAGTGTGGATGTGACCGGCAATACCGCCGGCACCCATATCAACTATATCCCGGCAGCCGCTCTGCAGACCGATCTGGGGGACAATCTCCAGCCGGCCGATGCCACGCTGGAGATCAGTGCCCTGGGTTATATTTCCGGTCGGGTATTCCAGGACAACAATGTGGCGCCCAACGGCACCTACGACAGTGGTACCGACACGCCGCTGGCCGGTGTTACCGTGAACCTGCGTGATGCGGGTGACAATATTATTGCCACCACTGTCACCGATGCATTGGGTAACTACCAGTTCACCGGACTGGCAGCCGGCACCTACTCGGTGGAACAGCCAAACCAGCCGGCCGGTACGGTCAACGGCATCACCACGCCGGGTGCTATCACGGGTGGTGGCGGCGGAACCCCCGGTACCGCCACCCCGACTGCCACCACGCCGAGCCGGATCAACGGCATCACCCTGGGTGATGCCGGCGGGCAGATTGACGGTTCGCCCGATAACACCTTCGCCGAGCAGGTTAACTCCACCATCAGTGGTAGCGTGTTCCTGGATCAGAACAACAATGGTCTGTTCAACGGTGCGGACAGTGGGCTGGAGAGTGTGACCATCGAACTGCTGGATGGGGGCGGCAACCTGATTGCCACCACCCAGACCGATGCAGCCGGCAACTACAGCTTCACCGATTTAGAGCCCGGCACCTACTCGATCCGGCAGCCGAGCCAACCGACCGATACCTCCAACGGTATTACCACGCCCGGAACGGTGGGCAATGGTGGCACCACGGGTGTGGCCACTGCGCCCACCGTGACGCCGAGTCTGATCAGCAACCTGGTTCTGCCGCCCAACACGGTGGCCAGTGGTAACAACTTTGCCGAGTTGCCCAACAGCCGTCGTATATCCGGAAGTGTCTTCCTCGATTTCGACAACAACGGTACGCTGGACGGGGCTGATCATGGCATCGCTGGCGAGACCATCAACCTGACCGGTACTGATGCCAATGGCAACCCGGTCTCCCTGACCACCACCACGGACAGTGACGGTAATTTCGAGTTTACCGGTCTGCCGGAAGGTACTTACCAGCTGGATCAGCCGACACAACCGGCCAGCACCGGTAACGGCACCACCACTGCAGGTAGTGCGGGGGGCGTCGCTTCCAACCCGACGGCAACAACAAGCCGGGTGGCTGGGATCGATCTGACCGGTGTCCATACGGTGTCGGGCGGCAATACCTTTGCCGAGCGGCCGGATGCGACCGTGGATCTGGCCCTGGCCAAGACCCACTCGCCGGCCAGTCTGGCGGAGGGCTCGACCACCGGTTTCTACCGGCTCACGCCCAGCAATATCGGTAGCGTGGATACCAGTGGAACCATCACCGTGGTGGATACCCTGCCGGCGGGTATCTCCATCCTGTCGATGCCAACCAGTGGCGACTGGAGCTGCGCTGCGGCGGGGCAGGTGATTACCTGTACTTCGGATGCGGTGATCCCGGCCGCTGGTGTCGGCAGTGACATTATCCTCCGGGTGGCCGTGGATAACGGGCTCTCGGGCCAACTGCTGGTGAACCATGCCACCATATCCGGTGGATCGGAACCGCCCGGTTTTGAGAGCAATAACCAGGCGGACGACCCGACACCCATCGCCGAGGCGGCCGAGGTGGCCGGCCATATCTGGTTCGACAACAACCACGACCGGGTGATGGATCCGGGTGAATCGCTGGTGCCGGATTGGCAGGTGGATCTGGTGCTGGGCGGTGTCACCGTGGCCAGTACCACCACCGATAGCAGCGGTGCCTACAACTTCACCGGTATTTCACCGGGCAGTGGTTATCAGATACGTTTCCGGGAGCCGGACAGCGGTACCCTGTTTGGCCGCCCGGTGCCCAACGAGGTCGGTGCACCCTTTGTCCCCGGTGTGGCCGACCCCGGCAGCAACCCGGCCGGGGCGGACAACAGTGACGGTACGCTGGACGGCCTGACCCTGGCCTCGGGAGACCGGGTGACGGGCCAGAGTCTGCCGCTGGATCCCAGTGGTGTGGTCTACGACTCGATCACCCGTGCCCCGGTAGCCGGTGCGGTAGTAACGCTGGCCGGCCCAGGCGGCTTCAACCCGGCTACCCATCTGGTTGGCGGTGCTGCCAATGTCAGCCAGACCACCGGTGCCAACGGCTACTACCAGTATCTGTTGAACGCCGGTGCGCCGGCCGGTACCTACACCATCACGGTGACCTCACCGCCCACTTACCTGCCGGGTGAGTCGGCCATCCTGCCGGCCTGTAACAATGCACTGAACGTGGCGGCCCTGCCCGATCCGGCACTGGTACAGGACAGTGTCCAGCCGCCAGCGGTTGGCGCGCCGGTACATGATCCGCTGGCCTGTCCGGCCGGCTCGGCGGGACTGGCGGCCAGCGCCAACAGCACTCAGTACTACTTCAGCTTTGACCTGAACCCGGGGGTGTCGGCGGACCTGGTAAACAACCACATACCCCTGGATCCGATCACCAACGGCGCCTTTACGGTGCAGAAAACCACCCCCATGACCAACGTCTCCCGGGGGGATCTGGTGCCCTACACCGTGACCGTGACCAACAACCTGGCCGGGGTGGTGCCGGACATCGATATCCGGGATCAGATTCCACCCGGCTTCAAGTACAAGACCGGCTCCGCATCGATGGATGGGGTGAAACAGGAACCCCTGGTGACCGGTCGCCTGCTCACCTGGCCGAACCTGAGTTTTGCCCTGGGCCAGCAGCGGATCTTCAAGATGATGCTGGTGGTTGGTGCCGGTGTCAGTGAGGGCGAGTACGTCAACCAGGCGTGGGCCGAGAACAACCGGGTTGCAGCCCGGGTATCCAACCTGGCGACCGCCACGGTGCGGGTGGTACCGGACCCCACCTTTGACTGTTCCGACCTGATCGGCAAGGTGTTCGATGACCAGAATGCCAACGGCTACCAGGATCAGGGCGAGCCGGGCATCGCCAATGCACGGGTCGCAACCGCCCGGGGTCTGCTGGTCACCACCGACGACCACGGTCGTTTCCATGTCACCTGTGCCGCCATACCCAACGAGTGGCGGGGCGGTAATTTCATTCTCAAGCTGGACGAGCGCAGCCTGCCTTCCGGCTACCGGGTGACCACGGAAAATCCCCGGGTGGTGCGTTTGACCCGGGGCAAGATCAGCAAGGCCAACTTCGGCGCCACCATTCACCGGGTGGTACGTCTTGACCTGACCAGCGATGCCTTTATGCCAGGCAACGAGCAGTTGCTGGAACAGTGGAACAGTCAACTGGATCACCTGGTTGAGCTGCTGCATGAACAGCCTTCGGTACTGCGTCTCTCCTATCAACAAACGGTCGATGATCCGCCAGACCTGGTGCAGGCGCGAATCGATGCGGTGCAACAACAGATCACCGCGCGTTGGGAGGAGGATAACTGCTGTTATCCGTTAACGATCGAAGTGGAACGGATGAGCAGGGAGGCAGAATAATGAAAAAGTTGATACTTGCGTACTCTATCGGTATGGCGTTGAGCGGTATGGCGGTTGCCGACCAGTCGTCCTGTGATCCTGAGCAGGCGCACTGCAAGCTGCCCGAGCAGCGCGGCAAGATGATCGACAACAGCCAGGTCTGGCCGGGGTCAGTGGTACCGCGCAATACGGAGAACCAGCAGCAGCCGCAGGATGGGGCGGCAGGTAACTGTCCCGCCGGCGCCGCTGCACCGGCCTTGCCCTTCCGCATCAGCGTGGATGGCGAGCCACTGCTGGCCGATGATCCGGCCCAGGTCGCCGACAGTCTACGTTGCCAGGATGTCTCCCTGGCCCGGGCCGATATCCAGCTCCGCTACGACAGCCAGGAGCAGACCCCCTGGCTGAATGTGGGGGTCGATCCGGTGACCGCGGGTCCTGATCGCCAGGTGCAGTTTTTTACCTACAGCAACTACCCGGCCTGGATCGAACGGGCGGAAATCCGTCTGTTTGATGCGGGCCGCTCGACCCGCCAGCAACCGCTGCAGACTCTGGATGTGCAGATCGGCAAGGGGGTGGCCTGGGTGCTGCCTGAACAGCTTGAGGGTACCCTGACCTATGTGTTGCGGGTCTATGACCAGGCCGGGCGTTTTGATGAAACCGAACCCCGGCAGTTGCAGATCAGCACCATGAAGCTGGCCCCCGGTGAGAGTTCCGCAGCGCTGGCGGTCTACGGGGAAAACAGCCGCAGGCTGGCCAATATCCCGGTGCGGGGTGGTGCGGTGACCGTCAGTGGTCGGGATGTACAGCCGGATACCCTGGTTTCGGTAATGGGCCAGCCGGTGCCGGTGGACGGGGCGGGTAACTTTGCCTATCGGCAGATATTGCCGTCCGGACCGCACACCATCCAGGTACAGCTGGAAGACAGCATGGGGCAGCGTTACCAGTTCCAGCGCAATATCAGTATCGCCCGGGACGACTGGTTCTATATCGGCCTGGCGGATCTGACCGTCGGTCGCAATAACACCAAGGGTCCGGCAGCGCTGGTGAGCGCCGATGATTCGGACCATTTTGATAACCAGCTCTACGTGGATGGTCGCCTGGCCTTTTACCTGAAAGGCAAGATCAAGGGCGAGTACCTGCTGACCGCATCGGCCGACACCCGGGAACAGCCGCTGGATGAACTGTTCAGCAACTTCGCCGCCAAGGATCCGCGCTCGTTGCTGCGCCGGCTCGACCCGGATCAGTACTACCCGGTCTATGGTGATGACAGCACCACGCTGGACGATGCGCCGACCCAGGGCAAGTTCTATGTGCGGCTGGAGCGGGGTGACTCCCACGTCATGTGGGGTAACTTCCATACCCGCATCAACGACACCGAACTGGTGCAGTACAATCGCGGCCTGTACGGCGCCCGTGCCCACTGGGTGGCCCCGGAGCAGACCCGCTACGGCGAACGCCGGGGCCGGCTGGAGCTGTTTGCCGCAGATCCCGGCACCCTGCCGGCACGGGACGAGTTCCGTGGCACAGGCGGCTCGCTCTACTATCTGCGTCGGCAGGATCTAACCCAGGGTTCTGAACGGGTCTGGATCGAGGTGCGGGACAAGGACACCGGCATCGTGCTGGAGACACGCTACCTCACCCCCGAGCAGGATTACGACATCAACTATATCCAGGGACGGATTATCCTGCGCGAGGCATTGGGCTCCACCGCTGCCGGTTCCCTGTTGATCAAGAGCGGCAGTCTCTCCGGGCATCCGGCCTACCTGGTCGCCAGCTACGAGTACACGCCGGGCCTGACCGAAGCGGATGACCTGGTACGTGGCGGACGCGGTGAATACTGGATCAATGACCAGGTGAAAATCGGCGCAACCGGTTATCGCCAGGATGCCCCGGGCATGGAGCAGAAACTGAGCGGGGCCGATGTCACTCTGCGTTACAAGCCGGGTACCTACGTCAAGATCGAGGGCGCCCGCAGCGAAGGTGTGGGCACCAGCCAGAACAACTCCCTGGATGGCGGTTACAGCTTCCAGGGACGCACCAGTCCCGGTGGCCGGGCCGATGCCGGACGTATCGAGGCGGCGGTGGATCTGGCCGAAGTGACCGACGACCAGCAGGGCCGGGCCAGTGTCTACTGGCAGAAACGGGAAGCCGGCTTCTCGGCACCGGGCCAGCTCACCGGATCGGCCGACGCCACCCAGCGGGGTGCCCGCTTGTCCCTGCAACTGGATCCCCGGAGTCGCCTGGATGCCCAGCTGGATGCGCTGGCGGACGAGATCGCCGACACCCATGCGGCGGAGGTCAATCTGCGCCGCCAGTTGGATGAAAACTGGGAAGTGGCTGTGGGTGTCCGCTCGGACAGCCGTGATTTGAAAACGGTGACCGCCAGCGATGTGCTCAACGAGGCGGGCGACCGCACCGACATCCAGGTCCGGGCGGATTACACCCCGGACGCCGATGGCGAGAGCGACTGGAGTGCCTATGGCTATGTCCAGGGTACCGTAGACAAAAGCGGCAGCCGCAGCAGCAATGACCGGGTCGGCGTGGGTGGCAAGCGTCGCCTGTCGGAACGTTTCAGTGTCTATGGTGAAGCCTCCACTGGCGACGGCGGGTTGGGCGGCCTGATCGGTGGTGACTTCCAGTACAACGACCAGACCAGCCTCTACTCCCATTACCAGATGGATACCGATCGGACCGACATCGGTTACCGGGGTCGCCAGGGCCAGCTCACCAGTGGAGTCAACAGCCGCTTCAGCGATTCGGTGTCGGTGTTTGGCGAGCAGCGTCTCTATCACGGTGATGGGCCGAGCGGCCTGACCCACGCCTTTGGTCTTGAACTGACGCCGAACGAACGCTGGACCTACGGGATTAACTTCGAGACCGGCGAGCTGGCCGACCCCTATGCCGGGGACATGGACCGGGATGCCATTAGCCTGGATGTGGGCTACCGGCAGGAGAAAACCCGTTATGCCGGCAAGCTGGAGTATCGGCGTGAGGAGGGCACGGCCGGCAAGCGCACCAGCTGGTTATGGCGCAACAACCTGGGTTACCAGGTCGATCCCGACTGGCGTTTCCTGGGCCGCCTCAACCTGGCCTTCTCGGAATCCGCTAACGGTGACTATTTTGACGGCGACTACGTGGAAGTGGTGACCGGTTACGCCTATCGTCCGATGGACAATGACCGACTCAACCTGCTGTTCAAGTACAACTACCTGTATAACCTGCCCTCTCCCGGGCAGCTGGATGGCAGCGGCGTGCTGGCGGACTACTCACAGCGCTCCCACGTGCTGTCGGTGGATGGCACCTATGACCTGAAGCCCTGGGTGTCGGTGGGCGGCAAGTACGCCTACCGTCTGGGTGAGATGCGGGATAACCGGGTCGGTGGCGAGTGGTACGACAGCGAGGCGCAGCTGGCCATCGTCCGGGCCGACTTCCACTGGGTGCACGAGTGGGACGCGCTGGTCGAGGGCCGGGTGCTGGATGTGGCGGCGGCGGAGGATCGACGCTCCGGGGCGCTGGTGGCGCTCTACCGTCACCTGGGCAAGAACGTGAAGGCCGGCATCGGCTATAACTTCACCGACTTCTCGGATGACCTGACCGACCTCTCCTATACCAGCAAGGGGTGGTTCTTCAATATCGTCATGAAGATGTAACCGGCCTGGCAACAGGTCGATAGCGACAGAAGGCCGGCGCCGGATAATCCCGCTATCCGGTGTCGGCCTTCATCCTCCCGCCGGCCGGCCACCAGGGTCGCTGTTTTCCGGTAATTGCCAATATCCGGCATGTTTGTCGATGCGAACCGATAAATGCATCGAGTTATCCGATACAATGCGGGCAGTTAACTGTTTCGGACCCCGGTGTAGCCTATGGATACCGAGTTTGCCCGCACCTTTCTGGCCGTCACCGCCGCCGGTAATTTTGTCGGCGCGGCGGCCAAACTGCACGTCACCCAGTCCACCGTCAGCGCCCGGATCAAAACCCTGGAGCAGCAGCTCGGTACGCCCCTGTTCCGACGCGGACGGGGCGGCGCTGAACTGACCGCGGCCGGCCGGCGTTTTTTACGGCACGCCAAAGTGATGGTCCGTACCTACGAGCAGGCGCGCCACGACGTGGGACTCTCCAGCGCCTTCAGTGCCGGCCTGACCCTGCGCGGGCGTATCGCGCTGTGGGAGGGTTTTCTGCCCAACTGGGTGAACTGGATGCGCCAGACCGCGCCCGATATCTCCCTGCGGCTGGAGATCGGCTTTGAAGAAGAGACCACCCAGGGGCTGGTGCAGGGTGACGTGGATATCGGCGTGCTCTACACGCCCCAGAGTCGCCCGGCCATCTCGGCCGAATATATCTTTGGCGAGTCCCTGGTGCTGGTGACCAGTTCACCCGACCGCCACTGGCAGGACGCCAGTTACGTGCACGTGGATTGGGGGCCGGAGTTCCTGGCCCAGTTTGCCGCCCGTTTCCCGGATGTGGACACCTCGGCGCAACGGGTGAACATCGGTTGGCTGGCCATGCAGTTGATCAGCCATCACGGTGGTTCCGCCTATTTTCCGCTGCGCATGGTGCGTAACCAGATCCAGTCCGGGGTGTTGTTCCCGGTGGAGGATTCGCCGCTGATCACCCTGCCGGTCTACATGGTCTATCCGCTGGACCGGCAGGAGCCGCACATCGCCACGGCCATCAAGGGATTGCGTGAACTGGGTGCCGAAGAGGACCGGCGGCTCTCCATGGATGATCTTCCGGTCAAATCCTGACATTGCCCCCCGTATGGGCTGATATTGATCGGCAGCTGTCGATCTCCAAGGTTATTTGCCGTTCTCCCATCCTGTGATGGTCTCCTTGACAAGGCGAATAAAAGATATAAAGTAAGTAATCAATTACTATCTTTTAGGAGAGGGTCATGGCCCTGCATGCCAAACATCTGTCGGCCGAGAAGCGTCGCGCCATCACGGTAGAGACTGTTGTCGAGCTGGCGGCGGAGCGGAATCCGAGCGATATCACCACTGCCGCCATTGCCGAACGCATGGGACTTACCCAGGGAGCCCTGTTCCGCCATTTTCCCAACAAGGACGCGATTCTGAGCGCGGTGATGGAGTGGGTGGCGGAACGCCTGATGTCCCGGATAGACAAGGCGATGCAGTCAGTCGAATCCCCCATCGCGGCACTGGAGGCCATGTTCCTGGCGCATGCTGAATTTGTGGCAGAGCATCCCGGTGTACCGCGCATGTTGTTCGGTCAATTGCAACATGCGGGTGACACTCCTCCCAAGCGCATGGTGCAGGCACTGATCAGCCGTTATGGGGAGCGGATAGGCAAAACCATCGAAGCCGGAAAAACCGCCGGTGAGATCGATAGGCAACTGGATACCGAAGCGGCGGTGAGCCTGTTTGTGGGCACTATACAGGGACTGGTGATGCAGTCCATGTTGGCGGGGGATGTGCAGCTTATCGTGCGCGAGGCACCCAGGGTGTTCGTGATCTACAGGCGTGGTATCGGGAGTGAACAGTGAAATCCTTTTCTATCCAGGGACGCACGCTGGCCCTGCTGGCGGTGTTGTTGCCACTGATCGGACTGCTCATCTACGTGGCGCTCCGTTCTGGCCCATTGGCGCCTGTACCGGTGACTGTGTCGGCGGTGGAAAACCGTGCTGTCACCCCGGCACTGTTTGGCATTGGCACCGTTGAAGCGCGGTATAGCTACAAGATCGGCCCTACTGTGGCCGGGCGATTGAAGCGACTGAATGTTCAGGTGGGCGACTATGTGAAGGCCGGGCAGTTGCTTGGCGAGATGGAGCCGGTCGACCTGGAGGCCCGTCTGCAGGCCCAGAATGCCGCGCTGAAACGCGCCCGGGCCCAGCTGCGCGAGGCCGAGGAGCGTCAGGCGTACGCCAGTTCACAGGCGAAACGTTATCAGAAACTGTTGGCGGCCCATACGGTGAGCGACGAGTTGGCGGCCACCAAGCAGCATGAGCTGTTGCTGTCGGAGGCCGCCCTGGGTGGTGCCCGGGAAGAGTTGGTCCGGCTGACCGCTGAGCGGGAGGCGCTACGTGCCCAGCGGGACAACCTCCAGCTGGTTGCGCCGGCCGATGGATTGGTGGTGCTGCGCAGTGCAGATCCGGGTACCACGGTGGTAGCCGGCCAGGCGGTGGTGGAACTGATCGACACCCAAAGCCTGTGGGTGAATGTGCGCTTCAACCAGACCAATGCCTACGGCCTGGCCGCGGGCCTGCCGGCCGGGATCGTGCTGCGCTCCCAGGCAGGGCAGGATTATGCGGGACAGGTGTTGCGGGTGGAGCCGCTGGCCGATCAGGTCACCGAGGAGACCCTGGCCAAGATCAGTTTTGTACAATTTCCCTCTGTATTGCCTCCCCTGGGGGAGCTGGCGGAAGTGACCGTGACTCTGCCCGCTTTACCGGCTGCGCCGGTGATACCCAATGCGGCGATCAAGCGTGTCGAAGGGCAGCTGGGAGTCTGGCGGCTGGTTGATGATGAACTGCGATTCACGCCGGTTAAACTGGGTGCCGCCAGTCTGGATGGCCAGGTGCAGGTGCAGGACGGACTCACGGTGGGCGACCGAATCGTGGTCTATAGCAGCAAGGCGCTGAGTAGTAAGAGCCGCATTTCCCCGGTGGATCGGTTGCCGGGGGTCAAGTCGTGATCAGTCTGGCCGGTCGTGATATTCAGCACGCCTGGGGCAAGTTTGTGTTTACCGGCATCGGTCTGGGGCTGCTGATCGGCGTCACCCTCACCATGGCCGGCGTGTACCGCGGCATGGTGGATGATGCCCGGGTGCTGCTGGACAACAGCGGTGCCGATCTTTGGGTGGTACAGCAGAACACCCTGGGGCCCTATGCCGAATCATCCAGTATCTATGACGATCTGTGGCGCGGTATCCGCAGCATGCCGGGTGTCGCACGGGTCGCCAACATCACCTACCTGACCATGCAGGTGCGCCAGGGCGAGCGGGACGTGCGCGCCATGGTGACGGGGATTACGGCCGGCGAACCCGGCTTGCCCGGCTGGCCGCGCCACCTGGTGGCTGGCAGGCAGATTACCCGGGGACACTACGAAGCGGTGGCCGATCTGGCCAGTGGTTTCCAGCTGGGTGATGAGATCCAGATCCGGCGGAACAGCTACCGGGTGGTGGGCTTGACCCGGCGCATGGTCTCATCCAGTGGTGACCCGATGGTGTTCATCCCGCTGAGGGATGCCCAGGAGGCCCAATTTCTCAAGGACAATGATGCGATCCGCCAACAGCGTCGCCGCACGGCAGAGAATCCGGCCTTTAACCGGCCCGGTGTGCCCGGCTTGCTGGATGCGGTGATCGCCTCCCAGAGCAGCAACGCCTTCGTCAATGCGGTGCTGGTGCAGCTGGAGCCGGGTTGGGATGAACAGGCGGTGGCGGAATCGATTCGTCGCTGGAAGCGGCTCACGGTCTACACCCGCAGCCAGATGGAAGCAATCCTGGTGGGCAAGCTGATTGCCACCTCGGCCAAACAGATCGGCATGTTCCTGGTGATCCTGGCGATTGTCAGCGCCGCTATCGTCGCCTTTATTATCTACACCCTGACCTTGGGCAAAATCCGTGAAATCGCGGTACTGAAACTGATAGGTACCCGCAACCGCACCATTGCCGCGCTGATCATGCAGCAGGCGATCGCCCTGGGGGTGATCGGCTTTGCCGTAGGCAAAATCGCCGCCACCTTCTGGGCGCCGGTGTTTCCCAAGTACGTGCTGCTGCAACCGGTCGATTCGGTGATCGGTTTTATTGCTGTGCTGGTGATCTGTGTACTGGCGAGCCTGATCGCTATCCGGGCCGCTCTGAAAGTGGATCCGGCAGAGGCGATTGGAGGCTGAGATGGGTGGCAAAGGCATTCGTATTGAAGGGCTCATCAAACGCTATGGCAAGGGCGACACGGCGGTGGAGGCACTGAAGGGCGTCGACATGCAGGTCACCCCGGGTGAGGTGGTTGGGCTGATCGGGCCGTCGGGTTCGGGCAAGAGTACCCTGCTCAAGTGTCTGGGTGCGGTGATTGAACCCACTGCCGGGCGCATGATTCTGGGTGACCAGGTGATCTACGACAATGGCTGGAATGTGCGGGACCTGCGCGCCCTGCGGCGGGACAAGATCGGTTTTGTTTTCCAGGCGCCCTATCTGATTCCATTTCTCGATGTGACGGACAACGTGGCGTTACTGCCCATGCTGGCAGGCAAATCGAATGCCCAGGCGCGCAAGCAGGCCCTGGAACTGCTGGAGGGACTGGATGTGCAGCACCGTGCCCGGGCCATGCCCTCCCAACTCTCCGGTGGAGAGCAGCAGCGCGTGGCGATTGCCCGGGGCCTGGTCAATCGGCCACCAGTAATTCTGGCCGACGAACCGACCGCGCCACTGGACAGCGAGCGCGCCCTGGGAGTGATCCGCATCCTGAACGAAATGGCCCGCAAATTCGAGACCGCTATAATCGTCGTCACCCATGACGAAAAAATCATCCCCACTTTTAAACGTATCTACCACATCCGGGATGGCGTCACCTACGAGGAGGCGGGAGAGGGGCAGGGGTTTGAGTAAGCAGAGGGGAGTGTGCGGAAAACCTGCAGGAGCGCCGTTGGACCCGAACTGATGATTAAGGCTGGTGGGTAAACGGCGTCGCACTGGTAAGATTTTCAGGGCGGTACTTTTACCGTGCCACCGGGACCAGCATAGCCGGAGTTTTGTTATGCCGAAAGATATGACACAACACTACCACGCCCTGCAACGCATGTACCTGGCGGCGCCGATCAACCGGCTCTACCGGCCGCAGATCAGTATTGAAAAGGGTGCGGCCCGGATCAGCATTGAACTGCAGGAGAGTTATCACCACGCCGGGGGTGCCGTGCATGGCTCGGTCTATTTCAAGATGCTGGATGACGCCGCCTATTTTGCCGCCAGCTCCCAGGAGAGAGAGTTTTTTCTTCTTACCGCCTCTTTCACCACTTACCTGATCCGACCGGTCTCATCGGGGCTGATGCGTGCCGAGGGCCGGGTGGTGAGCCGCACCCGCAGCCAGATCATCGCGGAGTCGGTCGTCTTTGATGGCCGGGATCGGGAGCTGGCCCGGGGCAGTGGCATCTTCGTCAAGGGCAGCCAGCGGCTGCAGGATGCACTCGGTTACCGTGAAGCGCCCGGTGAGGGTTAGTCGATCAGGGCAACGCTCTTGACCTGGGCGTAGAGCCGGCACCCGTCCTTCAGGCCCAGGGCCATGGCCGAACGCCGGGTGATCCGGGACAGCAGGGTCTGACCATCTTCCAGCTCCAGTCGCACCAGCAGTTGGCTGGGGCTGATCTCCCGGGTGTCTGCCACCCGGCAGGGCAGTATGTTGATGATGCTGGTGTCGGAGTGGGCCTTCAGGGACAGGCTGACGTCCCGGGCCTGGATCTCCACCCGGGCCCGTTTGCCCACTGGAATGTCCTCCCGTGGCACCGCAACCCGTCCACCCAGCATGCCGATCCAGGTCAGGTGATAGGTGGTGTCGTGGGCCGAAATGCTCCCCTCCAGTATGGAGGTGGCATCAGCGACACAGGCCGGGCTGAGATCCAGGCGGGTCATCATATTCGCCGCCTCCCCGTAGGCCACCACTTTGCCCTGTTCCAGCAGAACCACCTGGTTGGCGAGCCGCGCCACTTCCCGGGGATCGTGGGAGACATAGAGCGACGGGATGCCGAACTGGTCGTGCAGGCTCTCCAGGTAGGGCAGGATCGCCTGCTTGGCGCCGTGATCCAGGGCCGACAGGGGTTCGTCCATCAGCAGCAGTTGCGGCGAGGTAAGCAGTGCCCGGGCTATCGCGACCCGCTGGCGTTCACCACCGGACAGGCGGCAGGTGGCCCGCTTCAGCAGTGGCCCTACCCCCAGTAGCTCCACCACGTTATGGAAATCGATCTTGCGCTCGGCGGGGGGGATCTGTCGCCAACCGTACTCCAGGTTGCGGCGCACCGACAGGTGGGGGAACAGGCTCGCCTCCTGGAACACATAACCCACGGGACGTCGATGGGCGGGCAGGAAAAAGCGCCCATCCTGCCACAGTTCGCCCTTGACCCGGATACGGGCGTGATCCGCCCTGACCAGGCCGGCGATGGCACGCAGTACGCTGGTTTTCCCCGAGCCCGAGTGTCCGAACAGGGCGGTGACACCACTGGCCGGTGTATTGAACACAACCTCCAGCCGGAAATCGCCCTGCTGGTGGGCCAGGGATACTTCGATATCACTCATGTCCGCTCCCTGGCCAGTCGCCGTTCAACGCGATACATGGTGTACACCACCAGGAAGGAGAACAGCAGCATACCGCCGGAGAGCCAGTGCGCCTGGGTCCACTCCAGGGATTCCACGTGATCGTAAATGGCTACCGAGATCATCCGGGTCTGCCCCGGAATATTGCCGCCGATCATCAGGATGACGCCGAACTCCCCCACGGTGTGGGCAAAGCCGAGCACCGCACCGGTCAGGAATCCGGGGCGCGCCAGGGGAATGGCGACCGTGAAGAAGCGCCGCAGGGGTGAAGCACGCAGGGTGGCGGCAACCTCGATGGGGCGTTCGCCCATGGCCTCGAAGGCGTTACGGATCGGCTGTACCACGAAGGGCAGGGAGTAGATCACCGAGCCCACCACCAGGCCGGGGAAAGTGAACGGCAGGGTGCCCAGACCCAGCGCCTGGGTGAGTTCGCCAATAGGCCCTTGCGGACCCAGCATGAGCAACAGGTAGAAGCCCAGTACGCTGGGTGGCAGCACCAGGGGCAGGGCCACCAGGGTGCCGACCAGTTCACGCCACCAGGAGCGTGCGCCGGCCAGCCACCAGGCCAGGGGTGTACCCAGCAGTAACAGCACCAGCGTGGTGATGGTGGCCAGCTTGATAGTCAGCCAGATGGTGAGCCAGTCGATGCTCACGGTAGCTCTCCATGGCCGGTCAACGGGGGCAGCTCAGGTATCACGCCGTTCCACCAGTTCCGGATCCGCGGTGATCGGGCGGTAGATCTCGATACGCGCGCCCTCTTCCACCGGACTGTCCAGCCTGGTCAGCTTGCCGAATACCCCCACTTTCTGCTGTGCCAGGTCGATCTCGGGAAACTGCTGCAGCATGCCGGAGTGCTCGATAGCCTGGCGAACGGTGCTGCCGTCCGGCACCTCCAGCTTGAGCCAGACCTGTTTGAATCTGTCTGCGTAGGCGACACCAACATTCATGATCAAATACCTCCTGATCCGATTTAACTGCGCCACTTCACCCGGCCGCTTCGCTGATCGGCGTCTCACTGCTGTCGGCCCTGACCCGTCGGCGCGCCGCCAGGGCACGATCCACCAGCCGTTTCCCCGCCAACAGGCAACCCAGCACGATAAATCCGCCGGGGGGCAGGATAATGAGCAGAAAGCCCTTGTAGTCGGGGATCAGCACCAGCTCGAGAAATTTTGCCCAGGAGCCGAGCAACAGGGCGGCATTGGCAAACAGGGTGCCGCTGCCCAGCAGCTCCCGGGCAGCCCCCAGTATCACCAGCGCCAGGGTGAATCCGAGACCCATCATCAGGCCATCCACCAGGGCCGGCAGCGGCGGGTTGCGCGAGGCGAAGGACTCTGCCCGGCCGAGGATGGCGCAGTTGGTGACAATCAGGGGAATGAACAGTCCCAGCACCTTGTGCAGGTCGTGCAGCCAGGCATTCAGAAACAGATCGGTCAGGGTGACCAGTACGGCGATGACCAGTACAAAAACCGGGATGCGCACCTGGGGCGTGATGATGTGGCGCAGCAGCGAGATCAGCAGGCCGGAGGCGATCATCACGCCGGTGGAGGCAAGCCCCATACCCAGACCGTTGCTGGCGGTTCCCGTTACCGCCAGCAGCGGGCAGAGCGCCAGGGACTGGGCAAACACAATATTGTTGTCCCAGATACCATCCTTGACGATACGTCGATAGTCGTTACTCATGGGCCTGTTCTCCAAAACGGCTGGTTGTGGTAACCGCAGGTGCGGGGGCTGCCAGCAAGCGGGCCCGATGCTGCTGGAAGAAGAGCAGTCCGTTCTCGATGGCCTTTACCACCGCGCGCGGAGTGATGGTGGCACCGCTGAAGGCATCAAAGCGGCCGCCATCCTTTTTGACCTTCCACTGCTCCCTGGGTGGATCGCCCAGTGACAGACCGTTGAAATCGAGAATCCAGTCACTGCGCTGCACTTCGATGTTGTCACCCAGGCCGGGCGTTTCGGTGTGGGAGAGCACCCGCACGCCGAGTATTTTTCCCGTTGCATCCAGCCCCAGGATCAGGCGGATCTCGCCGGAGTAACCCGGTTCGCTCACCTGGTAGGCCAGGGCGCTTACCGTCCCATCGTGCACGCCCCGGTAGATAGTCACCGGGGTGCCGCCCGGGCCCGGCAGCTGCAGCGGATCCGCCAGCAGATCGTTGCTGTAGTGACTGGCGGGAATTACCTGGCCCAGGGAGCTGAGCAGATCCTCGCGCTGGCGTTGCTCGATGGCGTCCCGGGTCACCAGGTTGCCCGCTACCAGCAATACGGTGGCGAGAGTGGAGAAACCGCCCAGCAGGATGGCCGGCAGCAGGATGTGCTTACCGCCCATCAGCTCTCCCTCCCGTTATCCGCATAACTCAGCGGAGCGCCCCGGCGATCACGACCGTAGATGCGGGGTTTCAGGAAGTGGTCGATCAGGGGCGTGCAGCCGTTCATCAGCATCACCGCGAAGGCGACACCTTCGGGGTAGCCGGCCCAGGTGCGGATGACATAGACCAGCAGGCCGCAACCGGCGCCAAACAGCAGCTGTCCCCGTCGCGTGGAGGGCGATGTGACCAGATCTGTGGCGATGAAAAACGCCCCCAGAATGGCGGCACCGGAGAGCAGGTGGGTCAGGGGGCCTGGATAGTGATTCGGGTCGATCAGGTGGAACAGGCCGGACAGGATGGCCAGGGTTCCCAACATGGCCAGCGGTATATGCCAGCTGATAATTCGCTTGTAGAGCAGGAACAGCCCGCCGAGCAGGATCAACAGGCCGGAGGTCTCGCCCATGCTGCCGGCCGCCTGGCCCCAGGTGAGTTGCCACAGGCTGGCGCTGCCGGCGGCTGCCTGCTCCAGGTCCACGCCACGACCCAGCTCGGTCTTGAGATGACCCAGCACGGTGGCGCTGCTGACTGCATCAAACTCCACCGGATTGCCGAAAGTGATGCCCAGGCTCTTTACAAGGTCCGGTGCCTGGGCCGAAAACAGCGGGACTGGCGCGGTGAACAGGGTCATCTCCAGGGGAAAGGAGATCAGCAGCGCCACCCGGGCCACCATCGCCGGGTTGAACAGGTTCTGCCCGATACCACCGAACATCTGTTTGCCGACACCGATTGCGATTACGGAACCCACCACGCCGATCCACCAGGGAGCCCAGGGTGGCAGGGTCAGGGCCAGCAGCCAGCCGGTCAGGATAGCGGAACCGTCCAGCAGGAACGGGCGCACCGGTCGGTTGGCCAGGCGCAGCGACAACGCCTCGGTGAGTACGGCGGCGAGCAGCGTGACGCTGAACAGAAACATGGCCGGCCAGCCGAACAGGTAGAAGCTGAACAGGGTGGCCGGTAGCAGTGCCAGCATCACCAGCCCCATGGTGCGACCGATACTGGTGCCGGCGTGGGTATAGGGTGCCGAGAATGGGATCCTGGCGCTCATTGGCTTGTCTCGCTCAGGGCTGCTTCACTGGATTGCGCACGCTTCGCTTCCTGCTCTTTCTTGCGTTTCAGCATGGCGGCGCGCTTGGCTTTCCTGGCCGCCTCCATGCGCTGGCTGCGGGCTTCCGCCAGACGCTTGGTCTCATTCTGCTTGTGTTGTGCACGCTGGCGTGCGGCCAGTTCGCCCTTGGCATAGTTGAAATAGTGGGACAGGGGAATACGGGATGGACAGACATAGGCGCAGGAGCCGCAACCGATACAGTCCAGCAGCCCGAGTTTCACCGACCCATCCAGGCTGCCGGCGCGGATATGGGCGGCCATCTCCAGCGGTACCAGTCCGCAGGGACAGGCCTGCACGCAGCTGGCACAACGGATACAGGGCATCTCCTGTCCGGAGCGGACCTCATCATCGGTCAGGGCGAGCAGTCCGTTACTTCCCTTCACCGCCGGTACCCGGGTGCTGGGCAGGGGCTGGCCCATCATCGGGCCGCCACTGACCAGGCGGACAGGTTCCCGGGTGAAGCCACCGCAGTAGTCCACCAGGTAGGAGAGCGGGGTGCCCAGGGGCACCCGCAGGTTTCTTGGGGTTTTGATTGCACCACCGGATACAGTCATAACCCGGGAGATCAGTGGCCGGCCGTGGCACAGGGCCTCATGGACCGCCAGGGCGGTGGCCACGTTGTGCACCACCACGCCGATGTCGGCGGTCAGGCCCCGGGCCGGCGTCTCCTGTCCGGTAAGGGTCTGGACCAGGTGTTTTTCCGAGCCCATCGGGTAGCGGGTGGGCAGGCCGACCACGGTTACCCAGGCGTGGGCCTGGGCGGCCTCGCGCATCGCTGCCTGGGCCGCCGGTTTGTTGTTTTCAATCGCCAGCAGCACCTGTTCCACGCCCAGGGCCCGCGCCATCAGCAGCACGCCGCCCAGCACCTGTTCAGGTTGTTCCTGCATCAACCGGTCATCGCAGGTGAGGTAGGGTTCACACTCGGCGCCGTTGATCACCAGGGTGTGCAGGTGGTAGCGGTTGCGCAGGTTCAGCTTGACGGCGGAAGGGAAGGTGGCGCCACCCATACCGACGATACCGGCTTCGGCGACGCGCCGGGCGATCTCCTCCGGGGCCAGGTTGAACGGCTCCACCACCGGGTCGAGGTTGTCGATCCACTCATCTTTCCCGTCCGGTTTCAGGGTGATGGTGCGGACCGACAGACCGGACGCGTGGTGTGCCGGGTAACCGCCGATACCCATGATACGGCCCGAGGTGGGCGCGTGCACCGGTGCGGAGATGGCCCCCTGGCTGGTGGCCAGCAGGGCGCCTTTCCTGACTAGGTCGCCACGCCTGACCAGTGGTTCCGCCGGCGCGCCGATATGCTGCTGTAATGGAATATGCAGCAGTGGTGGTAAGGGCAGCGATTCAATTGCCTGGTCGGCACTGAGCTGCTTCCGGTCATCCGGATGCACGCCACCCCGGATGTTGAACAGTTTGAATGTATGCGCTTTAGCCATGGGTATCAGGCCGCCTTGGCCGGGTCGGGCCAGTACCAGGTCTGCAGGGTGGCCTCGATCGGGCGCATCTCGATGCATTCGGTGGGGCAGACGTCGAAGCACTTTTCGCAACCGGTACAGGCGTCCTTGAACACCGCATGTATCTGCTTGGGGCCACCCAGAATGGCGTCCGTTGGGCAGCGCTTGAAACACTTCGTGCAGCCGATACAGAGGTTCTCGTGTACGAAGGCGACCCGGGGCTCCTGCTCCACCATGTCGGAGAGGTCGATGCTGACCCCCAGTTTCTCGGCCAGCTGTTCGGCCAGTGCCCGTCCGCCCGGCGGACAGAGGGTTACCGAGGCCTCGCCCTCGGCGATGGCGGCGGCGGCCGGTGCACAGCCGGGGTAGCCGCACTGGCCACACTGGGAGCCGGGCAGCAACCCTTCGATCTCGGCCTGCAGTGGATTGCCCTCCACCGCCAGGTAGGTTGCGGCCACACCCAGGATCGCCCCCATGATGATGCCCATGACAGTGATGATGAAGATGGCAGATAACATTCCCTACTCCCTAGGCCGGGGCCAACCCGGCAAAACCCATGAAGGCGAGCGACAGCAGCCCCGCGGTCACGTAGGCGATCGGTGCTCCGCTATAGGCGGCCGGCACGTTGGCCAGGGCGAGTCGCTCCCGCAGTCCGGTGAACATCACCAGAACCAGGGTGAATCCGAGGGCGGAACCGAAACCGAACAGCAGGCTCTCCAGCAGGCTGTTCTCCTGCTGGGAGTTGAGCAGTGCCACGCCAAGCACGGCGCAGTTGGTGGTGATCAGTGGCAGGAAGATCCCCAGCACCTGGTAGAGCTCTGGAGATGTCTTACGGATAGCAAGTTCGGTGAACTGTACCACCACGGCGATCACCAGGATAAAGGTGAGAATACGCAGGAAACCGATATCCAGCGGGGTCAGGACGAAGTGTTCCAGCAGCCATCCGGCAAAGGATGCCAGGGTCAGCACAAAGGTGGTGGCCAGGCCCATCCCCAGGGCGGAGTCGAGTTTGTTCGACACACCCATCAGTGGACAGAGACCGAGAAACTTCACCAGGACCACGTTATTCACCAGGGCGCTGGATAGGATGATCAGAAAGTATTCCATCGGTTGTGCAGCTCGTTAATAAGACAACCTAGTCATCGCAAAGAGCATGCCAGCCGGAAAAGGCACCGCTGGGCGGCAGGGGTGGTTGCTGGCCAAGCCCAGTTACTGCACTGATTTGGCAGGCTAAATCGCCGAATCGGCGGGGATGGACGGTGGCGGGCAGACATGTGGGTAAGGTTCGGATTGTCGGATTTGTTACAGGCCGCCGGTTGTGGTTTGTGGGATTGCCGACAAGAGACGCCGACTGACCGGCCTGTTGCCGCCATAAGCTGCTGGTACGTTTTTTGCGACAGCCGTAAGTATTTCATTCACGGTAATGGGAAGTTCTGCCATGAACCAGCAAAAAATCAGTGCCGCCAAGGGCGACGTGGTCGACGCCATCAGTCGCTTCCTGGCCGCTCCGCCAGAAGGCACTCCGGCGGAGGTGATCGAGGCGTTCGACAGCTTTGGCGGGGAGCAGTTTCTGCCGCCAAAACTGTTTCTTGAGACCGTTGAGCAGGCCCCGGTAGCCATCTCCATTACCGATCCGGCGGCAAGAATACTCTATGTTAATCAGGCATTTGAATCCTTGACCGGCTATCACCGGGATGAGGTGATCGGGCATAACGAATCGATGCTGTCGAGCCGCTCCACGCCAGTCAGGATTTACCAGGAGTTATGGGAGACCATCCAGGCCAGGCAGGTATGGCAGGGCACCCTGGTCAACCATAAAAAGAGTAAAGAGGAGTATCTGGCCGAACTGGTGATCTCGCCGGTGCTGACCGCCAGGGGGGATATCGGGTATTACCTTGGTATGCACCGGGATATTACGGCGGTGCACCAACTTGGACAGCAACTGAAATTCCAGACCAGCCTGACTGAGGCGGCCCTGGATGCGGCGCCGATGGTGATGGCGATGGTGACCGCCGATCGCAAGGTGTTGATGGATAACCACGCCTACAAGGCGCTGCTGGGTGACTGTCGCGGGGTGGAACCGGTTGAGCTGTTCCTGGATGCCCTGGAGCAGCAGATCGGTTTTGACCTGGCGGACGCCTGTCGTACCGGCAAGGGATTTACCAACGTGGAGGTGCGCCTTGATCTGGCGGGCCGGGCCACGCCGCGTTGGTTTGCCTGTTCCGCCGTCCGGGTGGACGAGCTGGATGAGGCGGCGCAGAACTATTTCCGCGAACAGCAGCATACGCGCTACTGCCTGCTGTTGATTGCCAACGAGGTGACCGTCAGCCGTAAACGCATCCACGAAGTACGCCTCAACATGATCCGCGCCAGCATGGCGGAACAGCAGATGGTGGAAACCATGCGTGAGGCCATATCGGGTGCCATGTTCAAAATGCAGGTGCCGTTCAACATCATCCGCGCGGCTCTTGCCATGCCCGGTACCGGTTCGGAACGCTGCAATGTCTGCCAGGTACTCAACCAGGCCCTGGAGAGCGGTAATGAAGCGATGGAGAGCCTGCAGGCGGCACTGCCCCATCGCGCCCCGGAGCAGGCCTCGACGGTGAACATCAACGAGATCCTGCATGAGGTGATGCGCCTCTCCACTGATCACTTGCTGGCCTCCGGGGTTGTCGTGGACTGGCGTCCGGCGGCGGTTTTGTCACGGGTGACCGGTCGGCCCAACGCCTTGCGGGGTCTGTTCAAGTACTTGATCGATAACGCCATCCAGGCGGTCAATGAATCGGGGAAGGACTATCGGGAGATCCGCCTCAAGAGCTGGCAGGAAGATCAGGAACTGGTGGTGGAGGTGACAGACAACGGCCCGGGCATCCCGGATGCGAAACGGCTGAAAGTGTTTGAACCCTTTTTCTGTGGCTGGGCGCGCGCTGATGAGCATGCCGGTATGGGGCTGACCATGGCCCAGGAAGTGATCGTGGGACATGGGGGACATATCGAGATTGATGCTGGTTTTCGTGGTGGCTGTCGGGTGCTGGTGAGACTGCCCGCCAGGGCCACAGAGGTAAGATAAGATGCATGTAGCCAATGAGTCGGACGGAGCAGCAAACCAGGGATCGGACAGCCGGATATTGGAAACCACGCTGGAGAGTCTCTACCTGGTCAGCCAGGTGCTCAGTCGATCGCTGGATTTTCGCCAGACCCTGCATGAAGTGTTGCGCACCCTGAAGGACAGCAACGGTCTGCGTCACGGCATGATCGCGTTGCTGGACGATGCCAGTGGCAATCTGCTGGTAACCGCTTTGCACGGGAACGCCGAACCGTTGAACAAGATTCACTACAAGCCGGGTGAAGGTGTGGTCGGTGCGATCATGGAGAGGGGCGAGCCGGTGGTGGTGGAGCGCCTGTCGGATGAGTGCCGCTTTCTTGATCGTCTCGGTGTTTACGATCTGGGGTTGCCGTTCATCGGCGTGCCAATCTCCATCGGGGAGCAGATTACCGGGGTGCTGACCGCCCAACCCCAGAGCGGAGCGGGTTCTCTGGATCGGCAGCAGCAGTTTCTTGAGATGGTGGCCAACCTGATCGGCCAGAGCGTCCGCTTGGCGAAAACCGTTGAGGACGAGCAGCTGGCGCTGAAGAGCGAGCGGGACTCCTTGCGTCGCAAGGTGCGCGGGGAGCATGGCTTCTCCAACATGGTGGGGCATACCCGTGCCATGCGCCTGGTGTTTGACCAGATTCGCCAGGTGGCGAAATGGAATACCACCGTCCTGGTAAGGGGTGAGTCAGGTACCGGCAAGGAGTTGATCGCCAACGCGATCCATTACAACTCCCCGCGGGCCAGCGGTCCTTTTATCAAGCTCAATTGCGCGGCGCTGCCGGATACCCTGTTGGAGTCGGAGTTGTTCGGCCATGAAAAAGGCGCTTTTACCGGGGCGGTCAGTCAACGCAAGGGGCGTTTTGAGCAGGCCGACGGTGGCACTATCTTCCTGGATGAGATCGGTGAGATCAGTCCCGCTTTCCAGACCAAGTTGCTGCGGGTATTGCAGGAGGGCGAATTTGAACGGGTCGGCGGGAATCGCACCAACGTGGTGGATGTGCGGGTGGTGGCCGCCACCAACAAAAACCTGGAGTCGGAGGTGCAGGCGGGGAATTTTCGTGAAGACCTCTACTACCGGCTCAATGTGATGCCGATCAACACGCCGCCGCTGCGGGAACGGGTCGAAGATATACCCGATCTGGTGCGCTTCCTGTTGGCCAAGATCGGCAAAAGCCAGGGACGTGAGCTGACCCTGGATGAGAGCGCCCTGGGTCCGTTGATGCGCCATGATTGGCCGGGCAACGTTCGGGAGTTGGAGAACTGCCTGGAGCGTGCCTCGGTGATGAGCGACGATGGCTGGATCGATAACCGCATCATCAGCCTGGCCGGGCTGGAGAACAGTTTTTCCACTGCATCCTCCACCAGCAGCGCGACCCGGGTCGACATTAACGACCCGGAACTGGATGAGCGGGAGCGGGTAATCGCCGCACTGGAACAGGCCGGTTGGGTACAGGCCAAGGCGGCCCGTATTCTGGGTATGACACCACGCCAGATCGGTTATCGCATCCAGACGTTGAATATCAAGGTGCGGCAGATCTGAGGAAAGACCCGGTCCCTGGCCGTCGGCCCGGTGAATGGTTGTCGGCCGGATCAGGTTTCACCCTGGCACTGGAGCTTGTCCTGGAATTGACCATCGATACTTTCTGCCAGGGTATCCAGTTGCTGATTGTTCAGGCACTCGGATGAGGCGGGGTCTGTCTGGCAGATACGTCGGGACTGACGGCCCACGTAGTAGTCGACGATATCCCCGCCGCTTATCGCGCAGCGGGTCCCGGTGCAGCTCTCCAGCGCGGTACAGGGCATGGGTAGTTTCAGCTTGATCAGGTTGGGATTCTCGCTGCCGCCGTTGAACGCCACCAGGCGGGTTTTCTGCGCCAGTAAGCGACGCGCCAACTGCGTTTTTTGACGCACCGCCTCTGCATCTGTGCGGGTCAGCAGACCGAACAGAAATGGCACCTCGGTGGGTATGCCGGCCAGCCGGTGGATATCCTGCAGGGTGTGGAAGATATCCCGGCGATAGGTCATCACCTCGTCCTGGAGTGATTTCAATTGCGCGCTATCTTCACCCACGTACTGCTCCGGGTTGTCCAGCGCATCCTGCAGACTGTGTTGCACGGACGTCAGGGTGTAGTAAAAATTGACCAGCAGCGCCTCTTCCGGGTCGTCGGTGGTATCCATGGCGATAGCATGGGGCCAGTTGGGCAGATCGCTGTAGGGGGTCAGGTCCATGCTGTGGAACTGGGGGCCGGTGCGGGCTTCGGCGGGAAGGTCGTTCAGTTTGGCCAGGAACCCCTCCTGGTTCATGGGGATCTTGCCGCCGGCACCGCCGATCTGGGTAAAGTCCACCGTTACCTCGGTGGAACCGCTGGCCTGGTCAGTGCCGGACTCGGTGCAGGCGTTGGTTTCCCCTGTCACTCCCCAGGCCGATAGCTTGGCCTTGACACAACTCTGGGCACTTTTAGCCTTACTGCGGCTTTGACTGCGAACCGACACTACCGCGATCAGCTCGGCACCACTGTAGATGGCCGATACAAAAGAGTCCCCGCAGAGACGTTCAAACTCCCGCAGGTTTTTGGCGTCACCACTCCCCAGCGTGTCCAGTGCCTCGTCGGTAAGGCCTATCAAGGGGGATACATTGGCTGCGTTGATCCACCAGGGTGGCCGGGAGCTGTTGTGCTCTTTCAACGGATAGGCGGAGCGGACCGGGTCCAGTGGCTGTGATGGCCCGACAAACAGTACACCGTTATCCACGGTTGCCTGGATCAGTAGTGAATTGGAGGAACTGGTTATTTTTGTTTTCGAGGCGAATTTTCCCTGTGCACTGGCGGAGCCCAGCGCGGACTTGATGGACATGCCTGCCGACACGCCCAGTTGCTCCATCAGTTCCGAGGAGTCGGATACCTCTTGCAACTGCATGCGGATGGTCTGCCCCTCTTCCCGGACCGGCGCAAAGCGAATGCAGCGATTGGGAATGATCTCCGCCCGTTGTGAATCCCATCCCAGGCCTAGCTCCACGCCCGACTCCGGTGCGCCCATGTTTACAGCGCCGGCGTGGACATTCTGCAGGACCAGCGGTAAAAGCGCGATTGCGCTGATTGCGGGAGTTATTTGCATCGCGGGGGCCTCTTGAATCGGGGATTATTTTTTATGGTGTCGTCGTAGTATAGGCATTGCCGTCCACAGGGGTGCCAATGGTCGGGTCGCGGTGGTTGCTGTGATTGGCAGCCCGGTTTTCCGGCCCGGTGTCAGTCAGGAGAACAGTTGAAACAAAATCTGCTTCTCCTCGCTATCGGTGACGGCGGACATGGCGGTTTTAAATGCCTGTACATTTTTATCATGTCGGGTCAGCAGCTCCGCCAGTTGTCTGTTTTCCACGACGCCGGGTGTGCCGCCCAATTTGTACTTCTCCTCGAGTTCCACCAGGTAATTAAAATGTGCCGCCTTGCTCTCACCCATATCCAGGAAGGCGCGGTAGGCGATCTGTGCGCTTTTGCTTAAATCATCAATTGTTGGCATGGTGGCGTGGCTTCTCCGCTGCTGAAGAGGAAGTATAGCGTTTGATAGTGGCGCCGCTTTTTTCTCCGTTATCGGGGTTACTTGATTCATCCATACAGCTGCCCGGGTTATAGGCGAAACAGCCGGCTCTCCATTTCCCATCACCGGTCACTTTGCCGTATCATCCAGGCATGTCGACGATCATCTCCATTTCCAATCTTTGTAAAACCTACGAGAGTGGCCACGAGGCACTCAAGCAGGTCAATCTTGATATAGAGGAGGGCGAGATTCTCGCCCTGCTGGGTCCCAACGGGGCCGGCAAAACCACGCTGATCTCGTTGATTTGCGGACTGGTGTCACCCAGCGCCGGCAGCGTCACCGTGGGTGGTTTTGACATTATCCAGAACTATCGCGAAACCCGTCAGCAGATCGGGCTGGTGCCGCAGGAGCTCACCCTGGCGGCCTTCGACAAGGTGTGGGATACGCTCTGTTTCAGCCGCGGCCTGTTTGGCAAAAAGCCGGATGATGCCTATCTGGAGCAGCTGCTCAAGGATCTGTCCTTATGGGACAAGCGGCACAGTGAACTGCGGGCCCTCTCGGGGGGTATGAAGCGACGGGTGCTGATTGCCAAGGCGCTATCCCATCAGCCGAAAATCCTGTTCCTGGATGAGCCTACCGCCGGGGTGGATGTGGAACTGCGCAAGGATATGTGGACCATCGTCGATAAACTGCGCGACTCGGGGGTCACTATCATCCTCACCACCCACTATATCGAAGAGGCGGAACAGATCGCCGACCGGGTCGGCATCATCAATAACGGCCAGCTGTTGCTGGTTGATGACAAGGCCAACCTGATGCAGGAGCTGGGACGAAAACAGCTGATCATCGAACTCAGGGAGCCGCTGGACAAACTGCCCGACTCCCTGGCCGACTACGCGCTGGAACTCTCCGAAGATGGCTGGCAACTGGTCTTTACCTACGATACGCACGGTAACAGCACCGGGATCACCGCACTGCTTCAGGTCATGCACTCCGCCGGCATCACCATGAAAGACCTCAATACCACGCAGAGTTCGTTGCAGGATATTTTCGTCAACCTGGTGCAGGTGAAACAATGAACATGCAAGCGGTCAAGGTGATCTACAAATACGAGATGCTGCGCACCTGGCATACCCTGTTCCAGAGTATCGCGTCGCCGGTGATATCCACCGCGCTCTATTTTATCGTGTTTGGCTCCGCCATCGGTTCACGTATCCAGTCGGTGGACGGGGTTTCCTACGGATTGTTTATTGTGCCGGGACTGGTGATGTTGTCGGTACTCACCCAGAGTGTTTCCAACGCATCCTTTGGTATCTTTTTCCCCAAGTTCAGCGGCACGGTCTACGAGGTCATGTCGGCACCCATTTCGTTTTTCGAGATCCTGCTGGGCTATGTGGGAGCGGCCGCCACCAAGTCACTGATCATCGGCAGCATCATTCTGATTACCGCCAGTTTCTTTGTGGATTTGCGTATCGATCATCCGGTCTGGATGGCCCTGTTTCTTGTTCTGACCTGCATCTCGTTCAGTCTGCTGGGTTTTATTATCGGCCTGTGGGCAAACAACTTTGAGAAACTGCAGGTTGTCCCGCTGCTGATCATTACGCCCCTGGTGTTTCTGGGCGGCACCTTCTACTCGGTCAGCATGCTGCCGCCCGTGTGGCAGACCATCACCCTGTTAAACCCGGTGCTCTATCTGGTGAGCGGGTTTCGCTGGAGCTTTTTTGGCGTGTCGGATGTCAATGTCGGCATCAGCCTGGGCTTTATCCTGCTGTTCCTGGCTATCTGTTCCGGTGTGGTGTGGTGGATGTTCAAGACCGGTTATCGCCTCAAGCAGTAGTTTAACCATAGAAACTTTCTGGTTTATCAGGCCGGCAGTGCCTGAGAACTTTTGACGCCTGCCTCCGGTCGGGCCGCAGACCTGAGACTTACCTCCAGTTCCATCCCGCTTTCTGCCTGTTGATCCTGTTTCACTGTTGATTGGATGCCGCACATCGTCAGCGTCCGGTGATAACCCGTTGCGTGGGTCTTGCCCGGGCGACTGCCTTTCCGTGGCACTAATGGCTGACGAGGGTGGACACAACGGACCCGAAATATTGGTTATGCGGGTAGGGGGCGAGACTGAAGGCACCGGGCGCGTTATAGGGAATACGCTAATACACCCCAAGGAAAACCGCTACGCATTAAATTACTTTTGCTAATAGCGCTATTACCTGATACCTGCTCCAATGCACGAACTAAAAGCAGAAGCTGCAATTTCTGCAAAAAGTCATGTAATTGACACTAACTAAAGAGCCATACATATGAGCAATGTATATCATCGCATAGGATTGTTGGCCGTTCTCTTCCTATTTTCCACTATATCCAACGCGGTCACCCTGACCTGGGTAGGCTGTGGAATTACCAAAAAGGCTTTCATGCAGGAGTTGGTGATTGCCTATAAAAAAAGTACGGGAATAGAGATTCTACTGGAAGGCGGGGGGGCCACCAAGGGTATTCGATCGACTTCGGAACACACCGCCGACATGGGGGGCTCTTGTCGGTACCGGATTAAGGGCGAAGCGCCCGAATCCATGATCTCTTTCAATCCGGTTGCCTGGGATGCCCTGGTCGCCATTGTCCATAAGGATAATCCGCTCGAATCCATCACCATGGAGCAGCTCAAGTCGCTTTATCGGGGAGAGATTACCAATTGGGTGCAACTGAATGGACAGGACAAGCCGCTGAAACTGGCTGTCCGGCGGGGTAAAATATCCGGGGTCGGTCTCACCATCAGGCAGCTGGTGTTTAACGATCCCGAGATGGATTTTCCGCTCGACTACGTTTACAAGTCGTCCGGTCCGCTTGAAGAGGCCGTGGAAAATGACATCAACGCAATTGGTATGACGGGCATCAGTAGCGCCCGCAAGCGGAATGTAAAAATTCTCCAGTTGGACAACAAGGAACCCAGTTTTGAGAACATCAAATCCGGTAACTACCTGTTGTACCGTCCGCTCTACCTGGTGATTGACAAGCAAAGTAAAAATGCCGAAGAGCTGAAAAAATTCCTCAAGTTTGCCCACTCAAAGGCGGGCCGGGACGTGATTCGGAAAAATGGCGTGGTGCCCTACCTGGAAGCGCTTGGATTGAGCATCAAGCAGCAGATTCAGTGGAAAAATGCCCGGAACCAGGCGGATGAGTAAGTACTGATACTCGCTGGAATCTACAGCTTCGCTGCCATCAGCCAGGCTCCCAGGGCGGCGCCCGCCTTGAGAGCCTGGTGAGTTAATATCTCACCTCGTTAACGGCCGTGTCAGGTTTTTTAAACCGGGATAACGCCGACAACATGTTGAAGTTGCGACGGGTAGCGTGGATGGTTTGCTTCATGGTTGTTCGTCCAAGATCGATCTGCATGTCAACCGATTGTGTGGCCCAGGTTAACAGCAGGGTACAGAGATCGAACAGGTTAATCTGATCCGGCGAGACAGTGTCGTATTCTTTCCGGGGAAGATCAGTTTCAGCAATCAGCACTTCACCGTCATAGCGGGTGTCGATGATCCGGCAAACTTTACCGATCAGGGCCTGTATCTCCTGGTTGTGCGCCAGGCATTCGAACCGAAAACGGGTGAAACTGCGTTCCAGCGCCGCATCTACCAGGCGATCCAACAGGAGTTGCCCGATTCCCTGTCCTTGCATGTGATCGGCCACGGTGATCGCCACTTCGGCGCATTCATCATCATTCGGAATGCGAATTGCGCGGGCAATGCCCAGCCCGTTGCCTTCCCTGCCCGACTCGTCGAGTTCGACCGCAACGATGGCGAAGTGGTCGTAGCCATCCGTCTCTGTGAAATAACGCAGTTCCGCCTCGGAGAGTGAGGCCTTGGCGGCAAAGAAACGCTTATGACGGGAATGAACTGAAAGCTCGGAAAAAGCCCGTTCCATTTCCTGCTTGTCGGAGGGGCGAACCAGGCGCAAACGGATTTGCCGGCCATTATCCAGTTGGACCGAATCGGTGTAGTGTTCCGAAAAGTGGAGTTCCTGTTGCATTTGCATGACCTCCCGATCAGGTTGAAATAGACCGCGATTAGCAGCCATTGTGCGCTGCAACATAAAAATAAGCAATAGAAAAAGCTAAGATAGTCAATTAATTAGGGATCAGCTCATGGAACAGGTATCCGCTAACAAATGATTTGGAACGGAACGGTTTTAGAGCTGTCTGAGGCCAATTCCAGGTGTGCAGGAAAATAGATCACGCGCTATAGGGCCGGATCAAACGGCTTTGCGAACAACAGGCGGCGTGTCCATCGAGGGTGAAATGAGGGTGCTTACCCTGTTCAACGGTTATTCACCCGGTTTCACCAGGCGAACAAACCCTGGGCCAGGGCAGTTGCATCAGTTGGAGAGACGCTTCCAACATCGGAGCTCAGGCTTCCACAATCTATCCGCCGTTCCACCTTCCCGTACCGTCGACCCACTTACCCTACCGGGATTGGCAACAACGTAGCACTCCCGACAATTCCCCCCTCTTTTGTCGTGTACATAACCATGTATGGCCCTTCAGAAATAATAAAAACCAAGAATAAACAGATAGATAAGTGGATGAATCCAACCGGGCACACTCTTTGCTACTGATCAGTTCAGTGTTGTTTCAAGCCTTGATGAGGCGTTGATCAGGAGATCCGGTGATGGAGTTGACGGTATTAGGTCAAACGGCAGGCCAGGTGGCCGATGAGGTTTCCGGGGGTGGTTGCAGTTCTTCCGGGTGTGGCGGTAGCAGTGACCAGTTGGCACACCTGCCTGAACATATTCGTGAGAAGGTGCACAACCACCCCTGTTACTCCGAGGAGGCCCATCACCATTTTGCCCGCATGCACGTGGCGGTGGCACCGGCCTGCAATATCCAGTGTCACTACTGCAACCGGAAATATGACTGTTCCAACGAGTCCCGTCCCGGCGTGGTCTCGGAACTGCTGACGCCCGACCAGGCGGTCAAGAAGGTGATGGCGGTGGCGGCCAATATCCCGCAGATGACAGTGCTGGGCATCGCCGGCCCAGGAGATCCTCTTGCCAATCCGGAACGTACTTTCGAGACCTTCCGTCAGCTCACGGAGAAGGCGCCGGATATCAAGCTCTGTGTCTCCACCAATGGCCTGTCACTGCCAGAGCAGGTGGATGAGCTGTGTAAACACAACATCGATCACGTCACTATCACCATTAACTGTGTCGATCCCGACGTGGGCGCCAAGATCTACCCCTGGATCTTCTGGAACAACCGCCGAATCAAGGGGCGCAAGGGCGCGAAGATCCTGATCAGGCAGCAGCAGAAAGGGCTGAAGATGCTGACTGAGCGGGGCATCCTGGTGAAGGTCAACTCGGTGATGATTCCCGGGGTTAATGATGTTCACCTGGAAGAGGTGAGCAAGGTGGTAAAGGCCAATGGTGCTTTCCTGCACAACGTGATGCCGCTGATTGCGGAGGCCGAACACGGTACCTTTTACGGTGTGATGGGGCAGCGTGGTCCGACCCACGACGAGTTACAGGCGTTACAGGACAAGTGTGCCGGAGACATGAACATGATGCGCCACTGTCGCCAGTGCCGGGCCGATGCGGTAGGCATGCTGGGCGAGGATCGGGGGGACGAATTCACCATGGACAAGGTGGAGAGTATGGAGGTCGATTACGCCGCCGCCATGCAGCGGCGCGCCGAGTACCAGGCCACGGTTGAGGCGAACCGGGAGGCGCAGAAGCGTCAGAGCGGTGAAACCTTTGTGGCGCTCTCCTCAATCAAGGTTACCAGGAGAGAGACCCGCCCGGTCCTGATGGCGGTGGCCACCCGCGGTGGCGGTGTTATCAATCAGCATTTCGGCCACGCCAGGGAGTTCCTGATCTACGAGGCGTCCGCCACCGATGTGCGTTTCATCGGCCATCGCAAAGTCGATCTCTATTGCAGCGGTGATGATAGCTGCGGTGATGCGGAGACCACCCTGCAGAAGATTATCCGTACCCTGAAAGGTTGCGAAGCTGTGCTCTGCTCCAAGATCGGTTTCGAACCCTGGGAGCAGTTGGAGTCAGCCGGTATTCAACCGAATGGTGAACACGCCATGGAGCCGATCGAGGAGGCCGTAGCGGCGGTATATGCTGAGATGGTCAGGGACGGCCTGGCCGATAAATCAGCAAACACTGCCCGCTTACAGGCCGGTGCCTGAGGAGATCCGCCATGGCTTATGAAATTATCGAGAGTTGCGTTAACTGCTGGGCCTGCGAGCCGCTCTGTCCCAGCCAGGCGATTTTTGAAGCACGGCCCCATTTTCGTATCGATGCAAAAAAGTGTACCGAATGCGAGGGTGACCATGCCGATCCCCAGTGCGTCAGTATCTGTCCTATCGAAGGTGCCATTCTGAATCAATTTGGCGAGGCCGCCAATCCGCCCGGTTCCCTTACCGGTATTCAACCGGAACGGATGGCCGAAGTGATGGCGGAAATCCAGGCGCGTTAACCAGAAGGGGATGAACCATGTTGATCCACGATAACCCGGTGCAGAGGAGCTTGCCGATTCCTGTCGCCGCCCGGTGCCGGCTATGGTTGCAACACGGGTTGCGCCAACGCCCTTCGGCGGGGGCACAACCTGCCTGGAGCCATCTGCCGCAACGGCTCTGGCAGCGTAATTCCGCCCTGTTGGTGCTATTGCACGAACGGCAACCGGATGTTGCCCCATGACCCGTTTATGGTTTTACGAAAAGCCGGGTTGTGTCGGCAATCGGAACCAACTGACGTTGCTGCGCCGGCTGGGATACCAGCCGGAGGTGCAGAACCTGTTGAGCCAGCCCTGGACAGCGGAAACCCTACGACCGTTCTTTGGTAGCAAACCGGTATCCGAGTGGTTTAACAGCACCGCCCCGGCGGTCAGGAACGGCGCCATCAATATCTCCCGCCTGGAGCCGGACCAGGCGCTGCGCTTAATGGTGGCCGAGCCGTTGCTGATCCGTCGACCGCTGTTGCAGTACGGCGCCTTCCGGCAGTCGGGATTTGAGCCTGGCCCGGTGCTGATTGCCCTGGGTATTCCGGAGGATCTGCTGACCGACCTGAACAGCTGTCCGGTGGTCGTGGATAGGGTTGCATGTGCAGTGGCGGATTCGTAGGGAGCGGAACGCTATAGCGAAGCAGGGTTTACATCACAGGTGAGCATAAATGGCAAAAGCAAACATTACCTTTGAGGATATTGGTCGTACGGTGAACGTTTCGGCGGGTACGCGGGTCATCGAGGTGTCCGAGCAGGTGGGTGCCGGTATTGTCTACGGTTGTCGGGAGGGTGATTGCGGTACCTGCATCATGCATGTGCAGGAGGGGTGGCAGAATCTTACCAGAACCTTCGGTGCTGGAGGAGAAGGTGCTGAAGGAGAACATGGCCGGGCGACACGACCGGCTGGCCTGCCAGGCACAGATCATCGGTGACTGCACTATCAAACCCACTTGATTGAATCGGAGGTCCGGATGGTGTTGTTGACAGATGCCGATAGAGGCTCCCCGATGGCGTGTTGCAGCTTCCCGGTCAACGGCTCCGGGTGGCGTCGTTGCTACCGGGCAGGAGACGGACCATGCTGAGCGCGCTCAGGGCGGATGAATCGGTGGCGTCGCTGTATGCCGGACTGATGGCCCAGCGTCGCGGTGAACCGGTCGAAGAGAATCTGGCCCGCATGCTTGCCTCATGGTCCCTTGGTCGGGGTGTCCTGCCCGACTGGCTGGGACTCGGTGAACTGCGTTACCGGCAATTGATGGCACGCCATTTCCCCGGTATTGATCCCGACCGACTGGCCCATTTCGGTCGGCCGGTGGTGCCTGGTCGGGATGATGAGCAGGCCGAGCTATACAGTCTGCTGCTGGAGCATCGCAGTGGCCTCACCTCCTCAGAGAAGTGGATTGCCGGCATTGTCACCGCCGGCTGCCTGGGAAGTGATCACCTGTGGCAGGATCTGGGCTTGTGGCGTCGCCCCGATCTGTCGAAGCTGATGCTGGATCACTTTGCACCCCTGGCCCGGCGCAACGACAAGAACATGAAGTGGAAACGTTTCCTCTATAAGCAGTTGTGCGAGGCGGAGGGGATCTATGTCTGCCGTTTACCCAGTTGCGAGGTGTGTGTTGATTACGCCAACTGTTTTGAACTGGATTAGGGTGGGTACCCGCCCAACTGAGCAGGACCCGGTTGCCCGGTCGGGGTTCCGCGCCGGGATGGGCCAGTGAGCAGATCACTATCCATTGAACAGCGGGCTATCGGCGCCTACCTGGGGCTGGCCGTGGGCGATGCCCTGGGCGCCACCACCGAGTTTCTCACCCCCCATGAAATCCGTGACCGTTACGGTCTCCATGACAGAATCACTGGCGGTGGCTGGTTGCATCTCAAGCCGGGCCAGGTGACTGACGATACTGGCATGAGCCTGGCACTGGGTGACGCCATACTGGCACAGGGAGGGGTCAGGGCGGTACCGGTGGCGCGTGCGTTCAGTGACTGGATGCGCAGCAAACCGGTGGATATCGGCCATACCGTGCGGCGCGGCATTGTCCATTTCCGGGACACCGGTGTACCCGCCATGCCGGAAAACGAGTTTGATGCCGGAAACGGTGCCTGCATGCGTTGCCTGCCGGTGGCTATCGCCTACTGGAACGCTCCCCGCGACCGCTTGCTGGAGGCGTCCCGTATCCAGTCCCATATCACCCACAACAACCCCCAGGCGGATGCCGGCACCGAGGCGGTATTGTGTATGCTGGTGGCCGCCTTTCGGGGTGAACCCCTGGCGGCGCTGGAGCAGATTGCCCGCCAACTGGTGACGCAGCAACCCGCTTTTCGTTACGAGCGGCGGCCGGTACAGAATCCCGGTGGCTGGATCGTGGAGACCCTGCAGGCGGTGTTTCAGGCCCTGTTTGGTCATGAGACGCTGGAAGCGGTACTGGTGGACGTGGTCAACCGGGGCGGCGACGCCGACACCACCGGCGCCATCGCCGGCATGCTGGCGGGTGCCTGCCAGGGAGTGGATGCCATCCCCCGGCGCTGGCTCAGGGCGCTGGATGGGAAAGTGCGCAGGGCCTGCGAACAACAGGCCCTGGCGCTGCTGGAGATGGCCTCAAACGCCGAGTGGAGCGGGGCGGAGTCCCTGGCGAGCGCCCCCTAATCACCTCACCCTGTCGGTCAGCGTTGCGATTTGATATGGGCAGCCAGGGCGCTGTCCATGGTGCGGGCGTGCAGTTTGAACCAGCCGGGCAGATGGTGTTGCACATAGTCCCATCCCAGGGTGATGGATCCCCGGGCGACTTTCCTGCCAAAGCGGTCCAGTTCCCCCAGCACCCGTTGGTGTTCATCGGTATGTTCGCGGATGGCGGGGAAGTTGTACAACTGCATCAGTTCGGCTTCCGATTCAAAGTGGGCGTGGGTATGGCGCACCAGTTCTGCAAACAGGGTGATGAACCGGTTCCGGTCCACTTTCGCCAGTTGGTTGATCAGGGCAATGAACTCGCCATGGGTCTGATCCATGCTGTCCACGCCCAGTCGGTAATGGGAATGGTCGGGATTGAGCGTCGGTTCCATGAATGGCCCTCCGGTAGTGATGGGTAGGCAGGTGACGGCTTTCTCTCTGGACCGGATTTCGATCCGGGAGCCGGGGACCAGGCGGCCGACAGCCTGCCAACCGCGTCTCCCGGCACCGGGTCAAAGTCGCTGTTCACCGCCGGTCGACAGGGCTGCGCTGTGCGGGGTCGGCAACCGGGCAGCGGCCAGCAACTCATCCACATCGGCCTCGATGATGCCGATGTTCATACGTCTGCAGAAACGACGCTCCTTGTCATTGGGTTCGGCGATCAGGGCCCAACCGGCCGGTTTTGCCGCGTCATAGATCATGTCTGATAGCACCATCCGTTCGGTGTCCCGGTTCATGCGCAGGCCGATGAACAGGTACTGTTTGCCGCGCCGGTATTGCTTGACGAAACCGGGAATGGCGAAGCCGCCCATCAGTTCGGTGATGTAGTCCACGTAGTCCGCATCCGAGGCGATATAGGTGGCGTCCGGCAGCGGGCTGCCCATCGGTTTGAACAGGATGGGCAGGTTCGGGTCCACCGCCTCCTGGGGAATCTCCTGGTCGGAGTATGCGCTGCCGTCGTAATGGTGGATACGAAACCGGTAGTCGGTGCCGGCCACCCGGGAGATACCCCGGATCAGGGTGTGGGGCCGGTCAGCGTAGCTCTGCTGTAACTGGCTGTCCCGGTTGATGTCGATCACGTAGGGTGTCTGAATATCCGCCAGCCATCGATGCAGGGGTGAACGGGTCCACCGGGTGTTGCCATACAGGGTGTCGAGAAATCGGTTGACGGCGCTGCGGCCCCGTTTCAGTTCGATATCCATGGCTGCCCGGGGAAATTCATACATCAGCCGGGGCGCCATGGGATTGCCATTGTTCATGGCCAGGATCAGGCTGTTGCTGTCGGCAGGGATGGGTTCGCCGGTCTCCATGTTGGTCACGCCCTCGAGGGCGCCGGGTCCCAGGTAAGGCACGATGTCACCAGTGGTGATGCCATCGATGAGCGTCAGCATAGTTGTCTCCGCCATCTGTGTTTACTCCTTGACTGATAGGTATTAGCTGTCAGGAGCAAGAGCCGGGCCAAATGGAAAGTTTACTAAAGAAACAAGGAGTTAGTGTCAGCTCACGGTGGCGGGGTAGGGACAATTGTCGGGTTTGCGACAGGCTGGCTGCTAGAAAGCGCTCAGGGTCACTTCGTACACCCCGCCGATTACCAGGTGCTCATCCTCGCCGCTCAGGCGACCCGGCAACAGTCCCGGCAGGTAGACCAGTTTGCTCAGGGGGATGGCGGCTTCCAGGATATAGTCACCGAACTCGTCGGCCCGTTCGCGCTTGCCGGTGAAGGAGTTGATGTTGTTCAGCACCAGGATATAGCGGTGCCGGGCCGGTTGGTGCAGCACTTCGTGCTCGTTAATTCGGTTGATGCCACGGTACAGGGTGAGGTGGGTCTGGTGTGGAAACTGCCGGGCCACTTCGTACTGGCAGTAGGTGTAGAGCAGGTCCAGTTGCGACTCCAGTGCGTTGGTGTTGTACAACCCCTGTGTGCGGGCTGCCAGGTAGTTCTGATAGGGAAGCGAATTGATATCCCCCACCGGTCCCTGGTGGTTGCGCGGCAGCAGGCCAAAACGGGACTCCACCCAGCCTTTTAATACCGCCGCCTCTTTGCCATCCGGATCAAACAGCCAGCCACGCAGAATGCGCAGGTAATCGGCCCGGTGCCGCTTCTTCCTGCCGGGCTGGTCCGGCAGGCCGGCCTCTTCCGGGTGGTCGAGCAGGAATCCCGAACGCATGTAGTCCTGAAAATTCTCCGCCCGCCGTGCGGCGTCCTCTATCCCGTCCAGACTCTGGAACAGGGCGCTATGCAACTCGCTTACACCGTCCAGGGAGAGCGCGGTCGGGTGGTGCTGGAAAGTGAGGCTGCCAAGGATTACCGGCGGCAGGTTGCAGTGATTGAGGGAACTCCAGGCATTGGCCGGAAGGGAGGCGCTGGGATGTGCTGTTTGTCTGTATTCATCCATACATTTTACTGGGGTTTGTCGCAAACCCGACCTTCTATGCTGTTTATTGCGCGTTCAAAAAATACAATAAAAACAAATAGTTGAGTTCTATTTTTTATTTTGGCACAGGCCTTGCTCATTACCCATTGTCCAGGTGATACAGCGTATTCAATCACCATTGACTTTAACTACGAGTAAGGAGATCGACATGGCACTGCGTCAATGTGCAATTTACGGTAAAGGTGGTATCGGCAAGTCTACCACGACCCAGAACCTGGTGGCTGGTCTGGCCGAACTGGGTAAAAAGGTAATGATCGTTGGTTGCGATCCGAAGGCGGATTCCACCCGTCTGATTCTGCACTCCAAGGCGCAGAATACCATCATGGAGATGGCAGCCGAGGCCGGTACGGTTGAGGATCTGGAGCTGGAAGATGTGCTTAAAGTCGGCTACGGCGATATCAAGTGTGTCGAGTCCGGTGGTCCGGAGCCCGGTGTGGGTTGTGCCGGCCGCGGCGTGATCACCGCCATCAACTTCCTGGAAGAGGAAGGCGCTTACGAGGAAGACCTCGACTTCGTTTTTTACGATGTACTGGGTGACGTGGTGTGTGGCGGCTTCGCCATGCCGATCCGGGAAAACAAGGCCCAGGAGATCTATATCGTCTGCTCTGGCGAGATGATGGCCATGTACGCGGCCAATAACATCTCCAAGGGTATCGTGAAGTATGCCAACTCCGGTGGTGTGCGCCTGGCGGGTCTGATCTGCAACAGCCGTAATACCGCCCGCGAGGACGAACTGATCATGGAGCTGGCGCGTCAGCTGGGTACCCAGATGATCCACTTCGTACCCCGTGACAACGTGGTACAGCGCGCCGAGATCCGTCGCATGACCGTCATCGAGTACGATCCCGAAGCCAAGCAGGCCCAGGAGTATCGCAACCTGGCGCAGAAGATCATCGACAACAAGAACTTTGTCATCCCCACGCCTATCACCATGGATGCGCTGGAAGAGCTGCTGATGGAGTTCGGCCTGATGGATGAGGAAGACGAGAGCATCATTGGTCAGAAGGCCGCCGCAGAGGCGTAAGGCGAGTGACCCCGCCAGGGGTTGAGTATCGCCGCCGGTCGGGCCCGCCTGTCCCGACACCCGGTGTGTCCGGGACAACGCCCCGGCCCGATCGGCGGATTCTTTCAAGACCCCGCGTATCCACGGATTAGTGGTGCCGGGAGAAGGAGACAAACTATGTCAACAATGACACGCGAAGAGACAGCAGCCCTGATCCAGGAGGTGCTGGAGGTCTACCCGGAGAGTACACGGGAAGAGCGGGCCAAACACCTCACGGTCAATGACCAGGCAGTGGAACAGTCGAAGAAGTGCATCACATCCAATCGTAAATCCCAGCCGGGTGTAATGACCATCCGGGGTTGCGCCTACGCCGGCTCCAAGGGTGTGGTCTGGGGGCCGATCAAGGACATGATTCATATCTCCCACGGCCCGGTTGGCTGTGGGCAGTATTCCCGCGCCGGTCGGCGTAACTATTATGTCGGCACCACCGGTATCAACACCTTCGGCACCATGAACTTCACCTCGGATTTCCAGGAGAAGGATATTGTCTTCGGCGGTGACAAGAAGCTGTCCAAGATCATGACCGAGATCGAGCAGCTGTTTCCGCTCAACAAGGGTATTACGGTTCAATCCGAGTGTCCCATCGGCCTGATCGGTGACGACATCGAAGCGGTCGCCAAAAAGGCCACCACCGAGATCAGCAAACCGGTGGTACCGGTGCGCTGTGAAGGTTTCCGGGGTGTCTCCCAGTCCCTGGGACATCACATCGCCAATGACGCGGTACGCGACTGGGTGCTGGGCAACCGGGACGAGGATAACAGTTTCGAGAGTACCCCCTACGACGTAACCATCCTGGGCGATTACAACATTGGTGGTGACGCCTGGGCCTCCCGAACCCTGCTGGAGGATATGGGCCTGCGCGTGATCGCCCAGTGGTCCGGTGACGGTACCCTGGCGGAGATGGAGAACACTCCCAAGGCAAAACTCAACCTGCTGCACTGCTATCGCTCCATGAACTATATCTCGCGGCACATGGAAGAGAAGTACGGCATCCCCTGGATGGAGTACAACTTTTTCGGCCCCACCAAGATTGCCGAATCGCTGCGCAAGATCGCCTCGTTCTTCGATGAGACCATCCAGGCCAACGCGGAGAAGGTGATTGAGAAATACAAGGCCGAGTACGAGGCGGTGATTGCCAAGTACCGTCCGCGCCTGGAAGGCAAGCGGGTGATGCTCTACGTGGGTGGTCTGCGGCCGCGCCACATCATCGGTGCCTACGAAGACCTGGGTATGGAAGTGGTTGGTACCGGTTACGAATTCGGCCATAACGATGACTATGACCGCACCATCAAGGAGATGGGTAACGCCACGCTGATCTATGACGATGTGACCGGTTACGAATTCGAAGAGTTCGTCAAGCGGGTCAAGCCGGACCTGATCGGTTCCGGTATCAAGGAGAAGTACATCTTCCAGAAAATGGGTATCCCGTTCCGCCAGATGCACTCCTGGGATTACTCCGGTCCCTATCACGGCTATGACGGTTTCGCCATCTTTGCCCGGGATATGGATATGACCCTGAATAATCCCTGCTGGAGCAAGATCAAGGCACCCTGGGAAACCACCGGAGAGGCGGCAGAGGCTGCCGTGGCCGGCGCCTGATAGTCCGGGAAAGCAGGTTGGGCTGTCATCGCACGTTTATTGCCTGGTCTGGCAAGTACGGCCCAATCTGCAACCGAGGCGTAGCAAATTTATTTTCATCTGACCCGTTGTTCACGGATTAGTGGCGCGGGAGGAGAGCGATCATGAGTCAAGCAGTCGAAGATATCAAACCGAGTTATCCCCTGTTCCGTCAGGACGAGTACAAGGATACCCTGACCAACAAGCAGGCGTTGTTCGAAGAGAAGGTACCGCAGGAGAAGATCGAAGAGGTGTTCCAGTGGTCCACCACCGAGGAGTACAAGGAGCTCAACTTTAGTCGTGAAGCCCTGACCGTCAACCCGGCCAAGGCGTGTCAACCGCTCGGCGCCGTGCTCTGTGCGCTGGGGTTTGAAAAGACCCTGCCCTACGTACACGGTTCACAGGGCTGCGTGGCCTATTTCCGGACCTACTTCAATCGCCACTTCAAGGAGCCGATCGCCTGTGTCTCCGACTCCATGACCGAAGATGCGGCAGTATTCGGCGGCCAGAAGAACATGTTCGCCGGCCTGGAGAATGCCAAGGCGCTGTACAAGCCGGAGATGATCGCGGTCTCCACCACCTGTATGGCCGAGGTGATCGGCGATGACCTGAACGCCTTCATCGGCAACGCCAAGAAAGAGGGCAGCGTTGCAGAGGATTTCCCCACTCCGTTCGCCCATACCCCCAGTTTTGTCGGTTCACACACCACCGGCTGGGACAACATGTTTGAGGGAATCCAGCGCTACTTCACTCTCAATCACATGGAAGACAAGGTGGTCGGCAGTAACGGCAAGATCAACATCGTGCCGGGCTTCGAAACCTACCTGGGTAACTTCCGGGTGATCAAGCGCATGATGGCGGAGATGGATGTGCCGTGCAGCCTGCTGTCTGATCCCAGTGACGTGCTGGATACCCCGGCGGACGGTGAGTATCGCATGTACGACGGTGGCACCTCGCTGGAGGAGATCAAGGATGCGCCGAATGCTATCGACACCCTCTACCTGCAACCCTGGCAGTCGGTGAAGAGCCGCAAGTTCACCAAGGGTACCTGGAAGCACGCGGCTACCGATGTCGCCATCCCCATGGGACTGGAAGCGACCGACAAGTTCCTGATGACAGTATCAGAACTGACCGGCAAGCCGATCCCTGAATCATTGACCCGTGAACGGGGCATCCTGGTGGACATGATGACCGACAGCCACGCCTGGCTGCACGGCAAGCAGTTTGGCCTCTACGGTGATGCTGACTTCGTCATGGGCATGACCCGCTTCCTGCTGGAACTGGGGGCGGAACCGACCCAGATTCTCTGCAGCCACGCCAACAAGCGCTGGAAGAAGGCGATGGAGAAGATGCTGGCCGACTCCCCCTATGGTCAGAACAGCGAAGTGCATATCGGCAAGGATCTGTGGCACTTCCGCTCCCTGATGTTCACCAACAAGCCGGACTTTATGATTGGTAACTCCTACGGCAAGTTCATCCAGCGTGACACCCTGCACAAGGGCAAGGAGCACGAAGTGCCGCTGATTCGTATCGGCTTCCCGATCTTTGACCGGCACCACATGCACCGGGACACCACTTTGGGTTACGAAGGTGCCATGTACATGCTCAAGACCCTGGTCAATGCGGTGCTGGAACGACTCGATGAAGAGACCCGCGGTATGGGTACCACAGACTACAACTACGACCTGATCCGCTGACCGGTAACGGACCGGAGCCACGGCTCACCCAGGTGAGCGGACGCTGCTGAGAAAGGGCGCGCGGGGGCTCCGGTTCCGTCGATCGGCCTGGCGGATAAACCGGGGACCAGCCGCCTTGGCGGCAGGTCTCCGGAAACGAGGTAACAAGATGCCCAGTGTAATGATTCGAGTAAAAGATAACGGCGCGCTTCTGTTCTATATCGCCAAGAAAGACCAGGAAGACGAGATCGCCAGCGTGGAACTGGATACCGAGGAGAGCTGGGGCGGTGAAGTGGAACTGACCGACGGGTCGCGCTACTACATCGACCCGATCACTCCCCGGCCGAGCTTTCCCACCACGCTGCGTTTTAAACGCGTTTGAACCCTGTAATTGAAGGAGAACTACCATGGCCCTAACTATCGTAAGAGACCTGTGTACCGCCTGCGGTGACTGTGAGCCGGTCTGTCCCACCAAGTCCATCACCCCGTTCAAGGGACTGTACAAAATCGATGCGGACACCTGTACCGAGTGCGAGGACGAGTTCGACGTTCCCCAGTGCCTGGATGTCTGCATGGAAGACGACTGCATTGTCGCGGCCTGAACGCATCACAAACCGACCCGGCCTCCGTCATGGCGGCCGGTTATCTCAAATCAGGAGACAGCAATGAACAGCCCGGCCCTCGATAAAGAGATAGCGTTGCGTATCGGACTGGCGGCACGGGAGCTGCCGGAGACCGATATCCCGCGCCTGCTGCGTGTACTGGATGATGCGGTGGGTCTGCCACCGGACAATAAACGGCTTGCCGGCCTGACCGTGAAACAGCTCAAATCGGCGGATGATGGCGAGCTGGCCGATCTGGACCACGCTTCGCTCAAGGCGGCCCTGGCCTGTCTCAAGGGGGAACTGCCGGCGTTCCGGGAGCCCTTGCCGGCAACCACCCCCTACACCGAAGGCGAGATGCCGAACAGCATCCGGGTCGCCTGCGCCTCCAATCGCGGTGACCTGCTGGACGGCCATTTTGGTTCCTGTCGACGCTTCCTGATCTACCAGGTGGGGGAGTCGGAACAGCGTCTGATTGACATCCGGGAGATCGGCAGCGTACCCCCCGGCGAAGACAAGAATCTGTATCGGGTAGCCCAAATAGCCGATTGCCAGATACTGTTTGTGGCCTCCATTGGCGGTACGCCGGCGGCCAAGGTTATCCGCGCCGGTATTCACCCGGTGAAGAAACCCCAGGCGGGATCGGCGGCGGTAGAGATGCGCGCCCTCGGTACCGTGATCGGCAAGAGTCCGCCGCCCTGGCTGGCCAAGATCATGGGTCAGCCTCCGGAGCAGCGCGTGCGTTTTGTGCCCTCCACACTGGAGAGCAGCGCATGATCACCCGGGAACAGCTCAACGCGATCAACTGGCTGGTGGGTGACAAACCGTTGTCAGAAACCGTGGTAGGGCAGCTGCGTAACCATTTTCCCGACATCCATTTCACCTACTGCATGGATGACGACGTGATGGCTGCCCGTCCGGTGCTGGAGACAGGCGGCTTCAACCTCTACCTGGTGGACAGCAGCCAGCACTGTCTCAGTTTTACCCAGGACATGGAACTGGCCACCGGCGTGGTGGTGGCTGAAATCGAGGCTGAATGACTACCGCCACCATGTCCCGTGAACATGACTCCACGCCCCGTGCCGACTGCCGCACCTGCCCGCACCGGGAAGACCGGTTGCGCAGCGGTCGCTGTCAGCCGGGCGATGCCTGCGTCGGCACCCTGAGTGGCCGCCAGATCGCACGCTTTTTCAAAATCAATCCGGACCTGGCGGAGCAGTATGCCGGTGACGACTTCTGGGAGCGACGCGCCATTGCGGCCCGCTACCTGTCCATACAGCGTCTGCTGCTGATGCTGGACGACCCCGACGAGGTGGTTCGGCGGGTACTGGCCTATCGGCTGCCCGTGGAGGCGCTGTCTGCCCTGGTTCATGATCCGGATCGGGAGGTGCGGGTTACCGTGGCGGATCGTCTGCCGCCGGAGCAGTTGGAGCAATTGGCCCGGGATGAGGATTACCTGGTGCGACAGTACGTGGCCAGGCGGATCAAGACCGGGCGGCTGTTTCGGCTGTTACGGGACCCGGAACGCGAAGTGCGTAAAACCGTGGCCAGCCGCCTGCCGCTGGAGAGCCTGGGACTGATGCGGGATGACGCATCGTCCGAGATACGCCGTATCGTGGCCGCCCGGATCGAGGTGGATGCCCTCGGCCCCCTGTTGCGGGACGTGGACTGGCGGGTACGCCTGGTGGCCTGCCAGCGGGCGCCGCTGGAACAGCTGGAAGCGCTGCGTGATGACCCGGATGAAGATGTCCGGGCGGCGGTCAGAAAGCGCTTTGAACAGTGCCGCTGAACTGGCCAGGCGGGTTAACAGAAGGGCCAGGGCCGCGACCGGCCTGGTCGGAAACAAGATGAGTAAAGGTTGAAACCGTCATGCATGCATTTGCACGCTTTATCCAGATTCTCGGCAAGGGACGCCACGGCATGCGCGGACTGAGTCGTACCGAGGCCTACGAGGCGATGCGGATGATCGCCTGTTATGACGTGGAACCGGAACAGCTCGGTGCCTTCCTGATGCTGATGCGTATCAAGGAGGAGAGTGCTGAAGAGGTGGCCGGTTTTACCCAGGCCCTGCGGGAGAGTTTCCACGTTGCCGAGTCGGCATTCCGTCCGGCCATCGACTGGGCGGCCTACGCCGGAAAGAAGCGGCAGTTGCCCTGGTTCCTACTGGCGGCACTGATTCTGGCGGGGCGTGGCCACCCGGTGTTGATGCACGGTCTGCGGCGCGATGATGAGCGGCTCTACGTCCCCGAGGCACTGGAGGCGCTGGAGATCGAAACGGCCCGTTCCCTGGTGGAAGCCCAGGAGCAACTCCAGTTGCGCGGCTTCGCCTACCTGCCGATCAGCAGATTCTCACCGCTCACGGCGGAGTTGATCGAGACCCGGAATCTGTTCGGCCTGCGGGCCCCCCTGCATACCGTGGCGCGTATGCTCAATCCGCTCTCCGCACCGCTGTCGGTGATGGGGGTGTTCCACCCCAATTTCGCCGGGATTCATCAGCAGGCGGCCCAATTGCTGGAACAACCCGCAGCACTGATCTGCAAGGGTGATGGTGGTGAACTGGAGCGCATTCCTGATCGCTCGGTCGAGCTGTATGGCGTCAGCGGGGGTGAGCCCTGGAGCGCCAGTTGGGAGCGGTTGATGCGCCCCGGCCAGGTGGTGAAGCCGCAGCGACTCAACCTCTACCACTTTATCCAGGTGTGGGAAGGTGAGACCGAAGATACCTACGGCGAACTGGCGGTGATCGGTACCCTGGCCCTGGTCATCCGGGCGCTGGGCCTGGCACATGACCCGCTGGCGGCCCACGAACTGGCGACCAGTTGGTGGGAGCAGCGGCAGCAACATCCGCTGATGACCCTGGAACGCACGCCGGTAACCTGCGCCTGTGGTCAGGCGAACAGCAGCCCGGCAGCGGGTCCGCTTCCGGGCTGAGTCAGCATCCAATCGAACCCAAGGATTCAATCGTGAAGAGCCTGCTTAATCGTACCCAACTGCTGACGGAAATCTGTGCCGCGACAGACGCGGAACAGGGCCTGTCGACGCTGGAACAGAGACTGCAAAGATTCGTCCCGCAAGCGGGTTTGCAACATGTGCTGACCCGGGGGCGTTGGCATCGTCCGGGCGGCGTGGTGGATGCCGCGCTCAGCCCGGTCAGCAGTAACCTGCGTCGTTGGGCTGAACAGGAGTCGGCCGAAGATGTGGATGCACTGGTGGCCGACTATGCCGACGCCGGTTATCTGGTGACCCGCCTGTCCGGCAAGACCCACTACTTTACCGCCGTCTGCGGTGACCGGCCGGCGGATTTTATTCAGCTGGAGATCGAACAGTTGCAGGAGGTGGTGGAGCGTCCACTGGTGATCCCGGATTGGTATCCCGATAGCCTGGAAGAGTTGCTCGACCCGGTCGACTTCCCGCGCCTCAGTCCCACCCCGGTGGGGGCGCCTTTCTACCGCTTTCGACGCGTCACCCTTATCGCCAGCCTGCTGGACGCAACGGCGGAGGAGCCGGGCTCATTTTCCACCCTGCGCCGTTTCCTCGAAGACTGGGAGCAGAGCAGCGCGGCGGAAGGGGAGCACTTTTGTCGTCACTGGGTACTGGCGTTGCGGGAATACATGGACCGGGATGGCGAGGTGCGCCAGACAGCCACCCCGGTGAGTACCTTCAGCGGCACCCTGCCGGAACTCCCCCCGGGGGAGCGACTGGGCGGTGCCGAGCTGGCCAGGGCCATTCACGCCTACGATCGTATCGTCGGCTATCCGTTTGCCTGGTTTTTCCACATGCTCAGTCGCCAGGCGGAAAACTACCAGCTGGCCAGGGCGGTGCTGCGGGACCTGATGGGGGCCTACGACTACCTGCCGGCGCGGGATCTGAAGGTGCTGCGCCAGTGGGAGGCGCGCTCCTATGCCGTTTGATGTAAAGGTTCCCGGGGTGCATTGCTTACCCCGTTAGTTGCGTAGGGTGGGCGCCTTGTCCGTGCCCGCCGTTGCCCTGTGTCATCCACCGACAAGTGGGCACAGAAAACATGCCCACCCTACCTCTCCGGTCTGGTCGCAGATGCTTCAATCCTGCCCTGTTTGTCGTGTTTGCGACAAACAGGGAATCTGTAAAAAAACCAATAAAACAACAAGATATGACATGGCATGACGCTTGCAATGGTCACTGGCAGGGCAACCAGAGAGTCAAATCAGACCATGAAGCAGAAAGATATAGCGGCGTTACTGGATGAACCAGCCTGCGCCCACAACAAGAAATCCAAGTCGGGCTGTGCCAAGCCGAAACCGGGCGCAACAGCTGGCGGTTGCGCCTTTGATGGCGCCCAGATCGCCCTGTTACCGATCGCCGACGTGGCGCACATTGTCCACGGTTCCATCGCCTGTGCCGGCAGCTCCTGGGATAACCGCGGTACCCGCTCCAGCGGTTCACGGCTGTTCCGCATCGGCATGACCACCGACCTGACCGAGCAGGACGTGATCATGGGGCGCGGCGAGAAACGCCTGTTTCACTCCATCAAGCAGGCGATCGACAACTATCAGCCGGCGGCGGTGTTTGTCTATAACACCTGTGTGCCGGCGCTGATCGGTGATGACGTGACGGCGGTCTGCAAGGCGGCGGAAGAGCGTTGGGGCACCCCGGTGGTGCCGGTGGACGCGGCCGGTTTTTACGGTACCAAGAACCTGGGTAACCGGATCGCCGGCGAGACCATGGTGAAGTATGTCTGCGGAACCCGGGAACCCGATCCGCTGCCTCCGACGCTGCAACGTACCGGTTTTCAGGTGCACGATGTCTGCCTGATTGGTGAATACAACATCGCCGGTGAACTGTGGCATGTCCTGCCGCTGCTGGATGAACTGGGCCTCAGGGTGCTCTGCACCTTGTCGGGTGATGCCCGCTACCGGGAGGTGCAGACCATGCACCGTTCCGAAGCCAACATGATGGTCTGCTCCAAGGCGATGATCAATGTTGCCCGCAAGTTGCAGGAGGCCTACGGGACACCCTGGTTCGAGGGCAGTTTCTACGGCGTTAAGGACGTCTCCCAGGCCCTGCGGGATTTTGCCCGGCAGATAGGGGACCCTGATCTGTACGAACGAACCGAGCTGCTGATCGAACGGGAAGAGGCGCGGATCAGCCGACAACTGGCTCCCTGGCGGGAGAAACTCAAGGGTCGAAAGGTACTGCTTTATACCGGCGGAGTGAAATCCTGGTCGGTCGTGGCAGCACTACAGGACCTGGGTATGCAGGTGGTCGCCACCGGCACCAAGAAATCCACCGAAGAGGATAAGGCGCGTATCCGGGAATTGATGGGTGGTGAAGCGGTGATGCTGGAAGATGGCAATCCCCGGGCGCTGCTCGACGTGGTGCGGGATCAGCAGGTGGATGTGCTGATCGCCGGCGGACGCAACATGTATACCGCGCTGAAAGCGCGGATCCCGTTTCTCGATATCAACCAGGAGCGGGATTTCGGTTATGCCGGTTATGAAGGGATGCTGGAGCTGGCCCGTCAGTTGGTGCTCACTATTAACAGCCCGGTCTGGCAAGCGGTAAGGCAACCCGCTCCGTGGGTGAGCCGGGACCCTTTGTCCAGTGGACAAAGGAAGCCCGGCGAACGCCCCGCCATGGATGGCGGGGCCGGGGGTGATTCGGA
>NPIF01000146.1_pt1 | contig 107226 bp, 92 predicted proteins | sample 8637461 | NCBI WGS metagenome assembly NPIF01 (sample SAMN07420641, study PRJNA396082) | bioreactor metagenome | isolation source: sample BR12 brine-fed electro-methanogenic bioreactor BR | place: Japan: Kochi | collected 2016-12-09 | reverse complement strand
GTTATAATTTACGGGAATGCAGGTTGAAAGGGGCGTTGAATGGAATTAATAAGGATCGACAGTTTGTACATAGAGCGATTAATCGAGACCTTCTTGATGTCTTTCGAGTATTTCGAACCGGAGGAGAGCGAGTATTTCTTTTCCGACCCTTCCCTCTGGGAATACGTTTGGGGCGCATTCGACCGGAAGGGCGTTCACATCATTATGCTCGACCCCTTCAAGCATGATTTCTACGTGAAGTTAGGATTCGGGCTGGGTTTCGAGGGCCTCGAGTACACTGTCGACTGTTCCCTCCTGTCCGGTGATATGGAAGAGGACAACCTCAAGCTTGTTTCCAGGAGGCTTCTTGAGAAAGATGAGATGAGAGAACTGATTTCGCAAACCCGCAAAACTCTCTGGGAGACCTCTCGCTATACCAAAGCTATCGAGATCGACGCTTGAAGTCAGGAGATATTTCACAGGAAAGATCTCTTTGGCGCCGTGGCCATTGACGACAGACGGCTGTCCCGCGGAATGATGATATACGGCAAAAAAGAAAGAAAGATGGTGATTGAGAGCTTAGCCTTCATCGATCTTGCCGGCCTCTACGCACTGAAGAGGTTTCTGCTGAATCACAGAGATCAGATCGCAACTTTTGAAATGCGGAAGATGCAGCCCGATTTTCCGGTGAAACTCTTCTTCCATTCGAGATGGCAGGCAGGAAGAGAGCTATAAATAATGGACGCCTCATCGCGTATGGTAAGAGTCCTCGATCCGCTTCCGGTCGTTTCGAGACTGATGGGTACTTCTCCCCCAAGAGTGTCATTTTGAAGATAAAGGATCGATTGATGCCGGAAAATAACGTGAAAATCGCGATCGGAAACGGGAAGGCAGAGATAAGCGAAGAAGCGGAGTATTTTGAGATAGAGGGCTCAGATCTCGCCACTCTCCTTACAGGAAGGCTTTCGCCAATGAGACTTTGGAGACTCGGAAAGCTGCGGGTTGGCTCCTAGAAGAACGTCTCGTAGGGAATTTCCGAACTACCCGAGAAAGTTCGAATTCTGGAATCCATATTCCCCGGAGTGATTACGCACAACGCTATCTGACCGGTTAGCCACCTTTTTCTATCAAGCCGACTCGACGTTAATCGAATATAAGAAGAGTTGTAAGTCGGCATCCTTCGACCTTTCAAGGTGAGGCCCATCGATTTTATGAACCATGGCAAAATCCATCTGTCACACTTTTGAGTGGACAAAAACTGTCTACTATGTGCTACAATCAGACAATTATTGTTGGTTTTATTTAATCTTCATTTGCGAGGTGACTCAGTTGAGCTTGAAATCCTCTTCATCAAAGACGTTTTTTGTGCGCGGCATGCATTGCCAGAACTGCCAGCTCTTTGTCGAAAGTAAACTTGAGGAAGTTGAAGGCATAAAAAGGGCCAGGGCCTCCCTGAAAGATTCCTCGGTCGAGATTGAATTCCTGGGGGAGGTTATCTCGATCGAAAGTATGAACGAGATCTTGAGCGGAACGGGTTACAGTGTCGCTGAGGCGAAGCCGGAAAGGCCTACCGGAAGAGCAGTCAAGGTACTAATTGCCGCTTCTCTAGCCATCGTCGTCTTTTTCGCCGTGGAGAAATTCGCGATAGGCGGCTTGATAAACGTCGATTCAAGTTCGTCGTTGGTAGGCTTCTTCCTTTTCGGGCTGGTCGCAGGGATATCGAGCTGCGCTGCTCTTGTGGGAGGTCTTATTCTTTCTGTTTCCAAACATTGGTATTCTCTTTACGGTTCTGAGGATTCCTTTCTTCAAAAGCTGCAGCCCCATCTGATTTTTCATGCCGGACGGCTCGTCTCTTATAGCCTTTTCGGATTCTTGCTGGGTTGGCTTGGCCAGAGTCTGAAAATCTCTCTGACCTTTTCTTCGATCCTTGTAATAGCAGTCTCGATCGTGATGTTTATAATTGCACTGCAAATGCTGGGAATCCACATGGTGAGTTTATCGATCCCTCCCTTTTTACGTAAAGCGCTTACAGTAGATAAATCCAAACGTGGACGAATCATGCCCTTCATACTGGGCGCTACAACATTTTTCCTTCCCTGCGGCTTCACGATATCGGCTCAGGCTCTGGCGCTACTATCTGGCTCTCCTTTACATAGCTCGATGATAATGTTCTTTTTCGCGCTTGGCACCTTCTTCCCGCTCATCGCCATCGGGGCCTCATCAATAAAGTTCTTCGCCATGAAGACCTTTTCGGAAGTCTTCACGAAAATAGCGGCGGTTCTGATAATGTTTTTCGTCATCTACAACGTGAACAGTCAGCTTAACGTTCTGGGACTGCCAAGCCTGAACGATCTGACCATCGGGACCAGCGAACAGGTTTCATTTACTCCTGATGATTCGATGACCGTACTGGCAACGGTAGGTGAAAAAGAAGAGATTATTGTGAATGAAGCCGCGCCGAAGGAAACGGGTGAGAACATAGACATCGAAGAAAAAGTTGAAATTCAGGAAGTTGTGGAACAGCCTTTGGCTATTGTCTCGAGTGGACCGGAGATACAGGTTATAAGGACTGTGGCCGACGCTAGAGGTTATGCGCCCGATTATTATCAGGTGAAAGCCGGTGTTCCCGTCAGGTGGGAGATCGAAGATGTCGGCACCAGCGGTTGCACCAACGCTATCATCTCGCGAAACCTCTTTCCCCAACGTGTAGAACTTACCAGGGGGAACACCAGCGTTGTAGAATTCACCCCGCAACTTCCCGGCCAGTATAAATTCAGCTGCTGGATGGGCCACTACACAGGGATTATAGAAGTTGTTAACTGACGCCCTGAGCAAAAGGCTATATAGAGACGACTTTCCCAGTGATAGCGGACCGGCCCGTTGTTTCATTTACACAGTATTTAATCTAGTCTTGAGGTTAAAAGGTATGAAGAGTATAGAAGCGTTCGGTTATTTTCTTCCCACAAGAATAATCTTCGGCTGCGGAACTATCGGCAGGGTAGGACAGCACTCCAGGAGGCTGGACAGAAAAGCGCTCATAGTTACGGAAAGGCACATTGCGAAGAAGACCGGTCTGCTGGATAAAGTGATCGGGCTGTTGAAAGAGGAAGCTATCACCTGGTAGTGTTCGAAGAGATAGTGCCCAACCCTCTCTCTGACAGTAACGACAAAGGGGCTTCAATAGCCGTCAAGGAGAGCTGCGATTTCATCATAGGATTGGGCGGTGGCAACCCGATCGATTCCTCCAAGTTGATCGCTCTGGTGGCCAGGTATGGAGGAAAGTGCTGGGATTACACAGGTGCCGGCGGAGGTAGAAAGCCGAAAGCGGCCTGCCCGCAATAGCGATTCCCACGACCCACGGAACGGGGACCGAGGTCGACCCCTTCACGGTGGTCACCAACCCGGAGACCAATGAGAAGATCGGTGTGGGCTTCGACTAGATCTTTCCGACAGTTTCGATAGTCGATCCCGAACTGATGTTGTCCCTCCGCCCGAACAAACGGCAGCGACGGGTATGGATTCCTTCTAACATTCAATAGAATTTTATATCAATCTGAATCATCAACCGGCCTCCGATCTTCTGGCTCTGGATCGATGTCGCCCATAAACCATTATCTGCCTATCGCGTATGAAAACCTGAACGACCTGGACGCAAGAGTAGCCCTCGCGTGGGCGAGCACGGCAAGAGGCATATGGGAGACGCTTTCGGGTTGTGTGGCCAACCTTTCGCTGGAACACCCCGTGAGCGGCACCTACAAAGCGACACATGGCGCCGGACTTTGCGCTACCGGTTCCTCTCGCTGCTCGAATACATCCGTCGCCATATAGCGGAAAGACTGGCAGAAGACGCCATGAGAACGATGGGAGGACTCGTAACCGTAACTCCAGGAAACCTGAAAACCGTAGACTTGCGGAATATCTACGAGATGTCTATGTAGTTTTCTATGTGGGTGATTGAAGAACGGAGATACTGGAGGAAGAGAAGCTCAACAGCGACGGAGAACGGCTCTTTCGGCTCTTTCAAAGGACGGGTCCATAATCTTGGGGAAGGACGGTTTTTCACAGCGATCAGCGTCTTATTACAAGCAAATCTTTCAGCATACAGCGGCTCTTCTGACCGGCGAAGCCGGAACTTGCCTTTGCGAGGCAACGGCTGGCTCCTATATCGCTTCCTGCCAAAGGCAGCATTTCGTCCACTGATGGCCTTCAGTGCTTTGCGTCCCGGTATGTTCTTCGCCGGCATTGCGACCGCAGATACTTTCCGGCGCACTGAGTGTTATGCTTTGCTTTTCCTTCGTCAGACTTGCTTTCTCCACGAAACTGAAAAAATCTATGTCAATTTGTAGTCTTCTCAATGGTATAATCGCTACAAGTCACACGATTCACCCTACCTTAATCTAACGCAACAATGACAACCGTTCTCCAAAATCACACGTCTTTCAAGGAGGTTTCTTTGAAATGAGAAGATTTCTGGTTTTGATTACTGTCATCTGTGTTGCTTTCTCTGTAACCCTTCTCGCTGCAGACTCGTTTACTGTTTACACGACTCTTGAAGAGCTTGCAGCAAAAGAGCTGTTCGACAAGTACGAAGAAGTGACCGGTATAAGGGTTGACTGGGTCAGACTTTCCGGTGGAGAGGCAGAAGCTAGAATGGAAGCCGAAAAGCTGAATCCGCAAGCCTCAATATGGGTTGGAGGAGTCGGACTGAACCACATCAGCGCAAAACTGAAGGGTCTAACAACTCCTTATTTCTCTAGAGCCGCTGGAAACACTCCCGAGCAGTACAAGGATCCCGAGGGCTACTGGATAGGTCTTTATCTCGGACCGCTGGCCTTCGCCACTCATAACGGTCGTGCTGCAGAACTCGGACTTGAACCACCCAAGGGCTGGTTCGACATAATTGATTCTAAGTACAAGGGCCTCGTGAGAGTGGCGAATCCAAATACTTCAGGAACGGCCTACAATCTCATCACTTGCATGATTGCTCTCTTTGGTGGTGACGAGGATCTGGCTTTCCAATATCTTAAGAAACTGGATCAGAACATCGAAATGTACACAAGATCCGGTTCCGCCGGTGGAAAGAGTGTTGCAATAGGAGAAATTCCCTTTGCTATAGGCTATGCTCATGATATGGTCAAGCTTAAGGCCGAAGGGGCAGATATCACAATTACTGTTCCTGAGGAAGGTACTGGCTTCGAAATTGCTTCGATGTCTTTGATAAAGGATGGACCGGATCCTGTCAATGCTAAGAAGCTGTATGACTGGATTCTGACCGAAGAGGCACAGGCAATTATCGCAGGTTGGTACGTTATACCAGTCTCAAAGATAGCTCCTAAGCATCCGCTTTCTTTCAGCATGGACGAAATCAAGACAGTTGATCAGAATTACGTCTGGGATGCTGAGAACAAAGAAAGACTGCTAGATCGCTGGACGGAAGAAATCGGCAGCGTGGTAAAATAATTGGTTGATCGGAGCAGGAGCTAGTCTCCTGCTCTTCTTCATTTTGGTTTCACCAACCAACGTTACTCTTGGGGTGTGATCGGATTGTATTCCTGGAGAAAACTCTTATCATTCGCGTTAATTAGTGTTTTGGTCTTTGCAGCCCTTTTCTGGATCTTTGATACGCTGAAAGACTCTTTTTTTAAGGTTGTTAGAGACAACCAAAGGCAGCTGGTTACGGTTCTTGCCGAATCGGCACCAAGAGACAAGGAACTGGCCGAAGACTGGATTACCACAGTAAACAAGGAGTTCAACGAAGCAGATATAATCTATGTTCACGGAGTGCCCGGCTGGGATGAACTGCAGGTCTTCACCCCAAACGAACAACTGAGTACCTTCTATGAATCGAATTACAATTCGGAAGACTTCAAAAAGGCGCTTGAAAGCGTCTACTATCTTGAGAACTACTACTCTTCCCTCCAGTATTCATTCGAAGGAAAGAGCGTTTCGCTGGTGCTCGCACCACTGATAGATGAAACTCGTTATGACATGACGGGATTTCTGGTTTTCCTAATGTCTGCGGAGGCTGGAGAGAATTACGCCAACCTGCTGAACATATTTATGCTAGGCGCCTTCGCCATTTTTGCCATTATCTATTTCATTTCGAAATTCTTCAGAGATCCTATCATGGGCTACGTCATCATGGGACTCTTCCTCATGGTTGGAATCTTCGTAGCCTATCCTCTCTTTGAAGCCGTCAGATTGACTTTCCTTGAAGACGGGAAGTTCTCGATGCATACCTGGATTACGATTCTCTCTTCAAGGCAGTATCTTAACGCGCTCTGGGGAAGCGTGAAGCTCGGTATCCTTACGGCTTCCTTCTCGACGATCATAGGATTCATTTTTGCCTTTGTGATAAACAGGACGGCAACGAGGGGAAAGAAGTTCCTGAGCACTATGGGGCTTTTGCCAGTAATCTCTCCGCCATTCTCCCTGTCTTTATCGCTGATTCTGCTCTTTGGAAGCAACGGACTAATAACAAAGCAAATACTCGGACTGAAGGACTTCACAATATACGGGCTTGGAGGCCTTACAGCCGTACAAACTATCGGAATGTTTCCGATTGCCTTTCTCACTCTCTCGGGCGTCTTGCAGGCCATAGACTCGACTCTGGAGGAGGCCTCTCTTGACCTAAACGGGAGCCGTTGGAGAACCTTCTCGAAGGTCACGTTCCCTCTGGCTTTTCCAGGAGTCCTGAGCTCCTGGCTGCTCGTCTTTACGAACTCTCTGGCCGACTTCGCAAATCCCTTGCTTCTCGCCGGATCTTACAAGGTCCTCTCGGTTGAGGCATATATTGAAGTCACCGGAAGAAATAGACTGGGTCACGGAGCTGCCCTTTCAATTCTCCTTCTCATGCCGACACTGACTGCCTTCCTAGTTCAAAGATTCTGGGTGAGCAAGAAGTCGTACGTAACGGTTACCGGAAAGCCCTCTTCAAGACTGAGCGATCTGGTTTCCAAGCCTGTGAAATTCGGCCTCATGACGTTTATCGTTCTCTTCATTGTATTTATCCTCGGACTGTATGGAACGATAGTGGCAGGCTGCTTCGTCGCCAACTGGGGTATTGACTACTCTTTCACTCTGAAGAACATAACGGAAGCGCTGCAGAGAGGAAGGGACGCGATTATAGACACCTTCACCCTTTCGGCAATTGCCACACCATTCGCCGGACTGATAGCGATGATGGCTGCGCTGGTAATCGTTAGGAAGAAGTTTGCAGGGAAGAGGGTTCTTGAGGGGTTGATTCTCGCACCGTTCGCCATACCGGGGACGCTCATCGGTATCTCATATGTGCTGGCCTTCAACAAGCCTCCGTTGATTCTCGTTGGGACTGGTGCAATTATCGTAATCAACTACATAATAAGGGAGCTGCCCGTCGGTGTCGAAGGAGGTGTGGCCACTCTCAAGCAAATTGATCCAGCAATAGAGGAAGCGGCACAAGATCTGGGAGCCGATTCTACAACTGTTTTCCGGACTATCGTCTTGCCTCTGATACGGCCGGCCTTCATTTCCGGGATGTCATACACTTTTGTCCGATCAATGACTGCCGTCAGTGCGATCATATTCCTGATATCCGCTCAGTGGTACCACATGACGGTTCTTATATATAACTTCTCAGAATCGATAAGATTCGGACTGGCTAGCGTTCTTTCCACTGTATTGATTATCATCGTCTTCGGCGCGTTCGGACTGATGAGACTTCTTGTGCCAAAGAACGAGTACATGGAAAAGAACGTAACTCTAAACTGATTATTGGTTTGCGAGGTGGTTTGATGTCAAAGACTTCTGTCTCAGTTAGGATCGAAAACGTCACCAAGGTCTTCAAAGATGTCAAAGGGAAGGCAGATGTTATAGCCGTTAACGATGCCAACTTCGACATAGAACCGGGGGAACTTGTCACTCTGCTGGGTCCTTCCGGCTGCGGAAAGACGACGACACTCAGGATGATCGGTGGATTCGAACTGCCCACAAAGGGAAAGATCTTTCTTGGGAATGAAGACATCACTTTTCTGCCGCCCAACAAAAGAGATACTGCTACCGTATTTCAGAGTTACGGGCTTTTTCCGCACATGAACGTCTTTGACAACGTCGCTTACGGCCTGAAGCTAAGAAAGCTTCCCTCAAAACAAATAGAGGACAAAGTAATGAGCACTCTCGACCTGGTTGGCTTGAAGGATCTGGCCCAGAGGGCTCCTTCAAAACTCTCCGGCGGCCAGCAGCAGCGTGTTGCACTTGCGAGAAGCCTGATCGTGGAGCCTTCCGTACTACTTCTAGACGAGCCTCTTTCAAATCTGGACGCATTGTTGAGGGAACAGATGCGAGTCGAGATAAAGCGAATCCAGAAGACGCTTGGAATCACCACGATATACGTGACCCACGACAGAGTCGAGGCAATGAGTCTCTCGGACAGGATAATTGTGATGAAGAACGGTTTCATAAGGCAGATTGGCTCACCGAACGTAATCTATGAGGATCCAAACTCAAAGTTCGTTGCGGGGTTTGTTGGAAAAGTCGCCTTCTTACCGGTAGAAGTTCTAGAAATAGGCGAAACATGCAAAGTGAAGTTTGAAGAAAAAACTGTGGAGGTTCTCAAGTTTTCTCCTGAGATGTCGCCCGGAGATAGCGCAGTCATTATGGCAAGGCCGGAATCTCTTAAACTCGTCGATCCAAGCAAGGGGATGATGGAGGGCCAGGTTGCGACAAACATATACCTTGGAGGAAGCCTCGAATCCTTTGTGACGACCGATCATGGAGAGATACTCGTTCAGATCGATAACCCTGCCGAAAAAAAGGTCTTTGCCGAGGGAGAAAAGGTCTCGATTGCGATCATTCCACATCTGGCGAAAGTCCTGCCGGATAAAGATGAGTAAAAGTTGTTGGAATCATGGTAGCGGGCTTTTGGTAGGATTCCAGAAGACCGTGGTCGGACAGTGCAAGTTAGTGGCGGGAAAGGACAAAGTTAAACGGTCGGCCATCCTTTGGGAAGAGCATCCCAGGAAGTGATGCCCGGAAGAACATCCCGGGAAGTGAGGCTGATAGAGGCGTGGTAGCAGGTGCGGGGTAGGGGAGTAGGAAAGATCAAGAGCAGAGGTGATGCTGGCGCTTACGCGCCAGGAAGAAGTTGAAGAACCGGTAGACGATCTTTTTGATCTGTGATCCGATTCAGAATCATGTACTTCTTGTAGGGGCGAACGGCCGTTCGCCCGAAGAGGGGGAAGCCATCGTACAGGCGCAAGACAGAAGGCAAAAAGTAGTCGGTCTGCTAACTTGGGCTAGTCAAATTAGACAAGGTTGTCCGTTAGCCGTGGTTCTGTCCTCCGAAAGAAACTCAATATTTATCTTGGCTTCTACAATAACCTGAGACCTCATGGATCTCTGAATTACAATTCACCGACAGATTTTTCCGAAATCCAGAGCAATTACGGGGAACTGTCAGTTAAACTCTATTGTCCTTATATTATTCTCCACTAACCAAGGGTCAGACCGGTTGCAAGTTCCACGATGCAAGTTGCAAGAAGAAGCCAGACCTCTATTTGAAAGAGCAATGATAAGTGTCATCCCCATCTCAAAGTCATCTTCCTTCAGCCTTTTATGTCATTCTGACAAAGCTCCTGGTCAGAATCTGGGCTTGGGTCTTGACGAAGGACGGGTCCATGATCTTGGGCTGGCAACGAAGGGCGGTTTTTCACAGCGTTAAGCGACACCGTTTCCTAACAAGCGGATCTTTCAGCGTTCAGCGTCTTCTGGCAAGCGACCAGCGGATCTTTACCCACATCAGTATGCTTGCGTGTTCTTCCCTTCGAATACCTTGACTGAGTTAAACTTACAAAGTAAAATGAATTCAGCAACGCTATATGCCGTTTTTGGAGGCGATTTTGTTGTTGGTTTTAGCTCATAGGGGTATGGGAAAGGGCAGATACGAGAATACGCTGAAGTCTTTTGAGGAGAGTCTGTCCTTTGGCGCACATGGCATTGAGCTCGACGTAAGGCTTACGAAGGACGGTGCGGTAATCCTGAATCACGATCCCGATCTCAAGAGAACTATGGGATTAGATGTCAAGCTGTCTGAAACGACACTCACCGAACTGGACAAGATGGACCTGATTGGATTTGATTCTATAACTACTCTCGAAACTGTTTACAAAGAGCTTCCCGAAGAAACATTTATTGATGTCGAAATCAAGGCCGTTGAAGCCGTCCCGCAAGTAATAAAGATTATCAAGAGGTTTGACGCGGTTGAGAGAACCATGTTCTCCTCTTTTCATCATAATTGTTTGCTTGCATTCACCCAGGAGTTCGTCGGTAAACCAATGATTGCCCCTATAATAGATAAAGAGATCCTTCAAGTCGGCGGCGAAGAGTATCTAGCGGGTGTCATCAAGAAGTACAAGCCCTACTCAGTGAATCTTAATAAAGATCTCTTCGAATATCTGGGACTGGAAAAGGGCTTCTCCATGTTGCGGAAGGTGCGTGAAGGCGGAACTAGAATCTCTCTCTGGACGCTGAACGATCCGAATTTGCTCCACAAGGTTAGGGGAGTCTGCGACTTTTTGATCACTGACTGTTCTGATAAGATGATGGAGGTAGTATGAAGCAAACTGTACGCAAAAGCTGTATTGTCACCTTTCTAATCTTAACTTCACTGATGATGCTTCTTGTATCCTCTTGCGGCGAGAAGACAGCCCAGCCTGAGGAACCAATCTCGCTTTCTCGGGAAGAGATCCTTGCTCTTTCGGGAATTGAGGAGAGTGAGATCGATTTCAGCAAGGTCAAGCTCGACGTTTCAGGAAAGCCTCAGCTTACTGTTGCAGTCTATGACGGGGAAGGGAGAGAGATCTTCTCAAAAGACTTCCCTCAGAGTGAAGTAAAGGGAGGCTACGTGACGGTTGCTGTGATCAAATCAGAGGTACTCGATGCTCTGCGATTTCTTTATGGCGTAACCGACTCAAAGGGAAGCTTCTCCGCAATAGTTCAGGACTTGCCGTACTTCCAGTATCAGAACGTCGTTGTCAACAACGCCGATATTCTAAAAATATCCTCAAAGGGAGAGTTCAGATTGTCTAGCGTAACCTTCGGCCAGGAAAGGCAGGAAATTTTTCTTAGAGTGAAGTAGATTCGGTACGCCGGGAGGGAGATTGACTTGAAAAGACTTTTAGTGGTGGTGATTCTTATGGCTTCTTTAATGGCATTCGGAGCAAGCTTGCCGAAAGAACGGATTCAAAATGCCCTAAGCATTCTTCAAGAGCTTTCGGAAACGGAAGACAGTGGGTCTTTTGCTGAGTTGATGGGCAAGTCCAGCGGAATAGTGATTTACCCTGAGATGGTGAAAGCCGCGCTTGGATTCGGCGGGCAGTTCGGAGAGGGTTTTCTGCTCAAGAGAGGAGAAGATGGCCGTTGGTATGGGCCATTGTTCCTTAAACTATACGGCATAAGCTACGGATTTCAGGCCGGTGTTCAAAAGAGTGGTCTGGTGCTTGTAATTATGAATGAGAAGGGTGTTGAAGGTTTTCTAAGCAACAACGTTACCCTTGGCGGAAACGCCTCGATTTCGGCCGGGCCTACAGGCAAGACTCTCTCTGCCGATACTGATTACAAACTGGAAGCTGCCATCTACTCTTATTCGGTCAGCAACGGCATCTTCGCCGGTGTCTCGCTGGGCGGTTCGATTGTACGCCAGGACACCGAAACAAACAGAGAATACTATGGATTGTCGCTTACTCCCACCGAGATTATTGAGAGGGAAGCAAGCGGAGTGGAAAATGAAGAGCTTATTGGATTTCTTAATTCATTGATTGGCCCCAAAGAATAGCCTTCCGCTTTAGCAATAAGAAACTGCAACAGTCTGAAAACAAATCGACTCTGAACTTCGATACTCCGGTTTGAGAGCTTCTGTTCTTTCGATATCCAGTCTTTCCGTACTATAATGGCTTCAAGGCAGGCAGCTCCTCCTTAGTGAGTAAGGGTAGGTGAGGGTTCTGAAACTTCTCTTGGTTTTGTTTATTGCTCTTGTATCCGCTGGCCTCGCTGTGAATATCGAGACGATCGAGAGCCTCAAGGACGGCTGCTATAGTGCTGACTCGAGGGGCTTTGAGATGGAAGACGGCAATGTTGCAACCGTTACTGCGATTCCTTATGAAGCCGTTTCGGAACTGGGTATCCCAATCGATGATCTCGTAGGACTCTTGTTCTTCGAGCTACCGGAGAGCTCTTCGGAAGTATCGTTTCTGAATGTGACAGTAACCGGGAAATGTAAACGTGGCGAACTAGTGGACAGGGTCTGGGCAGATCTTTACATAATTGGGGAGGATTTTCTTATCCAAACTGCAAGGTATGATCCTTTTATCCTGACGGATTCAAAGAGGCTTGTGGTTGCTCTTTCGATTTATCTCGATACGTCAATCTACTATTCTGTTGTCCTAAATGGAAGTAGAACAGCCATCAAATGGGAGTTCAACATTGACATGTGATGAGATAAGGCAGTTCAATTCAGAAAAGGGGGCGGAGATCTGCGATGAGAAAGCTTAGCAAAAAGGTCTCTCTTCAGTTTCTGCTTTTCGTTCTGGCAGTATTGACTGTACTCGTCACACTGGTTTCGATTACATTCGTTCGCACGGCCACGGATGAATACAAGAGCTATCTTAGCTCTAAAAAACAATTGGTCTTTCAGTGGTTTATCGATCTGCGCAGAGACATGAAGCTCTTTGTTGACGGGTACGCTCTCGAAGGCGAGTTGGACAATGAATATGACGTACTCGTCCGACTCGGGGAAGAAAGAGATATTATTCTAAACAGGCCAGCGCTTTCCGAAGAGGAAATCGATGAACTTGAAAACTCTGGAAACGGCTTCAAAATGCTTGAAAGACAGCTTGTTTACTTCTCTACAGTGATCAGCAACGAATCGCCGTACATGGTGGGAATAGTTTTCGACAACGATGATATAGAGAGCCTTTCGTCCTTTCTAGGACAGGATGGGATCGCTTTTCTTCTTATCGATGATTACTTCGTAATTTCCAGAGAATTCTCGGACTCCGGCCTTTACGTAAGGACGGTACTTGACGAGGAGAGATGGTCAAGCGAAATACCATTTTCCGTAAGCGAGCCAAGACCGGTCTTTTCTCTCTTTTCCTCTGGTTCGCTCTTCTTGGTAGACAAGGTTTCGATCGGCGGCGCAGATATCTATGTTCTTCAGTCTGAAGGCCTTCTAGTGATGCTCAGAAACAGACTTCTTCCGATTCTGAGCATCGTTGTACTGGGTGTATTTGGATTCTCCTTCGTGCTCTCTTTCTCTCTTAACGCCCATATATCCAAGGCCCTCTCGGAACTGCTGAAGGGATTTGAGTCGATAAAGAAGGGATCCTTTTCACGGGTGAAACTCAATTCAAATGACGAACTTGGAGAGATTGCCTCCGAGCTGAACAACACAATGGGGTTCATAGAGAAGACGCTGGACAGACTTAAGAACTCCAACGAGTTGCTCAGAAAGGTTTCAAAAGAGGCCCAGCAGGCGAGTAAGATGAAATCGGAATTTTTGGCCAACATGTCTCACGAGATGAGGACTCCCATGAATGCAATCCTCGGCTTTGCCGAGCTTCTGATGAACGAGGAGACAAATCTTGAGAAAATGAAGTATTTGAAGACTATTTACAGAAGTGGAGAGCATCTTCTAAGCCTTATTAACGATGTGCTCGATCTCTCCAAAATCGAAGCGGCCCGTTTCGACCTTATGATCTCCCCTTACAGTCCATCGAAACTGGTCAAAGAGTTAACCGAAACATATCTCCCGATGGCATATTCAAAGGGTCTGCATTTTGCTAACAGCATAACCGAAAGAGTTCCGGAATATGTCAACGGTGACGAGTTCAGGATGAGGCAGGTTCTGACAAATCTGATCTCAAACGCTCTGAAATTTACGGAGAAGGGATATGTCTCCATACTTCTTGACTACGACGGGAAACACCTGATTTATGTCGTTCAAGACACAGGCTTCGGGGTCTCCAGAGATGAAATTGACAAGATTTTCGAACCCTTCATCCAGGCCGATGGAACAATGTCAAGGAAGTTCGGGGGAACGGGCCTTGGCCTGGCCATAACGAAGAAGATCACTGAATTGATGGGTGGAACCATTAGGTTTGAGAGTAAAGTTGGTGAAGGTTCGAAAGTAACTGTGAGAATACCTTCACAGGTTTCAACGGAAATACCAAAGCAGAAGGAAAAGACGGAAATCCCTGCATCGGGAAAGGTCATCTTAGCATCGGAAAGTGAGGATTTCCTTATTATTGTCGGCTCGATGTTGGGGAGAAATGGCGTACGCTTCGAGCCCGTAACGAATCTAGCCAATCTCTCGAGAGCGGCGAGAGAGCTCGGTGCATCTCTTGTAATTGTGGATACTCCGAAGAACGCAAGCGAAGCTCTGACTGCTCTTGACGGGATCGATGAAGCTGCCATAATAGTAATAACAGATGCTTCCAAGGATGAGGTCCAGTTTGGCGACAGGGCCGATGAAATAATTCAGAAACCGATAAAGGAAGATGAGTTTCTAAGCAAAGTCGGCAATTATTTCGAACTCAAGCCTAAATCTACAAGCGACAAGTATAAGATTCTGCTGACTGAAGATAATGAAGCCAACCAGCTGTTGATAAAAGAAGTGCTTGAAAAGGCAGGTTATTCCGTCGATCTTGCCGGCAACGGTAAAGAGGCCGTGGAAAAAATAAGGAGAAACAATTACAATCTCGTTCTGATGGATATACAAATGCCCGTTATGGACGGTTATGAAGCCACAAAGAAAGTTAGAGAAGAAGGTTACAAGATACCCATCGTTGCCTTGACGGCTCACACTATGCAGGGAGATGAGGAAAAGACTATCGAGGCCGGGTGTGATGGCTTCCTCGGGAAACCAGTTAAACAATATGATCTTCTCGAGGTTGTTCGTTACCACCTTGGTGTTTACGGAAAGAACGGAAACAGAAGAACCGTCGGCTTTTCCAAGCCGGGTACTGCAAAGCATTCATCAGACAGTATCAGTTTCTTCGCAAAGGACATGGGGCTATCTATGGAAGAGGCGACCGCCATGTTCGCCGAGTATGGGAAACACATTGACAAGACTATCGCCAATATCCAGAGCGCCCTCGAGAAAAAGGACATGGGTTTCATCTCCAGAGAGGGCCATAGCCTCAAGGGTTCCGGCAAGATGTACGGTGTTGAAGAGATTTCCGAGATCGGTTTCGTGATTGAGGCGGCAGCAAAAAACGGCGATGAACAAGGCGTCGCGGATAATCTGCTAAGGCTACGAAAGGTTTACAGGAGATTCTGGGAGTAAGACTTGAGGACGCATCTGTAGCTTCAACCAGCTTTTTTTGAGGATTTCTCTGTAAGTCTCGACTAATGGAATCACTTTCTAATAAAAAACTCTCGATGAGTGTTTTCCATTCCAATTAAGCTGGGTTCTATGCAAAACATTCACTACTTTGTTTTCTTCCATGTTTCTGCAAGCCTGGTTCTCCAGCATTGGAGAGAAGCGGAGATTCCAGATATGATAACATTGAGAATATTACTCCAAGAGGCAGACGAAAATGACTATTTCTAAAATCCGCAAGCCGGTGGTGATTCGGTGTTTTCAGTACTGATTCCATTTGAAAGAGAGGGAAAAGCATGGCCACGGTATTCTTTACTGATATGGAGACCACTCCCCAGATGGGACTTCTTTCGAAGGTCGAGGCTCTTGTGAAGAGAGCCGGTCTTGAAGACGTAATTGAGGCCGGCAAGCTTGTTGCAATCAAGCTTCACTTCGGAGAGTACGGAAACTTAGCCTATATCCGTCCCAGTTACCTCAAAGTTATGGCCGATCAGATCAAAGAGCTTGGAGGTGTTCCATTTCTGACGGATGCAAACACCCTCTATAAGGGAAGCAGGGCTAATGCAGTAGATCATATGAAGACCGCATCTTTAAATGGCTTTACGATGGAGTCAGTGGGCACACCGGTTGTAATCGCCGACGGACTTAGAGGCTCGGACGAAATCGATGTCGAGATAGAGGGTGAATACATTAAGAAAGCGAAAATCGCATCGGCGATAGCTCTGGCCGATGCGCTTGTTGTTGTAAGCCATTTCAAAGGACATGAGCAAACTGGATTTGGAGGGGCTCTCAAGAATATTGGAATGGGTTCGGCCTCAAGGGCCGGAAAAATGGAACAACACTCCGAGTCGAAGCCGGTTGTCAGAGAGGTAAACTGTGTGGCTTGCGGAATGTGTGAAAGAAACTGTCCGACCGGAGCGACAACGGTCCAAAGAGTCGCAAGAATCAACTACGATCTCTGCATCGGCTGCGGTCAATGCATTGCCATGTGCAACTACGGTGCAATGAGCGCCGGATCGGGAGGCACCCCCGAATCTCTTAGCAAGAAGATCGCCGAATACGCTCTTGCGGCTTCAAAAGGAAAGAAGGCCCTCTATATCTCCTTTATCAACAACGTGTCGCCAGATTGCGATTGCTGGCACATAAACAGGCCTCCAGTCGTGGAAGACATCGGAATAGTGGCAAGCAGAGATCCGGTGGCGCTGGACAAGGCATGCATAGATTTGGTTATAAAAAGACTGGGATATGATCCTTTTGAGAAGGCCCATCCCGGCATCACTTGGCATCATCAACTGGAACACGCCGAAAAGATCGGTCTGGGAAAAACAAGCTACAAACTCGAGAAAGTAGCCTGCTTCGGCAGGTAGTAAATGAAAGATCCGGGAAGAGATCTGTTTTTGTTCAAGCCAGATCGGCTATCAGTTCCTGGATTATTTCACTTAGGGTTTCGAAACTGAATTTCTCTCTTCCAAGCTCGAAGTTTCTCTCAGTGACTTCTCTGTATCTCTCTTGATCGAAGAGAAGTTCGGAAATATCTTTTACAGCGTTCTTGATATTCCAGTCGGGAATCTCTACCAACCCTTCCTTGTAGCCATACTGATCACCTAGATCTATAAAGGAGATTCCACTATCGTGAATGTCGCTCTTGAAAACGCTGTACCTGAAAATGGCAACGGGTTTCTTAGAGACGAGGGCCTCCAGGAGCTGATTGCCCCAGCCTTCAAAGATAGTTGGGTACGTCACGATATCTGCCACGCTGTATGATTCGAAGAATGCCCGCTGAGTCAAAGAAGAGGAAGAGGCGATATCGATTACTTCGACACTGAGGTTCGATGCGAGATCATCGAGTTTCAACCTGTAGTCTCTGGACTGCCTTTCGGTTATGCCGGAATAGACAAGAACGACTCTTCCTGTGAACGCCTTCCCATTGTACAGATTCTTACCAGTCATTGACCGGGCAGCGATGTTGAATTCGGCGACGAGTCTTATAGCTGTTTCGACGGCCTTTCTCTCGGTTATTCTCGTGGCCTGCAGAAAGACGATATCACCTTCATTTATTCCGACCATGTTTCTGATTTCTCGATTGCTTTGATCTGAAGTCCAGCCGGGCTGCAGAAAATCCATAACGTTAGGTGCGACAGCGGCCCGAATTCCTCTTCTCCTAAGAAGATCCGAGGCCGAAATTGAATTTATCGTCAGATTTCTCACGTTCTCAAGATCCGGAGGAAAGTAGTTTTCCAGTAGCTCCATGACGCTTCGATAGTGACTGCTGTAATAGGGGCGGTCCCACCAGAAATCGTGGTTGTGAGAGATAAACGGCTTACCCGACTCCTCCGCGAAGTCATGCAGGGCCAGTCCCGCAGGTATAGACCATCCAAGCGACCAGATGTTGTTCGGTATAAGAAGATCGAAGTCAGAGAGAACAGATCTGAAGCTACCTAGAATCTCGGCGGTTCTGATGGAGAGTTCATCGAGCAGTTCGCTCTCCGACGAAAGCATCCGGTCGTAAAGCTTCGAATTCAGGATTTCATTTTTCTCGTCGTTGTATTCTATCTCCGGAATCACAATGTCGACACCGGGAGCGTTGTTTCCCGCAATGATCTCCACCGAGTGACCCATTCTCGAGAGAACTTTGCGCCACTTTTCCATTTCAAGGGAGACTCCATCCATCAATCCGGCTCTGTAGTGAATCAAACCCACTCTCACAGTAACACCCCATTCCAAAAGGCGGTCAAATTTACTACTACTATCCAATATTCTCTATTCACTGTCAATAGAAGAACCTAAGTCGTACTTCCTTTTGCATCAGATAGGAAAGATGCTAAAATCCATTAACGTTTCTGGAGCCGCAGGTAATTACTTCGTTATTGCGGTCCCGGTAAGGAGGGAAGACATTGAGGTGTGGAGTGGTACTGGCCGGATGCGGCACTGAAGATGGAACGGCAGTCGATGAAGCGATCATAACCTTTCTCTCTCTTGAGAAAGCCGGGGTCGAGATCTTATGTGTAGCACTGGACAAAGATCAATATGAGGTCTTCAATCACCAGACCCGGGAATCGGCTGAATTAGAACAAAAGAGGAACCAACTCACTGAATCTGCTCGATTGCTCAACAAATCGGTAAATGAAATCGAAGATATCTGTGAGGATGATCTGGATTTCCTCCTTATTCCCGGCGGCAAAGGAGTACTCAAGAGCCTGTCTACTTTTGAGGATGAGGAGGAGCAATTCAGAGTGAATAATAGTCTTCATAGACTTTTGGTCAACTGTTTCAAGAAGAGGAAGCCTCTGGGCGCGGCCGGCGAAGGGGTTTTCATCATCGCCAAGTCTCTAGAAAATGTCGCCGCCAATCTCATGGTGACTGCTTCCGGTAACCCGAGCGAGAGATTGAGTGTCGTTGAGACGCTTGCTATTGATCATGTTCCGTGCGAAGAAGGTGAGGTCTGCGTAGACAAGACGAACAGAATTGTCACAGCTCCGCTTCTTTCACAATTCAAGAGCCTCACAGAAAAGAACGCAAATATCGAGAAGATGGTAGAAAAGCTTTTGGAAATGGTTTAGTAGCGAAAAGCACAATGCAATTCTCTTAATCGGAATTTCTGGAGCTTCTGAAGAGAAATTCATTTATTCCAAATAAGATCAACGAAATAAGGAAAGGCGCAAGGTAGAATATTATTCTGAAGAGTATAAGAGCGGCCACTATTGTATCCGCCTGTAGAGTCGGTGATAGAATGACAATAGTGAGTGCTTCAAAGACACCCAACCCTCCCGGAACCTGGCTTGAAAGACCTGCAAACTGTGACAGCAGGAATACGCCCAGAACCTCAAGATAAACGATTCCCGGGGGCAGGAGCATGAAAAGCACTCCTGCGGAAAGCAGCCAGTCGAGAATTGATATGCCGGTCTGAACAAGCGTAAACGTCCTCCCCGGAAGAGAGAAGCTCTTTCCCCTTATTCTGAATGGACGCTTTCTGAAGCTAACCACTCCCATATAGAGAACATATATCCCGGCAGAGGCTATTCCTATAGCCTTAAGCGATCCAAAAGGAATCCTAACTGCACTCTGAAGAACGGGCGGCCAGAGAGTGAACAGGATGCCTGAAAGAGCGAAGAAACCAAGCCAGAAAGTCAGATAGTTGAGGATGATTATGGCGAGAATCTTTCCTCCCCCGACTCCCGCTTTTCCATACAGCCTGAATCGTACACTTGTACCAGAGAGGACTGTGAAGCCAATATTCTTGCTGAAAGTGTATCCAATGAACGAGGCAAGAGCAGTCGAGCTGAGTTTCAATTTTGCTCCCACTCTTCTGGAGGCGATCAGGTCGTAGAAGGTGAGGTTAAGATAAGTAAGAAAGGTCAGGAAGATTGCCAGGACAAACCTTGAAGCAGGCACCTCCCCGACTTTCGATGCAATATCACTGATTGTGTAGCGACCCAACTCTCGAACAAGAACGTAAATCGAAACACTGAATAATGCGATTCCCAGAAAGGGCAAAAGCCTTCTGAAAGACAGCAGTACCTTCCCAAAACTGCCCACTAGAGAATTTCTTTCGGAACTTTTACCCTTACGGTTACGAGAGGATTCACCACTTGACTTATCATCAAATCACAGGCAATACTTGTAAGCATGTAAGCCTTCTCTTCGGGAATAGACTTCCAGTCGGCAATGAATTGAATCGCTCTCTTAACTGCTCCATGGCTCGCTTCTTCCAGTGTCTTCGCACTGAAAAGAAGATAGAAGGCCTCCTCGTTTTCGACTGTGGGACTGTCCACGGGCATTTTATCTATATCCACAGTAAGCTTCACTTTAGCTCTTATCTCGATCCCGGTTCCCCCGACTTCCCCGTCTCCCATTCTGGCGTGAACATCTCCAAGCGAGAGATTGCCTCCCTTAACGAATACCGGAAGATAGACCCTTGAACCCGCCATGATATTTCTCGTGTCCAGGTTTCCTCCATGCTTTCCCGGAGTCGTACAGGGAATCGATTTGTCTGCCGGAGCATTACCAATTACGCCTATCATTGGCCTAACTTCTATTCGCTTCCCCATAAAGGACACGTAGTTGCCGTGAATCTTTGCTATCTCCGTGACACAACTCTGCGATACTTTGGTTACAGGTCCCCATTCGGGGCAGGTCTCGACAACTCCCTGTTCGTCCAGCTCAATGTTTTCGATACTGACGACTAGAGTATCCCCGGGCAAGGCTCCTCTGACCGATACGGGACCAGTAGCAGGATTGACATGAGAGAAATCGAAGTCTCCTCCTACGGTCTGAGACTCTGAAACGATCCTGTGGCAGAAGCAATCCTCCGTCTCCACTATTACGGTATCACCCGGGCTCACTTCCAGAACGGGCTTGTGTTCAGGTGACATTTCGTACACTACTCTGTCTCTTCCAATTCTGTGTAACACGGGACGCACCTCCAATGACTGATATTGTCTCAATACTAACTCGACCTTGTTTTAATCCAAAGAGATATCATATGTTTATTATAATCAGGGAGACCAGCACCATGCCCAGGGAAATCATCTCGAACTTCTTGAGCTTTTCACCGAAGAACAACAGGCTTCCAAGACTGATCATCACAACGCTTCCCGCGCTGTAAACGGGGAAAACCACGGAACCCTTCATTTCTTCGAGGGCCATTATGAGAAAGAAGGAAGAGAAGAGGTTGGGCAGTCCCACGATTAACCCCACGAGTACTTCCCCCTTATGGAAAGATTTCCCCGACCTCTTCAGAAAGACCACGCTTATCGCGAAAGCGCTTGCAAAAACGCTGAAGAGAAAGACATTCTTGTATCCGCTGACGGTGTAGTTCTGGAATAACTTGTTCATGAATTCGGCCAGTCCACCGGTAATGAACAACAGGATGAGAGCGGCTTTGAAGTTTCTCCTCCCAGATCCGACTGGGTTGTTGACGAGCACGATCGAGAAGATGGCAAGACCGATCCCCACCCATTGCAGTGTTTCCGGATACTCCTTCCAGACTAGCAAAGAAAGAAGCATAGGTATAAGGATCCCAAGCTTTCCGAAGGCTCCGGAAAGGCTTGCCCCGCTTTCCCTGACGCTCTTCTGATAAAAGATGAAGGAAAGGAAGAAGAACAGGCCCGAGAAAACGCCCAAAGACAAGCCCCACACTACGCTGCTGGTGAGGCTGAAAAGACGTTCTCCCTTCACAATAACTTCGGCCAGAGATCCTCCCCCAGGACCTACGGCCGGTCTTTCAACCGCTACCATAATTAGCGCTGTGAAAAACGCGCTCAGGTAATTGAAAGTGGTAACCGCGAGCCTGTTGTAGTCTCTTCCCTCTGTCACCTTGAAAATCATTGCTATAGAGGAACTGGAAAGTATCGCCAGCAAAAGATAGACCACTCCGACCTCCCTGATCCGATGCCTTCTCTTCTTATTTGCAGCTGTAATATATTCTTAGCGAGCATAACAATTATGCCATAGTCTCTCTATGGGATGGTGATTAGATGGCCGAAAGACTTATCGAAGTATTCTCAGGTTCCGACCCCGAAAAGGATCTGGAGGAAATGCTGGAAGAGAAATCAATGATCGGATACTGGACGATCAAGACCTCTGAAACGCTTTGGCAAACGAAGATACTGGCTCTTGCCGAGAACAGTGAAAAGATCCCGGACTCGCTTGAACAGCGTTTCGGTCAGAACGAGACGTTCAGAGCGATACTATTTCAGGTGGAAGCCTCCCTTCCCAGAGCTAAAGAAGAAGAAAGGCGAAGAGAAGGAACAAGAGAAAAAGCCTGAGAGGGGAATCTTCAAGCGGATAAGCAGAGAAGAACTGTACCACGACATCACGGAAATGATCTCTAACGACGCAATTGACATAGCTATGATTATTCTCTCGACCATCGTCGCAACGATAAGGCTCCTTAGAGACAGTCCGGCAATAATAATCGGGACGATGGTTATCGCTCCAATGCTCGGGCCAAATGTCGCACAGTCTTTCGCAACGACTCTCGGCGACTTCTCCCTGCTTGCGAAGTCAGTGAGGACAAACCTCATTCGTATAGGACTTGGCTTCCCTTTTGCTTTCGCCTTCGGGCTATTTCTGAATCTCGACTACAACATTCACGAGATTACCAGCCGAACAGTGGCAGACATCGGTGACATTGTACTCGCCTTTTCGTCAAAGACAGCCGCAGCTCTCTCAATTACTTCCGACGTCTCAACATCTCTTATCGGAGTCATGGTAGCCGTTTCTCTGATGCCACCGTTGGCTACTGCCGGAATGCTGCTGGGTATCGGTAATGTAGCCGGCTTTTCCGGGGCGATACTCCTTTTCTTTGTAAAAATAGTCTGCATAAACCTTGCGTCAATCATCACATTCAGACTTCAGGGGATAGAGCCGCGCTCATGGTGGGAGGCAAACAAGTCGGGAAAAGCTGTCAGGGTCACGGTAATAGGTTGGCTGGTCGTTCTTGAATTACTGGCGCTGTCCTTGTTCCTGAGCAAGGCGTCGTAAGAGGGTAACATATGTTACCGCTCAGAAGCCAAGTTTCCGCTAAGATAATACTAGATCAAAAGCGAGGTGATGGAGATGCTGAAAAGCTCAATAGAAAAAGGGAAAGTCGCGCTTGACAAGTCCGGTCTCAGGGGTCGGATTATCTACGACAAAGAGTCTGCGCAGGCAGTCGTTATAGATATTGAAAGGGGACATGAGTTAGCCGAGCACAAGACTCCGGTAGATGTATTCATTCTGGTTCTAGCCGGGAAGGGAATAATCACGATCGGCGAAGAGAAGTACGAGGTAATGAAAGACGACATCATAGACAGTCCGAAAATGATCCCGCACGGAATAATAAACACCGGAGAGAAGACGATGCGGGTTCTGGTAGTGAAGGCGCCGCATCCATAGATATTAGGGCCGGGTCTGCCCCTTTCTACCCGGCTCTTTATTTACACAGTATTCAGTTCATCAGGTAAGAGAATTTTCGTGTTATATCGTCGGAATTCTAATCATTGGTCTGCTTCCTCTATTTATACTGTTCTTCTCATAGATCATTATCTCAAAGGGGATCCTGAAACTGAGAGGACCCACCACACCCTTCATGCTCCCAAGGTTTCTGTCCCTCGAAAAGTTGATCAGCGTTATGCCTTCTTCCCAGGCGCATCTGTGAATCTTTCTTACAGTCCTTCGGGCGCTTTGGGTATCGTTCCAGTCGAAGAGAAGAACGTCCCAGGATCTCAATCGCTCATTCATTCTCGGGATCCTTACCAGAGATGAAAGAGTTCCCTGAGCAAGAAGCTGGAATGTCCTCAATCCCTTTGGAAGGCGTGTGATTCCGAAGTCCTGCTCGCCGCTCGTATCGAGAACCAGCGCGGATGCCCCTTCCGTCTTGAATAACCTCAATCTACAATCAGCAATCATCGACTCGAAGGCATTTGTACCTTGAAGTAGGAAGTCATGATCCTTCTCAAGAGGTTTGTACAGGTCCAATATCGTTTCGAGGTTGACCTCGCTTTCCACAAAAACCGACTTCTCCTTTGAGGTCTTCCTCACCGGACAGGCGTAGAAGTCCAGTGTCGCCGTAGTGGAGAAACCCATGTGCTCGAGAATCTTCTTTGAGGCAGCGTTGTCTGCCTTAACAGAGGCGTATCCGAAATCGAAATCCGTGGGGCCAAGAAGATCCTGCAGTTCCTGAATGATCGATTTCAGCCAGCGAGCGACTTTCAGCCTGTATTTCGGGTTCGTCCGTAGCCCAAAGAGATATATGCCCTTTTTTTTCTCTCCGTCGACGATCAGGCTGTCGATTCCAACACCGATACACCCTATGATGTCATAGGCGTCTTCGGCAATCATGATGAAACCCTCTTTGAAGTACTTCAATCTTCCAAAGAAGTCCTCTCTGAAGGCTACTAGCCAGATATTCCCCTCCTGAGCCGACTCTCGCTCGATCTTGAGGAGCTTTTCGTTGTCATCGATTGTGGCGAACCTTACATGGATGTTTCCTGCCTTCTTGTTTTCCATCAACGGCTCATATCTTCAGATGGGAATCAAACCATTCCAGTATTGCCCTTAAACGCTTTTCCCTGTGTATGGGAAGGCCGCCTCTGGAGAGTTCGTGATTCTCCTTCGGGAAGAGCACCATTTTGGCCTCTTTGCCGAGATACCTTAACGCCGTGAAGAACTGCATCGCTTCGGGAACCCAACATCTATAGTCTTCAAGGGAGTGAATAAAGAGAATCGGAGTGACGACGTTGGGCGCCGACATGAGAGGGGATTGTCTGAGATAACCCTCGAGATTGTCGAAGAAATCGCCTCCGGTCTGGTCGCTGGCAAAGAAGTATCCTATATCTGTGGTGCCAAAGAAGGAAATCCAGCTCGAGATAGACCTCTGGGAAACGGCAGCCTTGAAGGCGTCCGTATGTCCTACAATCCAGTTTGTCATGAACCCGCCGTATGAGCCCCCAGTAACACCGAGCCTCTCTTCGTCTACGAAATCGTACTCATTTATGACGTACTCGACGATCTCCATTATGTCTTCGAAATCCCTTTCCCCGTAGTGGCCCCTTATGTCGGCGAAGTCTGTTCCGTAACCGGCGCTTCCCCTTGGGTTACAGTAGATAACTGCATACCCTTCGGAGGCCAGAGTCTGGAACTCATGAATATATCCGCCCCCGTATGCAGTCTTTGGTCCTCCGTGAATCTCCACTACGGCCGGGTACTTCTTACCTTCCTCAAAGTTAACCGGCCTCATTATCCAGCCTTCGATCTTCTGCCCGTCTGAAGCCTCCACTTCGAAGCCCTCCGGTTTTGACAGCTTGATACCCTTCATCCATGAGTTGAAACTCGTGAGCTTCTTCTTCTTGCCTTTGACAAGAGAGTAGATCTCCAACGGCTCTATCGTCGTCATCTCGGAAAGGAGAAGTTCCTCGCCTACTATATCGAAGCAGTCTATGCTTCCCGAGGAGACAGCGATTTCCTCTACCTTTCCCTCTTTATCCATAGAAATCAGCTTTATCTGCGATCCCGCAGTTACCAGCGAATTGAGCCTTCCTTCAACGACCTTCATAGAGGTATTTGAAGACACGCCCCTCACGTCACTATTCAGGCTGTTCCCGAAGTACAGGTCCCTTTCCCTGGCAAGCGGCGTGAGAGAATGTGAGTTGAGATCGACGTGCATAATGAAGGGGTTGGTCGGAAATCCCTTTTCAAAGTCCGTCGCGACCGTGAAAACCTCACTGTCCGTCGACCACTGACAATTGTAGAATGACAAACTGTCATCTCCAATTCTCGTGCTCTTTCCGCTATCAAGATCAACTATGTAGAGACTGCTCCAGATCGGCCTCTTCTCCCTGTCTTCGGTTGTAATTACCGCGACGCTCTTTCTCTCGGGAGACAAAACGATGCTTTCTATATCACCTGCGATGGCCTCAACCGGTTCCATCTTTCCATTTTCGAGTTTCATCTTATATAGATGGCCCACTCTGTTCTCGGTGAATCCAACACCGTTAGAGACAAATGGTATTTTTTCTATCTCGTAAACCTTCTTCTCTGGAGGGTCGTCTTCTTCGATCTTCTCGGGATCTTCCCCGGGTGCGTGCTTCGTTATGAAGAGAACCGTCTCCGAATCAATCCACGAGACAGAGGAGAATCCTCCTTTGAGAGTCTTCACTAGTCTGCTTTCGCCGCCCTCAAGAGGCAGAAGATAAAGCCCGGATCCTTTAGCGTCCTTGTCTCTTCTAGAGACAAAGAGAATGCTCTTGCCGTCTGGACTGACGACGGGGGAACCGTCCTTCCCGCCCCAGGTCAACTGCCGGACTTCTCCATTTCCCATGTTTCCAGACCAGATGTTGCTTTCGTACTGGTTCTCCTTCTTGTCCATCGTCTTTCTCACAAAGACAAAATTTTCCCTGTCGGGAAGGATGTGAAGATCGCCCACAGCGGAGTACTTGTAGAGATCCTCAAGCTTCAGCTTCTTCAACTAGATCACCCCTTTCAGAATCATTCTACCAGAATGGCGGCTTTTCATTCTCGACTTCTTTATGATGATAAAATTATAGGGAATGAGAGGTGTAAAAGATGATACTCGTGACCCATTTTGACCCCTTCGGAGGAAGCAGGATAAATGCTTCGCAGATAGTCGTGCACCTTCTAGCGGATATGAGGGAGGACATTGATCTCATAAGTCTCCCAACGGTCTTCGACGACGCCTTTTCTCGACTGAGGCTGCGCCTCCTAGACGACGTCCCGGAGGCGTTGATTATGGTTGGCCAGGCGGCCGGGAGATCTCTCATCACTCCGGAGAAGGTTGCGATAAACTGGAAGGAATCTGCGACTCCAGACAATAGAGGATTTATCGCAACCGGAGAGAAGATAATTCCTGCCTCTCCCGATGCATACTTTTCGAAGCTTCCGGTCGACGGAATTGTCTCGAAGCTGAAGGATGAGGGATTTCCTGTCGAGAAGTCCTTCTCGGCAGGCACATTTGTCTGTAATTATCTCTTTTACAGGTGTATGGACTTTCTCACGAAGAGAGGCATAAACATCCCCGCCGGCTTTGTGCACATACCTTGCATTCCCGAACAGATAAGTCCGGGAGAAGAAAGGCCTGCGATAGAGTCGGAAGTTTCGGCGAGGATCCTTTCAAGGATAATAGATCTTGCAGTGGAGGAGAATAGATGAGAATAGGCGGCGTTCCTCTCAACATAGTCTGGGAGTCTCCAGAGATCAACATGAAGATAATCGAAAGACTTTTCGCAGGGGCCTCGGCGGCCGGTGTTGAGCTGATTGTCTTTCCTGAAACTACCTTGAGCGGATTTACTAATAACGTCGAGAGAGCTTATGTGAGAGATGCGTGTGGTTTCTTCAAAAAGCAAGTAGATCACTGGGGTATTCCGGCAGTTTACGGCTTCGTAGACAGAAGAGACTCGAAATTCTACAACTGCGCCGCTTTTCTCCGTTCGGGATCGGAACCTTTGACATATCGAAAGAGAAAGCTCTTTTCATACGGAGGGGAGAATACCGTTTACACCCCCGGTAACTCTAATCTCTCTTTCGAGATGAAAGAGATACATTTCTCCCTGAACATCTGTTATGACCTCCGTTTCCCGGAACTCTTCAGGGCTAACTTGCCTGCAGAGGTCATGATAGTGATAGCCAACTGGCCGGAAAAGAGGGCCAATCATTGGCAGGCTCTTCTTAAGGCAAGGGCGATCGAGAACCAGTCATTTGTTCTGGGGCTAAACCGGACTGGGGTCGACGGCAATGGCATCGAATATGACGAGGCCTTTTCCGTCCTCTTTGATCAAGACGGTAACGAAGTACCCTTTGAAGCCGAGAAGGGACTGCTTCTGTGGGATTTGGACTATGAAAGACTGACTATTCTAAGAGACTGGCGGGAGAGATTCCCCGCCCTAAAGGACATTTAGAGTTTTCCTTTTATGCTGTTGTGAATCTCTATGAGGTCTATTCCCGCTGAAGTATCTCCTTCTTGAAGAAATCATCTACATTATGCACAGATATATTCGTGAACCTCTTCTCATCGATATCGACAACTACTCCATCGGAGCAGGGCCCCATACAGTGAGAACCCTTGATTGTTGTGAACCTACTCAAGCCGTGTTCAGTCACTAACTCTACCAGTCTCTTGGAAACTTCGGGAGAACCCTTCATGAGACAGGCGCTTCCCATACAGACTTTGATTATCACAAGCACACCCTCCATTTGTGACTTCTTTCACAACAAATTATAACCTATTCAAACGGTTTTTTCGGAACATTATCTTCCGTAGCTTTCTCGAAGATTTCACACTTCTACTGGTATGATTTCATCGTGGAGGAGAAGAGATGAAGATTCTGATTGTTGAAGACGAGCGTAATCTGGGCAGATTGCTTAAAGAATCTCTCGAAAGGGAAGGCTTTGTCGCTGAACTTGCAATCGATGGGGAAGAGGGGCTTTATCTGGCTCTTAACGGCCCATTTGACGTTATTGTCCTGGACATTCTGCTACCTAAGCTGACCGGCTGGCAGGTGCTCGAGAAGATCAGAGATTCTGGAAGCAGAATTCCCGTACTAATGCTCACCGCTCTGGACAGCATCGAAGACAAAGTCCAGGGCTTCGATTTAGGGGCCGACGACTATCTTCCGAAGCCATTCGATATCCGGGAACTTGTAGTGAGGATTCAGTCGCTTTTGAGAAGAGCTCAGTTCGGCGGAGCTCCTTCAAGAGTTCTGAAAGTAGGAGATCTAGAGCTCGATATGTCGCTTAAGACCGCCAGCAGGGGAAACGAGAAGATAGAACTCCGAAAGAAGGAGTACCAGATCCTCGAATATCTCATGCTAAACAGCGGTAGGGTCGTTCCGAAGAGGGAGCTCGAAGAACATCTCTGGAATGAAGACGACGAACTGTGGTCGGACGTAATCAGAAGCCATATAAAGAACATCCGCAAGAAGATCGACGGAGGTCGAAGACAGAAACTAATAAGGACGGTTAGGGGAATGGGCTATGAAATCAGTGACAGGTGAAGGGCTCTCATTCAGAAAGGCAAAGAGGAGATGGACGATATTCTTCACCCTAATCGTCATCTCTCTCGTCTCCCTTTTGAGTCTCTTCATTTTCGTCCTCTCTCTCAGGCTTGAAAGAGGGGCCGAAATAACTGCCCTCAACAGAGTTGCAGACAGGATCGAATCCAGAATCGGAAGGGCACCCTTGATAGCCCTGGAGAGAATGCTCAGGAATTATTCAGGAAATCTAGACCTCTTCACAGCGGAGAATGAGATCCTCGAGTTCGTTACTCCGGACGGAGAGAGTGTTCTTCAGCTCGGAGGAACTATAAAGGGCAATCTGTCGCTGGCCGAGGGGATTTCTAAGGCAAAAGTTGTTGATTACAACGACTCGGAACTTGAGTACAACATTCTTACAAGAGCGATTAGAAACATCGCTGGACAGCCAATTTTCTTTCTTCGGGTTGGAAGATCAACCGAAGGACTGAGCGAGAAATCTACTAATCTTCTCTTTTCGCTGATTCTACTAATAGTGCTCGTCGCCGTTATCTCCTGGATAGTTGGTCTGGCTCTTGCCGGTTACGTTCTGACACCTCTGAGAGAAAGTTATGATAGACTTCAGCGCTTCACCGCCGACGCCTCTCACGAGTTAAAGACGCCCCTTACGGTTATAAGACTGAGCGTAGATCTACTGAAGAGCAGACCGCTGGAAAGAGAATCGAGAGATAAGATCGATGCGATTGACAGCGCAACCCTGAGTATGCAGAATGTTGTCAATCAACTCCTGCTACAAGCAAAAGCACACAACGATAGCACGGCAGTAATATCTTCAAAGGATGTAAGACTGCGTGAGTTTCTCGAAGAGATGAAAGAGTATCACAGAGCCTTCGCCGAGTCGAAAGAGGTCCGAATAATCGTTGAGACCGATGAAGATCTCGTCGTAAAGACTTATCCAGACAAACTTAAAGTCGCGGTTGCGGCCGTGCTCGGAAACGCGATCAAGTTCACCGAAGAAAAGAGCCATGTCATCGTTAGAGCATTTGAGAGAGGGGGTTCACTCCTCATTCAGATCAGCGATTCGGGCCCAGGGATAGCTGACTCGGAGAAGGCAAGGATATTTGATAGATTCTACAAGATCGACGAATCTCACAACAGCTCGGGAAGCGGTATGGGCCTCTCAATAGCGAAGGAGATGGTCGGCTCGCTAGGGGGCGAAATAACGGTCGAGAACCGCCATGGCGGAGGAAGCATATTTGAAATACGGATACCATTAAGAAAGCACAAATAAGCTCTTTCTTCGCTGTGCGTGAATGACGCGTTCGGGGTAGGTGGTTGCGGGTCGGTAAGAGCAAGCGAAACGGGATCGCCGTTGAATGGTTCTACGTTCTCCGAATAAAAAACCTGTTCTTCGTTCCGACGCTCCGCGTCCAAGTTCTTCGTTCTTGGATAAGATCACACCTAGATCCCTAAACAATTTCGGGATGACCCTGAACAGGAGACCCCAAACAGGCTAGTAACTGCTCTTTCAAGCGATCAACGGGTCTTTGCTTTTCAGCGAACACCGGATCTAAAATTCGAGATCCCGTGCAAATACATCACGGGATGACGAAGTGAATGTATTCAGGGCAGGCTCCGTGGAATGACAACGAATCCTTGTTCCGAAAGCGTAATAATTCGTCATGCTGAACTTGTTTCAGCATCTCCTTCTAAGAACCGCTGAGCGCTGCTGAAAACAACGTTGTCCGTCAACGGTTCTCCATCCTCCGAGAAGACCAAGAGAAGAAGTGATACCGCTTTCAGTAGGAGGCATTCAGAAGCCAGTCTGCTTTCGCTGGCAAGTCTGGCTTCGCCTGGCCTGCTCCATCAAACTAAGAAGATAAGAGTCACTTCGGGCTGCCGACTACGTTTTCCACAAACCAGTCCATTGTCAACAGCTCTTCGTCGGTAGGTTCCTCGCCCTCTGAGTATCTTAGATCACCCTTTTGATCGTACAACGGCCCTTCAAAGGGATGGTAATCGTCCTCAATTATCCGGCTTCTTTCTTCATTGACAAGTTCCTGAAGATCGGCGGGAACCAGATTACTCATTACTATTTCTACTACCCCATCCTCCATTCCGCCCCAGTATTGATAGCTAGACCACTTTTCCTCCATTACTTCTTTGACGACTCTCTCGTAAAAGACGCCCCAGTTCCATACGGGAGAAGTCAGAAAAGTGTCTGGACTGAAGGCACTCATATCGGTGTTGTAACCAATAGCGTAAACGCCCCGCTGTCCGGCCGCTTGAACTGCCGCTGGCGAATCCTGGCTTTGAGCGATTACATCGGCTCCAATATCCAGGAGGGCATCGGCCGCCTCCTTTTCGGAAGAGGGATCGAACCAGGTCTCTGTCCAAATAACGTGCACGCGTGCATCGGGATTGACCTTTCCGATTCCAATCGCAAAGGCATTTATGCCCCTGATAACTTCCGGAATCTTGAATGTTGCAACATAGCCGATCACATTGCTTTTTGTCATCTTCCCGGCTATGAGACCAGTCAAGTACGCAGGTTCATAAATTCTTCCGAAGTAGGTTCCGACGTTTTCGGCGGTCTTATATCCCGAACAATGCATGAAGATTGTATTGGGAAACTTCCTGGCTATCTCCATCACATCGTCCATAAAACCGAAGCTCGTACTGAAAAGGAGTTTTACGTCACGTACGGCAAAGCCTCTAAGAACGTCCAGATCCTGTTCCCCTTCAGTCACACTTTCTATAAATGAAGTCTCGATTTGACTTCCAAACGTCTTCTCGAGATACAGCCTGCCCTCATCGTGTTTCTCTGTCCAGCCGCCATCATCGGCCGAACCGACATAGATAAAGCCTATGCTGAGAGGCTCTGAAGCCAGAATGACTGCACACAGTATGAATAGAACGGTAATGATCCCTTTCATGAGACACCTCCGTAGGTAGCTCGATAGCTGAATAACTGCATCTTAATGGCCTTTCGGTTGCAAAACCAATGGAATTCGGGTCCTATGAATCCCATTATATCCCACAGTTTTACCGAATTCTCTCGGATATTACTTTCTATAATATTACTGAAACTAGATCTCAGAGACTTCTAAGGAGTTGAAGAAATGTTACTCACAAGCCAGGAGAAGCGATATTCAAATAAAACGGAAATGACTTTAGACGACCTTATCCAGAAGCTGAATGATCTGGGCCTGTATTCTCTGAAGAAAGTTGTAGTAAGCGAAATCGAAGGAACTGAAACGCGTCTCGTAACTGAAAACCGTGTGATCGACCCTAACGATCTGGAGGAAATACTGCGTTCCTGGGAAGACGAATCAATAAGGAAAGTGATGCTGCTCGATATGACACCGGTTCACAGGCATCACAATACATTCCCATCTGCCGCGAGAAACATCTACGAACCGCCCGAGTTCTCGATCCAGGTTACGAGAGTGAGCAACGGAGTTGAAACTATTGTTGTCGCAGTTAAGAGCGTTGATCCAAGATAAGTCTCTATAAAGGTCTTAAGCAAAGAACAGCGTGAACAATATAAGAGTTACGATGACAGTCTGACATAGATTACTGGAACCGCCGCATTCCGATTTGCAAAAGGGAGCGTGATAATCTGAGAACGGCGATAGATAGTGGCGAAGACTGTGCAGCATGTGATAGCGTTTTGTTGGTTACTCAGAAAAGGTAGTTCTTTGGAAGGGCCGGACTGCAACATTGGAAATGAGACATGTCTTTGCAGTCCGGTTCATTGGTTAGTAATTGACAGAGTAATCGATTATTATTGAATGAGGTGGAAGTCACAGAGGTGTGATTCATGGGAACAAGAATAAATCTTGTTGAAGACGAAAAAAACCTGAACAGCGTGCTGACTTCCTATCTCGAAAAGGAGGGATGGGAAGTAAAGTCGTTCAAGAACGGCAGCGACGCATTCGATGAAATCGATGACTCTCCGGATATCTGGATTCTAGACATAATGCTGCCGGGAATCGATGGCTTCGAGCTCCTCAGAGAAATAAGAAAGAGGGATTCGATGATACCGGTGATCTTCATTTCAGCAAGGGACAAGGATATCGATAGAGTGATCGGACTGGAGATGGGAAGCGACGACTACTTGGCCAAGCCCTTTCTCCCAAGGGAGCTCGTCATTCGGGTCAAAAAGATTCTTGAACGCGTTCACCATTCCGGTGGAATCATATCCGTTCCACCATACAAGATCGACGAAGCGAGAAGAACCGTTACCGAAGAAATAGATGAGAGTCAATCGAAATTGATCGAGCTCACTTCTATGGAGTTCGACCTTCTCCTGCTATTTATCAACGGCAAAGGCAAACCTTTTTCGAGAGACCAAATACTCGATAGAGTCTGGGGTTACGACCACTACGGAAGCGATAGGGCAGTTGACGATCTTGTAAGGAGACTTAGAAAGAAGATGCCTCATTTCAAGATCGAGACTGTCTACGGTTTCGGCTATAAAAGTGTGAATATATGAGATCCTGGAGCCTGTCTGATAAGCTTTGGCTGCTTTTTGCCGCCGTCCTTTCAATCCTCTTTTTTCTTCTGGGTATCGTCTTCAGATGGTCGATAAGAGATTTCTTCACCACTGAAGCGTACAGAACGATAGAGTATGCTCAGGACGTAAAGGTAATCGAATTGCAGGGAGGATTCATCCCTTTCGAGGATATCGACCTCAACAGTCTTAGAAATGCCAGGGACGTAGGACACATAGTCGTCTTAGACAGGGAGTTTGACCTCATAGATTATTACCTGAACAGATTGGGAACTCAGGATGGCTCTGACAGGACTCCTCCGTCTCTGGATTCTACTTCCAGAGACCTACTCATTAGCGGAACGATTATTCCCGAAATGCTTCCAGTTATTCAATCCATTAGAGAAAACGCAGAAAAGCAGACGTCATTTTCAGAGAGGTATGAAACACTGCTTTCTGGTCGGAGTCTTTTCTATGTAATTCGTACTGAAGAGATCTCGGGAAGAGACGTCACGATGATTTCCTACATGTGGGATACATACATGAATACTCTCTCCTCGGCGTTGTTCTCCAGGCTGCTTCTCGTAATGGCTATAATGACCGTGGTCAGTCTGGTTTTCATCATAGTCTTCTCTAGATACCTGACGAAGCCTCTGAAGAAGCTTTCGGAAGACGTGAAAATGATCTCAAAGAGAAACTGGGACAGGCCGATTTCTTTGAAAAGAAGCGATGAGATCGGAGAGCTAGCCGATTCAATCGAGAACATGAGAAAGAGCCTCAGCGAGCAGGACAGAGAACAACAGTCAATGCTCCAGTTTATCTCCCATGAACTCAAGACACCTGTCATGGTTATCCGAAGTTACGCACAGGCAATCAAGGACGACATATATCCCGGAGGCGACCTGGACAGCGCTATAGACGTCATAGATAAAGAGATTCAGAGAATGGATCTGAGAGTAAAGGATCTCCTCTTCATAACCAGACTTGAATACCTGTCGCGCCACGACCTCGATAAGGAGGAAGTGAATCTCTCAGAGCTGCTTGAGGACACCGTCGGGCGCTTTTCTTTCCAGAGGGACGACATAGACTGGAATCTGAATCTCAAAGACTTCAAGACCGAGGTCAATGAAGAACAGCTGGCGATAGCCATAGAAAACATACTTTCAAATCAGATTCGATATGCGAAGAGCAGGATTGAGGTAACTATGGAAGTAGACGAGAGAGAAGAGAATCTTTTGATACGTTTCGCAAACGATGGAGAGAAAATCCCAGAAACCAAACTGGAAGAGCTCTTCAAACCCTTCACCAAGGGGATTGGAGGAGAAAACGGACTTGGCCTGAGTATAACGAGAAGAATAATCGAATTGCATGGTGGAACTATTTCAATGGTTAATGAAGAGGAGTTAGTAGCCACTGTCATTAGGTTGCCAATCTAGTATTCTTAATCGTTTTCGTAATAACGGCCTCAGCATTATCCACTTTCTGAATTCGAGATGATCGAGACAAAATAAGAGGGCACAAACCGTGCCCTCTTATATTTCCGGCCCAGTCAAGGCCAGACTTTCATTTTCTGAAATCATTCGCATAAAACTGGAAACGAGATCGAACTCCAGCCTGGTAGATAGCTTTATTCAGCTCTCTCTTGTTATCTACTCTTTGCTGAGCCAGCTAATAGCCTGATGCCAGAATTTGCCATAGTACTCCCACTTCACGAAGTCAGTTCCCCAGTGAGGCGCAAGATCAGACATAAAGGCCATCGATCTACCCTTTCCCGAGTCTCCAACTATTATAAACGGATCGCCGTCGATCTCGGCGAGTACTTCGGAACCTTCCTTTGGAAATGCCTTCTGGTAGCCCAGGAATCTCGGCCACCTGGTATCTATGTCCTTTAAGATCGGATGATTCGGATTCAATACTTTAACCGAGACTCCCTGAGTTGCTTCTACCCTGTCGTCAGTCTCCATCATGTTAACAGGCATCACTTTCTCGATCGGGCTGCCGTGGTAGTTGCCCTTTCCCTAGACGCAGGCGAAACTGTCTCAAAAGAATCAAGAGCAATTGTTTGCAACAAATCCAGAAGGACTGTTGTCTCTTCGTTTAAGGTAATCCTCTTAGATTATCTCTCCCCAAATATACATTGTGGTGCTGAAGCCTACCCTTTACGCAATAAGTATGACTTGATCGCCCTGGCCGAGCGTTTCCCGGCTCCCATCGCTTCGATTACAGTTGCAGAGCCCGTAACAATGTCTCCGCCGGCGTAGATGCCTTCCTCGACTCTGCCGCTGGCTTCATCGGCATCGATGTTGCCCCATTTGTTCAGTCTTACCGTTGGGAACCCGGCCTTCAAAATGGCGTTTGGAGTCTGACCGATTGCTTCGATGACCATGTCAACTTCCATGACAAATTCCGATCCTTCAACCTTTATCGGCCTTCTTCTCCCCGAATCATCGGGTTCTCCCAGATTCATCTTGACGCACTTCATCCCGGTGACGTTGTTGTTTATATCCCCTATGTACTCAATGGGAAGGGTCAGCCAGTGGAAAACTATTCCCTCTTCAACGGCATGGTGATACTCCTCTATTCTTGCAGGCATCTCTTCTTCGCTTCTCCTGTAAACCACATGAACCTCTTTGGCTCCGAGTCTCTTCGCCGTTCTTGCAGCATCCATCGTCACATTTCCGGCTCCAATCACGGCTACTCTATCCTTTATCTTTACTGGCGTGTCGTACCTTGGAAAGAGATAGGCCTTCATCAGGTTTGTCCTCGTGAGATATTCGGAAGCGGAAAATATGTTGTTGTGATTCGATCCCGGAATTCCCATGAATCTCGGGGCGCCCGCCCCGATACCTATAAAGAGGGCATCATATTCGTTTTTGATCTCTTCAAATGGAATCGTTCGTCCGACGATCTGATTGAAACGAAATTCAACTCCAAGGCTCTTCACAAATTCGACTTCCTTTGCAACGATCTCTTTGGGAAGCCTGAATTCGGGGATACCATAAACAAGCACGCCTCCAGCCGTATGAAAGGCTTCGAAGACTGTAACCGAAAAACCCTCTTTTGCGAGATCTGCGGCGGTCGTCAGTCCCGCCGGACCCGCACCGATTATCGCAACTCTCTTGTTTAAGGATGGCTTCACGGCAGTCTCGAGAGATATATTCTGGTCAGCGACGAATCTCTCCAGTCTTCCGATCGCAACGGGCTCGCTGCCAGGGATCTTACTAACGACGCAGGCCAGTTCACACTGCTTCTCCTGAGGGCAGACTCTTCCGCAGATGGCCGGAAGGTTGTTTGCATCTTTCAAAATCCTCGAGCTCTTCTCTATGTCACCCTCTCTTAGGGCCTTGATAAAACCGGGAATATCTATTCCAACGGGGCAGCCGCTCACACAGGGTTTGTGTTTGCACTGGAGGCATCTATTTGCCTCTGCTATCGCCTCTTCCTTAGTGTAGCCAAGGGCAACCTCCTCGAAGTTGTTAACTCTCTCAGAAGGGGCGAGTTCTCTCATTCTTACTTTGAACTTCTCAACCATCCTTCTCACCCAATTCACGTACGTATTTCTCAAGAGCAAGCTGTTCCTCTTCTCTGTACTGATACTGCCTTTTGATCAGCTCGTCCCAGTTAACCAATCTGCCGTCAAACTCCGGTCCGTGAACACAGGCGAACTTCATCTCGCCTTCAACCTCGGCCCTGCAGGCGCCGCACATTCCCGTGCCATCAACCATTATCGGATTCAGCGACACCCAGCTAGGTATGTCATTCTGGGAAGCGAGAAGAGAGACGAATTTCATCATAACCATCGGACCGATTGCCCAGATCGTTGCTGGCGAATAATCTGCGATTACCTCTTTGAGCGGGTTTGTAACCGTTCCCTTAACTCCGGCAGAGCCGTCATCGGTAGAGAGGTATAGCCTGTCAAGAAAGGGCCTGAACTCGTCGACCATAATCAGATGATCCTTGTTCGCGGCCCCCAGTATACCGATTACCTCGTTTCCAGCAGCTTTGAGTGCCCTGGCAACGGGAAACAAAGGAGCTATTCCCACTCCTCCACCAACAACACAGACCGTTCCAAGTTTCTCGATCTCGCTAGGATTTCCTAGCGGGCCAACTATGTCGGCTACGGATTCTCCTTCGTGCATTGAACAGAGTTTATAAGTACTCTTTCCAACGGCTTTTACTATTACCCTTGCCCTGTCTTTTTCTGCCGATGCTATCGTGAGAGGAATTCTTTCACCAAACTCGTCTATCCTTATTATCAGGAACTGACCCGGTTTTGCATATCTGTAGATATCTGGATGAGAAAGCCAGATATCATACGTATCGGGAGCAATTCTTTTCTTTGAGAGAACTGCGTACATTCAATCACCTCATTTTAATGATATCAGAATCCTCATCACAATATAGAAGTTACGAAACCTAACTACAACTCTGAAGTGGGAAGATCCAGTAACTGAACTACCAGCTCTTCTTCCCTTAGAAGAAGTCAACAAAATATCATGTTAGGATTATTTAAAGTAGTAAGAAGTTCTACAGTCTCGTTTCTTCGATCGAACTCTTTTCTCTATACAGCGCTTTCTCTAATTCTGAGCCAGTATTGTACATCCGTGAACTTATGCACTAGATCGTCGAGAACCTAATTGAAATCGACCCAGCGATGTCCGCTTTTCGGGACTATCGAGACAAGAGGAGAATATGGGAAAAGATCCAAAGAAGGAAGTCAAACTCACTGCTGTCCCAATTTCTTGGAATTTCGGGTATGATTATTCCTTTGTTGCCAACAACCCCTTTTTGTTGTTGACGGCATTTTGCTATTTGAGGAGCTCTGAAAAGCTTTACAGATGGCTGATCTGCCATAGGCTCTTCGGCGCATATATCTTCAGCTATCTCCATTTCCGCGCCGTAAGGAGGAGAGCAAGGAACCTTGCCCTCCTATTGCTTTGGACTACTCTAGCCTTGACGATAATACTGATATCAACGCTTCCGTCGCACTTGTCCTCATCGGGGTTGGCTCGGCCGTTTCCATTCATCTCTTGAAACTCAAGTACTGACAAGCGGATGCTTGAAGAAGTTAGGGAGGGCCTAAAGAATCCATAGATGATCGACAAATACATTGGCTCGAACGATTGAGGCGACTCCAAAACGTTGGTGGTTTTTTCATATTTGAAGGGCCTTCGAGACATTTGAAGGCTTTTCGGGTCTTCAAGATGAGTTAGACATATACTGTCTGATCTATTCTTAGATAATGACGGTTTTTCAAATCAGTATTACTCTCCGGAATCACGAATCTCTTCGAGGCTTCTACCGGTCTTTACCAAATCGGGTTCGGTGGCCGTCGAATTTCTCTGCGCGTCGGCTTCCTCATCATTCATCTTCACGAGAAGCCATCTGGCTTTACCGCCTTTATCGGTTCTTATGAGAGCATAACCGCCTCTAAGTTTGCGACCTTCGAGCCATATTGTGATACGCCCGTCTTCTATCTGCTTTGAAAGAGGATTCGATTCAGGGTCTTCCTTCAGATTTCTGTAGCTTCCCCAGTCCCATAGAAGGACCGTGCCGCCTCCGTACTCTCCTTCGGGGATATTGCCTTTGAAATCACCGTATTCCAGTGGATGGTCTTCTGTGGGAACGGCCAGTCTTTTTTCAGAGGGGTCGGTTGACGGACCTTTGGGAACGGCCCATGACTTGAGAACTCCATCGACTTCTATTCTAAAATCGTAGTGAAGCCTCGAAGCAGCATGCTTCTGAATGACGAATACCGGCCTCTCTTCTGACCCTTCAATAGAGGCCTTTCTTCCATCCGGTTCCGATGTCTTGCTGAAATCTCTCTTTTTCACATATTTATCTAGTTTCTCTTCTCTGTCGTTCATAGTTCACCCCCCGCCTAGCGAAGTACCTGAAACTTCATGCACCAGACACCTGAATAGAGGATAATCGGTCTGATTATACCGGCCGGAAATCAGGGGTTTTTGAAAGGCCGAAGCTCCAACAACTCACGTCTTGAGAATTACCGTCCGTTGCTCGAACTCATGGAACAAGATCTTTGATCTTCCCTTCGTCTTTCATCTTTCTGGCGAGATAGATGAATGGCGTATCTAGAACGGCAACAACCCATTTTAGAATATAAGTGGACCAGAATATCTGCCACCAGACACCGGTCGAAAAGACTCCCGCAAAGGCTATGACAGTGAAGACGGCCGTATCTATCAATTGTGAGATCATGGTACTTGCGTTGTTCCTTATCCAGATGTGCCGTTTGTCGGGGAACCTCTTCTTCCAGAAGTCGTATGCCCAGATGTCATGCAGCTGAGAGCACCAGTATGCGGCAAGGCTCGCAAGAGCGATACGAGGAAGGAGACCAAATACCACTGAAAGGTGTTCTTGCGAAAAGTCCGAAGGGTGGGGCTCGAAGGCGAGCGCAATCTGCATAATCACAGTAACAGATATTAGAGAGAAAAATCCGACGTAGACGGCCTTCCTGGCCTCTTTCTTTCCATGATTTTCCGATAGGATGTCTGTAGCGAGAAAAGAAGTCGCATATACAATATTGCCGAGAGTGGCGGCCATCCAGAAGAGAGAGACGGTCTTGATTACCTGAACGTTAGCTATTATCGCGGCAATAGCGACCCATACGTAAAGGCCCGTCTTTCCCCACCACCTGTATGCTACGGTAATCAAACCGAAGTTGACTACCAGCATTAAGAACCACAGAATTTCATTCATCTATATCTCCTTCTTCACATGATCTCGGAAACCTTGAAGTGCCCTTTCGCATTCTATCGTATAAAAGCTCTTGAAACCACTACTGTATATTTTGGTTGATCTCAGACCGAGAAGACTGGATTGCATTTGACAATGGAAGGAGAAAACTCCATTAGAAACGGAAAGAGGCTACTGAGACTCTTCCAAGAAGCGGCGTGACCGGGTTGTCAAGAATCCACCGTTACCTTTAGGATCTCGCGCGTCCCCGGCATACCCCTCCATATACTCTCTATAGCGCTACCAGATGAGTAATTCAGTCGCGGTTGACAAGATCCGATGATCTCGGCTCGTCCGAGATCTCCTCAATCTCCCCCAGTTTTTCGTTGACCTCGGCAAGTGCTTCTATCTCCCTAACCTTGGGAAGCAGCCTGCTTTCAAAAGAGCCTACCCCATCATTGTAGGCCCTTACAGCGTTCTTAAGATGGCCCTGTAATCTGTTGTAATGAGAAAAAAAGACCCCGAATCTTTCGTACAGCTCCTTAGAGGCTTGAACGAGCCGCTCTGCGTTTTCTGTGAGACTGTACTGCTGCCATCCATAAGCGACGGACTTGAGCAACGCAACGAGATTGACCGGAGAGGCGATCAGGACCTTTTTTGAAACGGCATATTCGAAAAGATCAGGATCTGCAAGAAAAGCGGCGTTGATTGCCGATTCCAGAGGAACGAACATAACAACAAAATCGGCAGTTCTGCTGAAGGCCTCCGAGTACTTCTTGCCGGCAAGCCTGTTGACGGTATCGCGAACATTCTTCGCGTAGCTCCCCATGAGCCGCTTTCTAAGAGATTCGTCTTCTTCTTCCAGCGCAGTCAAATAACTGTCCAGCGGCACTTTTGCATCAACGGGAATGAAGGCCTCATTAGGCAGCTTCACTATCATATCCGGTCTGCCGTTATCGATAGACTCCTGTTCCTCGAAGTCGACATGTTCGGTCATCCCGCTGAGCTCAACAATGCGGCGAAGTTCTATCTCCCCCCAACGACCGCGTGTCGATCTGTTCCTCAAGGCACTCTTTAGATCCGTTACTCCCTGCCTGAGGTCGGTGTTGGCTTCGGAAAGCATTTTCAACTGCTCCTCAAGGGCTTTATAAGCTCCTTCTCTTTTCGATTCAAGCTCTTTCACATTTTTCTCGAGCTTTTCAAGATTGTCTCTTACCGGGCTGACAAGGCTTTCGAAATCCTTCTTCTGGCTTCCCCAATCTTCTTTCTGGAGTTTCAGGAGGCCCGAGAACTTGTCGTTTGCCTGTCGAATGAAGTTTTCAGTGCTGGAATTAAGAACATCCGAGGAAATAGCTTTGAAAGTTGCTTCAAGTTCCTCTTTGGCAGATGTTAACCACTCGAGCTTCTCATCTCTATCCGAGACATCTCTTTCTAGATCCTTAAGACTTAGCTGTAGCTCCTGGTTCTTCTTGATGCTCCGGGATAATCTTCTTATGGATGCAATCGCGAAGAGAAAGGAGACAAGTGTAACTGTTGACAGAATTATCAGGGCGATAAGCATAATTAACCCTCCATCCGTAACGAGACGGTCTATCCGCAATCAAATGAAAATCATAAAAAACAAATAAACAAATGAATACCTAAATATTATAGCAATTCATCTCGCTGCCGCCAAAATAGCCAAAAAAGCTTGAAAGAGATAGAAGCGAGAAATTATTCTTATGATTCGTCTTCTCCATCAGTTAAACGCCGATCCCCATCGACACAAAAAACCAGTGAATCGATCAAGAGACGAGTCTTCTTGCCAGTTCGACCGCTCCCGAGCTGTCCGGAGAATAGCCGTCTGCCCCGATCTCTTCGGCATAGGTCTGGCTGACAGGGGCCCCGCCTATCAAAACCTTCACATCGTCACGAATGCCTGCCTTCTTAAGTTCTTCAATCACTCTGGGCATATTCAACATAGTTGTCGTTAGCAGAGCGGAAATAACAAGAATATCTGGCTTCGCGCCTTTAGCTGCCTCAACGAACTCTTCGGGCTTCACATCGACGCCGAGATCGATTATCTCAAAGCCCGCTCCCTTGAGCATCATACAAACGAGGTTCTTTCCAATATCATGGAGATCTCCTTCTATGGTACCGGCAACCACCTTCCCGATCTTCTTGACACCACCGCTTACAAGAAGCGGCTCGATAAGGTCCATACACTGGTTCATCGCTTTGGCGGCAACAAGGACCTCGGGAACGAAATACTCGCCCTCCCTGAAGAGCTTTCCAACTTCGTCCATCCCCGGGATAAGCGCGCCATCCAGGATTTCTTTCGCGCTGAGGCCTTCAGCCAGGGCCTCTTCAGTGGCCACCCTGGCCTCAGCAGGCATTGTCTCGATTATCGCGTTCCTTATCTTCTCCAGACTTTTCATTTTCAACCTCCCGCACATAAGTCTATGATCAAAGAGCTTGTATCAAAAAACGCAGTGAAAAGGATTGCTTCAGCGCTTTTCTCCAAAGAGTCTATCTATTACCTTTTTCACGGTAGTGACACCGCTTATTCTATGGACCTCGCTTCCGCAAAAGGCGAATCCGTTTTCCAGATCTCCCTTACATGCATTCATGAGCGCCTCCGCAATGCAATAAGGCGCTTCTCTATAATTACATGTCTTTATGCACTGATAGGCGCATTTGAAGGGCTTTCTTTTTCCCTCCTCGACATCTTCTATGAACTTGTTCCTGATCGCTCTTCCGGGCATTCCCACGGGACTCTTGATAATTGTGACATCTTCGCTGCGCGCATCGACGAATGCCTGCTTGAACCTGTAGTCTGCATCGCACTCTTCCGTAGCCACAAAGGCGGTTCCCACTTGAACTGCGGAAGCTCCCAGCTTGAAGGCTTTCTCGACATCATCTCTGTCGAATATGCCTCCGGCCGCTATCACAGGTATATTCTTGCCAGTATCTCGTTTTACTTGATCCACAAACCTTCTAATTTCAGGTACCGTCTTCTCGAGCGAACTCTCTTCAGAAAAGATCTCCTCGATTCTGTATCCGAGGTGGCCCCCCGCCTTAGGTCCTTCCACAACGAAGCCGTCGGGGATGTACTTGTACCTGCTAGACCATCTCTTGAATATTACGGTCGCTGATTTTAGAGATGAGACTACAGGAATGATAGCCGTTTCCGATCCTTCGTCGAGATAAGATGGTAAATCTAGAGGTAGTCCCGCGCCAGAAATGATTATGTCTATCTTCTCCTTCACGGCCGTTGCCACCATCTCTGCGTAGTTTGTGAGTGCCACCATTATATTTACTCCCAGAACCCCTTGAGTCTTCTCCCTTGCCCTTCTTATGGTATTCTTGAGACCATCGATGCTTGCCTGCCTGAAGTTCTTTCTGTAACCGTCAACCGTCATACCGATACCTGCCGTTCCAATAACCCCTATTCCGCCTTCAGAAGCAACGGAAGCGGCCAGGTTGTCCAGAGATATTCCTACTGCCATTCCTCCCTGGATAAGGGGAAGCGATGTTTCATGGTTCTTTATCTTGAAAATTTCTATGTCGTCACATCCTCTCGATGCCTAAAGTATGCATGATTCATAATAACCTAATTTGATGACCAAACTACTCCAATTTGAAAAGAATTCGATTAAGTCGTCTGCCGATTGTTCTTCTTACCGATCTGCCGCATCCTCACTCCGATGAAAGATCGCAGAGAAACCTGTGAATCTCCACCATTGCCAGTGTATCCATCTTGCAGTACTCTAGCATATCTCTTCTTATTCTCTCTACCTCTGACTCTCGGTAATTTCCTAGAGCCATATTCACGAAAACATAACGGGCATCGTCGCCGTTATGGATAAAAAGCCCTTCATAACCAATATCTTCTACAAGTGCGGGAAGAAGCTTTTTGATTGAGAAGCTTCCCCCGAAGTCTGGATGATATATGTGATCTTTGACAAGGAGTTCTGAATCCACAAATATCTCCGAGAAGGAGATAAGCTGCTCTGAAAGCTCTGGATAATCTTTGTATCTGTTCGACAGCCATCTCAGTATATTCCTCTCAACGGAAGCATGGTGCGCCATAAGTGTTCTGCAGTCCTTGAGGTCCTCAACCAGCCTTTTGGCGAGCAAGAGACTCTCATCCCTCGATGGATTGTTGAAGAGAAACTCCCTGTGTTCCAGGGCGTCGGAGGCTTCCCTTCGAATGTGCAGTGAATATTGATACGGGATCCCCTCATAGGGAGCCAGGTCATCATACAGGGGGATAACTGAGGCGGCAGTCTCGAAATCGAGATAACCTATCGGATACTTGAGACTATTCAGCTTTTCTCGCAGCTTTTCGGGTTCGTCAAACACTATCCTTCCTGACTTAGCTCCGCGAAAGACCCTTTGTAGAAGTGGTTTGTCGCCAAGTACCTCTTGAGGAAGCTCTTTAAGATAGAAGTATCCCTTTTCGATCAAAGCATCTGTCTTATCGGCACCCAGTCTAGGAAGCTCAAAGATGCTAAGTCTCCTATCCAGACTGAAGCATCTTCGAAGATGCTCACAGTCTCTGCATTTGTACCCCAGTGAGCCGGAAGGAATCAATGTTGAAGTCAGGATAGCTGAGGCAAATTCGAATTTGGCCATTATCTCGATTTTCTGCTCCGAGACCTCTCCAGTGACGTCTATTATCTCAAAGAGTTTCCGGTCATCGTCCCCCTTACGATACATTCTTGAGACCATTATCAAGCAGGCTTTCCTGACACTGTAACCCGAGTTTTCTATGACAGATACCGTGTAAGAAAGATCTCTTATGTAGTCCTTTGTGTTCGATGAACCGGCAAGACTGGACTTGACCTCGAAAACATCCAGTTCCCCGCCCTCTTTTCTCACAACATCGGCCCTTGAGACGAAATCGTCGCTTATGAAAGCAGGTTCAAAAAGAGTTACTGATTGCCCGTCGCTGATAATCCGTTCGCTTATGAAGGATGCCTCAAATGGATCCAGCTCCTCTATCAGAATACCTTCAGGAAAGAGACTTCTAGCCCTTCTGCCGATATCGAGGCCTTCTTTCATTCTGAAATCCTCTGCGATGGTCGGCGTGAATTCCCGAGGTTCATTCCTCTCGATCCATCCCCTGACAGGGCAGTAATCGTACTCGAGGAATATCTTCTTTGTAATGAGTTTCACAGTATCCCTCCTGCAGAACACCAATCCGAATCATAATTTCACAAAGATCAGAGACTCGCGAGTCTCATAGCATCCGGTGTGAAGATCAAGCGACCCGTTTCCAATCTGAGATATCTTCTTACTGCTGTTCAAAAGCCCGTACTCTTGTACTTTCATACTTTTCTTCAAGTTTCATGTATACATTATACCGATGATACAAGTAGATTCGCATTCTCGTCTTTCACGGTCGTGTGCAGTTCGTGATTCATTTACTTCATAGAGCAATGGGAAAAGGGCATCCCAAACGATTGTCGAAACGTTCCTCATAATGCAGCTACTGTCAGAAATGAATCCCATAACCACTGACATTCCTCGTACAGGACGTTCTACAGAGATAACCGAGTCTAACCGTCCCTCTTCACATCTATCTGTTCTTAATCGACATTTAGAACAGATAGAAATTTGACACACATAATGCTAGAATAACAGTAGTAATAGTCATTACTACTATACAACATTGATCTCGGAAATATCAAGAGAGGGTTGGTCGAGTATGAGTGATTATAAGACTCTGTGCAAATTGGGATTCTCGACAAATGAAGCTAAGTGTTATATCGCGCTGCACAAAAAAAGTCCTTTGACAGGCTACCAGGTTGCAAACGAAGCCGGAATAACCAGAACAATGGTCTACGACATACTCAGGCGGCTTGCAAGGAAAGGGTATATAGAGGTAATTGAAGGCAATCCCAAACTGTATTCGGCAGTTGCTTACAAGAGACTGATTTCAAGCATCAGAAATGATTATGGAAGGAAGCTAGAAGAGCTGGAAGAGACTCTAGAGAATATCTCCCGAGAGGTCGTTGACAACGAATACGTTCTCAACATCTCGGGTCGAACAGAAGTGATTAGTCTCATCAGGAAAGCAATAACTGAAGCAAAGAGAGAAATCTATCTTTCAATCTGGGACTCTGAAGCAAGGCTCTTTGAAGATGACTTGAAGAAAGCTGATGATAGAGGTGTGAAAATCTACATATTCTCCTTCTGTAAGCTTCCATTTGATTTTGGTATTCAGTACACATACAGAATGAAGGATGCCAAAGAGAACTTCCCTCGTAGGAGAATAATAGCCGTTTTTGATAGAGAACTCGCAATTATGGGAGAAGGCAACGAGGAAATCAACGAAATAGGAATAACGACCAGGAACAAGATGATAATGGAATTGGCGATAGATCAAATACTTCTCGATATAATACTGCTTCACACTTTGAGAAGCGGGGGGTACATCAATAAGGAAATTCAGATAGACGATTATCACAAAAGTATCGACAATTTCTTCAAATCCATAAGTCTTCCGAAGGATTTGCCGTTAAGGGTCGATGAGTAGTCGAACGTTGTTCAGTAGTCAGCAGCAGAGCATCACTATGTAGGGGGTTCAAGGATGTTCAGAGAGCTTTCATACTACAAGCCTGATCTAGACAAAACAGTTGCGATGATGGACAAAGTCTACAGAGACGCACTCGATCACAAGGTAGGGAATGTAACTTTTAGAGCGCTTCCAAAATCAGATGTTGCGCTTTACTCCCGGTTTGATCTGACCAAATACAACTACGAAAATGATATCGAACGGTATGCTAAGGACCTCTGTGAACTCTACAGAGAGTCTTTTGAGGAAAGGAGAAACGTAGACGATAACATGGTGCCAAGCGTATCACCCGTCCTCGGAATTGCAGATTATTCAGCTTTTGTATGTGGTGATATTAAGTTCCACAGGGATACAAGCTGGTTCAAACCCGTTCTACGAGAAATAGAAGACTTCAAAAGTCTTCCGAAGCTAGGAACGGCTTACTGGTATAAGAACTTCCTGAACATCTGTGAGGAAATCCTGAAAATATCTTCCCCTGCTGGAATCCCCTTTCTTCGCGGGTTCTTCTCCCCGCTGGATCTTGCTGCCTCTCTTCGAGGAGAGGCAATTTACACTGATTTCTATGAATTTCCCGCAGAGCTTAATAGTCTTCTCGACTATTGCGCAGACGCACTGATAGCATTCGCAGAAGATGTTTATTCTCTTGCTCACAGGTATCTTGCTGGCAAGAAATACGGAATGTGGCACATTAAGGACTGTATCTACATGTCTGAAGACACAGCCTGCATGATTTCGCCGAAACTGTACAGGAAATTCTGCGCGCCTTATACTCAGCGTGTAATTGACCATTTCGGAATAGGTCATATGCACTGTCACTCAAGAGCGCTTTACCTGGTTAAGGAAATCTGTTCGCTCGATAAAGTCGCAAGCATCTGGATTGCAACTGATCCAAATCAGCCGAGACCAATAGAAAACATCACATACTTGGTCGATTCGTCTAACGGAGTCTGTCTTTCCATTGACTGTGAGAGATTTGATGAGATAGAGGGAAACATTGAAGAGCTGAGAAAAGGAAATTTCTCGATCACATTGCCGGTTGAGACTGCTGAAGAGGCAGAGCAATCGGCAAGAGATTTTTGGGAACTGTAGCACTCTTTGCGCAACACAGGAGGCGGTTTTTCTGTTGAAGAAGACTTGGGTAATAGTCTTCACATTCATTTTGACTGGAATATCGCTTTTGTCAAGCGAATCTGATTTTGCTGTACGGATTTGGTTCAGCCATATTGACTCGGAAAACCAGGTGATGGCAGACATTGCAAGTGAATTCACACTAGAGACGGGAATATCAGTCGAAGTAGTATCCAGGCGATCGATATTCGACGCACCAAGAGACCTGGCAAACTATGCTGAGGCTTATGACAGACCGGACATCGTTCTCATGCAGGCACCCGATATTGGAAACATGGTGAAATCCGGGTTTATCCTGCCGGTTGAGATCGACTCCGATCTAAGAGAGAGATTTGTTAGTGTTGCTTTTGAAGCCTTTAAATATGACGGCGAGTACTATGGCGTGGGTTACTCAGTCGATACATCTGGACTTGTCTACAATAAACAGCTAATACGCGAAGAAGATATTCCTAAGACCTGGGAAGATTTCTTTCTAGTAGCAGAAGAGCTTACGCTTAGAGACAGCAGCGGAAAGATTGTTCAGTACGGAACGCTTATAAATCCTAAGGATATGTGGTTCAACTATCCGATTATTAAGGAGTACGGAGGATACTACTTCGGAGTTCTTCCAGATGGATCCTGCAATCCTTATGATGTCGGACTTGACAACGAGGGAATGCTTGCTTATGTTGAGAAAATAAAGGATCTCCAGTCCAAGGGACTCACTCTAACTAATCCAAATGCCACCGAAAGCCATATTTCCGCCGAATTTGCAAACGGTAGGGTAGCCATGATTCTGTACGGTTTGTGGAATGCTTCGATATACAAGTCTATGGGAATAGACTATGGTATCTCTCCCCTTCCGGTGGGGAAGAACGGGAAGGTCTCTAAACCTCTTGCAACCGTTCAGGGGTTCGTAATCAATAGATTCACGAATGATCTAGATGCGACAAAGAGCTTCTTGGAGTTTATCTTGAAAGACGAAAATCAGCAGAGGCTTATTGAAGCCGGTAATAGAGGAGATAGAAAAACTGGAGAGAGAAACCCCACGAATATATCTGTAATAAACAGCAAGTATATACAGAAAGATACGGTTCTGTCCTCTCTGAGCAACATAGGGTACGACTGCGAACCATTCCCCAATGTTCCTGAGGGACCAATTTGGTACAACTACACTTCGACGGCCCTAAGGGCGATATTCTACGGTGATACTTCAGGCAACGAAGTGGACGCTCAGGAGAAGTTGATAGAATTGGCAGATAGGATAAGAGCCGACGTTGCACTCATCAATGAAATACCCGAGAAGATTGATATTCAGGCTTCTCATGTTTTGATCTTTGCGGCAACTCTAGCCGGATTCATCGCAGCTATGGTTCTTCTTAGAAGAGCGACAAAGAGGAATATATCGCAGATAAGCCCTCTTGACAGAACGGAGAAACTCGGCACCAAGAACACTATGATCGCTTGGGCAATGCTCTTACCCCTAGTTCTTCTCCTTCTAGTGTTCTATGTTTTTCCGATATTCCACAACATCTATCTTTCGTTGACTAATTATAGTGGCGTAAATCTAAGGGATTACGGAATAGTAGGATTAACGAACTACCGCGAGATATTCACGAGCGGCATTGGTGGTCTTGTATCGATGCTTATCTGGACAGTAACTTTTGCTTTCATGGTCGTGACTATTTCATTTATTGTGGGCACTGCACTTGCCGTTACACTGGACAAGGTAGGTATTACAGTAGCTAAAGTGTACAAAATGATCTTCATTCTACCTTGGGTGGTTCCTAGCGTAATTACCCTTCTCATGTGGAGAGGGATGCTTGAAGATCAGGGACTTGTTAATCAGATACTGAGTTTGTTCGGAATCAACTCAGTTCCCTGGTTGTCGCACTCTTTGGCTGCCAGAGCAAGCAGTATAATTGTGATGAGTTGGTTTTCATTCCCGTATTTCATGGTTATCTCTTCAGGCATACTCAAATCAATCCCTAAGGACTACTTTGAAGTAGCGAGAATTGCAGGCGCAGGGAGACTGTACATTTTCTTCAAGATTACAATCCCCCTAATCATAAGAGCGATATTTCCCATGCTCGTTATGTCATTTATCATGCAGTTCAATCAATTCGGAGTCTACCTGCTAACCCAGGGGGGACCTCCTGGAAGCCGGCTTGGCTCTCCTGGAGCCACCGATCTGTTAATCACATATGTATTCAATACTGCTTTCAATACGAAAAGATATTCCCTGGCGGCAGCTTACTCGGTGATAGCGTTCTGTTTTGTCGCCGTCTTTGCAGTTGTATCTTTGAGAATCGCAAATAGGAAGTCCTATTAATTGTGACCGTGTCTTATAGAAATAAGCAAAGAAAACTCAATTTGAGGAGTGAAATGCATGTACAATGTGAAGAAGAGAGCCGGTAGAATCCTGGTTCACATTATCCTTCTGATTCTGGCAGTTGTGACTGTAATTCCTTTCTTCTTCGTTGTGTTGATCTCCTTGGGCAAAAACGTGATTGATACAAGTGTATTCTTTGTGAAGGAACTTACTCTCGACAACTACAGAAGACTCTTCACGGAAACCAGATTTTCAAACTGGCTAATAAACTCCCTGTTGCTGGCGGCGGTCACTATGATTCTCGCGGTTATCGTGGTTTCGCTTTCCGCTTACGCTTTTTCGAGGCTCAGGTTTCAGGGGAGAACAAAGCTCTTCAATTTCGTCCTTTTGATACAGGTCTTTCCTCTTACTCTCTCGATGGTATCGATATTCAGGATATTCCTTGCTTTGGGACTGTTGAACAAAATAGAAGGCCTGATCATTGTGAATTCGGCATTTGCTTCCGCCGGTCTTGTTCTTATCGCAAAAGGTTACTTCGATACGATACCTTATTCGCTGGATGAAGCAGCAATGATAGACGGGGCGAACAGATTCAGAATTCTTACTAAGATAACCCTGCCGCTTGCTAAACCCATGATTGCAATTGTTGCTATACAGAGTTTCGTAATCGCGTACAACGAGTACGCAATCGCGAGCACAGTGATGACTCAGAAGCTCGAGGCAATGCCTCTTGCAGTCGGACTTCAAAGCATGATAGAAGGTCAATTCGGGATCAACTGGAGCGTCTATTGCGCTGGGGCCGTTTTGGGGAGTATTCCTATGCTAGTGCTATTCTATTCTCTTCAAAAATACTTCATAGGTGGATTGACGGAAGGGAGCGTAAAGGCATGAAAGTTCAATTGTCAACAAGGAGTGTGAGCAATGGATAGATCATCGATATACCATATATCCGAACACAACTACGCTTACCCAAAAGGCAATGATACTCTTGCTGTGAGGGTTAGAACAAGAAAAGATGATGTGAAGAGAATCCTTGTCTACTACAAAAACCTTTATGATCATTCTGAAAGAATTAGTACAACCGAGATGAAGAAGATTCTAACCGATGGGATTTGCGATATGTACGAAGCTTCATTGGTAGTAGAAGAGAAACGTTTTAAGTACTATTTTGAGCTGTTCGACGTTGTGGATCATGTATTTCTTACCTCGGACGGTCTGCTTGATAGTTTCGAATCAGGCAGCTTCTTCTACTACCCATACATAAACGACGACGACATATTTGATCTTCCAGCATGGGCTGAAGGAGAGATAATCTATCAGATCTTCGTCGACAGGTTTTATGACGGAGACCCTTCGAACAATCCTGAAGGAACCAGGTCTTGGAACTCCCTGCCCGATAAGACAATTGAGTCACACGGTGGCTTCAAAGGAACGCTAAGAAGGAATACGTATTACGGAGGAGATATCGAGGGGGTTATGAAAAAGCTTGACTACATAAGGGGTCTTGGTGCCAAAATCATTTATCTGACCCCTATCTTCAAATCCGACTCATATCACAAGTACGACATAAATGACTATTTTGAGATCGACAGAGCGTTTGGTGACAAGGCCAAAGCAAAAGAAATGGTAGACGAAGCTCATAGACTCGGTCTGAAAGTCCTTCTCGACGGTGTATTCAACCACTGTAGCTATGCGAACCCTCTTTTCATGGATGTAATAGAGAATCAGTCGCAGTCCAAATACAAAGATTGGTTCTGCATAAGAAGTTTCCCGGTAAATGAAAACAGAAAGGACTACGACAGCTTCGGAAACGTAGCACCTTCAATGCCGAGGCTTAACACGAGTAACCCGGAAGTGATACGGTACGTGATTGACGTAGCGAAATACTGGACTGAAGAACTCGCAGTAGATGGATGGAGGATGGACGTTGCCGACGAAGTCTCACACAGGCTATGGGTTGAATTCAGAAGTGAGATGAAAAGGAAATGGCCTGAAATGTTACTCATTGGAGAAATATGGAATCATGCCTCGAGGTGGCTTCAGGGAAGCGAGATGGATACAGTTACTAACTACAAGTTCTTGAGAACACTTCATCTCTTTTCCCAAAGGACGATCGGTTCTCATGAATTCTGGAACAGAACCAGGGCAAATATGATGCTGTACAAAACTCCCGTGAACAATTACCTGGTCAATTTGGTAGGAAGTCACGATACGAAAAGGTGCCGAACCACACTCGGCAGCGAAAGACGACATGTACTGGCAATGCTAGTAACTCTCGCTTTTCAAGGAATGCCCCTGATCTATTACGGAGATGAGCTATGCATGGAGGGCGCAGATGATCCAGATAACAGAAGACCTATGGAATGGGGAGCCCTGGAAACGAACTGTGCTCTAACTATTCGGGAATTCTCCCGGTTCAGATCAAGAAGCGAAGTCCTGAAAAAAGGAAAGATGGTACCCTTGAACACAAATCAGGAAAGAGTTCTAGCATTCATAAGAGAGTTCGACGGAAAGAAACTGCTCTTTGCAGCAAACTTCGGAGATTCTCCAGCAACTTTTTCGCTAGAAGGATCCGTCTGCCGTCTTGTTTTTGGAAACGCTATTGTCGATGGAGCGAAAATGGAGATAGAGAGAGAGGATTATGCATTACTTGAGATAGATGGCGAGTTCATTCGGAGTCAAGACGTCTAGGTTGCAACTGAGATGATCGACCAGGGAGGTGTAGCAATGGGAAAGAAGAGATTAGGAGTGATTTGGGTTTGCCTGCTGGCAAGCCTCGTGCTTGCGTCATCTTCACTTCTTGCGCAGGGTGACAGCGATTATTACCTCGGAACAAGCGCCAATGGTTACCAGGTACCAAGAGATGGCGGGCTCAAGCTCGAGCCTGTTGCCGGAAAGGACGGTTGGTACCGGATAACTATCGACTTCACCGAAGAAAACAGGGATCCAATGTATGACGGTCATTTTTACAAAGTCACGGACGGCACATGGAACGCAGATGGTTGCTGGGGCGTTGACAACTATGCCTTTCAGCCTGCGCCGGTTAAGACCCTTCCAGATGGAAGTGTCGCGGGTTTGGGTTCAATCTACATAAGGGACAACTGCACACTAACGATTCTCTTCGACGCAAACACAAAGACGATCTATGATGACTCAGTCCAGGCTTTCCCGACTCCAAGAATCTACGGGGATTTCAACAAGGCTATGGGACGGGGCACCGATTGGAGTATGGCAGACGGTGAGGCCCTTACACTCGTGGATCAAAACGGAGACGGTATTTACACAGGCTTCTACGAGATCCCGAAGTATGAAGGATCGGGAAATGGATATATGATGGCGACGGTATTATCTACGAAATACGACCCAACCTACTACATGTTCGGCGCCTATGAACAATACCTGTTCGACGGAAACCCTGCCGGAATGGGAAAGATTAGCTATCTGAAACCCGAAAAGGATACTATCTACGAATTCAGGTATGACTCAAATAGTCATTCTACAAGCATTGTCGAGTGTATCACCGATCAGATAGTTCAACTTCCGTCTCCAGTCATATACGGTGATTTCAATGGCTGGAACATAGAGGGACCGTTTGCAGTTCAATTTGAAAGGACCGAAGAAGGCACTTACACGGTTGTTCACAAGTTCTCCGAATACAAGGGCGATGGAGATGGCTATATGATACTTGTGTGTATTTCGAAGAAGTTCTATAACGATCAGTGGGGAATGAGATGGGGCGCCCATGAACAATACAAGCTGGATGGCCAGGTCGCCGGTATGGGAGAATTCAGTTATTTGAAACCCGATAAAGACACTGTCTATCGGTTCACCTTTTACCCCGAGTCGAAAATTACAGAGGTTGAGCCGATACAATAAGGTGCTGCTGGAAAGGTACACCTTTTTGTTACTAACGCTGATACTTTATCCAGAGCGGGGCGCTGAAAAATCGCCTATTCCATAGTTGAAGCGCCCCATTGATTCAATCTTTTTGTCAATGCCGATAGACTTTGCGCATTTAACATGAGAAGCTCTTAGGTTGATGTAAAATTCGTAGTAGCCGCACATTCAAGGGGGAGATAAGTAGATGGCCAGGAAACCAGATTTTTCCATTATACTGAATACTCTCAAAAGAAAAGATGAACAAGGTATTGTGCCTTTCTTTGAGCTGTTCGCCGACGACGAGATAATGGAGGAGGTGATGGGCTACAAACTGGCCAAAGTAGAAGAGAATCCCGACAGATACTTCGATCAACTAATAAGCTTCTACAGAGAGCTTGGATATGATTACGTGCCCTTCTATCAGGCTCCCCGCTTTCCCACTCCCGATTACATCCATGGTGAAGACACGGCTACATACAGGAGAGAAAGCAGGAAGTGGATGAATGAAAAGGGCGGCCCAATTAAGACCCTAAAAGACCTCCACGATGCGGACTGGCCTAAGCCAGAGGAAGCTGTTGATTTCGATCTTTTCCGTAAGCTGGGAGAGCACCTTCCCGAAGGGATGAAAGTAGTTGGAGGGGCTTCCGGTGGGCCATTTGAGCATTCCAGCTTCCTGATGGGTGTTGAGAATCTCTCCATGGCCGTTTACGAGGACCCCGAGCTGGTCAACACTCTCATTGAAAAGATCGGCAATGTTCTCGTCGGAGTTGCGAAGATCATATCTTCGATGGATTGCGTGGGTGCATACTGTTTTGGAGACGATCTCGGATACAAGACTTCCACGATATTTTCTCCCAGACATTTGAGAAGACTGGTCTTCCCGTGGTACAAAGAGATAGCCAGTGTGGTCCATGCAAACGGTAAACCCTTTGTCCTTCACAGTTGCGGCAACTTAACCACTGTAATGGACGATATCATAGACGCTGGAGTCGATGCAAAACACTCCTTTGAAGACCAGATAATGCCCGTATCGGAAGTGAAAAGAAGATGGGGAAAGAGGATCTCAGTTCTTGGCGGAATTGACGTTGACTTTCTCTGCCATGCAACCACTGAGCAGGTAAGAGAGAGAACTCTAAAGACTCTTGAAGAGTGTGCTCCGGGCGGAGGATATGCCTTAGGAACTGGTAACACTGTTGCGAACTACATTCCCGTGAAGAACTATCTTGCAATGCTCGAGGCAGGCAACGAGTTCAATTCACGCCGAATACGAAATGTATGAGATAGAGTCCGATGATGATTGACAGAGATGAAGACATTACCGTACTGAGAGAGATACCTTTCAGTGTTGATAGTGAAAGCCTTCAGAGACTCCTGAGGATAAGACCAGGTTCTCAGGAGGCGTACAATCTTGATAAGATGGCCGACTTTGCTCGTGAGTTCGGCAAACCAAAGGCGATCTACAGAACTGTTTTCATTGACGGTTCTGTCGAAGATTCTATCTCCGTAGGAGGCGTGGTCTTTAAGAGCGCGTTGTTATCTCGAAAACTCGAATCTGTGGGTAGGGTCTTACCCTTCGTTGTAACTTCAGGCAGAGAGCTTGAAGAGTACCCGCTAGATCGTAGAGATTTCCTGGAAGCGTTCCTTTGGGATAGTGTCAAAGAGTACGTTCTTCGTGAGGCGGTGGAGTTTTTCAGGAAAGAGGCTTCCAGAAGAAATTTAGTTGAGAGACTCGTCTGGATGTCTCCGGGTTCGGGAGATGCGGAGATCTGGCCTTTGCAGCAGCAGAAGGAATTGTTTTCCTTGATTGGTAATGTGAAGGAAGAGATTGGGGTCGAACTGAAGGAATCTTTTCTCATGATTCCGACCAAGTCGATTTCGGGAATTGCCTTTCAATCCGAGAAGGATTACAGGAGCTGTATGGTCTGCAGAAGGGTCAACTGTCATTACAGAAGCGCACCATTTGATCGGAAGCTGAGGGACTCCCTTGAATAGAATAGTTCAGTCTGCATAAGCGCCGACGACAAAGAGCCTGCTGAAGTGTAGTTCTCGAGTGAACGGACAGGCAGATAGAATCGATGATACCGATTAGGAGAGAGGATAAGTAATGAAAGAAGCAGTGCATAAGGTCACATTCCTGCCTTCGCAAGAAACGGCGACAGCAAAGGGAGGCGAACTTTTGCTAGACCTTCTGAGGAGAGAATCCCAGCCAGTAAATGCTATATGTGGTGGGAAGGGAAACTGCGGGAAGTGCAAGGCCCTTGTGACTGAAGGAAGCGGGGCCTTTCCGCTCACCCTTACCGAGACAAGACTTTTGACACGAGAAGAGATCGCGACCGGATACAGGCTGAGCTGCCAGTTCAAAGTCATGACCGATGTCAGAGTCAAAACGGAGGACCTGGCAATGGATTCTGCAGTTTCCAAACCGCCTCTTCCGAAGGCCTTGATACGGGAGATATCTCCACAGGTTAGACTCGAAGAGTTTTCTCTTTCAAGGCCGGATATTTATGACCAGACTTCAGACTACTCAAGGCTAATGAGTGCTCTCGTTACCGAAAGACCACGAATTGACAGATTGAATCTTCTGAGAAGGCTTCCCCATATCATAAGAGAGATAGACTACAGAGGCCGGGCGGTCATGTACGGAAGCGAAGTAATCGACATACTACCTTTCTCGAACGAAAGTAACATCTTCGGCGTAGCGATTGACATAGGCACGACAACCCTCGCAGTTTACCTGGCAGATCTCAAGTCGGGGGAGATCGTTGCGGTTCGATCTGCTCCCAATCCCCAGTCTGCATATGGTCAAGACGTCATTTCCAGGATCGATTACACAATAAAGAGAGATAAGGGAATCGATGAACTAAGAACGACAGTTTTGACAACATTGAATAAGCTGATCGACGATCTTTGCGAAGAAAGAGCAGTATCCAAGGAAAGGATCTACGATACTTCGATAGTGGGAAACACGACGATGATCCATATCCTTCTCGGAATAAGCCCCGAGAGAATCTCCTCCTCACCTTTCATACCGGCATTCACAGGAGGGAAGGTATTCGAGTCGCGGGAATTGGATCTAGAGGAGTCCATTCCAAATTCGAAAATCTACATAATGCCCGGAATCTCAGCCTATGTGGGCTCGGACATCACGGCCGGTATTCTCTCGTCTGGATTTGTCGAAGATTCCGGCAACGTTCTCCTTGTAGACATCGGAACCAACGGGGAGATGGCCCTCAAACGGGGCGACAAAATCTTCGCCTGTTCTACTGCGGCAGGTCCGGCATTCGAAGGAGGCAATATAAGCCAGGGAACTATTGCCAGGCCGGGAGCGGTGGATCATGTGTGGTTCAATAGAGAAGGTATCGGATTCAGTACAGTGAATGGTTCGAATGCTTCTGGCATCTGTGGTTCGGGATTGATAGACGCGATTGCTGTAATGATAGATGCGGGTATTCTGGACGAATCGGGACGAATCAAAAGAGAATACTTCGAGCTTGACGGCCCAGCGGGTAGAGTGCGGATAAACAAGAAAGATATTCGTGAAGTGCAGCTTGCAAAGGCAGCCATTCGAGCGGGAGTATCCGTTTTGATGGACCGGGCCGGCATCGAGACACGAGACATCGACAGGATTTTGCTTGCCGGAGCTTTCGGCAACTACATCGATCCCGAGAATGCTCTGCGAATAGGCATGCTTCCCAAAGTGCCAGTCGAAAGAGTTTCACCCGTAGGCAATGCGGCAGGTTTAGGGGCAGTTCTGGCACTTCTGGATAGCGGGATTCGAGAGAGAGCGGAAAATATTAGCAACAAGATATATTATGTTGAACTATCTGGCAGAAAGGATTTCAACGAGATCTTCGTTGACAATCTTGCCTTGAGGGAGGGATAAGGAATGGCTTTCAGTAGATCAATCATACCTTTGCTCGGCGCGCCGGGCGCAAGACTGACGGGAACAAAGCTTAAAGAGAATCTCACGAACGCGGAAATCCAGTTTAATTCTTTGGCCAAACTTATGGAGGAGTTTCAGCCCGACGGGATCTTCTTCATGATGGACCTGACCGTCGAAGCCGAGGCGCTTGGACTGGAGATCGGTTTCCCTGAGGATGACAATCCCTACGTGAAGGAACATCCCATAAAGGGACCGGACGAGCTGAACTCTCTTGAGAACTCCTGGAGGGGAGTATCCGGGAGAATGCCGGTCTTCACAGAAGTTGCAGATAAGATGGCAAGAGAACTGCCGGGAAAGAGGGGCAGCTATGTTATCGGTCCACTTAGCCTTGCAGGAGAACTCGTTGGGGTTACAGACCTCTGTATGAAACTGATAGAAGAGCCGGATTTTGCAGGGAGCGTAATAGACTTCTGCGCAAGGGTTGTACGTGAATACTCGAGAGCGCTAATCAACCACGGCACGGACATGATAGCCGTTCTCGAACCGACGGCCGTCCTTTTATCTAAGAGGCAGTTCAGACGTTTCGCGCTTCCGCATTTTGAAAAGCTCAGATCAGAACTTTCAAAACCCTTAATTTATCACATCTGCGGAGGCACGGAACACATAGTAGAACCTATGGGTGCCAGCGGCGCCTACGGACTGAGCCTTGACAGCATGGTAGACCTGAAAGCTGCAGCGGAGATAATTCCCGAAGATGTGTTCCTTATCGGTAACATAGATCCAGTTAAGGTCTTCCTTAAGTCAAACGAAGAGGAAGTTGAAAGAGAAACTTCAAAACTTCTCGAGAGAATGAAGGACGTACCAAACTTCATTTTGAGTTCAGGTTGCGACATCCCACTGGAGACCCCTCCAGAGAACATCTCCGCCTTCTTCAGAGCCGGCAGAAATAATCGTTCGTAGCAGAACGTCTAAAGTCTAGAATAAGAGCAGTTTCTTCAGCGGGTATTATCGGAACCGTATTCGTACGCAAATTCGAAAAGTCTGAAGATCTTCTCGGGTGATACTTCGGCCTGAATATTGTGGATGGGAGAAAAGACAAAGCCTCCCCCAGGAGACAAAGTTTCGATGCGGCGGCGAATATCGTCCTCAAGGTCCTTTAGTGTTCCGAAAGGCAGGACGTGCTGTGTATCGCATCCCCCTCCCCAGAAGACAATATCTATTCCAAATTCACTCTTGAGCCTTTCCGGCTCCATATTCTTCGCGTTGGTCTGAACCGGATTCAGTATCTGGATACCGGCATCGATAAAATCCGGAATGAAAGGATAGATGGACCCACAGGAATGCAGGAAGATGAATAACTCCGGCTTTCTTGAGTGTATGAAGTCACACACAGCTTTCAACCTGGGTTTAAAAATAGATCTGAAGACTCTTGGAGATATGGCCGTGTTTCCCTGAGTACCGTAATCGTCGCCAATTTGGATGATATCTATCTCATCTCCGACGGCGGCGAGATATCTTTCTAGATCTATCTGATAACTTTCGGGAAGTCGGTCAAGGAAATACTCCATGAGAGGGAGGTCGGTTATCAATCTCTCCATGAATTCTTGATAGCCAAAAAGAGAATGCCCAGCCTCAACAAAATTGCCCCCGAATGCACCTATCACGGCGCATTCAGTTGAATTGCGAATTTTGCCCAGCTGCCTCTTAAGAAACTCAGTTTCTTGGTCTATTAGTTTTGGCCCGACTACCATATCTATTTCCTTTTTGCCAGTCGCCCCGTGAAGAGGGAAGTAGCTCCGATCGAAATAGTGACCCCCCTGTGGCATTCGCGCGACTTCTATGCCATCTCTCGCGATCACTAATGAACCATCTTCTGCTTTCTTCGGATCGAATCCTTGTGGGAATAGGTATTTGGAGCTATTCTTGAAGAGATCACACTCAATCCAGGAATCGATTCTCGTTCCAAATCCTCCATTAAGCCTCTTTAGCTCAATCACATCTGAATGGATTTCTTTCCTGACACATTCATCTACGTGGGCAAGCATCTGGTGAACATCATAGACTTTGACAGAAAGCTCACTGAAACCAAGAAGATCACAAAGTCTTCTGTAAGCGATTGCATGAATTCCTGTCGATCTCATTCCTCCTAGATCGATCGGAACTCTGTCTGATTCAGAATGTCTCATTGCAGAGACTATTCTTTCCCTAGATGTCACTTGAGTCTCCTTGGCCTCCAAGTCTGCCATTTGCCAGTCCGTTGTTGGCTGTCTTCACACCTCTTTCTTCTCAAGGATACGCTCACTGTAGAGGAGTTCCGCGTAGTTGTTCAAGAGTTCTCTGGAATGGCCAACAATTCGGAAGGGATCTTCGCCTTTCCACATTCTGGTTGCCAGAACAGGGTACCGTTTTGGCAACCTTTTGAACTTGAAAGTCTCCCTAATACCTTCGAAGTAATCATGATTGACGTGTGTACAATTCAGAAGGCAGAGGGCAGTCCTCATTTCAAGCAAGGTCTCTATCACAGCGCAGTAGATGTTATCGTATCTCTTCCTTGAAATGCAGGAGTAGATTCTACCGCACGACTCGAATACTAGCTCCGAGAGATTGTTTTTCAAGGCCTTCCTGAACTTCTCTTCTGGGACGCGACAGGCAAGGGCATAATACTGCCCAGGCTTCGATGCATCGCCCTCCAGCACGACAAGGTTTTTCACCAGTCCAGCATAGAATGGCCATTCAACTCCCGGTTCCTCGAGTATTCTGCAAAGTCTGTTTTCGGTTATCGAATTTATAGTGACTGGGACAAAGCCATCGAGAAAGGTTTTCTTGGGAACCTCTTCTCTGGTTATCATAAGCATTTCTAGATCCGACCAGTGAGTATCGGTCCCTCTTGAGGTAGAACCATACAGGCTGAAGCAAATTAGATTTTCATCAATCTCTCTCGAAACCTTTCTGGAAATCTCCAGAGCCAAGTTGTACCTCTCCTCATGTGTCAAGTGATCTCCACCTTCTGTTCTCCAAAACTGTCTTTTCTGGGACTGCTTCACAGATCATAGATTGTTCAATAGGACTTCTTTCGGATTGTCATGGAGAATCCGTTCGGCGATTGTTATCGCTTGTGAAACAGTAAGAGTTCGATCTCTGATCTTCCCCTCGAGGACTAGGGCAATGTTTTCTCTCGCGATCTTTAGATGGCCGTAGATCGCGTCGACGATTGCATAATCCCCGCCAAAGCCCATTATCTTGTTGTAAGGCACAGTATCCAGGAAATCGCTCAACGCATTTTGGGCAGAAACTGGAGATATTATGTGCAACCAACACATGTCTATATGAACGTTCGGGTAGGTCTTGGCCAGAGCTGCAGTCACTCCAGTATACGGATACCCTATGTGAAACAAATCGAACTTAACTCCAGGGTATTTTAAGAAAAGGTTCTCCAGAAGCTCCGGATTTGAGCTGCTTAGCATTCCGCGATTACCTTCAAGGAGCCCGGTGTGAAACTGAATGAAAAGACCACGTTCGTTTGCCGCGGAAAGTATGTGATGCATCACATAATCCTGCACTGTTTCGGGAATCAAAAGGCCTTTGTTTAGACCGGGACATCTTCTCTTCCTTTCTTCAAGGGCCTTACGAAACGCTGCTTCGGCATCGTCGAAATCCACTTCTTCAAATCTAATCGGCCTTTGGTAGGCCAGAACGCTCTTCAGACCAACGATGCCGTTCGAAAGATTCTCGTCTAACTCCCTTTCGAAGACTTCGAGCCAGTCTTTGAGCGATCTTATTTCTACGGCGTAGGTCTCCTCCAGTCATCCCACTATATCAAATTCCGGTGGCATGGGAATAATGTAGTTTTGGGACTGCCAGACCCTCCTGAACAGATTTTTATCGCACTCGAACCTGCCGGTCCATGGGTCGATGATCGCAAGCTCGACATTACATAGATCCTTCAGGACCTCCCTCATGTGTCCAGGCTTGTTTGCCTCCTTGAATCTTTCTCCGAGCTCCTCTATGGTTGAACCCCTTATTCCGTCGATCCCGTATATCTCTCTTACCGAATCATCGAGCGCCCTTCCGTAACCAGTGTGCCTGCAGAACTCCCAGTAAGGTTCAACAAGTTCCCAGCGCTGGACTAGATCTCTCTCACTATCTCTGGCGAGGGCCAGGACCTCTTGGTCGAGTTCTGAAGAAATCAGATCAGAGCTCAAATAGTGAATGAGGAACTCTTGAAGAACATCGTCTCGCCCCACGAGCAAATCTTCCGAATGGACCAGGTGTTCGTGAGTGTCGATCACCGGGATCTGCCTTACGTAATCGAGGATCTCTTCATAGACTCCCATTTTCTTCCCCGATTCTATATCTATTTATTGCTGAAGCGACGATCCTGTTAATGAGATCGCCGTAGCTCCACCCCTTGCCCTCGGCCATCTTGACAATATCGGAGTAGTCCGGAACGAGGAGAGGAAGGGAATTGACCTCCAGAAAGTAGATCTTACCTTCCTCGTCGATCTTAAAGTCGATACGGCAATAGTCCTTCAGATCGAGCACCTCGAAGATTCTCATCGAAAGCTCGCTTATAGCTGTTTCCTTTCTCTGTGAGATCTTCGCAGGACAGATGTAATTCGTCTCGTCACCGTGGAACTGTTTCACCCTGTATGAATAGAAAGTTTCAAGGTGATCTGGCAACGACGAGAAATCTATCTCCATGATCGGAAGAACTTCACTGCCAACAATTCCAACGGTGAACTCCCTTCCTTCAATGAATCTCTCAACTAGAGCGGCCTGTTCGAAGTTCTCGTGAATACGCGAAACTGCCTTCTGCATGTCATCAACGCTTTCCACAACCGAGTCCTTCCAGATACCCTTTGCACCGCCTTCCTTAACGGGTTTGACGATTGCAGGTCTGAACGGAAGGTTGTCAGCCGTATCTCCGGGACGAACCGAAAAGAATTCGGGAGTGGATATTCCGTAGGCCTTCATAATTAACTTTGTGAGTGTCTTGTTTATACAAAGAGCGTTAGCCGTAGTTCCCGAGCCGGTAAAAGGTACTCCCAGAAGATCCAGTACGGCCGGAAGATGGACCTGCCTCTCGACATTGCCCATATCGGTAGTTAGATTGAATACGAGATCAGTGCCTCTAAGCCTGCCGACAGTATCGATCTCAAATGGTCTCGAATCAACTTCAAAGCCTTTCTCGAGTGAGTTCACAACACTATTGACCATCTCTTGATGATGGAAATCGAGTGGTGTGTCATGAACGACAGTGATTCTCATAACATTCCTCCTTAGGATATCTTCAAAGTATCACAACAAAAGAATTGTACAGACTCCTAATTCTTGACTTCAAAACTAAGTATCAAAGAAAGGGGATTCCCAGTCACAAAAGCTAGAGTGGACTGCGATGGGTATTGCTAATAAAGCCCGCCACTTTAAGTCGTAACGTTGAGAATCTCTTCCCTATCGAATTCTCTGGCAACGGCAAGCGCCCTTCCCCTGTACCAGATGGAAGATCTCCCTTGCGCTCTGTCTCTGCCGACAATTCCAGTCGCCATTGGATTTATGAGATAGCAAATCTTCTCTCTACCTGATGATGCCTTGATTGGCCCGTCACGAAACCAGATCCTTTCTTGCGTTGAGCCACTTAATTTTCCCTTCCAAAAGGCGAAGTTGCATGAAGGAACAAGAACTGTCTCACAACCTGCGGCATCCAGTTTCTCTATTTCACTCTGAAAGAACATGTCATAGCAGATTGCAATACCAATCACTCCTATCTCTGTGTGCACGACGTTATGTTCTTGCTCTCCTCTGGAAAAGATAATGGAACTCTCGGCTTTAGTGAGATTGTGTTTGAAAGCCTTTGTTACAACTTTTCCCGAAGGGTTGAAGAAGTAGGCGAGGTTGTAGAGCTTTCCATCACGGATGAATCTCCCTTTCTCTGATTCCGTGTCGACAACCGGGAGCAGGATCGAAGGCGCAAGAAGATACGTACCGAACTCCTTTGCCATGCTTTCGAAGACATCACGATAGTAGGCTTCGATCTCAAGAGCGTCTCTCAGAAAGGCCTTCTTGAAGGGATTGAAGGAAAGCCCCATGTTCTTGATCGCATATTTTACAAGAGTCTTTGCGGTCGTCTCCTCGAAGCTCAGCTTCCTAAAGGATGGGTAAAGAAAGGTCGCAAAGAACTCGGGGAAGACCACAATATGGTTCCCTCCCTTCCATGACAGAGAAGCCTCGGCCACATAGTCTCTCATCTTTCTGCGAAAGGTCTCTTCGTCGAATAAATCCTGATCGAACCAGATCTGAACTGCAGTGAGATCGGTACTGTTCATGATGCAAGTTTGAAAATGAACAGAATCAGGCCGACTACTAGCAAGATCGGCAGAAAGACAACGACAAGACCGGCAAAGGCAAAGATAACTATCAGAATGACCCCGATTCCGGCAACAATCATTATTATTGCAGGAAAGAATCTTATTGCAAGATATAAAAGAAAAAGCGCACCAATAATTGCTAGAAAAGTGCTCAAGAGATCACCTCCGTTCACTGCTCATTAACAGTATAACGTATCAGCAATTATAATTCATTTGGCAATAAAGCTTGCCTTGGAGCAGACACCTTTAGAACTGCGTCCAGCTGATAGTTTCTACCAAATTCGCAGCCTGATTCTGCTTGACTCTGGAGAAACATATGATTCTTAGCATCTCCCTTCTTGTGATTCTCTCGATCGTAGTACTTTCCTTCTTTGAAAGAATTCGTCTTCCCGGTTTGACAGGCCTGGCCTCGCTTGGGATAGCTTTGGGATCCGGTGGAATGAATCTCATAGACCCATCTTTGCTCTCAATTTCCGATGAAGTCCGGCTGCTCGCACTGATAGTCATACTTATGCGTGCCGTTCTAGGATTGAACCGGAGAATTATCAAGAAGATAGGTCCCCTGGTTCTTCGTCTTAGTTTTCTTACAAGCCTTTTCGAAGATTTCTCAATTATGGTAATGGCTCACTTCTTCCTGAATCTCAGCCTCATTCTAGACGGAATGCTCGGCTTCATAATTGCGGCGGTGTCACCTGCGGTAGTGGTTCCCGAGATGCTGAGACTGAAAGAAAGGGACTTTGGAAAGAGAAACGAAATACCTTCTACTATTCTAGCGATAGCTTCAATAGACAACATTGTGGTCATTACACTCTTTACAGTGTTTTTGGGAATTGAAGGAGGACAGGATGTCAGTATCGGAATGTCCCTTCTTATGGTGCCAATAGAGATTATTCTCGGAATATCGCTTGGAACGACAATCGGTTTTCTCTTCAGCCTACTGTTCAAAAGATTCCATATCGGGGACACGAAGAAGGTTCTATTCACCCTATCTATTGCATTCGTTTTCCAAAAACTCGAGGAAGTACTCGCCGTTGCAACTCTCTTGGGGGTGATGGCGATAGGTTTTGTCCTTCGAGAGAGGCTTCCGGTAGCCGCCGACAGGATTGCAGGAAAGATGGAGAGAATCTGGGTTGTCGCAGAGATCTTCCTATTCGTTCTAGTGGGTGCAAGTGATAACGTAAGTGCGATAGGCGACTCATGGCTTATGGTCTGCTTGTAATTCTACTTGGACTCATATTTAGAAGCGCAGGCGTTCTGGCCGCCACTCTCGGTTCGAAACCGGATCTCCGCGAAAGACTCTTTTGCATGATTTCTTATCTGCCAAAAGCCACAGTTCAAGCTGCAGTTGGAGGAATACCCTTAGCAATGGGAGTTGCTTACGGAGATGTAATACTTTCGGTTTCAGTACTCTCGATCCTTATAACGGCCCTTCTTGGCGCCATCGGCAACAGAATCGCGGCAGGAAGACTCGCGAAAAGCAGTTGAGATAGTCGACTACGTTTTCTCTTCGAGTCTCTTTCTGAAGGTATGCAAATGTGGAGGTAGTTTTCGATCCAGAGAAGTCGTCGATTACTTTTGACCTCGTTTCCATCTCAGACCCAAAAAGAAACGGCTCACCCCAGTTTTCTATTCTTTGCTGCGTCCTTGTGCCAAAGTGATCTTTGTTGAAGAGAAGATTAGCTCACAATGAGCCCCTAGTCTCTTGATGTGAATTTCCAAAGCAATATTCAGATTTATTGAGTGGAATTATCTTCTGAGACTCCTCTGTTCTTCCAGTTGACAACCACAATACCGGCCGAAACCAATACGAGGGCGAATGCCATGTATGAGTTGAGGGCCTCTCCCGGAATGAAGGCTGCCGAGAGAAAGACACCGGCAACAGGGATCACGAAACGGAACATAGTGATTTCACCGGCTTTGTGAAAGCTGAGAATCGCATACCATAAGGAAAAGGCTATTGCCGAAAGAAGCATAGAATATACTAGAAGGAGATTACCCTTGAGCGTGAAAACAAGTGAATACTCTTTCAACCCGGGAAGGCCAGCTATAAGGAGAAGAAAGCCGCCGATCGAAAGCTGCCATCCTGATACGAGGAAAGGCGACCTAATTGCCGAAAGCCTTTTGGCATACATAGTACCGAATGCACCAATAGTCGCTGCGATCAACATGAATCCGTCGCCCAGAAACACGAAACTCAGAGTGAAGCCGGTTTCAAAATTCGCGAGAAAGACCCCCGCAAATCCCAGTATCATCCCAAGTGTCTTTTTCCAGCTCAAGCGGTCATTCTTGTATATGTAATGAGCAAGAAGAATAACGAGAAAGTTCTCTCCGGCCATTATTATCGAAGACTTCATACCCGTCGTGTAGCTCAGCCCGTTATAGAAGAAGAAATAGAGCAGAAAAGTCTGCAGTATCCCGAGCGCCAGAAAATGGAGGTAGTCCTTCTTCGCGAATCTTGTTCTACCCTTTCTACCAAGGGGTATTGAAAGCATGAGCACCATGATACCGGCGCCCAAAAATCGAATTCCCGCGAAGACAAGCTTGGCGGAAACGTCGTCCGGAGCGATAGACATTTCCTCGTAACTTAGTTTCAGCACTGGAAAAGCGCTGCCCCAAAGAACCGAACAGAATATCGCAACCAAAGCCGCCATCCACTTCTTCTTCAAAACATCCATGAAATTAGTCTACACCAAAAAAGCCAAGTAAGCTGCAAAATAAGCAATTTAGCCAAAAACAATCATTGAGAAGGTCACGAAAACTCTTTAGTGACGCCTGGCACATGACATTCAAAATCCCCATTTACGCCGTAATAAGGGCTTCGATGATAAACTGCAGCACGGGTATGAACTTAGGGAAAGCTTTGCTGAAGTGTCACTTGACCTCTGTTTTGCGTCGCTTTCTGCACCAGGCAAGAAAGAACTGGTGATAGTTTGCCAACACGCACAACTAAGCCATCAATCCCAAAGGCTGTCTCGCACCCGCGGCAAAGAGGCCCCTTGTTCAGACCTCTGCAGGATTTGCAGTAAAAGTCATGATTTGCTGATTCTTTTTTACACAAGAAGATAAGGTCAGGAGTATTACCAGCAGTGTGATAATCAATACGTGCTTAGTCATGCTTATCCCTCCTCAAGCGTCCAGAAAGCCCCACAACCGTCATGATAACTGGTTTTTTTGGCGATCTGCCAGACAAATATGACCTTGAAGGTTTTCAATCGAGGGATCGGAAAGAAGAACTGGAGAAAATAAGGTCTTTGTTGAATTCTATACTTTGATTATATCAGCACGGGAACCTCATCCAAAGCTCTTTTGAGTTTCTTGTGTTTAGGAGAGCTTCTACCTTTTCATTTGGGTTTTGAAACAGAACTACTCGGGGGTTTTCCCGCCAATGAAGAAGAGTTTTCCTGACAAAAACGCTGGGAGGGAAAGTCGCTTGTTGTATGTGCTGCAATTCTGAGGTCTTCTCTATGAAGAAAACAGGAAAATGAACATAAAACTTAAACGAATGAATTAGTCCAAACGGTGCAATTACTGGTTCTAAATTAACTTTTGATAATCAATATTATTTGCAGTATAATGATAATGTTTTGTCAGCATCTCAGGTATTCACAGCATTTGGATAGATGCATTCATTGTTTTTCAGGCTTTTTGATCTGATTTTTGGCTGTCTGGGTGATTGAATTGAAGAAGAGAGATCGTGGCGCAGTAAGCGTTGCTCACGTCCGTAGAAAAGAAAAGGCTTATAAACATCTGACCGGTGCAGGAATAGTCGTTGGTTTGTCGTCGGTTGTTCTTATCATTACGGCAAACCAGATGTCGACAAGCATAGTGCAAAACCCTGATTCCATAAGATTAATCTTTCTCCTGGGAGTATTGCTGGCGCCAGTCTCCTTTCTGATATTCATTTCCGCACAGATAGCCGCAATAGCCGCGGGAGCAAAGAATTGGAATTTTGTCCTTGGATTCCTATGTTCATTTCAATCGATTGTTTCTTTGATCTTCGCAAGAGATATTCTACTGCAAGACTCTTCTTCGAGATTAAGCCTTCAGACACCGAGCTGGTCGTCTTACATACTGTGGTCGATTCTAATAGCCTCTCTCATACTTACCGTTATCGTGGGAGTCTATTCAAGGAAGAGTGTATGAATCGGTGATTTCTCCAAATATGAGCGAATGATATGAATTATCACCGTAGAAAGTGCTTGCTATGCTTCCGTTCAGAGCAAGAGGTGTCAATGCTTCCTTAGAAACAACGCGGCATTCCAATACCTTATCTGCCTCACCCACCACCACTATCGATGGCGACACTCCCTCTTGTGGAGTCAAACCGGTTTCCTTGAATTTGTCGAAATACTTTCCGCTCCTTGTCCCGCAGAAGTCCAGCGCCTCCTGCCAGTTTGTTGACATGAAATTAACCGAGAATCCATCGCTGCTTCTGAAAAAATCGTGCGTGAATCTGCTCGGCCTTATCATGGCAATGAAGACCGGTCGATTCCATGTATAACCAAGGAAACCCCAACCCACGGTTATCAAATTTGTTTCAACGCCATCTGTTACTCCGATCAGAACTCTTCCGTCCCTGAGGGTTTCAAGAAGCTCCTTCGAGTGCTCCGGAAAGCTGAATTCTGTCATGCTAACCTCCTCTAACAAAGACGATGGGGGTTATCCCCCCATCGCTAAATCTTCTTCAGCTGATTTGAGATTTCTGCGTAGTCGGGTTCTACTCTCGGATCTTCCGAAACCCATGCGTAAGCTATCTTGCCATCTTTATTCACTATAAATACAGCCCTCTTTGAGACCGTGAGGCCTTTGACACCGGAGAAATTCTCGTGCACACCACCGTATTTCTTCGACACTTCCCCTCCTATATCGGAAAGCAACTGAAAGGAAAGAGAATTCTGCTCTTTAAAGGCCTTGTTGGCAAAGGGGCTGTCCATGCTTATTCCCAGGATAACAGCATTCATGCTATCGAAATTCGCCAGTGAATCTCTGAAAGTGCAGAGTTCTTTTTGACAGACACTTGTGAATGCACCGGGATAAAAAACGAGAACAACTTTCTTTCCTAGATATTCGTTAAGCTTGTACTCTTTGAGATCTGAACCGAAGAGCGAAAAATCTACGCTCTTTTCTCCCTTAAGCAACATTCTATGCACCTCCTAAAACCGTCTATAATTGTCATATTAATTCTAGCAGATGATTAGCGTGATACATAGAAGAAACACCATGCATCCTTCATCGACAGTGACGACCTGGCCGCACCTGCCATCCGGCTCAGACTGAGCGCCCCCGCGGCACACGAGAGTGCTCGCTTATGGCTGCTTCCTCCCGGATCTGACCAGGTTCGCAAGTTCCCGTTGCGCAGGACTCAATCCTCAACACCTTCAGACAAACCGACACCAAACCGGCAAAGCCTCAGAAGGCATTCGGCCCCGCGTGTGGCGGATTTCGGGTACAGGGAACCGCCAGCTCCCCGCCTAGCATGGTGTAACTACATTATATATTCTGTCTTCGTAGCTTTCAAGTACTAGTCAATTGTTGAGTCTTGTGAAGTCAATTCCAAGCACAAGAACGTTTTTATGGGAATAAGTCCTTTTTGTACCCGGCAAAATAAGTCTCTTGACCCCGGCGGCTACGAGTTTTTTTATTAACTCGTCGGTCAAATCATTATCGCAAGCCATAACTGACTCTCTAAGATCGTGCTTTGTAAAGTCGTAGCTCATCATTTCTCCGTAACTCAATCCGCTCAGAAGAAGCAAGCTCTCTCCGTCTCTGAAGATGGAGAAGCTATTTGCCCTGTTTATACGTGAGCAGTAGAGAGCGAGTTTGTCATCAATCTCAAGTTCGTAGTTTTTCAACTTGAAAGTGTGTTCTCTCACTAAGTAGTTGCCAAAGCCGGAGTATGTTTCTTCGGAGAGTGACACCGCCTCATGCGCAGGAGCAGTCAGTATCATGATATCTCTTTCTCGTGCGGCCCGTATCGCATCACGATCAAAAACACCACCGAAAGCCTCGATCCCGCTTTCGTGAAGCTTCTTTAGAGTATCTCCGTCGATGGCAAAAGTAGAAGCGAACATCGTATCAGGACCGCCATCAGAAGTGGATTCGGACAATCTGCCTGAACAGACTTTGACTATCTTGCCTTTGTCAAGAAACACGGAGATGTTGTCGCTGTAATAATAGAGCTCCATGAACACGTTCATATTTCTCAATTGTGATTTCTTTAGCCCCACCGAAGGGTTACCAATCTGAACCTCGTCAAGCAGTCCCGGTTTCTGCGAGAGTTTTAGCAGGTGAGCCCTCTGAGAAGGATTATCGCCATAGAGGAGCTGCATAACGTGTTCCATGACAGTGTAATCGTATTTCTCGGATGCAAAGATCTGCGACAACGCCTGATGAATGGAAGAATTGTAAAGCAAGGCAGCGTAGATCGCCTTAAGGGCGTATCTTCTTCTCTTCAGAAGGGGAACATCTCCACAGTCCTCTAGACTGTCAATCACTTCATCATAATCCGTCGGATCGGATATGACTACAATGTCCCTGTGGTTCTTGGCGCCTGCCATCAACAGAGCCGGTCCGCTGACATCGATCTCTTTTGAGAGATTCGACTCATCCGGTGATTCCTTGACGACAGACTCGAAAGGTTTGAGATTCATAACTATCATGTCGAAAGGCAGAATCGAGTGTTCTCTCATTTCCTCAATATGGTCAGGAAGATCCTGGATCGCAAGGATCCCACCTATGATCTTTGGGTGAATGGCTTTCAGCCGTCCATCGAATATTGAAGGAAAACCCGTGTAATCAGCGACCTTTATTGCCTCAACACCATGATCTATGAGGTATTCCGCTGTATGGTCAGTAGCAACGATTTCCACACCGTTCGAGACAAGATAGCCTGCAATCTTTTCCACTCTTGACTTGTCATGTACGCTGACAAAGGCACGCCTTATGTTCATCAGGCACCTCCCTATGATTAGTTTATCATCAATCAGTCCCGGGGAAATTCATCTAATGATTTATGATGTTATCAGTTTGGCGTATACTTTAGTTTCTCATGCCCTTGGGTCGGGCAAGGATAGCGGGGGAGTAACATAACTGAAAAAGAATTGATTCAGAAATTTGAGTCTGGAGAAATTGGTTTTGTCAGGCTTCAGATAACCGACATAAACGGGATGCTGAAGAATGTTGAAATTCCTGCTAAAATGCTGCCTACAATTCTCGAAAAGGGTGCGATGTTCGACGGATCTTCAATCGATGGCTTTGTCTGAATCGAGGAGTCCGACATGTATTTAGGGCTGGATTTTTACTTTCGCCTTCCTTCCCTGGGACAATTGTCAGGAACAAACCATAAGACTTATCAGTGATGTCTACAAGCCTGACGGTACACCATTTGAGGGAGATCCGAGATATGTTTTGAAGAGAGTTATCCAGCGAGCTAAGAGTATGGGGTTCGAGATTTAAGCAGGTCTGGAACCGGAGTTCTTCATAGTCAAGAGAGACCGTAACTGTGGAAAACCGAACGGAGCGTTTCTGGATACGGGAATTTATTTCGAACTCCTTCCTGTTGACGGAGGCGAAGAAGTACGGAAACAGATAGTTATGTCCCTTCAAGAAACGGAATTTGAAGTAGAGGCTGCTCATCATGAAGTTGCCCCATCGCAACACGAGATTGACTTCAGATACACAGACATCCTCAAAACAGCGGATAATATACAGACATTCAAGTGGGTGGCAAAGACAATAGCCATCATGAACGGGTTTTATGCAACTTTCATGCCCAAGCCCTTTTCCGAGGTAAATGGATCTGGAATGCACATTCACATGAGCCTCTTCTAGGACAGCAACAATGCCTTTTACGATCCCTCAAAAGATCACGGCCTAAGTGAAACCGCTTTGAGTTTCGTCGGGGGAATTATCTCACGCGCAAAAGAGATTACCGCTGTTACAAATCCAACTATAAGCAGCTATAAGAGACTTACACCGGGATACGAGGCCCCCGTGAATGTCTCTTGGGCGCTAAGAAACAGGAGCGCAATGATCAGAATACCCAGTACAAGAGAAGAAGGAACAAGACTTGAATTCAGAAGTCCCGATACCACGTGCAATCCTTATCTTGCTCTAGCATTGAGTCTTGCTGCCGGTCTAGACGGTGTTGAGAAGGAGATCGACCCGCCCTATCCACTCGATGAGGATATTTTCAAGATGAAAGGCTCGAGAAGAAAGCAACTGATGATAGAAAACCTTCCAGGGACTCTCATCAATGCTCTTGAGTTTACCAGAAACAGTGGATTCGTGAAATCGACGCTTGGTGATCATATATTCAATACCTTTGTCAGATCAAAAAATGGTGAATGGAGCCAATTCTGCGCTTCGGTCACCGACTGGGAAACCAGTAAGTATCTTGAACTCTACTGAACGAAACTTCTCTGTGGAATTCCCGAAGCACAACGAGAGCACCTGATAGATACATAAGTGAAAATTCCAATATAGAATGATCTAGAGGCCCAAACATGTCGCAAGACATACGCTAGGCTTTTCTCCGGACAGTTTTCAGGACTGTCAGGGAGCACTTCTTACTCGAACACAACGCTCCTTGGTATCAGTTTCCGGCTGAAGAGAACGGAGAAGATTGCGTACTCCGAAATACTTGAATTGAAAGCACAGAACCAATAAGCTTTGGAAAGCCTGGAACTCAGGCGATGTCCTTTCAAAGTCTGGAAGACCAAAGAACAGAAAAAGCCCGGGGATTCCCGGGCTTATGTCCATAAAGTGTTCAATGGCCACAGGTAGAGCAGCTTCCTCCAGAGCAGGGCCCACAGCTTTCAGAACCTGAAACAGAGCCGAAGCTTGAGATGTTGGTTATCTGCTTAGAAAGACTGCCTCCACATTTCCCGCAAGGAGGCACCTGAGAGTTGATCTTCAGAAGAAGACTCTCTTCATTACCGCAACCTGTACAGACAAACCTGTATAAAGGCAAATAACACACCTCCGTTATCACTCAGATGCAACATCGATATCGTCCACCAGAACCGAAGGAGAAGTAACACGATATATGGAAGAGATCGAGTCACACCCGATTTCCATAATTCCATTATAGACCTTCAATATGTTTGAGGATATTGTGAACTGCTCTATTGGATTGCTGATCTTGCCGTCTCTAACGTAGAATCCGTTCGCACCGAGAGAAAACTCGCCTGACACCTGATTCGTTCCTGAATGCAGACCAGTTAGATCGGTCACGAATATCCCTTCTCCCATAGTCTCGAGAAGTTCGTTAAAGCTCTTCTCTCCTCTCTGTATAACTGTATTTACGGGAGCAATTGAGGGTTTTGCCCTGTGAGTTCCTCTCACCGAATTGCCTGTTGACTTTCTTCCATCCTTTTTGGCTGTTCTCAGATCATACAAGAAGGTCATAAGCTTACCATTCTCTAAGACAGCTTTCTTAGAAGTGGGAAAGCCTTCGTCATCAAAAGGCTTACTATAAGGACTTTCGGGCAGTAGAGGATCGTCATAGACCGTCAGTCTGCTTGATCCAATCACTGTCCCCTCTTTTCCCTTCAGAATCGAGAGTCCTCTCTGAACATTGTCTGCCGAATACATCGACATGAAGGTTCCGAATAACTGCCCAAATATGTCATTTCTGAAGACAATTCTGTACTTTCCGCTCTTCACTTTTTCAGCACCCAGCTGTTCTACCGCTCTCCTAGAAGCCTCGTGGCCGATTCTCTCAACATCAAGCTCCTCAGGCGTTCTGACTAGCGAGAAGGAAAAGCCAGTCTTCTTCGATTTCTCATCTCCCGCAAGGCTAACAACTACAGCAAATCCATAATCGCTCTTGTACCTTTTGTTCAGACCAAGTGTATTAACAATAACAACTTCGGACCAGCTGTCTGCAGTTATGCATGTCGGAATCATAACAATTCTCTTGTCGAAATCCAGGGCCGCTTTCTCTAGCTTCGTCACCGTATCGATCTTCTCCTTGACCGCTTTCTTCTGAAAGGCTCCTGAATAACCATCGAATGAGGTATAATCGCCCGATCCGTCATGAAATACATATATATCTTCTCCACTGGCTACAGAGTGGTTCTGAAAAGCCTCATCGACTAGCAGTTCTGCCGCTTCTTCGCTCAGAACCTCGGAAAAAGCAGCTCCGATCTTTCCGTTCATAAGGCCTCTGAAGTATACTTCTGTCGAACTGGCATCTTTATATGATTCAATTTCGCCATTCAGAGAGCTCAGCTGGAATTCTCCGCCGCTTGAGTAATAGATTTCAGCTTCCTCGAACCCTTTCTCTCTGGAGATCTTGAAGGCTTTGTCAGCGAAAGTCATGACATCCATCAGTTTCGCCCCCCAACTATCAATTCAGATACTCTAACAGTTGGCTGACCAACATCGGCGGGAATCGAACCCGAGATGGATCCGCACATTCCCTGGCCTCTCGCCAGATCGTTACCGACCATATCAATCTTTGTGAGAACCTCATTGCCCTTTCCAATGAGAGTTGCACCGCGCACAGGTTTCGTTATCCTGCCATTCTCTATCATGTAACCTTCCATCACTGCAAAGTTGAATTCACCTGTGGATGGCATCACAGAACCTCCTCCAAGAGATTTCGCGTATAGACCGTAGTCTGTTGCAGCGATTATCTCCTCTGGATAGTATTCTCCAGGAAGCAGGAATGTGTTGCTCATTCGCGATGTCGGAGCATATGTGTAGTCCTGTCTCCTGGCACTTCCCGTGGGCTCCATTTCCATCTTCAACGCTCCGAGTCGATCAATCATGTAACTCTTCAGGATTCCCCTATCGATCAGAAGATTTCTTCTTGTCGGAGTTCCTTCGTCATCGACATTTGCCGATCCCCAAGCATTATGTATCGTCGGATCGTCTACGGCAGAGACACATTCATTTGCTATCTTTTGTCCCAGTTTCCCTGCAAAGACTGAGGCTCCCTTTGCTACTCCAGTCGCTTCCAGGGCATGACCACATGCCTCATGGAAGATGACTCCTCCAAACTCGTTGGAGATTATAACTGGCATCTTTCCTGCCGGCGCATACTCTGCCTTAACCATTCTATCTGCGATTCGAGCAGCTCTTTCACCAGCGGCTCTTGGGTCCTTAAGATTAAAGAACTCGAACCCCATCGCACCTCCCGGGCCATAGAAACCGGTCTCCATGTTTCCGTTATGGGTAGCTACAGCAGATATCGCCAATCTTGTCCTTGCTCGACGATCTTGCGCTTTGACTCCTTCGGAGTTATAGATCCTGACGCTTTGATCATACTCAATGTAATTCACAACAACTTGAGATATTGTGTTTGAAAAAGTAGAGGCTCCTTCATGAGCAAGCTTCATAACGGCGACTTTTTCCTTTTTTGAGACCTTCTCAGGTGCAAAGAGAACAGGACATAGATCGACATAGTCTTGCTTTCTGAAGTCAATTACGGTATCCACATTTCTTTTCTGATCAATGACCGCCTTAAGCCTTTCGGCAACTCTCATAAGGCCATTGAGTGAAAGATCGTTGGTGTAAGCATAGATGCTTCTTGTGCCCTTAAAGGCACGTAACCCCGCTCCGAACAATTTCCCCGAAACGCTTCCTTCTACCTCACCCTGAACCATGTTTATACTTCCCGTATATCTCTCTTCCAAAAAGATCTCTGCAAAATCCGCTCCGCCAGACAATATCTTGTTAATAACTGCGGAGTATGCTTCATCTGAATGCATGATGCACCTCCATTCTCGTTAGGTACTCTTACTATTTTACAACATTATGAGTAGAGAGGGATTCTTGAGAAGAAACTCACAACTGATTTACAGCCTATTTCGCCTGAGAAGACTTCTTGCAGCCTATTTAAAAGCTATTGATTTTCCAGAAATACCCCTGGCTATGAATCTGATGGTTATCGCTCCAATCACTATTGCTCCTCCCATCATCGGGAGTCTGCCCGGGATCTCTCCCATAAAGAGAAAGACCCACACCGGACTGAGAATGGGCTCTATCATGAGTATCAGGATTGCTTCCAGTGCAGTAGAATGCTTAATCGCTTCTGAATAGAAGATATAGGACAACCCAAGCTGCGCAACACCAAGTATTATAAGGCTTACCCATCCGGAAAGACTGGGAAGAGACCCGATAAGAAAGGGAATCCCAACGGCGGCAGCAAGGATATTTCCCAGCAGAACAGACTCCACAGGAGACCCATCCTTTTGTAGCCTCATGAAGATATTGAAGAGAGCGAAAGTGATTCCGCTCGCCACCGCCATAACGTTTCCAACCATACCTCTAGTATCGAGTTTCTCAAAAAAGAAGAGCGCCATTCCTCCGAAGACCGTCACAATGGTAATCCAGTCAAGAAGCATTGCCTTCTCCTTCAGAACCCACGCACTCAACAAAGCAACATAGATGGGAGCAGTTGACTGAAGCAAAATCGCATTTGCTGCCGTTGTCATCTTATTAGCAGACACAAATAGAATCACAGTAGCTGTATAAGCAACAGCCGAGGCTATCTGAGCAAAGGACCATGTGAACTTTGGCTTTCCAAGTGCAATAAGGATTACTACGGCAGCAATAATGCTCCTCATTCCGGAGATTGCGAGCGGATTCGAGTCGACGTTCTTTATCAAAAGACCCCCCATGCTCCAGAGAAGCCCTGTGACAATAAGGAAGATGACTGATTTTGTCCTGACTGACTTATTATCGTTTTGGCTCATAAATCCCCCTCAACAGCTGTTGTTTCAATTCCTATGGAAGAAGAATACATCAGACGCAAGAAGTAGACAAGCATCCGACCATTAAGGGGGAGCGGGGTTGGAGGTTAGTGGTAAGAGGTAGGAAAAGCATAGGATCAGTTCCAAGTTGCAGGAATAAGAACCAAAACCAGAATGCTAGACCTAGATGCTGAAACAAGTTCAGATGACGCGGAGCGCGGGGTATCGATTACAGGGTCTGGGGTCTCGTGAAGAGAACCGGCAATCAATTCAGGGTTTCAATGCAACTGACGAAGTTCTCTGGGCAGCGGTTTGCGGAAGTCCCTCACTCTGTCATCCCGGTCTTGATCCGGGATCTTGCTTTTGATCTTATCCAAGGACGGGTTCTTGCTCTTGGACGAAGGGCCAAGGACTGCTCTTCACAGCGATCAGCGTCTCTCAGAACCGGGATGCTGAAACAAGTTCTTGACGATGTGTGCTTGACTAAGAACGAACAACCTGGACGCGTATCGTCGGAACGAAGAACCGTTCTACTCAAAAGGACGGTGGGGCCACTGACGGACAACGACTATCAATTCCCTTCTTCTGAAATCGGCACTACCTTCGCTGGGCGGAGCCGCTGCATTTGGTACTATTTCGGACTATAATAGTTGAATGTGCAACCATCTGTGAGGTGAGTTATGGCAAAAGACATACATAAGATGCTCGGTGAAGAAAAGATTGGGAGGCTTCTTCTAAGTCTCTCTTTGCCTGCTACTATTGGGATGCTTGTCCAGGCTATGTATAACTTTGTTGACACAATCTTTGTTGGAAGAGGTGTCGGATCGATGGGAATCGCAGGCATCTCGATCTCCTTGCCTGTTCAAATATTCGTTATGGCATTCGCTCAAATGTTCGGAATCGGTGGCGCTTCAGTGATATCGAGGGCACTAGGTGAAAGGGACCACGAAAAGGCGAGACGAGCCGCCGGAAACGTAATGGTTTTCTCGGTCGCCTTCGGATTGGTAATGACTCTCCTAGGACAGTTCTTTTTAGATCAGCTGCTTATAGTGCTCGGCGCCAGTGAAGCCATCATTCCGTATGCAAGAGAATACCTGAGTATAATACTTCTTGGAAGCGCTTTCTTTTCTTTCGGCATGGCTATGAATCATGTGGTGAGGGCCGAAGGAAAACCGAAAATAGCAATGGCCGCAATGTTGATCTCTGCCGTTCTTAATATTATTCTTGACCCGATTTTCATATTCTCTCTAAATATGGGGATTTGGGGTGCGGCGCTGGCAACCGTTCTGTCTCAAGCCGCCACTTCAATTTATGTTCTCTTCTACTTCTTAAGTGGGAAAAGCCTACTGAGAATCTCTTTAAGATCGCTGATCCCCGAATGGAGAATCATGAGGGAGACTGTCTCGGTAGGACTCTCCGCCTTTTCAAGACAGGTAGCCGGCAGCCTTCTGGCCGTGGTACTCAACAATTCGCTGGTTTTCTACGGAGGAGACATTGCCGTTGCAGTTTATGGAGTGATCAACCGACTTTTGATGGTTTTTATCATGCCCATGTTCGGCGTAAACCAGGGATTTCTTCCAATTGTCGGATACAACTATGGTGCCAGAAAAATGAGACGGGCGAGAGAGTCTGTCAAACTTGCATCTGCAGTTACTACAATGATTGCTCTTTTCTCGTCAATAGTCATGTTTCTGTTTGCGAGACAACTCATATCAATTTTCACCGATGAAACAGAGCTTATTGAGTCCACCATTTATGCACTCAGAATAGTTATACTTGCCACCCCCACGATAGGAGTTCAGGTAATTGCATCCGGAATGTTCCAGGCTCTCGGAAAGGCCTTACCAGCACTTTTCTTATCCCTCCTCAGACAGATAATCATACTTATCCCTCTGATTTTAGTTATCCCGCGCTTCCTTGGGATTAATGGCATCTGGATATCCTTCCCTCTTGCCGATTTGATTGCTTTCGCAATCTCGCTGGTTTTCTACCTTAGAGAACTGAAGATATTCCGTTCAGGCGAGCTCAATGTTGAGGGAGGAACAACGGATGTCTCATGATCTATTCTTCAATGGGGAAGGGTACATAAGTCGCTGTATATACTGCATTTCACGCAGTGCAAACGTCTACTTCAGCAGGGAAATGCATAAATATGGATTGGGAAGCGGGCACTTCTTCTTTTTGAGAGTTCTTATGTCAAAAGAAGGAATCAGCCAGAACGAGCTTAGCGATATTCTGGGCGTTGACAAGGCCACAACCGCAAAGGCTATGAGCAAACTGACTGAAGCGGGTTACGTTAAGAGAGACATCGATTCTTTGGACACCCGGATTTACAGGCTTTTTCTTACCGACAACGGGAAGAAGATCGGACAGGAACTCCGAAAACCTGGCGTGGATTTTGAAGAGATACTAACGGAAGGCTTTTCAGACGACGAAAAACAGCAACTGCTATCCCTTCTTGAGAGAGCAGCCACTAATGCGAAAAAGGCAAAGTAAGTTCATAACTTTCTCCGGGTCCCTTCTCAGGCAATCAAAAAACATGGTCTCCGCAAACGCAGAGGCCATGTTTGTGGGGCACTGCGAAAAGCCTATCTGAATCTTCAGTAAAGAGTCTTCAAGAACTCTTTTATTTCTTCAGAAGCCGCGTAATCTTCGGGAGTCATTCCCGAGTCGTCCTTGACATTTGCTACCAGGCTGAAATCGCTCAAAATCGTCAACATTTCGATTGCGTCCCATTTGTCCTGAACTGCAAAGTGCGCGGGTGTCATACCAGTATTGTCCTGATGATTTACGTTTGCCCCCTTCTCTGCGAGATGGGAGATCGACTCCATGTTGTAGTCCATTACCGCATAGAAGATTGGGGTTCTGCCCCCGTGATCTTCGGCGTCAATACTTGCTCCACTTTCCAGCAAGTAATCAATCATCTCCAGACTCCCATAACTACCTACCGCCGCATGGATTGGCTGCAAACCATCCTTTGCTCTAATCGACACGTCTGCACCTTTCTGGATCAGAAGCTTCGCCATGTCGATTTTTCCGTATGCCGCGGCGATATGAAGTGGAGAGATACCGGCTTCGACTTCGTTGTTGTCTACGCTGATTCCTGCCGAGAGCAACTGCTCCATGACTTCTACATCTTCTTTATAAACGGCAAGATGTAGATGGAAGGGCAAATAGTTGTTGTTGTCCCTTACCAGGACGTCTGCTCCAAGAGAGATCAACAGTTTGACGTTATTGAAGTATTCATCTTCGGCAGCGATGTGGAGAGGTGTCTTTCCTTCGTTGTTTCTCGCGTTTATATCAATCCCAAGCTCGACAAACATTTCAATGTTTTTTGTAGAGCCTTTCCGGGCAGCACGATGGAGGAGAGTGTTTCCGTCGTCATCGACAGCCAAGTAGTCCGCTCCAAACTCAATGAGCTTTCTAGCGACATCGTTTTTCGATTTTGACACTGCCAGTTGAAGTGGCGTATAGTATTCGTTCCCGACAGATACATCTGCCCCATGTTCTAGAAGAGCTTCTATACCCTCAATTGGAAGGCCTTCCGATATAGCTAAATAGAGAGGAGTTCTGCCGTCTTTGGCCGGTCGATTTGGATCGGCTCCGTTTTCGAGCAGGAATTTTACGGTGTTTGTCCCCTTCGAAAATATCGCGGCAATCAAAGGTGAGCGGAAAGCATATTCAACTCTCTCTAGATCGGCACCCTTTCCCACAAGATACTTAACGACTTCCAGAGTAGCGTCATTCTTGGAGTTGTCACAGGCGAGGATCAAGGGTGTATAGCCTTCATAAAACATTGAACTGACCGGATGAGCGTTTATGTCCGCTCCTCTTTCAAGGAGCATCTTCACAACATCGAGGAGACCCTTTCTCGCCGCGTAATGGAGAGCAGTATAACCGTTGTCGTCAACAGTTGAAATGTCTGCCCCAGATTCAATAAGGTAGGTTGCTATTTCCGAGTGGCCGTAATCCGCTGCGACCATCAAGGGTGTTTTGTTTGCATAACCACGCTCGTTAATATTACCACCGCTACTGACAGCTTCCTGTACCCCTTGCAGGTCACCGTTGGACGCACTATTGTAAACGCTAGAAAAAGAGACTACTGATAACATCAGTAATGACAGAAGTACCAACAAGAGTTTTTTCATACTTAAATCCTCCTTCCAGGATGTGAACAATCATTAGCTATTTGGAATAGCAACTTATCATCGTGAATGACAGTATCAGCTGGATTATTACATTGCCCTGTCGAGATCCGGACAAAAGCACTTTGGAATCTCATATCCGGTTAACTAACTGATTCAGAAACAAACCTCACTTGTTCTCTGAAGCGGTCACTTAAGCATACTTTTTCTGTGGAACTGTGAACGATCTAGTATTCTTGATCTCGAATCACGCAAGAGCATGATCGACGGCCGCCCGGGCGTGAATGGCCGTTGTATCGAAAACGGGAATGTCCACGTCGGAATTTCTTATAAGAAGAGGTATCTCGGTACAACCAAGGATCACTCCCTCTGCTCCATTAAGCTGCAGCTCATTGATTACTCTCTTATAAGCCGACTTTGACTCTTCTCTGAAGATTCCTTTGCACAGCTCCTCGAAGATAATCCTATCTACTACTACCATTTCTTCTTCTGAGGGAACGATTTCATTTATTCCAAATCCCGCTAATGTATCTCTGTAGTAAGCCCTTTCCATAGTGAATCTTGTGCCGAGGAGCCCAACGGTTTCGAGTCCTTTTCTCTGGATCTCCTCTCCGACCGCCTTACCAATTTCAAGGACTTCAAGCCCTGATGCTCCTTCGATTTCTTTAGCCAGGAGATGCATTGTGTTGGTACATATGATCAGAAAGTCTGCACCCGCTCTCTTCAGATCATTGGCTGCGGCAGTCAAGACTCTCTCTATACCCTTCCAGTCATTACTCTTCATCATCTCAGAAACGGAGCCGAAATCAACGGAAGCCATTATGCATTCTGCGGAATGCAATCCCCCAAGCCTGTTCTTGACCATTTCATTGAGCAATCTGTAGTACTCTAGCGACGATTCCCAGCTCATTCCCCCAAGTAAACCTATACGCTTCATCTCTACGTTCCGAAGACCTCATCCAACCAGTCAAGAAGAACTGAATTGGACAAAGGAAGATTTGTAACCTGACAATGGGAATCTGCGCCTTCTTCTCTAGTGAAGATCCTCATTGTTGACTTTCCCGAAACGCTATCAGAAGCTTCCTTCGCCTGAGAAAGCGCCTCTTCTCCTTCTCCCTCACTAACCATAGCAAGGAAAGGAATCTGGATACTTTTTATACTGTCACCGACCACAAAGTCTTTCATTCTCTCGAAAGCCTTGAACATTGAATGCCTTCCGAATTTAAGCATTATGTTAATGAGCTGCAGTTTTTGGGCCTTAGATAAATGCTCCGATGGCACGAGGTCGACCGTCTCCAGTGTTATGTCTTCAGGAAAACTGATCGCTTCTCCGGCAAATGCAGACATGTATTTGTAGATATCAGTAACAGGTGAGTTAGAAATCAGCGCTCTTATTCTGGAATCGTTGGCCGCAGCCCTAAGCGAGAAGTATCCTCCCAGACTTATGCCGTACAGCGCAAGTTTAGAAGGGTCGACATCCTCCTTCGACACGGCATAATCGACGACTTTGGAGATCGGAACTTCGTAATCCGGGCGCAAAGGAGTCTCGGGCGAGAACCTTCTCATTCCCACCTGACCGGGACCATCGAAGAGAACAACCGCGTAACCCCTTTGCAAAGCGGCCGAGCCTGCCTGGAAATACATTTCTTCCGACGTCCCGTCAAAACCACTCATCATCATTATCGTCTTCTTCTTGCCGCCTGTTGTCGAAGCAATCCAGTACGCCGGAATGAAATCCTCGCCGTATGGTATTCTCTCCGCTTCAAACTGGATATTAGTGGTTCTGAAAGCATATACAAAGCAATCTCTGCTTTCCATTCCAAGGTATCTTGTCTTCGAGTCTCTGGGGTCGCCAAAGTACTCGGCAGCTCTGAAATAGCTTGCCGCCCTCAAGAATTCCTGTCTCGCGCTCTCGCTATTGCCTTTCTGAAGAACTATAAGGGCGTGATTCTTCAGCTTCGTCGCGAGTTCTTTGAATGACTTCACCCATGAGTCGGGATCGTCGCAATTTATATGTGGTACAAGAGAGAGGATCTCCCCGACCGTTCCCCCTTCATAGGAAACCGCACCGAGAGACCTGTAAAGTTGAAAATCGAATTCGGCATCACGCAGTATTCTGACATCCAGCGAACCTCTTGAGACTCTTCTTAAATTGTCCCCCATATATCACCTCCTAGAACACCTTTTCTCAATAATACTATCAGAAAAGAGTTTTATTACCGAAGCGGATGTGCTCTTGAGAAGGTAATAATGCAACATGAAATCTGATATTATCAGACTGGAGGTGATTATGTGAAAAGAGTGATGGTGATTCTTATACTTCTTGTGACTGCGTTTGCTTTTTCGTGGTCTGGCCACGATGCGCTTACTTATATTATTGTTTCGCAGTATGAGGGTGATTTCGATGAGTTTGTCCAAATTACCCCTTATACATACGCCGATGTAGATACTCAGGAGTACAATCCAGCCTTAGAGGGTTTCTACGATTATCTCGGCGAAAGCTATCTGCCAGAAGAAGACCTCGATCTGTACAGCTCAGTCTTCCCAAACCCCAAACCGGCTGACAATTTGGCACCCCTATGGCAGATTCTCTCGGTATATTCTTACGAGCCCGATCTAGGTATGGATAAGGGGCTTGAAATTAAGGGAATAGAGACGCTTCTCGGTGACAGCCAGGGGCTGAGGCATATGGAATACAGGATGCTTTTCTTCATTAGAGTTGGAGAAGTTACCGACGTGGTTCAGTATTTCAGTGATCTGGCCGAGATCGCTTATTCTAGAGGAGACTATTATTGGGCATACCGCTTCATGGGGAGAGCACTTCACTATCTCGAAGATGTAGGTCAGCCATTCCATACGTTCCCGGCACCATTCTTCGAGATGGTGAAGCTGCCGTTCAACATGGACAAGTGGGTGGCAGTTTTTGCTAACTACCACTTTGCTTATGACTTCTACGGTGGATACCTGCTTTGGGAAGAATACGAACCCCTCGTTGAGGCGTTAAGAGAGGTTTCACCCAAAAAGATTAAGGACCCGAAGCAAGCGGCCGTTAGTTTGCGAAGGTACTCCAGGAATAAGTTGAGTTCAGTCCATTACGAGCTTAAGCGTACAATGGGAAACGAACTGGAAAACCCCGAAGCAGTCTGGCTTGACAAAGCCTATTTCGACGATCTTCAAAACGCAGGCGAAACAGTGAAGCTTGATGCGCTTTCAGTAGAGATCCTGAAAGAAACTGCCTCCTATTTGAAGGGCTACATAAACTATATGCTTGCGAGATTCGCAGAGATAGATTCGGAATCCTAGAAACGCTGTCCGTAAACTCTAAACGGCGATAGACAGAGGTTTCATCTATCGCCGTTTTTTGCTGGTCTAATAAACCGACCTCATCAATCGCCGCCCTTACCGGATCGCTTATTTGTCTGAGAGGCAATCTCGTAGAACTTTTTGAGCCTATCAACGACAAGTCGATTGAAACTACCCGAAGAGTACTGCCCGTTCTTTCCGATTTTCCCCGGTTTCATTCCTGTAAGTATCTCTATAGCCTCGTCCACGGTTTCGATAGTCCAGACGTTGAATCTACCTTCTTTAATCGCTCTAATTATTTCGTCGTCTAGAACCATGTTATCGAAATTCGCTTCGGGCACTATCACTCCCTGCTGGCCGTTGAAGCCCTTAATTTTGCAGAGATCATAAAAGCCCTGAATCTTGTACTGGACTCCACCCACCGGCTGAACCCGTCCGCTCTGGTTTAATGAACCTGTCACGGCTATCGACTGTTTTATTGGGACTTCAGCAATTGCAGAAAGGAAGGCGACCGTTTCGGCAACCGAAGCGCTATCTCCTTCAACTGCCGAGTAAACCTGCTCGAAACTTATCGAGCCATTTAGGCTTAGCGGGAACTGCTGCGCGTATTTTGAGCTCATGTATCCTTGAATGGTCAGACTTGCCTTGTTGTGAATATGTCCACTCAGCTCGGATTCCTTCTGTATGTCGACGATTCCGCTGTTGCCCGGTCCGACTTTGGCGGTAATCTTCACAGGTATCCCGAAAGAAAGATCTTCAGTCTGGATCACTGTTAACCCGTTTATTTCGCCGACAAGTTCCCCCTCTGTTTGAACCATTAAAGTGGAGTTCTGGAACATCTCTTTAATCTTGTCTTGATAGAGCGAAACCCTCTTGTGCATTTCTTCCCATGCAGTCGATACGTCATCTGCCTGTATCATCTCGTGACCATTGATTTCCGCGACGGCCGAGCTTTCAAGAAGGATCTGTTCAAGTGCACCGAATTGGGTCGAGACCTTCTTTCTAGTGCCAGAAAGGAAAACCGCCCTTTTGATTACTTCTTTGATCCCTTCTCTCTCGAGTGGTCTTAAGGAATTCTCTTTGACAATATTGCAGGTGAGTCCGCAGAGCTTGCTAACAGTATCATTCTGTATAGTCATTTCCCAGTCGAACTCTGCCTTTACCTTGAAGAGCTTCTTAAAATCGGTGTCAAGGGTGCTAAGCATACTGTATATCCAGGGCTCTCCGATCATGACGATCTTTATGTCAAGTGGAATCGGCTCCGGCTTCAGACTCACAGTCGAAAGCACGCCGATCTTATGTTCAAGATTCTCGATTCCCTCCAGGCCCGAAAAGAGAACCTGTTTCAGTGTCTGCCAGACATACGGTTCGCTTAGCACGTTTTTAGCATCTAGAACAAGGTATCCACCATTGGAACTGTGTATCGCTCCGGGTCTTATCATTGTGTGATCGGTATCGAGCATGCCCATCTTTGCTATGTACTCGATTCTTCCAAAGAGGGAAGAGTAATTGGCGTTCGTTACCTCTACAACTGGTTTCCCCTCTATTCCTGAGTTGTCGACAAATAGATTAACTGCGTATCTCTTGCCAAAAAAGGCCTTCGAATCGATCTCATGGCTGAAGAAGATTCCAAGATTGTCAAGAAGATCCTCCTTCATGCTCTCAATAAAGTCCACAACCTCTTTACTTTCGCTGAATCTATCCTTCATCTCTTTTATGTGGCCTTCAACGGCAAATGAGGCTACTTTTCTGTTCAATTCCTTATACTTTTCGCCGTAGTCTTTTTCCATCTTGCTCAGTTTCAGAAGATAGGAATTAACCAGCTCACGAACCTCTTCGCCCTTCTTCGTGATCTGCTTCTGATAATCCTCGGGCAGAGCCTCATATACTTCCTGTGTAAGTGGCTTTCCGTTCCATAGGGGAATGGTTGCGACTCCGGTCTGGTTTATTTGAACGGTGTAGTCTTTCTCTTTGGCCTTCTCAACGAGTTCCTTCAACATGTTTGAACGTTTCTCCGACTGTTCATTCTGTATGGATGTAACTTTCTGCTGATAGTCCTCGCTCTGGAAACTCTCGCCAATGGAGTTTATAGCGATCTCGACAAATTCGTTCATTTCCTTCTGAAATATCTTCCCCGTTCCCGCTTCAAGGGATATTGAGTTTGGAGACCTCGGGTCGTCGAAATTATAGACGTATATCCAGTCTCCGGGGGTCTTAGTACCCTCAACTTTCTTCTTGAGATAGCGACTTACAAAGGTCCTTCTGCCGGTATTGGTACTACCCGAAACGAACACATTGTAACCCTTCGCATTTATGTGAAGTCCAGTCTCAAGTGCCTTAATGGCTCTTTCCTGACCTATGAACTCTTCCAGTTCGCCAATGCACTCAGTAGATTTCACGTTTCTCGGGAGCGCGATCTTCAGATCAATGTCCTTCCAACTAACTTTTCTCATGCATCTACCTCCTCCTTTCGATAGATTATAACAAACCTGGTCTTCTGGAAGCTCGATTTTTAGTTGCTTACCTTTTTAGAAGCAAATGTATGCGCCCGAGAGAGGTCAATCCTCTTTCGACGAGCCTGCGAGTTTCAGTCTCTTCCTGATAATAATCCCTTCGTCGGGAACCTCTTCGAGTATGGTCAGATTGTCTATCGTCAACTCGTGATGAAAATCCTTGAAGGCAAGTCTTTCCATAACAGGACCAATGTTCGATCGATTAATATCATCTCCGAAAACAATTGTAATATGGGGTATCCAGTGGATTTCATTGTAAGAGATCGCTCTGTTGTCTACCGAATCGCACAGTTCGGTCCACAAAGCATGGTGAAGAGATCCTAAGCGCGTATTCCTTGCCAGCCCAATGAATATCACCGGCTTTTCGCCGGAGAAGACTCCCAGATACTCCGTTGTGGCCATCAAAGGGGGCGTATTGGAAGCCATCACTTCGATCAAAGGGTCGATTCCTGTCTTCCTCTCTTCTACAATGCAATAGGTTATATGAGGGAAAGGTGTGAGAAAAACTGAATTAAAGCCAAACTCGGTCTTCAGTTCATCCCATATCTCTCTGACGAAGCAATCCAGATCCTCTGGGAGAAGAGAAACAAGTGCTTTCAGAACCGAGCACCTCCAGTTGATTTATATAAGAATTATATCAGCTGGAATCTTTCCTCCTGCTCAAAAACCTTTCACTCCTCGATGCGATTTCCGGAAGAAGTATGAGAGTAAGAACCATTCCCACAACAAGTCCGCTAACCATCAACTTCGCCACATCAACGTATAACAAGAGAGGTGAAAGCAGAAGAACTGAAAAGCCGGCAACAAGACTAAGCCCATTTGCAAGAATTGCATTCGCTGTCTGTTGATATGCCTTACGTGAATCACCGAACCTCCTGAACCAGATCGTGAAATGTATGGCGTAATCGATTACCAGTCCCATCAACATTCCCGAAATAAGAGCTGTGGAAATGCTTAGAGGAATCCTGAAAAAGGCCATGAAGATGAAGTTGAATAGTGTTGTTAGCAAAATTGGAATGGTAGCTATTATGGTTGACTTCAAGCTCCTGAATATTGAAAACAGAAGAATTATAATAAGTCCGAATGAGACTATCAGGCTTTGAATCTGGTTGTTGACGACCGATGAGTTGATACTCTTCCATATGAGAGTTGTTCCAGCCAGAGTGAATTCGAAACTCTTGTTCAGTTCAGGGAATTTTTTTATTGCGTTTTCGACTGCGGCTTTTAATCTCTCTGCACTCAGGCTGTCGCTCTCAGATGAAAAGAGATTGAAACGAATCGCATTATCGCTCACCAGAAGTGAAGTAAAATCTCCAAATACATCTGTTGAGTTGAGCACCCTGATCATCAAAGGTAAGGGAACGTTGGTCTCCCGCGAAAGGTCAAAGAGACTCATAACCTTTGAAATCCCTTCAATTCCCTTCAGCTCCTCTTCAAGAGCTTCGAGATTTTCAACCTGATCGGCCGTGAACGAAATGCTTGCACTCTCTACAGGTTCGACCATGAGAGCATAATTCGTCAACCAACCGAAGGCCTCCTTCATAGTTCTTGCGCTTTCTCTGATCTCTGAATCCTCCTTGAAGAAATTATACTGATCAATCGTTATTGGAATAGTAATGATCAGTAAAGGAGAAGAGATGCTGAGTACTATAACAACCCAGATAACTGCTTTTTTAACTATTGGATGAACATCTCTCGGCGGCGAAACCTCGCTTTTAGTGGCTGCCTTAGAGGTAACAAGACCTGGAAGGACAGTGATAGTAAAAATAGCAGAAAGAAAGATCCCAGAGCAGACAAATATTCCCATCTCCTGAAAGGCCTTCATATCAAGCAAGATGTATGAAGAAAAGCCCGCCATAGTTGTAAGAGCAGAAAAGAGAATCGGCACTCTTTCTTCGTGGACGGTTCTTCTTACGGCGTTCTTCATATGGATGTTTTCTACAAATCTCGATAGAAAATGCATCCCGTATGCGCTTCCGATTATCACTATGAACGAAGGAATCATAACCGTAAGACTGTTTATCGAAAGCTCCATCAATCCCATTATTCCTACTATCACCATTACTGCTGCCAAAGGGGGTACAAGGGTTAGAAGTGACAGCGATATTCTTCTGAACTTGATCATGTAAACCGCCATGATGGCCAGCAGTATGAAGGGCGGATACTTGAAGGTGAGATCAATGATAGACCTGAAAGTTTCGGAATTAGCGACACTCTCCCCGATTAATCTGTAGTTATCTACGCCGGAAGAGTCTAATGCAGACCGCAGTTCCGCGATAAACTTGTCACTGCTGAGCTCGTACCCCTCTGCTATGGTGATCATAACCCCATAGTAGCTACCGTCAGAAGAGATGATCAGGTTGCTGTAAAGAGGATCTGCCAGCAGTTCTTCATTGAGAACCAGTCGGCCCTCTTCTTCATAAACATAGTTTTCCGATGGAATACTCATCGTAAAAAGATTGAAGCTCCCCAGCTTGACGGCCTCAGCGGGAGACAAAACGGATTTCACCCAGTCAAGAGAACTGATTTTCTCAGTGATGCTTTTCAGGAGCTCCAAAGAGGTTTCAGAAGCTTCAAGAACCAAAACAATCGATCCGGAATCACCGAAAACTTCCGCAATTTCATTGAACGCCTCAAGCTCCGCATCGTCATCGCTCAAGAAAGCAGCCGGCGAGGGATCGAAGCTAAACCCGTTGATTCCGGACAATAGAACCACGACTACTACGGCCAGTATAGCGAAGGAAACCGCTCTTCTCATATGTGCACCTCATGAACTCGCCTTATTATATCATCTGACTTTATGATTCATCGCCCTTGTGGAGATTGAACGCTTCGCAGCTGAATTGGAATCGTAATTTGAAATGCCTTGACTCTTGTCGTAGAATTGGGGAGTGCGAATAATCTGTCCGACATCTGGCAATAGAGTCTGGAGGGATCCAAATGATCAGCTGTAAAAAGCTTACCAAGGTCTTCGACAAAGACCCGGTAGTAAATGAAGTAGATCTGTCTATTAGTTCAGGGGAGATATACGGCTTTCTTGGACCGAACGGGGCCGGAAAAACAACTACCATAAGAATGTTGACGGGCACTTTGAAACCCACTTCGGGAGAGGTGAAAATACTCGATATGGACTTCTCCAGAAACGAACTGCTTATCAAAAGCAGGATTGGCGTTGTACCCGATGAGCCAAGAATCTACTCTTACTTCACGGGCGCGGAGTTTCTGGAGTTCATAATGGACGTCTTCCCGGACAAGAAGCAGGAAGCGAAGAAAAGAATCGGGGAGCTATGCGAAGCCTTTGGAATGGATTATCTAGGTAAGATGATCTCCGAGATGTCTCACGGTATGAAACAGAAGATAATGGTCATATCTGTTCTGATGAGACGGCCCGAAGTGATATTCCTGGACGAACCCACAGTAGGCCTCGACGCAAGAAGCGCAAAAATCCTGAAGATGCTTCTGGAGAAGTACAAGAATGAGGGATCTACGATTTTCATGACAACCCACGTGCTTGAAATCGCTGAAAAGATGTGTGACAGGATAGGGATAATCAATAAGGGGAAGTTGATCTCAGAAGGCACAATGGATGAATTGAGAAAAAAGGCCGGTGCCAGTGAAAGGGAGAGCCTTGAAAACTTGTTCCTGCAGCTCACCGGTGAAGACGAAGACATCCAGGAAATAGTCAGTGCGCTGTGAGGTGACCCCTTTGAACGATCTGAAGCTATTCTTCAAACACAAGCTATTCCTCTTTCCCGGCAAGAGAGGCAACAGGGGTGGCCTTTCCGGTCAACTGTTTGTTTTCGCCGTATTTGCGATTATGATCGGCATGTTTCTTTGGGAGGTATATGGATCTACTGCAGGGGTCTCTATCGAGGGAGTCTCTCTTGGAAAGGTTATGGCAGGTTTCTTCCTAACTATCTCAGGGTTCTTCTTCCTGATTTCTTTCTCTGCGACGTCATCATATCTCTTCATGAGAAACGAGGAGATAGATATGCTTCTCGTTCTTCCCGTGAAAAGAGTCAGCATAATAGCTTATCAGATAATTATATCGACTGTATATCAGGGACTTACCTTATCCGTCTTTATCGGAATAGCCCTTCCCTTTCATCTGCGAGTCGATCCCAATCCCTGGATTGGGATTCCCGCGCTTGTTCTGGTAGTATTAAACACCGTGCTTTTGGCCTCCATCGTTTCAGTGGCTTTCGGAAAGTTCATGTCAAGGGCGGCAGCGCGAAAAGTGATGTTCATTGTTCAGATAATAGCAGCTTTTATGTATTTCATTATCGTCCAGCTGGTTCCAAGAAGCACAGACAACATACCGCTGTACTTGCAGAAACTGGCCTCTTCATGGGGAGTTCTTTCTAATCCTCTGAACGTGTTTACCTGGAGCGTGAAAGCATCAGAGCAACCGATTTACCTTCTCCTGGGCCTTGGGGCAATTCCGGTCTTGGGATACGTATTTTTCAGAGTAGCTTCATCTATGAGGTTCGAACCGGTTTCCTATACAAAAAGTAGATCGAAGACGGTTTCCTTTAATGAGAGATCGCGAGGGGTGTTGCTGAGAAGAGAGCTGAAAATCTATAAACGCTATGAGCAACTGATATACTATCTTTTCTATCCCGTAGTATTCGGTTTGATTTTCGGACTCATTTCAGATGACGCAGTTACTTCGATATTTACTACGGTGCTCATTAGCACGATTTTTACAACAATTCAATCTGCATTTCTTATGGGAAGGGAGTTCCCTTTCATTGAAACGACAAAGACACTTCCGATCTCTCTCGGAAGAATGATAGCTCTAAAGGCAACCTTGCCCGTTATGCTGGGGTCAGTCCTCTTCGTCGGGGTTCTCACAACCAGCATCCTCGTGAAGGGCGGGTCATTCAGCTATTTTGTTGTAGTTCCCGTAGTCTTCGTCCTATATATTACCTCTTCTCTACTAGGAATCAGGGGTGTCCTGGTATCCCCACCGGATCAGATGGATAATCCGAATACTTTTATGAGAACAAAGTTTGTTCTTCTGAATCAGGTGATCTGCATGGGCCTCAGCTTTGGCGCAATAATGCCACTAACAACAATACTGAGAGGCGCTTCAGAGAGCAGTTCAAATATCTGGCTCATCCTGATTTTCCTAGCGTCGCTTGCAGTAGCTATCGTGATTTCTATCTTCAGCTACAGAAAGGTGAAGCTGGTAATCAACGAGATCTAGGCAAGTTCATTGCTCATAATATTCTTAAACATTTGGACCAGTTTCGGGTCAAACTGGGTGCCCGAGCATCTCATTATTTCTTCAATTGCCTCTTCTTTGCTTATCGCCCTGCTGTAAGGCCTGTCATTTGTCATCGCGTCAAAGGCATCGACAATCGAGAGAATTCGGCATTCTTTTGGAATGTCTTCACCGCTTATGCCCAGCGGGTAACCCCTTCCATCCCATCTTTCGTGATGCTTGAGAATCAAATCCGCAACTGAAGAGAGGTCGGGGGATGAGATCGCTATCCTGTATCCCTTTTCAGGATGAAGCTTCATTATCCTCCATTCATCAGCGGTCAAAGGACCTGGTTTAAACAGAATGCTATCTGGAATTCCCACCTTTCCGAGATCGTGTACCTGTGCGAACAATGCAAGGTCGCTCAACTGCCTCGTGCTAAGTCTGGCTCTTCTTCCTAGTTCAAGACAGAGTTTCTGAAGTCTCTTCGCATGCCCTCCTGAGATCTGGTCCTTTTCAGCTAGAGTTACAAGGAGTGTGTTGACCATTTGACTTCTAACACTCGAACTTCTGTAAAGTTTATCGCGGTACATCAAGTCATCGGCCTGTTTAAGTGTTTCAACAAGTTCTTGTTCAGGGCCATTGCTCGTAGCAATGCCCATCGAAACACTTAGAGGCGGTCTGGAGTTGTTCATGTTGAATTCTTCAACAATCTTTCTTACACGCAGAGCGATCTTTTCTGTAATCTCCTCGTCCGTCTTGATCAATATTATTGCGAATTCATCTCCCCCAAATCTCGCCACAACATCCGTCTTTCTGAAGCAAGATCTCAATATCTGCGAAAACTCAATGAGTATCTGGTCTCCTCTTGAGTGACCCATCGTATCGTTGATCAACTTCAGTCCGTCGATATCTGCCGAAACAATTGAGATGGGGTAGAATCTAGAGCCTTCAAGCCTTTTAAGCTCTTCCTCAAAGTACAACCTGTTGTAAAGGTCGGTAAGCTTATCGTGAAGAGACATGTAATTCATGCGCTTCTCTGTTTCGATCCTCGCAATCGCTTCGCTAGCATGAGACATCAGGAGTTCAGCAAGACGCAAATCCTGTTCGCCAAAGTTCGCCTTTTTCACGGACATTGCCTGAAAGACTCCGACATCTCCAACCGGTACGCTGAGTCCAGCTCTATATATATTGTTTGTTCTAAGCGCGCCGGGAAATTCCTGGATATCATCGATTACATATGACTTCCTCTCTCCATAAGTTCTTCCTACAACGCCTTTATCGATCGACATTACCAGGGGATCCAGTGGATTCAGGTTGGAAGAGGCCTTTATTACGAGATTCTCTTCTTCCCTTACGCATATTAAGCAAATGTCGAATTCGAGAATCTCTTTTGCCGCTTCGATGACAAGATTGTAGACGCTCTGCAATTCACTGCACCTTTCGAGATTGAGAGCCGCCTCGTGGAGCCGTTCGATCCTGAACTTGTCTCTTGCAAGTATCTCAAAACTTTTCAAGCGGTCAGAAATATCCCGGGCAAACGTGAATTCATATTCTCTTCCATCGTACTTAAAATAGTTTCTGTTAATTTCAACGGGGAAAGAGGAACCATCCTTTCTCAGATGGTATGCCTCGAAATTGTCTTTCCCGTTTGATTTGAGCCTCTCCCAGCTGCTTTTTCTGTCATTAGCTTCTAGAGATTTGTCCAGATCATTGACCTTCAATGCAGTTATCTCTTCTCTCGAATACCCCAGATTCTTGCAAGCAGCGCTGTTTGCGTAGAGAATCGATCCGTCAGGAGCAATCCAGAAAGCCTCGTCGTTTGCGTTATCCAGTCCGAATCGGATGAGCTTTGTTCTTCTGAGAGCCTTCCGTTCATCCGTTACATCATTTGCAGAACATACTACGGATTTTATATTACCGTTTTCGTCGATTTCAGGAGTCTTGGTGACAATCAGAGTTCTAAGCTCGCCTTTTGAATTCCTGGTATCTTGCTCATGAATGCACTTCTCTTTGCCAGCAAAGACTTGTCTATTGGTTTCGATACTTCTTGAGAGGTCTTCTCCCGAAAAGATCTCGCGAATCTTCTTTCCTTCAATATCTTCCGGGCGCATGCCAAAGAACTCAGCAAATGACTTATTTACGATTCCGAAAGTCTCGGGATCTTTGAAGTACCAGATAAGCGTTGGAATGTTGTTCAGAAGCAGCAGCATCTCCTTGTTTTTGGATGCTATAGACCTTTTGCCTTCCAAACGCTGAACAATCATCGTGAATGCAAGCGACATCAGGAAAACGAGGCTCACAGTAGCGTAATTGGTGGGAGACCACTTTCTGATAATAGAAAGCGAGATACCTTCGAACATGGAAGTCCCTTCTACACTCGATAATCTGTAGTCTTCAGTAGTCAATAATCTTAGAATCTCGTCTAGATTAAGTTTCAAAATAGCATATGAGTCTTTCAAACTCTCCAAGCCGGCGCTATCGGTAACTCTCATCGTCGCCAATAAGTCCTCTCCATTTGGAATGATCTCGTAGAAGGCCGAAGCTTCAATCGTGTAATCCCTAAGAGTCTGAAAGCTTTCACCGGCAGAAACGAATTCTTCGTTGCGGTACACGACAACGACACCCTCGATTAGGCTATTTTTCTTCAGCAGATCTTGTAGATTGTAGATAACGAAGTCAGCATCACCTGACTCCAAAGCCTCGTACATTGAATCCCAGTGGAAGTAACCGAGGAAGGCGGTATTTGCGCAATTCTCCGTGATTATCTTGGCGGAGTTTGCGATGTGATTCTCCATTTTGGAATATCTTACTTCTGTCATCGCAAAAATTATGACAGCGGCGAAAACTGTAGCAATTACAGCTAAGGAAAGAGAGATTAGCCGGTTCTTCATAAATACTCCAGTGTGAGACAATGTTTACTATAAAGTCTATCATCTTTGATATGAAGATCAGCAGTAACTCATTGACCTTCTTATGCTGAAGTTTTAGTGGATTTTCTGGGTCGTTCATTCAGAAGGGATCTTCATTGTCACTTCTCCATTTCTAGCATTATCTATACTTCTCTTAGTCACCATAAGAAAGATATTCGAGTCATGTAGAATCCTCTTACCACAGATCCAACATTCGACCGTCAGTGAGTGCTGAAATGAGATCAATCCTCTTTTTTTAATCCGGCGTCGGGGACAGCAGGTTGGAAAGAGCTAAAAACCAGTTGCAAGATGCAAGTTACAAGAACAAGAACCACTACCAGAATGCTAGACCTAGATGCTGAAACACGTTCATGACTCGAAGAGCAGGGTATCGTTTACAGGGTATGGGGTCTCGTGAACAGAACCGGCTTATCAATTCAAGGTTTTACTGCAACTGAGGAAGTTATCCGGGCAGCAGCTTTTGGAAGTCCCTCACTTCGTCATCCCGAACTTGTTTCGGGATCTGGGTTTTGGAGAAACCGTGGTTGGGGGTCGGAGGTTGGGGGCTCGTAAGAGCAAAGGATCAGTTGCAAGATGTAAGCTGTGAGTTGCAGGAAGAACAAGAGACCGAGTGGTAGGCAAATCAAAGTAATTTGATCAGAACCAACTTACTTTGTCATCCTGAAGTGCTCCTGTTCAGGATATGATCCTATGAAAAAACGTGGTTGGGGTTGCAGGTCGGTGGTAGGAAAGTGCAGGAGAAATCGTTGTCCGTTAAACAGTTCTCCGTTCTCAGAAAAGAACGGTTGCAAGTTCCAAGATGCGAGTTGTAAAGCTTTAGAGAAACCGTGGTTGGGGGTGGCAGGTAGGGGTTCTTAAGAGCAAAAGAAACTGCTTGACCGTTGAGTGATTCTCCGTTCGCCGAAGAGAGCCTGTTTTTGGTTACAGAGCGAGGATCTGTTCCTCGTTCTTGGTTAAGATCAAATACCAAGAACACGAGATTCTGAATCAAGTTCAGAATGACGGAATTAAGAGGGGGTATTGAGTCTGGGGTCTGGGGTTTGGTAAGCGAAGCGGTTGAACCATCACGATCCCCCGGTGCTATGGAGGCCGTCTTCCCGGGCTCGCTCCGGGATCTGGTCTTTTTCTTCTCGGAGGATGGAGGACCGTTGACGGACAATGTGGTTTTCATCAGTGTACAGCAGTTCTTTGCCCGGCTAGCCGGAACTGGCCAGGCAAAGCCTGACTGCCTGCGTTAGCAGACGGGATTTACAATTTATGCTTGCCTAATTCAAAGAACCTTCAAAATCATGCCACCGATAATTGCAATCATCACGCTAGCCAGTGTCCCGATAAGATAGTACTCGGCAAAGTCTTTGTTATCGAAGTTCTTGAATCTTGCCAGAGATTTCGCGGCAATTACAATGGTTATGGAAGCCACATTTCCCGTGAGGTAAAGTGTTAGAACTAGAAGTCTTTCGAAGATGCCGATCGCTCGTCCCGTTCTCACATTATCTAGAGAGGAGCTGTTTCCAACGATTCTCTCAAGGTAGTCCGGCTGGTTCTTGTATATTAGATCGAACAGCTTTCTTATGAACACCGCTCCCGCAAAGAGAACATATAGATAGACAATAAGTACGGAAAGCATTTTGCCAACCGGAAGTACGGCTAAATCCAGTCCTGTATGAAAATCTATCCAGACTATAAGGGCAGAAAAGCTTCTGGCTATTGTAAAACTGGAAATCGGAACAAGAAAGACGATCAACAATAGATGAAGAAGTTGGTCAATAATGAACATAGAAAACTTGGCAGCCGGGCCACGTTTACTTTCAGTGCTGGACTTGAAGACGTCCAGAAGTATGTGGAATAGTGAAAGGACTACACAATACAGAAGCACATCCACAAGTCCGAAAGGCATCATCAAGACTAAAAGCGTCAAAAAAACAACTATCCAGTGTTTCAGGAAGCCCTTTGCCTGTAGCTCGCTTTTTTCCCTTGCAGTGTTGTCTGTTTGGAACACGAAATCGGCGAGCACATGAGCCAAGACCGAAAGCGCTAAAGGTATAATGAATCCTTTCATATTTGCCTCCATCCAGTTCCAGGAAGATACTCCCTAATCATTGATAAACACCGCGTTTAACCTTAGAAGCTTTATTTAACTTGTATAAGGATATTTTACTTTATTTTGCACATATAAATCTCATACGGTTTATATTCTCAATGAAAGAGAGATCAATTTCGCCAGTTCCTTCTCCGCCGCCCTGACCACGTTCCAATCAGCTTTATCACAGTGCTGCTGTACAGCCGGAGCAGTAACTCCTAGAACCCTGGCCGCCTTCTCGTAAGTCCCCTCCCTTTCATATACATGAACGGCCTGCCACTGCTTTTCAGTCCAGCCGCTTTCAATAGTCTCCAATAGAGAAAGAGACGTGTTCAGTGCAGTGGACAACAGATCATCACTGCAAAGAAAGAACGTGTTAGAAACCCTTGATTTCTTTGCCATGTCAAGAGCGTCTCTTGCGCTGAAGAAAACCTCTCCGCTCAAATCCCACGAAGTGCCAGCCTTCTTAAGTTTGTCATCTTCTATTTCGCCGATGCTCATTCCCACCCTAATGGCTAAAGGCCGCATAACGTATCTTAACCTTCGCACCAGCAGTACAATTACACTTAGGTCAGATGTTACGCCTTGAATCTCGTCGCCTCTTGACAGTGCGAACGACTTGACTAGATGCTCTCCTGCAAAGGAAGCAAGAGTCTGCTCAATTCTCTCAACTGGAAGCTCCAGCTTTCGGGACTGAATAATGTCGGCGGTAATGACCGCATAAAGACCCATTTATTTCACACTCCATTTATTGAAGAACGGATTCAAACTGATTGTAGCACAGTAGTCTCCAAGACCCGTACAAACAACGCTTCAATTGGAAAACCGAGTTCCCAGAGAAAGAAAACTACTACGTAACGCTCGCTCATGACTTTCTCGAGATATGGATCTGCAATCTAGAACCACCTAACATGACGATTGACAGATAGTGTATCTACTGCCCAATCTTGTGGAAAAGTATGACAGTCCGTAAAATTCCTGCATAGAATCGTGTTGAACAGTTTACATGAGGTTTCTAGTCTTCGCACCGATTTCGATTAGTGGACACGCGAAAACCTCTTGCTCTTGAATTATCCGCGACAGGTACTTTTTCTTTCTATTTCTCGACTTCAATAACCCAAAGATCTTTAGCTTCCGAAAAAATGCCTGCCCTTTCAAGAGATGTTGAGTATCCGGCGAAAACTACCTTATCCCCTATTGGAAAAGCGGAGTGAGTTAAATCGTCACCCGAACTCCCAAAAGTGATGCACATCGGAGAATTTTTATAGAGAAGATTTACTGTATAATACGCCATATACTACCAGGCCATTCTGATTGTCTTTGGCACTCGGCCATAAAGGTGTCTAAATGAAGAAACCACTCAAGTTTTGGGATCTTGTTGCTCTAGAAATAGGTATGACTATTGGTGCCGGCATATTTGTCTACATGCCGATAGCTTACAAGAGCGCCGGGGTTGGGACCATCGTCGCCTTTATCTTTGCCTTTCTTCCCATGGCAATAATAATGATAAATGTCATGTTGCTTGGATCGACACTTCCCACTACAGGAGGCACGTTCAAGTACGGCGCTTTTCTCTTCTCACCCAAAGTCGCATTCCTTGGTCTCTGGGCATATCTCTTCGGTGCATTTGTGGGACTTTTCCCGCTGAATGCTCTGGCGTTGGCATCCTACATGAAAGGAATCTGGGATGGGATTTCTGTCTTACCTGTCGCTTTGATAATTCTCGCATTCTTCTTTGTGGTCAACCTGCTCGGTCTGAAGATGGCTTCTATAGTAGAGATAGTATTTGTTGCTCTCCTCTTTGTAGCAATTGCCATTTACATCGTTCCCGGCATGTCAAAAATCGATTTGAGAAACCTCGAGGGCCTTTTCTCAAAGGGATTGGGTTCAATGGTCTACGCTTCTGCGCTCCTGACATTTACTTTCGCCGGTTCAAATGCGGTAATAGAGCTAGGCGGAGAAGTGGAAAATCCCAGGAGAAATTTCCCGCTTTCCGTATTATTATCTCTTTCAATTGTTCTGGTCTGCTATCTGTTGATGGCAATTGTCTCTTTTGGAGTAGGAAAAGAGATAATGATAAACGGCAATCTTAACGATGTAGCTTCGAATTACCTTAACGGCTTTCTTTTCTACGTCTTCGCATTCGGTGGCCCAATTCTCGCTATTGCCACAACAATAAACGCTACATACATGTGGGGAACGAGATCTCTTCTGGCTCTCTGCAGGCTCCGAGTCTTTCCATCCAAACTTGGTTTAGTCAATAGAAGAGGAACGCCCTGGGTTCTGTTGACAATCATATGGCTTCTCTCTTCAATCATGCTGCTTTCTGTTGGCGAATCTGGACTTAACCTCTTTGCAGCCTTTGCTTCAATAGGCGGAATAGCGGTAATTGTTCCCACGATGTTTGCAGTCTTCAGACTGAAGAAAAGTGAGACTCTTAGAAAAATGGCTCCTGCAATTGTCAGAAGGAAATTGTTTATCTTCATTCCCATTCTCGGTGTGGTGTTTTCAATAGTTATAATGCTTATTCTTCTCTACCAGGTCGGAGCGGACTTCAGCACCTCTTTCTTCCTGTTCTTCATTGTTTGGGAAGTGATTGGAATAATATACTTCATCTTCAGATTGAAATATCTCGATCGAATGAAAGACAACCCATTCGCTAAAGACGATCTATCTTCGTTCGACGATTGAAAACTCTGGCGGCGTACGCCTCCTAACCCTTTAAGCGCATTGTTTGCGCGTCAATCAAATTAAGAAAACGTACAGTCACGCAGTTCAGTTCACACAGTATCTCATTGTATCCATGATTCTCTCGAGAATCGGTTCATTCTGGCTCCAAAAGCCCATCTTAACTGCAAATCCAATCGATAGACAGTACCCGTCTTCACCGGGCTGATAGACATGTGAATAGATTGTTCTCTCAACGTCCCACTGGGGCGCCGTAAGTTCTATCCATATGCCGGGTTCCCCGGCAATGAGCCTTTCAGATTCTTCAACAACCTCCATAGAGAGTCTGATCTCCTCTTTTTCATCTTCAAGGAACTCCGGTGTGACGCGGGCAATTTCGAAGAAGACATTCTCAGAGCCAGGTTCAGAATCGAACCATCTGCTCACTGCCTTCGAGCTCTCATCATTTTCCAATTCGCGCCTATACTCTTGAGAATCGTCATACCAGATCGAAGGAACCTCAAAACATATTCCATCGGCGAAAACCTCTATCCATTCTGTTACGAGGATTTCATGTATCACGTCCTCTTCGGCATCCAACTCGTACTCAAGCTCGTCTTTTCCTATCCATGGATCGAATACAACGTTGTCACTCACCGAATTCCCGGTTCCCCGGTAATTGAGAGAAGGATGATGCGGACCTGTAATGTCGCCCCACCAGCAATCTACAGCAACTACCTCGACCTGACTATCGTTTCTGACACCATAGACGGCGTTTTCTTCGAAGATACAGTCAGCAAACGATATAGGAGCGGTCTGCGAAGAGGAGATCCCTACTCCAGTTGAATTACCAAAGAACGAAGATTCTATAACTTCTACAAATCCTGTACTGTTGCTTAGTTGAAGGCCATCACCGGCAGTTTTCGAGACCGAAACGTTTCTAACGCCCAGCGATCCAGAACCTGTCTTGAAAATACCAACCTTGTCCCCGTAACCGCCATACATAACCTGTGCCCACTCAAGTTCCGCGTTGCCTTCCTCCTGTATGTAGATACCTCTCCACCAACCTGGTTCAGGAAGCGAATCATCGCCGTCACGATTAGAATCTCCTCCAGATGAATCATCTCGCCAGTCGGTGAAAACTATCGGCGCATACTCAGTCCCTGCGGCCTTCAAGCTGCCGGAAACCCTTAATCCCCTATAGGCAGCAAACTTCAAAACTGTTCCAGATTTGATTTTCAATATTGCGTCCTTAGAAATGGTTAACTCCCCGGATACATAGAATGAGTAATCACTGCTCAGACCGAACACTACATCGGAGGTTATCATTCCCCCATCTACAAATATATCGGTTCCGTTTTCTTCGAATCTTGCCAACTGGTCGTCGAAAGAGACATTAACTGCCAGCCTTACTCCAGTCCCGTTACTTATGAATGAATTGTTTGAGAGTTCAAGACTTAAATACCCAGCGAGAAGCTTTAGCGCATCTCCTGTGACATTATGGATAATAGAGTTGGTCAGTGTGAAAGATCCCAAACCGCCTCTGACAATGCCATTTTGCGAATACCCGATATCGGCAAAGTCGAATTCAGCCGATCCGGATTCTCTAATATTTATCGAGTTCCACCAGCCTCTATCCGGCGCGGTGGCTTCGGCATCTTTATTCGTGTCTCCGCCTACAGAATCGTCTCTGAGATCGGTTATATGAACAGGCGATTCTTCCGTTCCAACCGCGATAAGTTCGCCATCAACTGTTATCAAAGAGTTCTGGGCCATTTTGACAACGGTACCTGCCCCTATTTCTAACCTCGCGCCTCTGACAATAGAAGTGCTTCCGCTCAAGAACAGGGCGGTATACTTAGGAACTCTCCAGACTATTTCTCCACTTATGTTTCCCGCATCTACGTGAATATCCCGGTTGTTTTCGGCGAAGTGTGTCCTCTCATCTAACAACAGCGAGCTGTTCGCAACGACCCTTATCCCAATATCGTTGGATTCGAAGAAAGATTCCTCAATAACCACTCCATCTGTCCGGTAGTTAAGTCCTGCTCCCGAGTTATGAGAGAAGGTAGATTCTCTAACCAAAACCCCACCGACTGCATTGTCAACTCTGAAACCATCTCCTGCAATGTGCTCAACAAGAGTATTCGACATCGAGACATGTCCCGAGCTATTCTTCAATACTCCTGCCTTATCTCCATACCCAGCGTATCTGATTACACACATTTCTAAGTTTGCAGTTCCATCTGTCATAATGCCAACGGATCTCCACCAGCCAGAAGCCGGAACCGTCTCCTCACCGTCTCTGTTTGAGTCTCCACCAACGGAGTCGTCTCTGAGATCGGTGAAATAGATGGGTAGATTATCTTTACCCATCGCCTCGAGATGTCCGTAAACAATGACCCTACTGTTCTGCCTGAATTTGATAACCGAGCCAGGATGAACACTAAGTGAAGCACCGGCTGCGATATTCACGTCGCCCGTAACTATCATGGAATAATCGCTGCTTGATCCCCAGTCAACCGCTCCACTAATAGTCCCGCCGTCGAGGTGAATGTCGACCGCATTCCCTTCGAAGGTTGTTGTATGATCGGCAAAAGAAGAACCTATACCTATTCGCACTCCATTCGTATTACTTACATACCGGTTGTTGAAATGTTCGAAGGTGGAGTATCCTGCCGCTATTCGGAGTCCATCCCCAGAGGTATAAGCTATGATCGAATTCGATACCGAAAGAGCACCTGTCCCGCTCTTCACTATCGCTCCACCATCGGATCGACCGCCGTATGAGATTCTGCACCAGTCAAAGTAAGCAGAACCGTCGTTGCGGACGCTTATAGATCTCCACCAGCCGGCCTCCGGCAGTGAATCTGCTCCAGGTATTTCACCGCCAGTAGAATTGTCTCGAAGATCGGTGAAAAAGATTGGCGATTCCTCTGTCCCTAATGCAATGAGCTTTCCATCAACAGTAAATACCGAATTCTGAGCGATTTTGATAACTGTCTCCGGCTTCACTGTCAGGCTTGCTCCAGCTGCAATAGTCACACTACCATTCATCAGAATCGATACATATCTTGGAGCCGCCCAAGTAACGTCTCCAGAGACTGTTCCAGGATCAATTTGTACGGCTATATCGTTTTCATTGAAATAGGTTAGTTCGTCCACCTCTAGCGAACTGCCAGCAAGAAGCCTTATTCCAATGGCATTAGAAACAATAACTAGAGCTTCCGTTTGAACTCCGTCGGTCTTGTAATTCAGTCCCGAACCTGCATTGTAAGAGAGCGTAGTGTACCTAACCTCTGTGCCACCAGCAGCATTGTCGACCCTCAGTCCGTCACCTTTAACATCATGTATCGTACTATTCAACATTGAGAAGGCTCCGGTGCTGTTCTTGATGACTCCGGCTCTGTCGCTTGCTCCCAGATATCCGATGATGCAGTAATCAAAACTCGCAGTGCCTTCATTCAGAAGACTTATGCTCCGCCACCAACCAACCTCCGGCAAAGTCTCATCAACATCCCTGTTCGCATCTCCTCCGACCAAATCATTCCGAAAGTCGGTGAAGTTTATGGGAGCATCTTCTCTGCCCTTTGCTTCAAGGTGACCGTAAACAATAATCCTGTTGTTTTGCCTGAACTTAATTACGGTTCCCGCCTTGACTTCCAACGAAGCTCCTGCGGCTATGGTTATATCGCCACTGGCTACCATCGAATAGTTGCTGCTAGCTCCCCAGACGACATTCGTGTTTATTGCGCCTCCGTCAAGGTGGATATCCAGGTCATTACCCTCAAATTGCGAAGTCAGATCTGAGAAGGATGCGTTTATCCCCAATCGCAGTCCGGTTGAGTTGTCTCCAAAATAGTTGTTTGAAGACTCGAAGAGAGAGTACCCAGCCGATACTCTGAGCCCTTCTCCCGAACTATCTATGAAGCTGCAGTTCGATATCCTAAGAGACCCGGAACCGCTCTTGAGAAGTATCGAGTTGTCTGATCTACCGCCGTACGCCAGAGTGGACCATTCAAGGACGGCCGAGCCTTCGTTCTGAATATTGATCGACCTCCACCAACCCTTCTCGGGAAGGGTTTCGCTCCCGTCTCTATTTGCATCTCCGCCCACAGAATCGTCACGCAGATCAGTGAAAAAGATCTTACGGCTCTCTTCTCCTCTCGCCCGAAGTTCACCGTAGACCATAATCCTATTGTTCTGCCTGAACTTTACAACAGTTCCCGGCGCTATCTCAAGGGACGCTCCGGCTCCGATTGATACGTCTCCGGTAACCGTCATGGAATAATCACTACTGGCTCCCCACCTTACATTCGTGCTGATAGTCCCTCCGTCAAGATGGATGTCTACTTCATTTGCAAGGAAATTCGAAGTCTGATCGGAGAAGGATGAGTTTATCCCGACCCTAATTCCATTGGTGTTATACATGAATGTGTTATTAAGGCTTTCGAAAGAGGAGTATCCCGCCGATATTCTGAGACCGTCGCCTCGAACTCTTCGAATTATTGAGTTAGTTATCCTCAGAGATCCTGAACCTGCCTTGAGAATCCCAACCCCCGCTGAAGCGCCTGCAAAGGAAACCTCACACCATTCAAGAAAGACCGAACCCTCATTACGAATGTTGATAGATCGCCACCAACCGGGTACCTGAGCAGTCCCGGTGAAGACGATCGGGTTCTCCTCATTGCCAACAGCCCTCAGAGTTCCGTCAACTATGAAATCCTGATTCTGAACGATGAAAATCTCAACCCCTGGCTCGATTGTAAGGATGACATTAGGTGAAATCGTGATTGTGGACCTTATTAAGTAAGGACTTTGATCTTTCGTCCAAACAGTATCTTCGGCAACGGTTCCAGATACTTCTGTTGGTGGTTTGTACCCATCAACAGGTGTCTCTGAGTTCAGGGCAAAAAGCACCCCTGACGAAAGTAGAAGGATTATCAGCAGTGAAGTCCTAATAAACACGGAGACTCTCAGCCAAACTTCTTTCATAAAGCACCTCCAGAGTATTCCAGGCTTTGCCGCCAGTACTACTCGGAGATTGGCCCGGTCACGCGCCAAAGCCTTCGTATGAATTGATTATACAGATGTGCGTAACGAATACTTAGCAGATGGAATAGTACTCACTTTGATTTGGTTAACAATCGTGAAGAAAGGCAAAGACATGTCATGTGAGTATCGTCTTTCAAGAGGCAGATTGGAATGAAGGAGTTCGTTGTAGCGACTAGGTCAGCCTCATCGTAATAACTCAAGACTGCCTCAAAAACTCCCTACTGATGAGCTCCTAGCTAGCTGGAATCAAGAAAACAGTTGTTGCAGATTAGTGAGCAAGACATCTTATCTCGTCATAAATTGAGCCTAACACTTTCCTTCTTAATCAGTCAATGGATTGTTGACCTGAGTTTATCTGTGCTTCACAAAGGTGTTCTCGCTCAGTTCGCGGAAGGCCGTATCGAGTTCCTCCCAGGTGTTCATGACTATCGGGCCTCCCCATGCAACGGGCTCCTTAAGAGGTTTCCCTGAAAACAGCAGGAACCTTATCCCCTCACTTCCTGCCCTCACCCAGAAGGTATCTCCCTCGCCAAAGAGAACTGCTCGCTTGCTGTCAATGGTTTCCTCTTCATCGGGATCGAATGTTCCACTCCCCAGCAGTATATAAATGAAGAGAGTCGAATTATCGTCTGTTTCAAATGACCAATCTTTCCCTCCCCATATCTCCACATCGAGATACCTGGCTTTAACGTATTTACCCTCAAAGGCTCCAGCCTGATCCTTATAAGGCCCGGCGATTACGCGTACTGTTGTACCTTCTTCATCCACAATCGGAACATCCTGGCTCTTTATGTCTCCGTATTGAGGATTCGTCATTTTGTCCCTGGCAGGAAGATTTAGCCAGAGCTGAGCACCAAGCATACGTATTGCAGGTTTGGGCATCTCCTGGTGGATAATTCCCGAACCTGCGGTCATCCACTGACAGTCCCCATCCAGTATCTCTCCTTTGTTACCCAGGCTATCACCGTGTTCGATAATCCCGTTTACAAGATAAGTTACGGTCTCGATACCCCTGTGAGGATGCCACGGGAAACCCTTGGCATAGTCCTTCGGGTCTCTTGAATCAAAGGCATCCAGCAATAGAAAGGGGTCGAAATCCTCAACGTCTCTATGACCCACTACTCTAACGAGCTTCACACCCGCTCCATCAACGGCGCCTCTTCCGGTTACGATCCTCTTTGTCCTTCGGATTTTGCCCACAGTAACCTCCTGTTTGTCTTTATACAACGATTTTCAGCCTGATAATGAGAACCCACAAGCACTATCCCAATGAGTCTCAGATTCCCATGCCACACTTCAGCTGTTTTGCTCTTATGCTTTCCGTATCAGCCTACCTATCTCAATTATCTCAGATCATCTATCGATCTTTCTAACATAGTAAGAGCACGAACACAAGAAGGCCGGACCTTGTCCTGTCCGGCTTTAAGGGATGGGGTGAGAAAGGTAATGAAGGTTTCCACTGTCAGTTCTGCTGTATTGGCAATTAGTTGCCGCTAATCGTACTACTATGTCGGGGTCATACTTGCCTTTGGGTTCTTCAATTCATCTTCAAACAGATTATAAAAAAGGATTTTGGGAGTATTGTCGTACAACTATGGGAAAAGATGAGAGATAACCTGAAAGTTGTTTTCTTTTCTCGGCAAACCTTGTTGAAACAGCATTGCTTGCACAGAAAGGGAAAATTGAGAAATTTGCAGATCACTGCGTACATAATGATGCGATCTCTTTGGATTCACAGAAGATGATGATTTGATTCCTGTGTGTACTAGATGCTATCTAAGTTCAAGTTTCCACGGAAGACGGACCGGTTAGAAAGGTGTCATTGCAGGAGGTCAAGACACCATCCTATGCAATGAATGCTAGTTAGTTCGGCAACAGTTGCTATCTGTGAATCCCCTCCTAGATGCCCGTTATCCTTTCAGTGCTTTCACAAATCGTATCCACCTACTGTCGATACTTTCAAAGAAGTTGTTCGAAGCATATTTGGAACTCCACTTATGCTAAATGATTTTCTCTTTGTCTTATAGAAATAGAGACGTCTTTTGAGTACTAATCGGAAATCATCTGCTGATCTAGAAAAGAGCTATTATCTCACAACCAAACCCACCAAAGTGATTTTTTTATCGGCTGATAATACCGAAAACTTCAAGGAGGTATGAATATGAAACGTCTGTTGGTCCTTCTTTTCGTAGTGCTTTCGACCATAGTTTACTGTAACGAACCCTACTTCACCGAGGAGAATGTAAACACATTTATTGAACATCTCGAATCGGAAGGATTCATCTTGCAAGGTACATTTTACTCATTCGATATGCCCGATCTCTTTTCAAACTACATTACAATTAGCTGTTACTGAAACAACGCAGACACGCCGTGCTGTGTGTATTGCCTGCCCCGGCTCCATCTCAAACAGCCAAGAACACCTTCTCTTTCACTTTCAGACTTAGACTCAACTTTGACAGCAATGAATCTGAAAACAGCCAAACAAGGGGAAAAATGAAAAGAAA
>NPIF01000930.1_pt1 | contig 107495 bp, 96 predicted proteins | sample 8637461 | NCBI WGS metagenome assembly NPIF01 (sample SAMN07420641, study PRJNA396082) | bioreactor metagenome | isolation source: sample BR12 brine-fed electro-methanogenic bioreactor BR | place: Japan: Kochi | collected 2016-12-09 | reverse complement strand
CTTGAAGTGCGAAAACTCAGGATGTATCAAATCATAACTTTTATGTTAATAATTAAATTATAATAAAATAAAAATTAATTAAAAATATCTTTTTTTATAGGAATTGATATTAATGCCCCTTTTTTACTTACTGTTACAGCAGATGCCTTAGTTGCATAATATAACGCCTCTTTAACATCATAATTGTAAATTAAAGAAGCTATAAAATATCCCATGAAAGTGTCTCCAGCAGCTGTAGTATCTACAACTGGAGCATCAATTATAGGTTGATGATATTTAATATTTCGATAGGAATAATAAGCTCCAGCTTTTCCAATTGTCATTACAATATGAGATTCAGGAAATTTTCTATTAATCAATTGTAATGTGTTATCAAAATCATCAAGATTTTCACTTTGAATAATTTGAGCAGCTTCTACTTCATTAACAAAGAAATAAGATATTTTTTCTAATGGCAATTTTAATATTTCATCAGTAAAAGGAGATGGATTAAAACAAATAATTAATCCTTTCTCATAACCTTTGTTAATAATATATTCAACATTATTTATTTCATTTTGTAATATTAAATAATCACCTTTTGAAAAGTTATTCAGGACTAAATCTATTTCGTTTTTTGAGTTTTCATTATTTGAACCTGGGCTTAAAATAATTGAATTCTGGCCTTCTTTGGAAACTTGAATTATTGCTTGTCCTGTTGCGGATCCCGTCTTATTGATATAATCAATATTTACATTGAATTCGTTTAATAAATCTAATAAAAATTGACCATCTGATCCAACTTTTCCAGCCATGTATACATCTAAACCTGCTTTTGCTAAAGCTCCGGCTTGATTACAACCTTTTCCTCCAGCATTTATGCTATACGCATGTGATGAAATAGTTTCACCTGGTTTTACAATATGATCAAGAGAAAAAGTTTTATCTATATTTAAAGAGCCATAATTTAAAATTTTGTTCATTTTAACTTCCCAAATAAACTGAATATTGCACGAAGAAATAATTCTTCGTGCAGAGTATATACAAATTGAAAGATTATCTTTCAATTATTTTTAAAGTGATTGAGCAAAAGCCTTCATTAATAAAGCAGCAACTAAAGCACCAGGATCTAATAGTTTTCTAGAATCTTCACCTCTTGTTGCAGCTCTTCCGTGAACAGCTAGCATTCCTTGAGTATTTTTATAACCTTCCATTGCAGCATCTTGTGCTAATTTTGCACTTTCTTCTAATGGTTTATCTAAAGAGTTTTTAAGACTTTCAACAGCTGGATATAATCCATCAACAAATGTTTTTTCTCCAACTTTAGCCTTACCTCTATTTATTACGCCATTAAGATATTCTTCAAAGATTGTTACAACGTCTTCTCTTGATAATTCTTCTTTACCTTTTAAGATTTTTCCAGCTTGCATTAATCCACTTGCCATTAAAGTTCCCATAGTAGAAGGTACTTTAATGCTCATAGCTTTTCCTGCGAAGTAAAGAGCTTTACCGCAATCAGCTTGTGGTTTATCTTTTAAACTAAGAGACGCAGCTTCAAAACCATCACTCATAGTAAGTCCTAAATCTCCATCACCTACGATGCTATCTTCTTCAATTAAACGAACTTTTTCTTCTGCCATTATTTTAGCAGCTTCATCTAAAAAATTTTCTATTAATTTAACATCCATAATTTATTCCTATAATTGTACAAAGAAAGGTGTTTGAGCAGGAGCATCAAGATATTTCTTTAATTCATCATCAAGTTTCATCATACTAATTGATAGACCAGCCATTTCAATAGAAGTTGCATATTCACCAACATAATATCTATGTACTTTAATATTTTCACGTTTAAGAATTTCATCAATTTTTCTAACTACAATATATTGTTCATCAAGTGGAGTTGCTCCTAAACCATTTACCATAACAGCAACTTCATCACCTGAGGCAAATGGAATATCACCAATAATTTTAGCTACCATTTCTTCAGTAACTTGATCAGCTGGTTCTAATTTACCGCGTCTTATACCAGTTTCACCATGGATACCCATACCGATTTCCATTTCATCTTCACCAATGCTAAATCCAGGTTTTCCAACTCTAGGTACAATACAAGGAGTTAATGCAACACCCATTGTTCTAACATTAGCACATGCTTTTTCAGCAACTCTTTTTACTTCATCTAAACTAAGCATTGCATCAGCAGCACCACCAGCACATTTATAAACAAAAACAATACCAGCTACACCACGTCTTGTATTTTTTTCACCAACAGCTGCAGGTCCAGCTGAAGCTACATCATCTCCAGCAACAACAGATTCAACTCTGATATCTTCTTCGAAATCTGCTTGTTCAGCAGCCATATCAAAATTAAAGATATCACCATTATAGTTACCGTAGATATATAATACACCTGCTCCACTGTCGATATATTTTGTACAAGCTAGCATTTGATCAGGACTTGGACTTTGGAAAACATCACCAACTGAACACGCATCTAACATACCCTTACCTACATAACCTAAGAATAATGGAAGGTGTCCTGAGCCACCACCAGTAGCTATACCAACTTTACCTTCTTTTTTATTAGCAGTTACTAAGCAATGTACGTCATCGCCTGTATAAGTGATTAAATCTGGATGAGCAATATATAGCCCTTCGAGCATTTCCTTTACATAATTTTCTGGTTTGTTGATAAGTTTTTTCATAATTTATTTCCTTTTTATATTACAATTTCAAATTGTTCGTCTTGATTTAGTTCTACTATTACACAATCATTTTCATAAGTTCTTTGAGGAAGAGCAACCATTACATGTCCAATTTCATTTTTTATAGAAAATGGGCAAAGATGAGTGACTCCAATATTTAATTTTACAATTGTACCTTTAGGAACAATGAAAGCTTGAGTTTGATCAACCACTTTCTTATTGCTAGGAGGTGCCACGTGAATTACTACATCAGTATCTAAAGGTAGAAGAACTTCTGCAGTTTTATTGTGATATTCAACAGTATCAACAATCATATGTTCTTTTTTATAAACTATTAGAGATGAGAATCCATAAGCCATAGAAGTATTATTTGCTACTTCTAAATGATCTGGGAAAAAATCTCCTAGATTATACCCTTTTGGGTCACTAAGGTTATAAAATGATCCAAATTCTTTAAAACTATCATTAGTTAATTCTTTTGCTTGTATTTTACGCATATATCCTCCAAAAGATTAATCTCTTTTATTTCTTCTTTCATCAATGTAAAGTGTTGAAAGCATTGTTATTACTAAAATTAATCCAAATACAAATGTTTTCATGAATGAACTAATTCTTAAAATATTAAATGCACTTGAAACTAGTTGTAGAAGAATTACTGCTAGAGCAACACCAGCAACATTTGATTTACCGCCATCAGGATCTGTTCCACCTAAAACAACAATCAGTAATGTTAATAAAGTGTATGATTTACCATAGTCACTTTTTGCTGAATTATAATGGCTTGAAATTAATAAACCACCAATAGCTCCAAGAATTCCACTTGTCATATAAGTCATTAATGTAACTTTTAAGTTGTTAATACCTGCATATTTTGATGCAATTTCATTAGTCCCCATAAACTCTAACTGATGTCCATAAACAGTAGATCTTAATAAGAATGCTATAATAATTGTTACTACAATAAAGACATAAAATGGTATTGGTATACCCAATAAATTACCATTTGCAATATTTCCATAAGCTTCAGGAAGACCTGTTAAAGCAGGGCCTTTAGTTATTGCAAGACCTAAACCTTGGTATAATTGTAGACCACAGAGTGTAACTAACATTGCAGGAATTTTTAAATATCCGATTAAAAATCCATTAAATAAACCACAAAGTGCACCAACTAATAATGCAATTATTATTGCAAAGAAGATTGAACCTGGAGCTCCACCTCTTTGAATCATAAATGTTGCAGCTACAATACTTGCTAAGTTAGCGATACCAACTAGAGATAAATCAATTCCTCCAGATATCATAGCTAACATCATACCAAAGCATAAAATACCATATTCAGGTAATTGAACAAACATACCTCTAATATTTGCTATTCTTAAAAATGCACGAGGTTCTAAAATGCTCATAATAACAAATATAGCTACACCTATTAATATTATCATTAAGTTATTTTTATTTACTTTTTCAAAATTTACTTTTGTCATTCTTATACCTCGTTAAACTTTTGCGCTATTTGCTATATGTTTAGCTCTAATCGATGTGATTCCTGTTCCTAATACGATAATTAGACCTACTACGAATGTTTGTAAGTGTGTTGGAATACCAACAAGAACTAAGTTGTTTTGAACAATAGCGATTAGTAATACACCTAAAATTGTGCCAATAACTGTTCCATGGCCACCTGTGATTCTAGTACCACCAACAACAACAGCAGCTATTACCATCATTTCAGATCCCATTAAGTTTTGAGGGCTAGATTGACGCATTAAAATAGTATAAGTAACACCACCAATAGCTGCTAACACACCACCAATCATGTATAGACTTGATTGAATTTTTACAACATTGTAACCAGCAATTCTTGCAGCATTTTTATCGCCACCTATAGCATAAATACCTCTTCCGTAAATAGTGAATTTTAATACTAAGAATAATATTATTAAGAATACAATAGGTATTAAAATTAGGCTTGTCATTTGATATGTTATTCCTGAACTGTTTGTATATGAGAATAAAAAGCTTTTTGAAAGACTATCTATATGCTCAGGAATATTTGAAAATTCTTTTGTTCCTAAAAATGCTAAAGTTGCACCATTTGCAATACTACTAACTGCAAGAGTAGCAATTAAAGGTGGTAATTTTTTCTTTGCTATCAAGAATGCATTAATACATCCAAATGCTAATCCAATAACACTAGCTACTATATAAAAGAAGGCAATGCTATCTATTTCATATTTTAGAATTAATTTGATTGTAGCATATGCTGAGAAACAAGCAATAGCTGGGAATGATACATCAATACCTCCACCAATTATTATCATCATTTCAAGTCCTGCAAAAATTAAAGTGATAAGCATAGCTCTTAATAAAGTAATCACTGTGCTAAAAGACAAAAATACAGGATTAGCAATCCCAATAATTGTACATAAAAGAATTATTGTATAAGCTACAATTGCCTCATTGGTAGAAAACTTTTGTTTAATTCTATTATTCATGATTTTCCTCCGCTGTAGCTTCTTTAATTTTTTTAGAAATTTCATCTTCAGTGTAATCTTCAGTGGTTAAAACACCTGAACTTTTTCCATTACTCATGATTATTAATTTATTGCAGTTATAATATAACTCATTTAAGTCATCACTAATTATTATAATGCCCATACCTTCACTTGCTAAATTATGTAATATTTCATGAATATCTGATTTAGAACCAATATCAACACCTACTGTAGGTCCGTTCAATATTAGAAGTTTTGGATGGGTATTTAACCATTTTGCAATTACCATTTTTTGTGCATTTCCACCAGATAATGTTCTAATAGCTGCATCAGGGGAAGATGCAACACAACCGATTTTATCAATCCAATATTCTGTTATTTCTGTAATTTTTTGCAAATCTAACTTACCTTTGTCCATGTAAGTTTTTAATGAAGCTGCAACAGTATTATCGCTTATTGATCTACTTAAAAATAACCCTTGTGTTAATCTATCTTCAGGAACATAACCTATACCTTTATTTACAGCATCAAAGATTGATTTAATAACTACTTTATCGCCATTTATATATACTTCACCAGATGTAGCTGGAGTAATTCCGAATAATGTATCACCAATTTCAGATCTACCAGAACCTAAAAGACCGGTAATCCCTAAAACGTCACCTTGTTTAAGAGAAAAATTAACTTCTTTAAAATAGCCTTCAAGTTCTAAGTTTTGAACTTTACATACTTCTTTATTGTTTATTTTTGGTTTATATATATTGTCGACAATATCTCTTCCTGTCATATATTTAATAAATGATTTTCTATTAAAATCTTCAATTAATCCTGTCGCAACATTTTCACCATTTCTTAATATTGTTAACCTATCTGCAATTTCAAATATTTCATCAATTTTATGATTTACTATAACAATAGCCATACCTTTATTTTTTAAATTGATTAATGTTTTATTTAATAGCTCAACTTCACGTGCGGTTAATGCAGTGGTAGGTTCATCTAATATTAATAGTTTTGCATCATTGATAATTGCTCTAGAGATTGCAACCATTTGTTTATTTGAAATAGATAATCTTTCAACTAAAATGTCTGGATCAATATTTGCTCCAACAAGAGCCATAGCTTCTTTTGCTAATTTTCTTGCTTCTTTCCAATTCATTTTTTTCTTTTCGTTTAATAAATTGTTATTCATAGCTATATTTTCAGCTACTGATAAATTAGGGAAAACTGCAAAGTCTTGATAGATTACTTGAATCCCTTTGTGGATAGAAGTAATTGGTGTTAAATTGGAAACTTCTTCTCCATTAATATAAATACTTCCAGAAGTTGGTTCATGCGCACCTGAAATTACTTTTATTAATGTAGATTTACCGCAACCATTTTCTCCAGCAAGACAATGAATCTCTCCAGTATTGATTGTTAAATCAACGCCTTTAAGTGCTTTTACGCCTGTGAAATATTTTTTTATCTCTTCTAGGCGGATAAATTCTTGTGTCATTTTGTATATACTCTCCAATAACTCAAAGAAAGGGGACTTGGATAACATCCTAATCCCCTTGTATTAACTCTTAATAATTAATTTAGAAATCAATTGCAGGATCGTTTACATTTTCTTTTGTAATGTCAATCCAAGCTTGACCTGCTAGTACTTTACCATCTAATGAAAGGTTAGTATAACCAGGAACATTTAAGTTACAACCATCAGCAATTTCTTCGCCTTCTAATACTTTAAGTGCTAATTCAACCATTGCTTTACCAGCTAAAGCAGGATCCCAGAAAGAAGCCATTTGAATTGTACCGTCTTCGATGTATTTACCAGCAACAGATACTAATGATGTACCTACGATAGCGATTTTTCCGTCTAAACCTAATTCTTGAACTGCTAAAGCTGCACCAGCTACGTCAGGCATTGCTGAACCTTGGATTGCTTTAATATTAGGATTAGCTGTTAAAACTTCTTTAATTTTGTTATAACATTGACTTTGGTTGTCAGCTGTTTCAATTTTGTCACCATATTGACTCATGCCAGGGAATTGTTCTTTTTGAAGTTCAATAGCTGCATCTACCCATTGGTTATGTGATTCTGATGTTAAAGAACCAACAGTTACAACGTATTCACCTTGACCATCAACTAATTCGCCAATTTTTTCCATGAAGTGTCTACCATAATCAGCATTGTTAAATGCTTCAATATCATAATCAATATTTGACATACCTGAAGCTTCGTGTGTGATTACAACAATACCAGCTTCACGAGCTTTCTTTAATACAGGTTCTAAAGCTTCTGTTGAGAAAGGAACAACACAAATAGCATCAACACCTTGTGAAATTAAGTCTTCAATAGCTTGAGCTTGAAGAGCACCATCACCTTCTGAAGGTCCTGTATAGAATGCATCTACACCATTTGCTTTTGCATATTCGTTAACACCTACTTCCATTCTTTGGAACCAAGAGATACTTGTTAATTTTGGAACAACAGCTATTCTATAATCTTTTGAACCGTCAGCACTTTCACTTGCACCGTTTGCGAATACAACAGTAGAAGCCAATAATAACATAGCTAATGATAAAGCTAAAAATTTTTTCATTTTTTCCTCCTAAATGATAAACTAAACAAAATGAAATAATGTTTAGTAAATTGAACATTTGTATTATAGGGCGATGAATTAAATATTGTCAAAAAAGAAAAAAACTATTTTATTTTTGTTATATAAATATTTTATAATTCTTTACCTTATAAGAATTTATAAGAATATATTTTGTTTAGTAATTGTTTAGTAATTACTAAATGTTAAGTGTTTTTGTTTTCTTGACAACTAAACTATTGTATGATTTACTAATAAATGAGGACTTGATTATGACTGTAAGAGAAATAGCGAAATTGACAGGTGTCTCTCCTGCAACAGTTTCGTTGGTAATAAATAATAAACCTGGTGTTAGCGAAAAAAAACGAGCTGAAATATTAGCTACTCTAAAGAAATTAAATTATCCAATAAACTTTGATTATGATAATAATAATAGAGATAATAAAAATTTATTGTTTATAAAAATTTTAAAAGAAGGGATTCTTGTTGAACAAAATGCAGGGTTTATTGCAAAAATAGTTGATAGTATTCAAAATGAATGTGCATTAAATGGTTATAATCTACAAATGGTAACAATAAAAGAAAATTATGCTCAAAATATAAAAGAACTAAAATTTTCGAATGTTGAAGGTGCTTTTGTTATTGGCACAGAATTGCAAGAAATTGATTATAAAGCTTTAGATACTATTAATATTCCATATCTTGTTATTGATAATTCAATGCCAAATTATCCTTGTAATTCAATTACAATGGCTAATGAAGAAATGGTAGATTTAGCTGTTCGATATGTTTGTAATTCAGGAGAAAAAGATTTTGGTTATTTTAGATCTTCTTTTGACTCACAAAATTTTATAGAACGAAATTCAGGAGTATTAAAAGCTGTAAAAAAATATGGTCTTTTGTATGATGAAGATAGAGAATTTCGATTAGACGCTACTTTGAAAGGTAGCTATGAAGGTATGATAAAATACCTTCAAGATGGAAGAAAAATCCCTAAAGTTATTTTTGCAGATAATGATATTATTGCAATAGGAGCTATTCAGGCTTTAACTAGCATGGGATATAGAGTTCCTCAAGATGTTTCTATAATAGGTTTTGATGATATATTTTTAGCAGAAAACACTTTACCTTCTTTAACAACAATTCACGTTCAGCGAACAATGATAGGTCAAATGGCTGCTGTAACCCTAATGAATGAGATTAATGCAAAGCATCCCTCTTATTATAAACTTATTGTAGGTGGTAAGTTGATAGTCCGAAATAGCACAATCTAAATATTTACTTTCTTGTTATTATTATATTTGTAGAGTATTATTTACAAAAGGAGTTCGCATGGAGAAAATATTTGTTTGTGGGCATAAAAACCCAGATATGGATAGTGTATGTAGTGCTTGGGCTTATGCAAATTTAGAGAATCAAATAAATCAAAATAAAGATAAAGAATATATTGCATCAAGATGTGGTAATTTAAATGAGAGTACAAAAGAGGTGTTCAATAAATTAAATATTGATCCTCCTATTTTTGTAAAAGATGTTAGAACTAGAGTATCTTCTGTTTTAGTAAAACCTAAAATATCTATCGATTATGAAGCTCCTGTTTATGAATTGATGAATATATTTTCAAAATATGATTTATCTGTTGTTCCTGTTACTAAAGATGGAGAATATTTAGGATTATTAAGCATTGATGATGTAAATAGATATTTTTTGCGAGATGCTAGTAATGAAAAACCTTATTATAACCTCAATATTGATAGAATTGAGAGAGTATTAAAAGGAAAATTTTTAAAAAAAGGTGTAAGTACAAATCAAAAATTGCAAATTACTGTAGCGGCTATGAGCTTTACTGAATTTAAAAATGTTTTTGATAAAATATTAGATGATAATTTACCATTATTAGTTGTGGGAGATAGAATTGAACCAATCCTTGAAGGTATCTATAGGCAAGTTCCAATTATTATTCTAACAAAAATAAGTGATAAAATTAATAGATTAGTTGATTTTAACTCGTTTAAAGGTTCTATTTTTTTAAGTGAAACTCACACTAATGAAACTTTAAGATTGTTAAGATTATGTACTCCTGTAAAAGATTTAATGGAAGCTAATCCACCAAAAATAACAATTAATACATTATTTGACGAAGGTAAAAATACTTTATTAAATAGTCATTTAAGAGGTATTCCTGTTTTTGATCAAGATACTTTTAAAGGATTTGTAACAAGAAGGTGTTTTATTGAAAAACCTAAAACAAAAATAGTTATGGTTGATCACAATGAAAGTGATCAAGGAATGCCAGGTATCGAAGAATCCGATATTGTGGGTATTATTGATCATCATAGATTTAATGCTTCAAAGACTACTAATCCAATTTACATTTATAGTGCTCCTTTAGGATCTACTTGTACTTTAGTTGCTCAACTATATGAAAGATATGGTGTTAAAATTACAAAAGAAGTTGCAAGCGTTTTAATTTCTGGTTTAATAAGTGATACTGTTATTTTAAAAAGTCCAACAACGACTCATGAAGATAAAAGAATTGCAGAGGTTCTTTGTAAAGCGGCGGGTATTTCTAATTTAAAAGAATACGGTGAAAAAATGTTTGCAAGTGGTATTTCAATATCAAAACAAGATCCTAGAAAAGTTATTGAAGGTGATTTTAAAGTATATAAAGAAAGAGGATTAAAAGTTGGTATTGGACAATGTGAAGTTACAACATTAAAAGATATTGATGATTATAAAGATAGATATTTAACAACTTTAGAAGAAGTAAAAAGAAGTAATGGTTTAGATTGGGCCTTATTTATGATTACGAATGTTGTAAAAGAAAATAGTATTATGCTTACAACAGGCTTAGATACTGTAGAATATAAATTTATTTATGAAAAACAGAGTGAAAAAACTTTTTTCTTGCCAAATGTTCTTTCAAGAAAAAAACAATTGCTTCCTGAAGTAATTAGAGTATTAGATGAATAATTTAATGCTCTAATTATATAAATTAATTAATTGAGATTTGAGAAATTTTAACTTTATCACCAATTTTAAGGGTTCCTATTTTTGCTAAATTAGCTTCTTTTATTCCAATGCTAATTGGATTTTCAGCATCTGTAGCTTTTGTATAACAAATACCACATTCGATGTTATAATTTGAAGGTGTAATAAAACTATCAATAAGATATCCATTAGAAAATTGGAGAATTATTTTTTTATTTAAGTCAAAATTTGCATCAATAAAATCTTTAGTTAATATATTCAGTGTTATATTACCATATACATCAATAGCAGCAATTCTAGCCTCAATTGTTATATTTTTGTTTATAGTCTCCATCTCAAAATTTTCACTGCTTTTGCAACTAGCAGTTAAGACTGATATTAGTATTATTAGTAAAATGTATAGGCGTTTAGATCTTTTTCTCATTTTTATATCTTTTTAGTTTTTCTTTAAATATAACATAATGATTATATATTGTTAATACATTTTTTTTATATCTATTAAATCAAACTTTAATAAATTGTGCTTACAGTATTAATAGAAGGTAATGTTTTTAATATTTTAACAACTTTTTTGAAATCTTCTTCTTTGTCAATTTCAACGGTAAATGTCCCAACTAATCTCGAGTTGTCCATATCATCATCATATAGTCTTCCTCCGATTAAATGTCCATGATATTTTCTAATAGCACCTTCAATTTCGCTAAACAAATCATATGTTCTTTTGCTTGTTACTCTGAATTTACGTGTTGGTTTCGGTGAATTTGTTTCCCATGCTACTTCAACACTTCTTTCTTCTATTTCTTTCATATTTTTCAAATTTGGACAATTTATTTTATGAACAACTATACCTCTTCCACGTGTTATGTATCCAACTATTTGATCACCACGTTGAGGGTTGCAACAATTAGCTAAAGAAATCATTATATTTGTTTCATCACCTACTCTAAAAGTTAAACGACTCTCATCAGTAACTTTTCTAATTATTTCACCATCTTCATCAATTTTTTCTTTTTGTGGTGATACAGGTTCTTCGATTTTAATTTGATTTTTTTTAGGCGTTGCTATGATATTTTTATCAATTATTACATTATCATTTTTATTCAACCAAGTCTTGATTTTTTTTCTAGCGCTTTGTGTTTGTGCCATTCTTAACCATGATAGATGAGGATGTGCGCTAGGGTTTGTTAAAATTTCAATAACTTGTGTATGTTTTAATGGATGATTTAATGAAATAATTGATCCATCTGCTTTTGCTCCAGCTGTATGATTACCGACTTCTGTATGAATTCGATAAGCGAAGTCTAAAGCAGTTGAATTTTTTGGTAATTCAACAATATGCCCTTGTGGAGTAAATACGCAAATTGTGTTTTTTAATAACTCTTCTTTAATATCTTCCATGAATGATTCATTATTATCAATTTCATTTGACCATTTTTCCAAAGTTGATAATATTTTATTAAATTGGATATCATCCATATTAGTATTATCTTGAGAGCCACTATCTACTTTATATCTCCAGTGTGCTGCAATACCATATTCTGCTGTTTGGTGCATAGCTCTAGTTCTAATTTGTATTTCTAGTAATTTCCCATCTAGTGCCATAACTGTTGTATGTAAACTTTGATAGTTATTTGCTTTTGGCATAGCAATATAATCTTTAAATCTTCCTTCAATAGGAGGCCAAATTCTATGTATTATTCCAAGAAGTAAATAACATTCTGTTATTGAATCACAAAGAATTCTTACACCAAGTAAATCAAATATTTCCTCAATGTCTTTTTTTCTTTTTTTCATTTTAAGATATACAGAATAGGCATGTTTTGCTCTAGATGTTACTACTACATTTCCTAAATTATCTTCGGCACAGGCATGATAAATTTTCTTTTCAATTCTTTTTAAATAAGCAGCTTGTTCTCCTTTTTTACTTAATAAATATCCTTGAATATAATCATAAGTTTCTTTATTTATCGTCTTTAATGACAGATCTTCTAATTCATCTTTTACCCAAGATATACCAAGTCTATCAGCTAATGGTGCATAGATATCAAGCGTTTCTTCTGCAAATTCTTTTGATCTTGTTGGTGTCAAATAATGAACTGTTCTCATATTATGAAGTTTGTCAGCCAGTTTTATAATAATTACTCTAGCATCTTTGCTCATAGCAAAAAACATTTTTCTAATTGTTTCAGCTTCTTGAACTGATTTATTATCAGTTTTTAATACTTCAATTTTTGTAACACCATCTACTAAATCAGCAACAGGTTTACCAAATCGAGTTTTTAACTCTTCATATTTCGCAGTTGTATCTTCTAATGTGTCATGTAAAAGGCCGGCACAAATAGTATCACCATCTAGATTTAATTGTATCAAAATTTCTGCTACTGCAATTGGATGAATTATATAAGGTTCTCCACTTTTTCTTTTTTGTCCTTCATGTTTTGACATAGAAAAATTAATAGCATCTTCGATTTTTAATCTCTGCTCTTCTGGATATTTCTTAATTTTCATTAAAAATCTTTGAACTAATCTATCCATATATCCCCTTAACAACTCTATCTCTATTTCCTAAATCTTGGTAAATTTCAATGTCTTTGAAATTATTTTTCTCTAATATATCTTTTACTGAAAAGCATTGTCTACTATCACATTCAATAAATATTATACCTGTATTATTATTAAAATGTATAGTTGATTCTTTTATTATTTTTCTAATAATATCTAGTCCATCATTGCCAAAACCATCTAATGCTAAAATAGGTTCTTGTTTAACTTCATCTTCTACCATATCTATCCATTCTTTTGTTAAATATGGTGGATTGGTGACTATTATATCATATTTCTCACAATTTTCGAGTAGATTACTTTCAATAATTTGGAAAGGTTTTTGTTTTAAAAGCTTTGTGGCATTATATTTAGCAACATCTAATGCTTTTTCACTAATATCACTTAAAGTCAAACTTTGATATTTTGTTTCAAGTCCTATTGAAATTCCTATTGCACCTGTTCCAGTACATAAGTCTAATATTTTGGGAGAAAAGTTTAAATTTTGGATATATTCAATAGCTTTTTCAACTAAAATTTCTGTGTCAGGTCTTGGTATTAAAGTATCTTTTGTTACCTTGAAATCACTTGCATAGAAAGATTTTTCTTCAATTATATATGCAATTGGTTCCTTTTCTAATCGTCTTTTTAATAAAGAATCAAATTGTTGTTCTTGATTTTTAGTAATTAATTTATCGGAATATGATATTTGAGCAGTTTTATTCATCCCAGTTGCTTTTTCAAAGAGTAGAGACACATCTAAAGAAGGAGTATCAGTGATACTCCTTAATTTATTCTTTGCTTCAAAAATTATATCTTTAACTTTCTTTTCCATAAATTATTATTTTTATGCTTCTTGCATTGCCTCTTCACCAGCTGCAACTTTAAGAGCTTCTACAACCTCATCTAATTCTCCACCTAATATGATTTCTAATTTATAGAGGGTTAAATTTAAACGATGATCAGTAAGTCTATTTTGTGGGAAGTTGTAAGTTCTGATTCTCTCTGATCTATCACCACTTCCTACTTGACTTTTTCTTGCCTCAGATCTTTCTTTTCTCTTTTTTTCTTCTTCTAAATCATATAATCTTGAACGAAGAACTCTTAACGCTTTGTTCTTATTTTTTAGCTGAGATTTTTCATCTTGACAGATAACTACTAACCCAGATGGTAAGTGAGTAAGTCTAACGGCACTATCTGTTGTGTTAACACATTGTCCACCAGGTCCACCTGCTCTCATAACATCAATTTTTAAATCTTCTTGTTTTATTTCAATATCAGTATCTTCCGCTTCAGGTAATACAGCTACTGTAACAGCCGATGTATGAACTCTACCTCCGCTTTCTGTTGAAGGAACTCTTTGTACACGGTGTACACCACTTTCCCAACGAAGAGAACCATAAACATCTTTACCACTTATTGAGAATACTATTTCTTTATATCCTCCTAAGCCAGTTTCGTTAGCATCCATGATTTCTATTTTCCAGCCAACTTTCTCAGCATAATGAGAATACATCCTAAATAAATCAGCACTGAAAAGAGCAGCTTCATCACCACCTGTTCCAGCTCTAATTTCCATAATAATATTTTTCCCTTCTAAAGGATCTGGTGGTATTAATAGCATTTTACATTTTTTGGTAGAAGTTTCTTTTGATTTTTTTAATTCTGATAACTCTTCTTTTGCCATTGCAATCATCTCAGCATCATCTTCCATTTCAAGAAGTTCTTCAGCATCAGCAATTTGGCTTGTTAAATCTTGAAGATTAGTCATTTCTTCTACAATTGGTGCAATATGGGCTCTATCTACCATAAGTTTTTTATATAGATTCATATCACTCATTGTTGCAGGTTCACCAAGTTGTCTATCTATTTCATCTAATTGTTTTTTATATGTTGGTAATTTTTCAATCATTTTATATTTTTCTCCGATAGTTATACTTTAAAATATAATTAATATTTTATATTTTGAATAGTCATAATACATTTATTATTATGCGTAATTGTATGTGGTAAAAAAAGTTTTAAAGTAGCTATCTGTGTTTATCTGGAGTATATCTTACTACTAAGTGGATAGTAGCACCTGTGTTTGTGTTACAACTAATTGTATGATCAATGTCACAATGATACATTAAAAAGTCACCTTTTTTTAATGAGCATTCATTGTTACCAGCTTTTACATTGACAGTTCCTTTAATTACAGTAAGAAATTCTTGTGTTCCAGGGAAATGTGGTTCACTAGGTAAAGATGTATGTGGTTCAAAATTGATTTGATACATTTCTAAATCTTCAACCATATTTAAAGGTGATAATATTCTTATAGTAACTCCATGTTCTGTAGTTTCAATTACATGTCCTGATCCAGATGTAGGATTTTTGATAAAATCTCTTTTTGGCTGTGGATCAACATCTAAGATATCATTTATATCAATGTTTAAACCTCGAGCAATCTTCCAAACTGTAGCAATTGTTGGATTAACTTTATCACTTTCAATTTGACTGAGCATAGCTTTTGAAACACCACTTCTCTCACTTAGAATATTGAGAGTTAAGTGTTTAGATTGCCTGAATTTCTGTATGTTCTTTCCAATTGGTGGAGGTGTTTCCATTATTTTTTCCTTTGCTACTTAATTAAATAAAGTATTAATTAAATCTTGTCCATAGTCTTTAAGTTTTAATAATATAGATTTTTCCTTTTCACTAACATTATCACTAGTCAATTTCTCGTCTATCTTTCTGTTATAGAAATCAAGATTAATCATAATATTTCCTGGAGGGCTCAAAATTCTATGTGAGCAAAAATCTTTCCAGTTATTTTGCTCTTCTTTGCTTTGATTTTCTAAAAAGTTTCTCATTATATATCTATAGACTAGTTCATCGGCTCTACTATCATCAAATTTAAGAGCTTTGGCTATTTGAAGTTTGTCTTTAGCATCCGCTTTTTTAATGACATTAAATCTTTTATGATCTTCATCTCTAAAAAATCCTGAATATAATTGAAAATCAGTGTCATTTATAGTCGTAATTTCACTTTTTGATAAAGCATTCCTAATTTTTATTATTAATGAAGGATTTTCTTTTAAAGTTTTTGCTCTTGATAAGGCTTGTTGTTTATCAATGTCAAGTTTAGTTTCTAGGTTTTTATTTAGTACATTTAATGGGCTTATAAATGCACATTTATTATAAGCAATATTTACTATTCCATTAGTAAATAAAATTGTCTCTTCATCTGCTTCTAATAGAGGTGTGATGTCTTCTTTTAAATTAAAACAAATAACATTATTTGGATTATTAATATCATATGTAATTGGCATAACTATGGAAGTGCATCCATTTTTTGTGGTATATCGGGGATGTGTATGAAGAAGTGGAGTTCCAAAAGGGGCTTTTAATAAGTCTTTCATATTTTGTTTTTTCCTGTTTTTGAAACTATATTCATACAATCTTGGTTCATTGTTTTTTATAAGTCTTGCTACTTCAATTGTCGCTCTAACATCTACTAATGCATCATGTGCACCAATTTGTTCAATATTATTTGCTTTTGTAATATCTGTTAGTTTGAAGGAAGGATTCCCATTTTCTTTTTTGGGAGGCCATTTAATCTTATCTGGTCTTAAATCATAAGCGGCTCTTACTAAATTTATAATATCCCATCTTGAACAACCATTTTTATATTCTCTCTCATATGGATCAAATAAATTCCTATATAAGCTATTTCTTATAAATTCATCATCGAAATTAATAGAATTAAAGCCAGTTACTACAGTGTTAGGTGTAAGAAATTCTTCTCTAATTTTATTAATAAATGTTTCTTCGTTTAAGCCTTTCTCATTTACTTCTTGAGGTGTAATTCCTGTTACCAAACAGGCTAAGGGATCTGGTAAATAATCTTTTGATAATTTGGAGTATAATATAATTTCTTTACCTATTTGCTTTAAATCATAATCGGTTCTTATTGCTGCAAATTGTGCAATTCTATCATAATGAGAATTTAAACCAAAAGTTTCTAAATCGTACCACAATATTGAAGGTTTTTCTTTTCGCATATTCATGATACAATATTAGCACATATTTTATATGTAAAAAAGCTTATTTGTTAGGAGATGTGTATTTGAAAAAGACTTTTATAATAATTTTTTTGTCTTTTTTTTCATTTACTTTATTTGCGAATAACGTCAGTGAAAAAGATGTCTCAAATGCTTTTGTAGCTATTACAGATGCAGGTTATATAGCTGCGTCAAATTTTATTTCATTTAAACGAGTGGATTATGATTCAATTGCTATTAAAATGTCTAGTGAAACATCTTTGCCTGAGGCAATTTTGGTAAATGGTGCAGATTTGTCTTTTTTTCTTGATTATTTTCCAGAAAAATTATCATCTTCAAATTCAGGATTTGCAGTAAGTTTAATACCAAGCATTGATCCTATTGTAAGAGAGAGATTATTAATAAATGATTGGAGTCCTGGTGAAGCAATTGTAACAGGAGCTGCTGTTGTTGTTTTTCCAAAAGGTACTAATTTCCAGACTCTAGTAAGTAATGGTATAAATGGAATTTTTCCCAAAGTAGCAATTAGCTTTAATTTTATTGTGAATGGCTATTTATTTGAAGAAGATATAAATATTACTGGTGTTTTTCTAATTTCTGCAGATTCGAATGGAATTCCTAATATTCAAACAATAAACTTAAAAGTAAATGATGAAGAATATGATAAAGATTTTATCAATAATGCTCCATTATTACTCACAATGAAAAATGATGTAAAATAATTAGAAGTTTCATTATTCTTTAATAATATTTATTTATAATAATATATATTTACTGCTTAGTTGAAAAAATAATTATTTTGTTTTTTAATATACAAATAAAATAAATCCCTTGGAGGCTTTTAATTGAATAAAGAAGTAAAAGATTTTTTGATTAAATGGGGTCTAGATGCAGATTCTATTTCTATTGACGAAATGGTAGATAGTTTTTTAAGTGAAATGGAAAAAGGTTTAAAGAAGGAAAGAGGTAGTTCCCTTCCTATGATTCCGACTTTTATTGGAGAAGGCTCTCCAGTTATACCTGGACAAAAAGTTATTGTAATTGATGCCGGAGGAACTAATCTCCGAACTTGTTTAGTTACTTTTGATGATGATTTAAATCCCGTTATTTCTGATTTTAAAAAAGTTTCTATGCCTGGTATTGATAGAGAAGTTAGTAAAAAAGAATTTTTTGATGTTTTTGCAAATCAAGTTGAACATATTATTGATAAAAGTGACAGAATAGGTTTCTGTTTTAGTTATGCGGCTAAAATTACAGAAGATAATGATGGAATCCCATTAGTTTTTTCTAAAGAAATTAAAGCACCGGAAGTTATTGGAAGCAAAGTTGGTAAATCATTATTAGAAGTTTTAGCTTCTAGAGGATATGATGTATCATCTAAAAAAATAGCTGTTGTTAATGATACAGTAACAACTTTATTAGCAGGTAGAGCTCATTCTCAAGTACAATATGATGGTTATGTTGGTTTTATTTTAGGAACTGGAACTAATACAGCATATTTAGAAAAAGTAGAAAATATTAAAACAATAAATAGTTCTCCTCTTAGCAATATGGTTATCAATGTTGAATCCGGTAATTATAACTTATCAACAGGAAAAATTGATAAAGCCTTCCTTCAAACAACTAAAGATCCTAGTACTTACCATTTTGAAAAGAAAATTAGTGGAGCATATTTAGGACCTATGAGTTCTTTTGTTATTCGAAAGGCAATTGAAGATGGAGTATTATCTGCTGAATTTGCTAAAAAATATGAAGAATTTGGTGATGTAAATACTACTGAAATGAGTAATTATTTAGAAATGCCTTTTAACCAAAATTATAAATTGGTTGAATGCGTTCAATCAAACGATAGAGATGCTGTTAATTTGTGGTATTTATTAGAAGCTATAATTAAGAGAGCAGGTAAAATGACTGCAGCAAATTTATCTTCTGCTATATTAAAAACGAATTTTGGTAAAAATCCTTTAAAACCTGTTTGTGTTAATGCAGATGGTACAACTTTTTATAAAACTGAGTATTTAGAAAAATATACAAAGTATTATTTACAATCTTTTTTACAAGAGAAACATAATCGATATGTGGATTTTGTTCGAATTGATAATTCTCCTGTAATAGGAGCTGCTATTGCTGCTTTAGGTTTGTAATTTAATTAATAAAATAGGAACTTTAATTAATTTGTTTTAGTTAAAGTTCTTTTTTTATGTGATTTAGCCTAACCAATCATCAATTTCCATTTTAATTTTGTGATTGTTATTAGTTTTTGTTGAATTAAAAGCTTTTACATCTTCTAAATTGTTTAAAATTTCTATTGCATCTGAAAAAATATGTCCATTTGATTGACCAAATGTACTAAAAAACTTTAGATTTTTTTCTGATAAATCATTTTCCATTAAAAAAGTTCTAATTGGAGGTGTTATAGAATCCCACCAAACAGGTGAACCTATAATAATTAAATCATATTCGTTTGCATTAAAATTATATTTTTTTAATTTGGGTAAATGTTTTGTTTCAATATCATTTTTTCCTTCAATTACTGCTGTAGCAATATTATAAGCTTTTTCAGATTTTATTTTCAGTAAATCTGAATCTAATTTTTTTGCGATGATTTTAGCTACTTTTTGTGTATGTCCAAATAAAGAATAGTATATAACAATTGATTTCATATGTATTCTCCTTTTTAATGAGCTCATTAAAAAGAATAAACCTTGAATATTGAGAAAGATAGTCAAAGAGCTCTATATTATATTAAAAAATTACTTTTTTGTATTATCCTTGCTAAAATTTGAGAAATTAAGTTATTGAAGCGTAAAATTAGAAAAAAAGAGGACTAAAATACAAATAAATACTTATAATATGTTAACTTTAATTTTGTTAAGTATAAAAAATCATAAATATTATAAATATTCCTTAATAGGAATAATATAATAGTATATTTATTTTAATATAATAAAAAAAAATCACCTCAATTAAGAGATGATTTACTTTATTTTAGTTTTATTTATCTGCTTTTAATAATAATTCTGTATGTGTTTTCAAAAGATAATTATATAATTCTATATTATTTCCTTTTACATCTACTAATAGTCTAAAAACAGCTTCTGTACCAGATCCACGCATCCAAATATAAGCTAAGTTTTTATTTTCAGAATCTTGGAAAACAACTTTATAACCACCTTTATAAGGATAGTTTCTAAATTCTTTCCCCATACCCTCTATGCAATTGCTACCTTCCATTTGGAATACTCTGTATTTAGATATGTTAAATTTATTATATAATTCTTCTTTATTATCGTTAAAAAAATTAATGAATAAATTTTCATAATTCTCTTTTAAAATCCCATGGTCGCTTTTAATTTGAATTTTTGCATCTTTTGAAAAAGCATCTGTAGTTGTATATACTGGCAAGCTATTTATAAAATTTTCTATGGAAAGAGTTTTATTATTATAATTTACTCTTTCGCAATAAAAATTGAATATTTCTTTGTTTGTTAATAAATTAATCAAGCTTAATATTGTATTTAGAGGATCTCTTACCTTTGCGGGATGGGTGATATTTCCTCCATTAGAACCTTCTCCAAATATTCTAACTATGTAGCCTAAATCTCTTTGTATTTGAGCTCTACCTACTACATTTGCTTCACCAACTTCAGCTCTAAACACTTCTACATCTAATGCTTTTGCTATATCATCAATTCGCATTGATGTAGGACCATTAACACTTATTGCAATTTTTGATTCTGGGTAGTGATATCGCATTGAACTTAATTCTGCCATAGCTACTAATGCAAATACTTCTTGTGCTTGTAGAATTTTAGCTTCTTTTGTACTTTCTTTTATATAAACAAGATTTCCTCTATCTCCATCATTATCTGGAACATAACCAACAATAAAACTATTATCTTCTTTATATTTTTCTTCGAGAATAGTTCTACACATTTCAAGATTTTCACCTTCAGGGACGATTGCATGAACTACTTCTCGAGGTTTATCATTTACAGTGAGAGCATTAATGCCTAGTTCTGCAAAAAAAGTTTTATCTATACTCAATGTTCTAGCACTTCCGTTTAATTCAGCAACTAGAGATATTTTATTTTTTGATAAAGTTGATTTAAGATTATCTAAATAAGTTGTTATATCTTGATTTCTACTTGCTGTAGATAATGCAAAGGTTCTATAGTTTTTTAAACTTATTTCTTTATTTATTTCTATATTATTTAAACTTGACTCTAAAGTCTCTATATTTAAATTTGTTACACATTCTTTAACAAATTCTAAAGCTTTTTTATTTTGTGAAAATTCAGTGAAAATTGATATTAGTTTTTGAACTTGATCTTTGTTAAAAACTCCACCATCGATACCAAATTTAATACCGTTGTGACCTATAGGGTTATGTGAAGCTGAAATATATAAGAAAGCATTGATTGTTTTATCAGAAGAAGATAAAGCCATAATTTCTGGAGCAGCAGAAATAAATGTATTAATAACTTCTATATTCAGAGATAAAAAAACTCTATTTATAATATCTAAAATTTTAACACCTGTAGGACGTGCATCCATGCCAATAACTATTTTAACTTTTTTATTTCGATTAATTATCTCTTTATTATTTATTTCATTATCAGTAATACAATTCATGTATTTTGCTAATGATAATGCAATTAATGCACATAAATATTTATCATTAATACTAATTTCTTCTGTTGCATCTTCTTCATCTTTTGAAATAGCAAAAATTTTTCTCCAACCTGAAGCACTTAAAATAAAGGAATTAAAATCTTTCTTTATATCATCAATGTTGGGAATTTCGTGATTTAAAGGATTAATTGAAGAATCACAAATAAAAAGATTGCTTCTTTTATCAATATATTTCATGAATATTCTCCTTGTGTGTTTATATTTACAAAATATAAGAAATAATAAAGCTATACAATAGATTTTATTTTATATATAACAATATTAAGTTTTTGTGCAAATTTTTATTTTATTACTTGTTTGCATATTATTTCTTTGATAATCTTTCTTTATGATTAAACATTGTATCGCTATTCATGATTTATGCAGTTATTCAAAGAGTTCATTATCAGTTATAATCCCTGTATTAGAAGCTCTTGGTGTCGAAGTATGGCCCTTGCCCACAGCATTATTATCAACCCAAACAGATGGTTTTGATAATTTATATATGAAAGATTTATCAGAACAATTAAATGAAATTTTAAGTGTATGGGAAAGAGAAAATATTAAAGCAAATTGTATATATTCAGGATTTTTAGCGGGAGCAGATCAAGTTGATTTAGTAAAAAGAGTTATAAAGTTTCAAAAATGTAATAATAAACCTTTAATTGTTGTCGATCCTGTACTCGGTGATGATTTGAAATTATATTCAACTGTAGATAATTCTCACGTTGAAGCTATGAGAGACTTAGTTTCTTATGCTGATATAATTTGTCCAAATGCAACAGAAGCAGCCATTTTATTAGGGATTTCTCCTAGAAAATATTACAATGATGAAGAAGTAAGAAGTATGCTTATAAGTTTAAGTAAGCTAGGACCTAATAAAGTTGTGATAACAAGTGTTTATCAAAAAAATTCTAATCAAATAAAAACTTGTTTTTTTGAAAATGGAGAAATAGGTGAATATTGCATTGATAGAGTAAATTATACTTATCCAGGATCTGGAGACTTATTCGCTAGTGTAATGATTGGTTCCCTTCTAAATGGGAGGTCTTTAGCCTATTCTTGTATTTATGCTACTGATATTTGTTTAAAATCTATGAAAGAAACAAAAAAATTAAATTATAGTAGAAAACATGGAGTTTCTATTGCTTCAATTATTTCAGAATTAAGCAAATTAATTAATTTCACTTAGGCCGAGTGAAAAATCACCTACTAGTTTAATGACATTTTGGTCTCTTTTAACTTCTAATTTTCTTTCAGGAAAATGTTTTTTTAAAATTGAAGATAAGTATTTTATGGCTTCTTCTTCAATCATTATTTTATCATCTTTTTTAACCCAAGTAAGAGTAGAAATATCTATATCAAGTAAATATCCTCTTCCGAGAGAGCTTCCATATCCATTTGTAAATTGCAATCCTGTGGAAAATAATCCATCATAGTTTGCACTAGCAGTTTTTCCTCTTTTTTCTCTATTAGGATGAAGAGGAAAAAGTTCTCCAAATGTATCTTCTAAATGATTGTCTAATTCTATACACATTTTATGTAATTTATTTTCTAATTCTATTTGTTTTGGATGCATTATTTTAATTCCTCATCAGTGTATCCATATTTTTCTAATATTTCTTCATATTTCAATTCTCCTTGAGATTTAATATTTGAATTATTACTTTCTTTAATTAAATCAGGAAGTGTTGGTTTTGAATTTAATTGATTAGTGTTTTCATAATTAATATCTTCTTTTGATTTAGAAGCTTTATCTTTTTTTATTTCTTCAACTGTTTTTACATTAGATTCAAGCATATCAATATTAATAAGATGAGTAAAATCTTTTCTTTTTATCATTTTTTGTACAAAATTTGAAATTGTATCTCTCTCATTATTAAATAATTGTTCAGCACTATCTAATAATGTATTTATTGCTTTATTTGAAATATCATCTAATTTAAAAGAATCTCCCTTTAAATTGTAATGTATTCTTGTATATTCTACATCTTTTATATTTTTCGCTACTAAAGAAGCTAATTGCATTTGGGAAGAAGTTGCTATTTTTTGAATAGGAGCTCCACGGGAGGGATCAATCCAACCCATTATTCCACCATTAATATCAAATTCAATCATTGAAAATTCGTTATTTGCAGTTGATAAAGATAGGATATGGAATTTTTTACAATTTGGATATAACTTTCTAGCTTCACTATAAGCCATTAGTACTGGATTATTAGCAATAATTCCACCATCTATTAAATGTCTTGTTACTTTATCTTTTTTATCGTAGTAGTTAAAAGGTGAGAAATAAGTTGGAGCTGCACTAGTTGCTCTTGCTGCATCTCTTACATAATAATCGTTATCTTCCCAACTATTAAAAATAAAAGGAATCCCATTTGATGCATCATATGAGACAACCATAGTTGGAGTTAAACATTGATTCATCTTTGAATTTTTGAAGGTGTTAAACAAAAATGTTTCAATATGCTTTGAATCATATTTATCTTTTAAAAGAGAGCCAAATATTCTAGATTCTGATTTAAAGATATTTTTACCTTCTTTTTTATAAATATCAATTAAAGTAGAGCAATCTGTTCCTTTTGTAATTAATGTTGGATTGATTGGAGTATTTGTTTGTTTTTTTCTCAATTTATCAAGAAATGATAAAGTTTCTGTTTCATAAGTATATAGAATATCATCTCCTGCTTCTTTTTTTAAGTTAGTGATTAATGGTGATGATGTTAGGGCAAGTGCTATCAATCCTCCGGTAGATGTGCCAGCAACTAAATCAAAAAATGAATATAGAGGTTTTTCTTCATTCATTTCTTTAACTAATTCATCAATCCTTGATATTAAATGAGCAGGAATTAATCCTCTCATCCCCCCTCCATCTATTGTTAGTATATATCTTTCTTCTATTTTTTCATCTTTTTTTTTATTTGCAAAAAACATGTTTTCTCCTGTTACCTTATTAAGTATAATAAAAAAAGAATATATTGAAGAGATATATAACTAGAAAAATTAATAAAATTGAGTTATTTCTTAAAGTATAATATAGAGGTTAAGTAGTTTGGATATATTAGATAATTATAAAGAATGTATTTTATGCCCAAATAAATGCAGAGTGGATAGAACAAAAAAACATCTTGGTATTTGTAATGAAAGTGATACAGTAAGAGTAGCATTTAGTGGACTGCATAGAGGTGAAGAGCCTCCTGTAACTGGGAAATATGGTTCTGGAATGTTGTTTTTTTCAGGTTGCACTCTTCATTGTCAATACTGTCAAAATTATCAAATTAGTGGTGGTGTTAATACTCGAGATGGAAATGTTGGAATTCCTATTTCAATTGAAGAGCTAAGTCAAATGATGATAGAACTTCAAAAAATGAAGGCAAATAATATCAACTTAGTTACTCCGACTCATTTTATCCCATCTATTGTTGAAAGTATTAAATTAGCAAGAAAAAAGGGATTAACTTTAGATATTGTTTATAATACAAGTGGCTATGAGAGTGTTGAAGCTCTAGAGCTAATTGATGAATATATTGATTTATATCTAATTGATTTAAAGACTTTAAATAAAAGAGTTGCTACTAATTTCTGTAATAAAGAAAAATATGCAACTGAAATAAAAAAAGTATTTGAATACTTAATAAAAAAACATCCAGTTTTTGAATATATTGATGATTTTACAACTCCAAAAGGTTTACTTGTTAGACATTTAGTTTTTCCAAACGAATTAGATGCTACTTTTGAAGTATTAAAATATTTTGCAGATAATATAAAAGAACATGCTTTTTTAGCCTTAATGGTTCAATTTTTTGATCCAAAAAATATTAAACATTTTAAAAAAGTAAGTGAAAATGAATATGATAAACTAATTAATTATCTAGATGAATTAGATATTGAAGATGGTTTTGTACAAGAGTTGAGTGATAATGTTGACTGGGTACCTGACTTTAAACTAGATAAGCCTTTCCCTGACAACTTTTGTGATCCCTTAGATTATTATATACAATTAAAAAAAGAGAGAGAATGATGAGTTATAATATTAGATTAGCAAAAAAAGAAGATGTAGTTGAATGTAGAAAATTAGCAGATTTTGCTAATGACTTGATGCTCTCGAGAGGTAATCCTCAATGGTCATGCGGTTATCCTCAAATAGAAATATTATATAATGATGTTGAATTAAATAGGCTTTATGTCGCTGAAGATAATGGTGAAATTGTTGCTATGGTTGTAATTCAAAAAGAAAAAGATGAAATATATGAAAAATATAATTTCTGGACTGAGGGTCCATATATTTCTGTTCATAGAATAGTATCGAAGAGATCAGGACTTGGAAGATATTTAATTCAAATGGCAATTGATGAAGCAAAAAAAATAGGTGCAAATGTAAGACTTGACACCCATGTTAAAAATATTAATATGCAAAAGCTAATAGAAAGCTTAGGCTTTATTCTAGTTGGAGAGACTGATCAAAAATATATTGATAAGACTCTTGCTTTAACTTATGAATTGATTTTATAGAAATTAACCGATTGTAGTTCCATAAAATTCTTTATTTCTTAAGATATTAAGAGTATTTTCTATATTTCTTCCATCAGCACAAATAACTTTCATATTCTCTTCTTGTGCTCCTTTAGAAGCTATTGGATCAAAAGGACAGTTTTTACCAGGAATCCATTCATTTCCAACCATTTTTCTAAAATCGTCCCAACTAATATTGTCTAAAGGTTGAGCATTTTTATCAAGTTTAGGATCTGCAGTATATACTTTTGCAATATTTGATAAATTAACAATTAATTTACCATTGAATCGTTTTGATAAGAATACAGCATCAGTGTCAGTAGAAAAACCAGGTTTCCATCCTGCTGCAACTAATACTTGGTTTGTAAATTTGATTTCAGCATTTGGATCAGTAATTACTTCATCACTACATAAATCTTTGAAAATTGAATAAACTAATTGAGCATTTAAATGAGTGGCTTTAATTCCAATCCAATCTTGAACATTATTATCTGCTTCTTCAATTATTTCTCTATATGCATTTTGGTATATTCTTGCAGGGGCACCACCACCACATACTAGGATTAATTTATTTTCTTTATCTTCACTTAAATATTCTCTTATCGCTTTATTAAATTTATTTAAAAAATCGATATCAACTTTATCTGGGGCAATAATTGATCCACCTAAAGATAATACTGCTAATTTACTCATTCTATTTCTCCTAAAAAACTTATTACTTCTAATTTTATAAACAACAATTTTAAAAATTTAAAGGGCAAAAGGTTAAAAAAATCAATAGTAATATTAAAAATCAATAATTGTAATAATTTATGGAGGTATTATGAGTAGATTTGATGATTTAAATTTTATTGTGATTGAAGGCAGACTAACAAAGAATCCAATTCTTAGGGATTTTAAAAACAACAATTGTGTAAGTACTTTAAATATTGCTGTAAATTCTTCATATAAAGGAAAAGATGCTTCTTATGTCCAAGAAGTTGGTTTCTTTGATGTTGAAGTTTGGAATAATGCAGCTAGAGCTTGTAATCAATATTTGACAAAAGGATGTAAAATTAGGGTTAAAGGCTCTCTAAAATTGAAAAAATGGGAAAATCAAGATGGAAGTAAAAAATCAAAAGCTTATATTAAAGCTGAAAATGTTGAATTTTTTAGTAATGAAGTAAAAAATCAAAGTGATGAAAAAGGAGAAACAAAAGGAGAAATAGAAGCTTCTCTTGGAATAAATCTGTCCCCTGTATTTTAGTTTTTATGCATCATTTATTTGGTGCATTTTTTTTAATTATTGACAATTTGATTATTTTAAAAGATTATAATTTTATGCATAAAAAAATAATTTTAATAACTTTATTATTAAGTTGTTCATTAATTTCATGTAATATAAATAAAGAGATAACTTATAAGGATAATGTTCAAATTGCTTTGGGAACTGTATGTTCTATAAAAGTAGATGAAAATGTAGATGAAGATATTATTAATAATTGCTTTAATGTTTTAAGCGAAGTAGAAAATGAATTAAGTAGAACAAATGAATTTAGTTTAATAAGCATTTTAAATCGAGAAAAAAAAGTAAAAGTTAATCAAGAGGTCTTCGATTTATTTAAATATTCAATTGATTTAGCAAAAAATAGTGATGGAAAATTCAATATTGCAATGGGTAGTGTTGTGAGTCTTTGGGATATAGGAGGAGATAATCCAAGAATTCCAAGTGATGATGAATTAGCACTAGTTAATATAAATTATGAAGAAATTATATTAAATGAAGATGCTCTAACAATAGAAATTCCTAATGATATGGAAGTTGATTTAGGAGCAATAGGTAAAGGCTATGCTGCTGATAAGTTAGTTTCATATTTAAAAAGCGAGGGTGTTTATAGTGCAATTATTAATTTAGGTGGTAATATTGTTGTAATTGGAGAAAAGAACAATGAATCTAATTGGGGAATTGGGATTCAACATCCTGATATAAGTAATGAATTATTTGCTTTATTCAATGTAAAAGATATTTCTATTGTTACATCAGGAACATATGAGAGATATTTTGAAAAAGATGGGATTCGATATCATCATATTTTAGACCCAACTACATTATATCCCTCTATTAGTGATATAAAGAGTTCTACTATTATTGGACCTAGCTCATTGATTTGTGATAGCTTATCAACAACATGTTTTTTATTAGGATATGAAAAATCTCTTAATTTGATAAATAATATGGAAGATTATCAAGCAATGTTTATGCTTGAAAATAATGATATAATTTTCAGCGATAATTTTGATATAGAGTATGAAATTTTAATCGACTAGATATTGTTCAGTGTTATTGATAAAACCAAATGTTTCTCCTTTTGTAATTGTTGTATAAAAATCATCTTTTGAATTAGTATCAACAAAGAAAAAATTATTTATAAACTTTCTATTAATTGTTCTAGTAGAAGTTTCATGAGTTGTATCAACAGCACTTTGTGCAAGTGGATATGATGTTTCCCACATACCAAGGGATACTAATTTTTTTGCTATATCTAATGTGTTTTCATTTGCAAATCCTTGGGATAACTCGCTAGTTTTGTTTGAATAAATAACTGCATCCATTACTGAAGCATTGTAACTAGGATTTTCTAATACTAAAAGACACCCATTATTAGAACTTAAACCTTCTTGGTTTTCACTCAATAGATAATCTTTTTCATTGTTTTTAAAAGAAATAACTATAAAATCTCCTTCATTAACATAAATATCTGGTAAGATACATCTGTCTTTGTAATTATCATTAAATCCATCTGATATAACAAATCCTGCCACAGATCCTCTATTTATAGCTACTAATTCTACTTTATCACAATTTGTTGAAGTCCCTTTTGTTGATATTTCACTGATTAATAATTTTGCAGGATTAGTATTTTTAGTATAAACAAAAGATTCTATTTCTGTCGAATTCCCATTTAAATCTTCAACCTTTACTTTTACCTCATGTTTTTCTCCAGGAATTAGTTCTTCTCTCTGAAAGTAGGTTAATGATTTATCATTTATTTTATAATTTGTTTTTATTTGGTTGTCTAAAATGAAACTTGAAGTATTCTTTGCTGCTAAAGTTTCATTAAATACTACTTCAATACTATAATGACTTGCACTTTCGATATATATTAATTTTGGTGGTTGGTAATCAACATTTTCTAATAAATTAAAAGTGTCTACAAATTTTGAATCACAAGAAGTTAAAAACAGTATATAAATTGATAATATTATGTATAAATATTTATTTTTCTTCATATAATACTGTATATAGAAATATTTAATATTGCCCCAAAAATAAAAAATCTTTAAAATCAAAGAAAAAAATGAAGGAATGCGAAATGGGAAAATTGTGGCAAAAAGAATATTCACTTGATTCATTGATGGAAGATTTTACTGTATCAAATGATTATATCTTAGATCAAGATTTAGTAATTAGTGATGCACTTGCATCTATAGCACATGCAAGAGGATTAAATCAAATAAATATATTAAGTGATGAAGAATTAAAAACCTTAGAAAAAGGTTTAAAAGAAATCATTGAATTAAAAGAAAATAATAATTTTAAAATCACAAAAGCCAATGAAGATTGTCATACTGCTATTGAAGGTTATTTAACTGAGAAATATGGTGATGTTGGTAAAAAAATTCATACTGGCAGAAGTAGAAATGACCAAGTTCAAACCGCTCTTCGTCTTTGGATGAGGGAGTTTTGTGTAAAATTATCAATAGAAACATCTAATTTTGCAAATGCTTTATTAACTTTTGCTGATAATTATAAAGATATTCCAATGCCAGGTAGAACGCATATGCAAATTGCAATGCCATCGTCTGTTGGACTATGGGCATCATCTTTTGCTGAAGAATTTATTGATGAATCAAATATGCTAAATGACTTTGTTAAAGTATTAGATCAATCTCCATTAGGTTCTGCTGCATCATATGGAGTTCCATTAGATTTAGATAGAGCTTTTACAGCATCTCAAATGGGCTTTAGTAGAGTTCAAAAAAATGTTTTATATTCCAATAATTCTAGAGGTAAATTTGAAGCAATGTTATTAGATCTTTGTGATTATATAGCCTTAACTTGTTCAAAATTAGCACAAGATTTAATTTTATTTACACTTCCTGAATTTGGTTATTTTTCTCTTCCAAAAGAATTATGTACAGGTAGCTCAATTATGCCTCAAAAAAAGAACCCAGATGGATTAGAATTAGCTAGAAGTCGTGCTTCTGTAATCAATAGTTGTTCAATTAGAGTAAAAAATATTATCAGATCTCTTCCTTCAGGCTATAATAGAGACTTTCAAGATACAAAAGAGCCTTTATTAGTAGGTGCAAAAGCAACTTGGTCTCTTGTTGCAATAATGAATAAAATGATAAGCAAAGTTGAAGTTCACAGTGATAATTTAGCTTCTGCTTGTGTTAGTGATTTATATGCAACAGATGAAGTATTAGAGAGAGTTAAAAAAGGAGAGAATTTTAGAGATACTTATAAGAATGTTGGTCTTAATTTAAATGATGTTAAAACTTATGATCCTTATGAAACTATAAAAAATAGAACAAGTATTGGTACAACTAATAATCTATGTTTAGATGAAGATATGGCTGCAGTAGAAAATTTATTATCTCAAAGTAGTTCTAAAATTGAAACATATAAGAAAGCTTATACTAATCTTTGTTCTTTAGATATTGAAGTAGTTAATATATAATGATGATACACACCATTAATTTGGTGCGAAATATATTAAAAGAGAATACATTAGCTGATTAAAGAAAATTTCAGATTAAGAGAAAAAACTTATAATTGCTACTTTGAATTAACAATTGATTAAATTGGTGGTAAATGGAAACCTGTGATTTTATATCATATAGGGCAAGTTGGAGTCTTAAGATATGCTGAAATTAAAAAGTGTATTCCAATAACTACAGAAAGAATGCTTTCAAAACAATTAAAAGAACTTGAAGCAGATGATATTATAGTTAGAAAAGTATATCCTGTAGTCCCCCCAAAAGTAGAATATAGTTTGAGTGAAAAGGTAAAACATTAATTCCTTTATTATTTAATTTAACAGCTTGGGGAGAGACATATTTCAAAGATAATATAGATATGTTTGATGTTAAAAAATTAGATCAAGAAGATTAATTCTTGATCTAATTTAGTTTATTCTAAAAAGTCTGTTGATGGGATAGCTTGAAGTATTGTCTCTCTTGGAATGTTTATTGATTGACTCCATTTTTTTGGTGATATTCCATATAAGCGTTTGAATTCTCTACTAAATTGAGAGGTACTCACATATCCAACTTGTATAGCAACTTCATTAATATTCATTCCGGCAGCTAATTTCATTGCCCCATTATTAAGACGCATAGATTTTATATATTGGATTGGTGACATTGTTGTAGCTTGTTTAAACTTTCTATGGAATACAGCTCTACTCATTCCAACATAATCAGCCATATCTTCAATTGTGATAGGTTGATCTAAACTAGATGAGATGAATTCTATAGATTTAGCAATTTCATTTCCGACTCCAAACGCTCTCATAGCAGTCTCTCCTGCTTCACCTTTTAAAATAGCATAGTATAATTCACGAAGACGACTTTTTCCAAGAATTGCTGTATCTACTTGGTTTCCTACTAATTGTAATAGTCTAAGAAGTGAATCTGTAAATGTTTGATCCCAACTAGAAAGAGCAAGCCCTTTAGGTAGAGGTTTTCCTTTATGTGATTTGAAAGTACTAGTATTATTTCCCATCTCAATTGCAATATCCCTCATCATTCTAGTATCTAGAGAAATATGTACTCCATATAATGGGTTTTCAAAAGTAGCTTCTGGAGTTCCTGCTTCAACAGGCATTGATATTGGGCAGCATAAATATTTAGAGTTATCGAATAAATAAGATTTACCATCTAATATTGCTTCTTTTGCTCCACTTACGATTGCAACTACAACTGGTTCATATACTGCAGGGGCACAACGATGCGATTCTGTTATTTTAAATAACTTAACACCTTTAATACCCGTTTCAATTAATCCTTCTTTGTTTGCTTTTTTTCTAATATTTTTTTTATTTCTTGTTTACTACTCATGTGCCAAACATATCATTAAAAAATGTACAAAACAACCTAAATGATATAAATAGGCAGATTTTAAAGATTAATTCATATATTTTTATCACTTTGTGAGAGTTATATTATGTTCAAGAAGTTAGAAAGATGTAAATAAATAATAAATTAATTAATCAAAAGCAAGGAGTCATAACATGGCAGACAGACAATTTGGAAGAAAGGGTTGGACACCTGAGAGAATCAATACCTTAAGAGGAAAAACATATCTAATTACAGGTGCGACTAGTGGTACAGGTTTTGAAGCTACAAAAATATTATTATCTAAAGGAGCAAAGGTTGTAATGCTTAACCGTAATCCTAAGAAATCAGATAATGTTATTTCTGTATTAAAGAAAGAATTAGGAAATAATATTGATGTATCTTATGTACGTATTGATTTAGGTGATTTGACATCAGTTAGAAATGCTGCAGAAGAAATTATTCATAAGGTATCTCGTATTGATGCATTAATGTGTAATGGTGCAATTGCTCAAGTTCCAAAGCAAAAATTTACTGTAGATGGTTTTGAGAGTCAACTTGGAGTTAATCATTATGGTCACTTTTTATTACAAAGTTTATTATTTGAAGTAATTGAAAAATCTAAAGGTCGCATCGTAACTGTAGGTAGTATGGGCTATAATATGGGACTTAAAACTATTAAGTTTGATGATATGAACTGGGATAAAGACTACACTGGTAATGATGCATATAGTCAAAGTAAATTAGCACAAATTATGAGTGTTTATGAATTACAAGATAGGCTTAAAAAGGCAGGTAAAAATAGTGTAAAAGTTTATGCTTGTCATCCAGGTTCATCTAGAACTTCTTTAATTACTACAAGTGGTAATTTGTTTATGAGAATTTCTTTTAAATTAATGACACCATTAACTCAATCAGCAGAAAAAGGTGCATATCCTAAATTAATGTGTGCTTTAGAAAAAAATCTTCCTCAAGAAGGTTTTTATGGTCCTACAGGTAGAAGTTATTGGGTTGGACCGGTTGGAGAATGTAAAATTAAAGCTCATGCTAAAGATAAAACTGTTGCAAAGAAATTATGGGAAGAAAGTGAAAAAGCAACTGGTGCAAACTGGGGATTTTAATTAAAGAAGGAATATAAAAATGAAAGATTTTAAAATAAAGTTGTTGTATTAACACATGGAGCTATAAGCATTAGTAAACAATGTTAGAGTTATGGATTCTTTTAAAGAATGATTTATAAGAATTTTGATTTTATGTATTAAAATTTATAATTGAATATGAGCTTTTTAAAATCATTTTGGTGAATAATAAATATAATAAATGATTATTTTGAAGCTAAAATATGTTTCATCTAAATTAAAAATTAGTGGTATATCATAACCTTTAAGAATATAAACAATAGTAATTATTTAGAGAGTATTTGATATTAGAAAAACATTAAAAATGAAACTATTTTTACTTAAATTGGTTATCTTTATTATATGGAGGATATCCCATGAAACAGAGTAGATATTATATAATAGCGTTGTTTTTCATGTTAATTACATGCTTTCTCATTAGTTGTGCTTCAGAAAGTGAAGAATCAGTTGAAATTTCAAATAGTGAAAATATTGTAATAGAAGAAATTGTTGAATCTCCTATAGCAATGCCGAAAGAAATGCCTATAATGATGTCAAAATCATTAAAAGCTTCTCCAATGATGGCTATGGCAGCAGATTCAATACAATTAATACCTAATTCAACAAGTAAAATGAATACTGAAGAGTATGACAAGCTTACAGATAATCCATTTAAAAGTGTTAGTGAAAATCCAGTTTCTACTTTTTCTATTGATGTTGATACCGCAAGTTATACTAATGTTAGACGATTTCTTAGTCAAAATGAAGAACTTCCACCAGCTGATGCTGTAAGGATTGAAGAATTTTTACAATATTTTTCATATGATTATGCAGCACCTCAAGGGGACTCTCCAATAGGGTATCAACTTGATATGGAAGTAGCTCCTTGGAATAAAGAGCATAAATTACTTAGGGTGGCAATACAAGCACAAGAGATAGAAACGGATGATTTACCTGCATCAAATTTGGTATTTCTTATAGATACTTCAGGTTCAATGCATAATGATAATAAATTGCCTTTATTACAGAAGAGCATGAATGTACTAGTAGAGCAACTTAGACCTCAAGATACAATATCAATTGTAGCTTATGCTGGATCTGCGGGAGTAATTCTTGAATCTACACCTGGAAGTGATAAAACAACTATTATTAGAGCTTTTTCTGATTTGAGAGCAGGTGGCTCTACTGCTGGTGGAGAGGGAATTGAACTAGCATATAAAATTGCAGGAGATAATTATATAGAAGGTGGAAATAATAGAGTAATCCTTTGTACTGATGGTGATTTTAATGTAGGAGTTAGTTCTACGGCTGCATTAGAAAGATTGATTGAAGAAAAACGAGAAAATAATGTTTATCTTACTATTTTTGGTTTAGGTATGGGTAATTACAAAGATTCTAGAATGGAAGCTCTTTCTAATATTGGTAATGGTAATTATGCATATATTGATAATTTACTTGAAGGAAAGAAAGTCCTTGGTAAAGAAATTTGGGGTAATCTTTTTGCTGTTGCTAAAGATGTAAAAATTCAGATTGAATTTAATCCCGCAAAAGTTGAATCTTATAGACTTATTGGATATGAGAACCGCCTCCTTAATCGAGAAGATTTTAATGATGATACTAAGGATGCTGGGGAAATGGGTTCTGGGCAAAGTGTTACAGCTTTTTATGAATTAGTATTAACTGATTCTAAAGATGAAGATAAAATTCCTCAATCTGATCCTTTAATATTTCAAGAGAGCAATTTAATTCCTTCTGATGATATCCTTTGCTTTAAGCTTCGTTATAAAAAGCCTAGCGAGGGTGGTGAGGTGAGTCAATTATTATCAACAATGGTGAATGAAAATGAAATATATAATAAAATAGGTGAAACTGATTTAGATTTTACATTTTCATCTGCTCTCGTTGAGTTTGGAATGTTATTACGTGATTCTCCTTATAAAGGTAATTCTTCTTGGAAGCATGTTATAGAACAAGCAAAAGCTTCGAAAGGTGCTGATGAAAATGGATATCGTGCAGAGTTTATTAAATTAGTTGAAATTGCGGAACTAATTGATAATCTCTCTTCATCAGATAATAAGTAAACTTTTTAATTTTAACTTTTATAATATGATGTTATATATGCCCAAAAATCTTAATGTTTTTCGGGTATTATAAATTAATAATGTTTATTATTAATTCACTAGTTTTAAATTAATAATATAATTCTAATAACATTGTAACAAGTAAAGGTTATTTACCTGAAAATAAAGAAATATTCCTTAATAGAGTTAATTCGAATATTGTAAACAATCCTGTGGTTGAAGAAAAAGTTTTAAAGACTTTTGCTTGGTAAATTACTATTTATGATAGAAGAAAGAAACACAAATAAAAAAAATAAATAGTTGATTAATAATTAGCTATTAGTAGGAGTAATATATGCCAAATTGGAAAAACTTTGCAGATGAAATGACAGAATTATTAAAAATTGATTCAGTATTTTCTAATGAAGGTTATTGTGCTGATACTCTTTTAAGATGTGTGGCAAAATAATTAACCAGCATTAACTCTTTTTTGAGTAGGAGAGAGAGGATTTTTTTTAGTAAATAATGATGAAATGGTTATTGCTTTACCCTCAGATAGATTAGAAAGAACTGATAAAGGTCTTATAGCATTAAAAAATACTGGATTAGGATATGTAGTTGGATATTTCGAACCTGAGATGGATGTTGAAAATTTATTTATAACTTGGTATCCAAAACAAGATAAATAATAGAAATATAGTATTATGAAAGGAACAAATGGAAAAATAGTTTTTGTAACTGGTGGAGAAAATGGTTTAGGTGCCACTATTGCAAAAAAATTTGCTAAAGAGGGTTCACAAGTTGTGATTTTTGGTATTTATGCAGTAAATGGAGAAAAAGTCGATTCAAAGTTAAATTCACTATGTGAAGATTCAATGTATATTAAAGGTAATGTTTTATCAGAAGCATGTTTTTCAAGTGTTTTTAAAGGCTTTCCTATATATATTGCTTCTAATCATGCAGTGAATGGATTAATCAAATCAGCTGCGATTGAATACGCTTCAAGTGGTATAAGTATTAATGCAATAGCTCCTAGAACTATGAAAACTCCATTAGTTTAAGCTTATAGTCAAGAAGATAAAGATATGCTTAGTTCAATCAGACCTTCAAAGCGTTTAATCTCTGTTGATAATGTAGCAACATCAGTACTTTTCTTAAGTTCCGATTATGCTGTTGATGTCGTTGGTTCTATATTTTTAATGGATGGTGGTTATACTGCTCAATAAAGTAATTATTTTTTTTAAATTGATTCCTCTTTTATTAATAATTAATATTGGAGGAATCTTTATTCAAAAAACCAAAGATTATTTACTTATATAAATATAATAAACAACAATTTTGATGTATATGAATTAATTTACTATTTTTTCTATTTTGTTATAAATAGTAATTGATAAATTAATTTAATTTATTGTAACCTACAGTTATGAGCATCATTAAACCCCACAAACTCGGTGTAATTGCTGGCCCGGGTAGTGAATATTTTACAAGCAAAGTCGAAAAACATTTGCGCCGCTTATATAAACAGAGATATGACAAGTTATCAAGCGCGCTTGCACGACGACATGAAATGACTGAAGAGCAAATATTAGAATTTGTTACTTTATTAGACGACTTAAATAGTAAGACTATTCCAAGACGAAAATGTCCTTCTCAATATCAAAGTCCCGATTTCACAATTAAAGCAAAATATACTAGATTTGCAAATGGTGAAGAAAAAGCTGAGATATTAGATCCTGTTAGAGGTCTTAGAGTGTTTTTTATTTACGACCTATCTAATATGGAACCTATTAAGTTGTATGGAACTAATGAACCAATAAGGTTGAGTGTTAATGACCATTTAATGTTTTTATTAACAACAGTACATGCAATTAAATTAGCAGGAGCAGAGTCGATTACTTTAGTTTTACCTACCTTCCCTTATTCAAGGCAACATAAAAAGAATAGTCGTGAAGCATTAACTGCAAGTCTTTTTTCTCATATTTGTGATATGTTAGATGTTGAGAGAATCATAACATTAGATATTCACTCAAGAGAAATTGAAAATAGTTTTATGAAAACTCATCTAGAGAACTTACATGGTTCTTATCAAACTTTAATAGCATTAAGTCGATTAATTGATTTAAGTGATCCTGATATTACAGTTGTGTCCCCTGATACAGGAGCTATTTCTAGAAATAAATTCTATGCACAAGCATTACACAGACCTTTAGCTGTTTTATATAAAGAAAGAGATTATTCAATAGTAAGTACCGATGCAAATCATACTAATATTAAGAAAATTAATTTATTAGGTGAAGTAAAAGGTAAAACTGTATTGATGGCAGATGATATGATAGCAACAGGTGGCACAATGATTACTGCCATGAGAGAATTAATGAATAAAGGTGCAAAACGTATTATTTGTATGATTTCTTTACCATTTTTTAATGGAGGTGGTATTGAAAACTTTGATAAAGCTTATAAAGAAGGTGTTTTTTATAGAATTATTGGTACAAATGCAGTTACTCATGGTCATGATTTATTAGATAAACCTTGGTTTGTTCAAGCTGATATTTCTGACCTTTTTGCTAGGACAATCAGTAGACTCCACCATGGTAGATCAATTGGCCCTCTTTTAGATAATAGACGCTTTATTCAAAAGCTTATTGATGTACAACAAGCTTCTGGAGAGTTTAGTAAAAAGAAAAAAGAAGGAGTTATTGAACCAGAATAAATATAAAGACCCATTTTTGGGTCTTTTTTTTATTAGTAAAAATATTTTATTCTTGAGTTTTCTATTGATATATTTTATATTGTTCAAACGATAAAGTATAAATAGAAAAAATTACAAGGAGCCCTTTATGCAAATGTCCCACAGAATTTCTGGATTTCAATGTTCGCCAATTAGAAGATTATCCCCTTATGCTGTGGCCGCCGCCGCTAGAGGGATTAAAATACATTATTTAAATATTGGCCAACCTGATATAAAAACACCAGATGGTGCGTTAGAAGCTGTTCACAATTATGAAAAACCTACTATTCCTTATGGTCCAAGCGAAGGCTTATTAGAACTTAGAGAAGGATTAGTTGATTATTATAAGAAAGTTGGTGTAGATATTGATGTAAAAGATGTAATGATAACAACAGGTGGATCTGAAGCTTTACAGTTTACTTTTATGACTTTATGCGATCCATATGATGAAGTTATTGTACCAGAACCTTATTATACTAATGTAACAAGTTTCGCTAGAGCCGCTATGGTTAATTTAGTTCCAATTACTAGTAGAATTGAAGATTCGTTTTCACTTCCTCCTATTGAGGAATTTGAAAAAAGAATTACAAGAAAAACTGGTGCTATTCTCTTATGTTCTCCAAATAACCCAACAGGCTATATATATACAAAAGAAGAAATGCAAAGTATTTTAGAACTTTGTGAGAAAAAGGATATTTTCTTAATTGTAGATGAAGTATATAGAGAATTCTGTTATGAAGAAGAATTTAATAGTGTATTGAATTATACTAAATACCAAGATAGAGTTGTCTGTATTGATTCTTTTTCAAAAAGATATAGTATGTGTGGTTCAAGAATTGGAGCTGTTGTTACAAAGAATGATGATTTTAAGGCAAATATGCTTAAATTATCACAAGCTAGATTATGTCCTCCTGATATTGAACAAATTGCTGCTATCGCTGCTTTAAAAACTTCTCCGTCTTATTTAGTAGAGGTTAAAGAAGAGTATAAAAAAAGAAGAGATTTTTTAAGTGACGGTTTAAAAAATATTGAAGGTGTAATATCTTCAAAACCAAAAGGTGCTTTTTATTTAGTCGCAGAACTTCCTGTTGATGATGCAGAAAAATTTGCGATTTTCCTTCTTGATGAATTTAACTATGAGAATGAAACAGTAATGATTGCTCCTGCGGAAGATTTTTATGTAACTCCAAAGATTGGGAAACGTCAAGCAAGAATTGCTTATGTATTAAATACAGATGATTTAAGTCGAGCTTTAATCTGTCTTGATAAAGGATTAAAAGCTTATAAAGAAAAATATTTATAATATACTATATAAAAATCATTGTTATTGTGAATTAATGACAATGATTTTTTTATTTCCTTGACGTTATATGTTACGTAACTCATAATTAAACGTAAGGAAACAAAAAAGTATGAAAAATAATAAAAAGATTGATGTTCTCTTTTATTTAATTGTAATTATTATTGGAATAATAATTGCTGTCTCATATAATTTATCAATTAATAAAACTTATAAAACTTTAAAAGAACTTGCATATAAAGAAAAAGAAATAGTTTTGAAACAGTCAGTAGAGAACATTATTACAGTTATTGATACTGTCAGAGAAGATTATATTGCAAACTTAAACAAAACCTCCTTTACTTATGACGATCAAAAGACGATTGATTTAAAAATTAAAGAATTATCTATCAATATAATTAAATCTCAAAATACAAATAAAAATCAATATTTTTGGATAAATGAAGTAATTGACTATGAGGGTGGCGATAATTATGCAATAAGGCTTGTTCATCAAAATCTAAGCGATACAGAGGGTATTTATTTATCAACAAATACTAAAGATTATGAAGGGAATTTGCCTTATCTTTATGAATTAGAAAAAATAAAAGAAGATGGTTATGTTTTACATGATTATTATTTTAAAAATAAAGTAGATGATAGAATAACTAAGAAATTATCTTATGCAAAACTTTATAAACCTTATAATTGGATAATCGCTACAGGTCTACCATATGAAGATATTTATTATCAGGCAAATATCTTGCATGAAAGAAATAAAAATCGTATTGCCTTAATATATATTATTGATATCTTTTTTACTTTATTTTTTTGTTTAACTTATTGTTTTTATCGAAAAAAAGAAATTTATAAAGAAAAAGAAAAAGAAGCAATTGAAAAAAATAAGTTTAAAACAGAATTTATTGATGGAATAACTCATGATTTAAGAACTCCTTTAAATTCAATAGTTGCTTTATCTGATTTAATAAACAACAAAGATTATGAAGAAGATGAATTATCACAATTCTTATTAAAAATAAATATGTCTTCAAAGTATGTTCTTACTTTAATTGATGATGTTTTAGATGTTTCAGCATTAGAAGAAGGGAAGCTGATTGTTAAAGATAATATTTTTAATATAAAAGAAATTATTCACCCCTTAACTAGTGTATTTAGCCTATATTGTGAAGATAAAAATATTAAATTTAATTGTTATATTGAAAATATAGAATATGAAAATATGTATGGAGATGCAGTTAGAATTAGACAAATTTTAACAAACTTATTGTCTAATTCCATTAAGTTTACAGATTCAGGGGGAAGCGTTAATTTTAAGATAGTCCAAAGTAATTTTTCATCTGAAAAGGCCTTATTGACACTTTCTATTAGTGATACTGGTTGTGGGATTTCTCAAGAAAACCTAAAACATATTTTTAATAAATTTGAACAAGGAAATCTTTCTATTAGAAAAAAATATGGTGGAAATGGTTTAGGTTTATCAATTGTAAATAATCTTGTAAATTTGATGAATGGTAAGATTTTTGTACAATCAAAAATTGATGAAGGCTCAACATTTAAAGTTGAAATACCTTTTAATATAGCATGTCCTTCAGTTAAAAAAATAAAATTTAAAAAAACTTTTAATATTTTGATAGTAGATAATCATATTGATTCAAAGTTATTTTATAAACAAAGTGAAAATTATGGTTTAAATTGTGTATTAGAAACGGATATTAATTCTGCAATTGAAGTTATTAATGATAAAAAAACGAAGAATGAATACTTTGATTATTTGTTTATTTCTTTTGAAAAGAAAACTCTTGAGATAAATATAAACAAAATATTATCTATAACTGATAAAGAAAAAACAGAATTGGTTTTATCTTCATATTCAAAAATACATTATGATAAAGAATTTGCTTTTAAAGAAATTAGAAGACCTATTTTATTTTCTTCTATCTTAGAAGTATTAAATGAAAAAGTTTCTATCAATCAAGATTACAATGAAAATAATATTAAAGATTTTTCATCAATAAAAATATTATTAGTAGAAGATAATGAAATAAATAAATTTGTCGCAACTAAAGTATTAACATCAAAAGGGGCAAAGGTTGAGTTTGCATTAAATGGAGAAGAAGCTATAGAGATATTTAATAACAGGGGTGATGATTATTTTGATTTGATATTGATGGATAAAAAAATGCCAATTGTTGATGGAATTGAAGCTACAAAAAGGATAAGGAATTCTAAATTAAGATATAGTTCAAAAATACCTATTTATGGTTTAAGTGCAAATTCTTCTAATGAAGCTGTAAAGCAATGCTTAGATTCTGGAATGGATGGATATATAACAAAACCAATAGATGTTAAGCAGATATATAAAATAATAGATAAAATAAAAAATAAGTAATAAAAAAGATTGATACAATAAGCGTATCAATCTTTATATATTAAGTATTCTATTGATCATTTGTTAAAGATTTTATAAAAGGAATTAAAACTGAAAGTGCTATTTCATTGTGACCACCTTCTGGAATAATTAAATCAGCATATTTCATTGTTGGTAATATGAAGTTAAAAAAACCTGGTCTTACTACTTCTAGATATTGATTTATTACGCTTTCTGCAGTTCTTCCTCTTTGATCAATATCTCTTTGTAATCTTCTAATAAATCTAATATCATCAGGAGTGTCAACATATAATTTTAAATCAAGTAAATCTCTAATTTGTTTATCATATAATACCATAAGACCTTCAATAATAACTAATTTTTGAGGTTCTACTCTTATTGTTTCATTTTTTCTCTTATGATGAACAAAGTCATATTCAGGCATGTCTATTGCTTTGCAATTTTTTAATTGATGTAAATGTTTGTGTAATAATTCCATATCAAAAGCATCAGGATGGTCAAAGTTAAATGCTGTAATATTTTCATTATTTATAAAAGAAGCACTCTTGTAATAATTATCTTGAGGGATAAATACGAAATCTGAAACAACTTCACTAATTTTTCTAACTATTGTTGATTTCCCAGAACCAGAGCCACCTGTTATACCTATTATTTTAACGTCCATTATTAAAATCCTTTAATATTTTTATATTTTTTTATGATACTTTTTTTAAATTGATAAGTAAATATTTATTTAATACTTTAATTACAAAAAAAAGTCTTAATTTTGTAATTTAAATATTGTTAAATTTAATACAAACAAATAGAATGCACTCATGATTTATTATCTAGCTTTTTTTATAGTCAATTCAACATTTGTTATTATAAATCCATACCTTCAAGTAGTTCTTGATAATTTAGGATTTGGAGTTGAATCAATAGGTGTATTTATTGCCATATTTGAAACATGTGGTATTTTTGGTCCTTTAGTTATAGGATATTTTGCAAATAAGAAAAATTGGTATAATCAATCTATCATTTTATCTCTTTTATTATGTGGATTATCTTTTTATGCTCTATCTTATATAGAGTCTTTTTTTAGTGCTATTATATTATTGGTAATAACTGGTTTCTTTTTTAGAGCGATTCCTTCATTGATGGATCATGTTATTAATTCTGCTGTTAATGGAGACAGTAATAAATATACAAAAATGAGATCGTCTGGGACTGTAGGATATATTGTAATTTCTGCACTATTCTCATTAGCGAGAAAACCTGATGTGTCTTCTAATAAAAGCATAGGATTTTGGTTTATAGTAATATGTCTAGCTTCAATTTTAATCATGTTCTTTGTTCCACAAACTAAAAAAATAGAAATTAATTATAAATTGTTAGATAAAAATTTAAAAGGTAAATGGTATGATAAAGGTTTTATAATTACTTTAATAATATTAGGGATAAATAGATTCACACTATCAGGGGTATATTCTTTTTTATCACTATATTCAATAAAAGTAGTTGGATATACAGATTTAACAACCTTGAATATAATAGGTACAGTTACTGAATTTTTTGTTATGATATTAAGTGGTAATTTAATACAGAATGGTAAGGTGAAAGCTGTAAACTTAATGATTTTTAGTTGTTTTATGCAAGTTATACGTTTATCAATATATGCATTATTTCCTACAGTAGGATTTTTATTCTTAGCACAAGCATTACATTGTTTTAGTTTTGGTTCAATTCATGCTGCTGCTATTGCATATATAAATAAACATGTAAGGATTGATAAAAAAGGTGTAGCTATTAGCATGTATTATGCATTAGCTTCTGGACTGCCCTCTGTTTTGAGTTCAATAATAGGTGGTTTTATTGTTGGAAAATATGGTTTTACAAATTTATTTGAGATATATACATTTATTTGTATGATACCTGTAATAATTGGAATAACCTTCTACAAAACTTTGAGTAAAGAAATTGATTATAAAATATAGATTATTTATATTGTTTTGAGAGTTGTAAAGATATTATTTATTGATATAATTTGAATGATGTAGGAGATACTTAAATGAGTAAAGTAAATACTTGGAATTTAGAGGATGCTAATATTTCAAAAGATAAAATAGAAAAGAACTTACGAGATACAAATAGACAAATTGAATCTGATATATATAATATAGTGAAATATATTGAAAATTATGATCCTTTATTAATCTTAAAAACAATTTCAATTTATACTAAAGAAATAGTAGATTTAAACCAAGAAAGACCTGAAATCCAAGCAAATATCTATGGTTTGATGCAATTTTTAATTAAATGGGTAATTACTAAAAATAATGATATTAAAGAATATAAAGAGATAGATTCTTTTGATAGAAATAAATTAAAGAAATTATATTCACAATTAGAAATTCATAGTGAAAAATATTTTGATAATTTAATACTTAAAGAAATAGAAAACCCAAAAAATAGAACTCCTATCCAGAAAATTATAAATAATTATATAAAGCCTTTACCAACAAAATTTGAAAAATTAAATGATAAGGTTCTTGAACTTAAATGTTTGTTACTTCCTTTTGCTAATGAAATTTCTAAAACATTTGATGCAGATCTTGATAGCTTAATTGAGGCTACAAAAATCATTACTTATAATGGTTTTAAAGCAATGGATTTACTTGATGATGAAGTTGAAAGATTTGCAGAAAAAACAGAAGAAAAAATTAGAGAGAATAGAGAGAATGGATCTAGTGAAACTGATCAAGAATTGCTTCAAAGAATTATTAAGGAAGAAAATTGGGAGAAGTGGTTTAATGATATAAGATATAAAAGTGAAGGCTTTGATTTATTTTATGCCAATAAATTAACAACACTTTCTCAACATGATATTGATTTATTATCAATTGAAGCATCTTCTGTTAATGTTGAAGGGTTTTGTCATTTAGATGAAAGTGTAGGCTTTGATAATTCTCTTTTTATAAAAATTAGAAATAAATCATTTATTTTTGATGGAAGATTTGCAATCGATAGATTATATCAAACAATAAAGAAAGTGGTATTAAATAAAAATCCTGACTATAAAGAATATTGGGAAACAAATGAACTTAGAAAAAGTTCAATGCTTCCATTTTCTATTTTAGCTGGAGTATTTAGTAAATTAGGATATACCCTAAAATATAAATATAAAGAAACAGAATTTACTACACTTTTTGATAAAGATGATGATAAGGTATATTTACAAGTACCTAGAGATAAAGGTTATATAATACCTTTGAATCCTATTAAAGATATAAAAAGCTTAAACAAAGCAATAGATTGCTATAACTTAAGTGTTAAAGATTTTTTTGATATAGATGATCCTATAATTGTAATAGTTGATGATGAAAGACAAGATGAGATTGTTGAAAAAGATAATGTTTTTTATGTTAAATTATCATATATTGTAACTCTTATGGATGATTTTGGAAAAATAGTTGAATTTAAAAAGCAAGTTTTGAAATTAGAAAATTTGACAGTTGCTCAAGAAAAAGAACATGATCATGAACATGATGAAAAAAAAGAAGAACAAAATAATAATGAAGATATAGATGATTTTGACGAAGATGATTTGATGGATGAAATTGCTTTAGAAGAAAATGATGAAGAACTGTTAGAAAATGCTCAAGAAATAATAAATGATTTAGAAGAAGTTTTTTCATCCGAAGAATATGAATTAGATATTGAAGAATCTCTTGAAGAAGGGGTTGAAGAAGAGGATACTTTTGTTGAATTAAACACTTTAGATGACTTAGATAATGAAAGAAATGATTCTTATGAAGATGATTTTGACATTGATGATTTGATGGATGAAATAGCGGAAGAAGAACAAGCAGATGAAATTTTATATAAAAATGGATTATCTTCTTCAAATGATAACATAATTGAAAATTCTACAAATATTTCTGTAAAAGAAGAAAAACCAATATCATCTTCTTTTTCATTTGCAGATGCACTAAAAAATGCAGCAAAAGGTAATAATTCTGTAAAAAAAGATAATGAAATATCAAAAGAGATACATAAAGAGTTAAAAGAAGAAAAAACTACTGGAAAAAGTGATAAAGAAGAAGATATAAAAGTACAATCAACACCATCTTTTTCATTTGCAGATGCACTAAAAAATGCAGCAAAAGGTAATAATCCTGTAAAAAAAGATAATGAATTATCAAAAGAAATACATAAAGAGTTAAAAGAAGAAAAACCTAGAGAAAAAAGTGATAGCGAAGAAAAGATAAAAGTAAAATCTACACCATCTTTTTCATTTGCAGATGCCTTGAAAAATGCAGCAAGTAGTAAAAGCAACTTATCAAATGATTACAAAAGTGACAAAATAAGTGAAAATAATACTACAGAGAGAATTAATTCTAATGCTACTTTATCCTTTGCAGATATTTTAAAAAAAGCTGAAAATAATAATCTTATCAAAGATTCTAAATCTAGATTCGAAGCTGAAAGTGAAATAATAATTAAAAAGGAATCAATTTCTCATCAATTAGATTCTAAAGAGTTTGTTAATTCATTAACTGAAGAGTTAAATAAAATCGATGAAGATGATAGTGATTTAGATGATTATGGAATAGTTCAAGATTCTATTGAAGAAACAGATAATATAATTCAAGATGAAATCTTACAAAATGAAGAATCAACTGATTTAGAACTGCAAAACATTATAGAAGATAATGATCCAAAAGAATCTATTGAAAAAGAAGTAATTACCTTAGATTTAAATAATTATAATGCAATAAAAAATAAAGAAATATTTGAATCACCAACAAATACATTAGAAGATTTATTTCCAAAAAGAGTATATGAAATAGTAGCTTTATTAGGAGAAGAGGATAGTAATTTCTTTAATATATGCAAAGAATTAAATATGGATATATTATCAAGTATTGATTTATTGTTAAACAAAGCTCTTGAAAAGCAAAAGAGTGATAAAAAAGAAAAAATGTTTACAATTCCAGGCTATGATTTGACTTTGGTAATAGCCCAAAATAATAATGATAAATTAAAGATTTGGGAAAGAAAAACAAATTTAGGTGCTGTTATGTATTCGCAAGGTAAAGAGAGATGGAATGCTTTGATTCTACATTATGATATAAATGATAATTTAATATCATTAAATCAAGTTGAAGTGAAAAAAGAAGATTATGATGCAGTAGATTGGAAGTTTGTTGTTTCAACAGTTAATAAAATGAAATTAAAATAATATGAAAGAAGAAATAAAACAAAGATTAGACGTTGCAAAAAGAGTAGCAATTGAAGCAGGAATATTTGCAAAAAAATTACGAGATACAAATAGTTTTACAATATCTGAAAAGAGTAAGAATGATTTTGTAACTACAGCAGATAAAGAAACTGAAATGTTAATTTACTCGAACCTTAAAAAAACTTTCCCAAAAGATGGTTTTCTTGGAGAAGAAAGTGATGAGATTGAGGGTAATGGTAGATGGGTTGTTGATCCAATTGATGGTACAACTAATTACTTTAGGAATTTATCAAATTGGGCTGTTAGTATTGCATATGAAATTGAAATTGGAAATCCAATAATAGGGGTTATATATTCTCCCGTTTCTAATGACATTTATTATGCTATTAGGGGTTATGGTGCATATAAAAATGATGAAAAAATAGAAGTTTCTTCAATTTCTGATTTTAAATATTCAATTAATGTATGTGTTCCTCCGCATAGATATAAAAAATCATATTTAAAATATATGCAAAAATACAATTTGATAGGACAAAGTTGTAGTGACATAAGAAGTTATGGGTCTTGTGCTTTAGAATTATGTTATATAGCTGAAGGCTCATTAGATGGATATTATGAAATGTTTTTAGGTTATTATGATTTTGCTGCTGGGAAAATTATTTTAGAAGAAGCTGGTGGTAGGTTTGTCTATGAAAATGCTGATATTCAAGAAAAATTTAATATTATTGCTTCAAATAAAAACCTATTTAACTGGTACGATGAAAATATAATAAAGGATAATTTTGATGAGAAACTATAAATTAGTTATTTTTGATTTTGATGGAACAATCGTTGATTCATCACCAGGTATTTATAATACGGCTAATTATACTGTAAAACAATTAGGCAAAGATGAAGAAACTGATGTTGATAAGTTAAATAGGTTTATTGGACCTCCTTTGAAAGATTGTTTTAAATTAACATATAATTTGGAAGATGAATTAGTTGATAAAGCTTGTGATATTTATAGGGATCGATATTTTGAAATTGGACAATATGAAGTTAAAGTATTTGATAATATAGAAAAGGTTTTAAAAAAACTAAAAGATAGAGGATATATATTAGCTATTGCCACAATGAAATATAAAGAAATTGTTCTCAGTATGTTAGAGCATTTAAATCTTGCAAAATATTTTGAATATATTGATGGAACAAATATTGAAGGTACTAAATATAAAGCTCAAATATTGAATGAAATCTTAGTTCATTTTAATGCTGAAAAAAATGAAGCTGTTTTAATTGGAGATACTTATCATGATGAAACAGCCGCAAAAGAAGCTGAAATAGATTTCTTAGCCGTTAATTATGGATTTGGTTTTAACGGAAATACTAAACTATCTTCAAATATGATTGCTATAGCTACTAGCCCAAGTGATATTTTATCATATATAATATAAATGAAAAATATATAGAATAAAATTATAAATAAATAAAATTTTAAGGAGAAAATTATGGAAAAACTAAATAAAACTGAAATTGTAACTAAAGAAGCTCCATCAGCTATTGGCCCATATAGCCAAGGTATTGTAGCAGGCCCTTTTGTTTATTCATCAGGTCAAATTCCAGCAGATCCTGCAACTGGAGAAATTAGTGGAGGTATTGTTGAACAAACAACTCAATCATTAACAAACCTTAAAGCTGTTGTAGAAGCAGGTGGAAGTGACATGGAGCACGTTGTAAAAACAACAGTATTTTTAAAAGATATGGGTGATTTTGCTAAAATGAATGAAGTTTATGCTAAATTCTTTAGTGAAGGAATTAAACCAGCTCGTTCAGCTGTTCAAGCTGCTAAATTACCAAAAGATGTATTAGTTGAAATTGAAGCAGTAGCTTTAGTAAAATAATTAATTATTTTAATTGTATAAACTCTCTCTTTTTGAAGTGTAACCTCATATGATAAGAGAGGGTTTCTTTTATATAAATTCCTTGAATTCTGCATTAATACATTTTGCAAGATCTTTTGGATTAATTTTAATTTGTAATCCTCGTCTTCCACCACTAATATATATTTTATCTTCCATTAGTGCAAAATCTGAAATATATGTATCATATTGTTTAATCATTCCAATAGGAGAACAACCTCCTCTAATATATCCTGTGATTTTTTTTAAATCATTTACCAAAATTAATTCTAAGGATTTGGAGGAAGTAATAGCTTTGGCTTTTTTTATGCTGACGTTAAATTCTGCAGGTAAGCAAAAAACAAATTTCTCTTTTCTTTCATTTGAAAAAACAATCGTTTTGTAAACTAAATCTGTACTGATATTTGCAGTATTTGCTACATGTATTGCATCAAGATTATTTTCATCAACTTCATAATGAAATAGTTCAAACATAATATTGTTTTTTTTCAAAATTCTCATTGCATTAGTCTTTTTTTGTTCACTCATAAATAAAAGATAAATTAATCTTAAGTTTATGTAAATATAAATTGAGTTTCCAAATTATAGACTTTTAACATTTACAATAAATTAAAATATCCCACTAGAAAATTATATCTAATGGGATAAAGTGTATAATTTAAAATATTAATATTATTTTTCGTCTATAGCAAATGGGGTTCCTAGTGCAGAAGGAGAAGCAAAGCTACCTCGTTTTTTCAAACTGTTAATAGTCATAATTATTAAAGTGACAACTGTAATGAAATAAGGAGCAATTGCTAAGAACTGTGCAGGTATAACCATCTTAAACCCAGCAGCTTGTAGGAAGAATTGTAAACTTGTAATCCCTCCGAAAACCAAAGTCCCGATAACTACTCTACCTGGATTCCAAGCTGAGAATATTACTAATGCAATTGCAATCCAACCAATACCACCTGTCATGCTATCATTCCAAGATGGTGTGAAACTTAGTGATAGAGCAGCTCCACCGATACCTGAGAATAATCCTCCAAATATAGTGTATAAATATCGAGTTTTATTTACATTAATACCCATTGCTGCTGCTGTTCTTGGAGCTTCACCAACACTTCTTAGAGCAAGTCCATATTTAGTTTTATACATAAAATACCAAGCTAAAGGTAATAAAATATATAAAGCATAAGTTAAAATTGAAACATCAAAAAGGGCTCCAATTACTGGAATATTGCTTAAACCAGGTATAGTAATATTTTCAAATTTATTTGGTAGGTTTAATCCAACTAAATTTAAACTATTTTCCACCGGACCTAATCTCTTTCCTAAGAAGTTAGCAAGTCCTGTACCAAACATTGTAATTGATAAACCTGTTACTACTTGATTTGATCTTAGAGAAATAGTTAAGAAAGCATGGATTAAACTAAATATTCCACCAGATAGCATTGCAATTAAAATTCCTAAGAATAAGCTACCTGAATGATATGTTGTTGCAAATCCTGTAAGAGCTCCAATTAACATTGTACCTTCAACACCAAGGTTTAATACTCCAGATTTTTCTGTAAAAACTTCACCTAGTGTTGCATATGTTAAGCTTGTACCCATAGCTAGAGTTGCAGCTAATAATCTTGTAATTAAATCTAATGTATTCATTATTTTTCCTCCCTTACTCTAGCAACTTTTTTTAAGCGATGGTCAATGAAGATGTTACCAGCTAATAGTGGAATTAGTATTAACCCTTGTAATACTTCACTCATAGCTGAAGGTAATTTCATTGTAATTTGTAAAGCATCAGCACCAGTATGAAGAGCGGCTAAGAATAATGCTACAATAATAGAAACAAATGGGTTTAATCCACTCATCCAAGCTACTATAATACCTGTAAATCCGTATCCACTATCTACACCTTTTGTTAAACTATGAGTAACAGCTGAAGCATCGATACCACCAGCTAATCCAGCGATAGCACCAGATAAGAACATTGCAAGAATAATATTTTTCTTAATTGAAACACCTTGACATCTAGCAGCTTCGCTATTTTTACCAATCATATTTAATTCAAAACCCCAACGTGTTTTATAAAGAATATAATAAAGAACAACAACTAAAGCTAACGCTATAAAAATACCCCAGTGAACTTTGCCCCAGATTCTATCAATCCATGCAAATTCTGGGAAATTTTCGGTTCCCATATTATTCTTTGGAGCTTTCCAAGCTGTTATGTAAAGATATTCAGCAATTCCTATTGCAATGTAGTTCATCATTAGTGTTGTAAGTGTTTCATCTACTCTCCATTGTGCTTTTAGTGCCCCAGGGATACCTCCCCAAGCACCACCAAAAATGATTGCCATAATTAAACCAACAGGTAATACTAAAAAGTTAGGAAGCCATGTCCAAAATTGCATAACCCAAGTTATACCAATTACACCCATTACATATTGACCTTCTGCTCCAATATTCCAGAATCTTAGTCTAAAAGCTATACCAACAGCTAATCCACACATTAATAATGGAATCATTTTTACTAAAGTATATTGGAATTTAGTAGGAGATCCAAAAGCACCTTTAAAAATAGCTCTATAAGTGTCAATTGGATTTGCATTAGATAATAGTAATACTATAGCTCCTAATACAAATGAAATTAACAATGAAAAAATCGGAATTAAAATTTGCATTTTTTGTGATTTTTCATTTCTTTTTTCAAGTATATATTGCATAAATTAACTCCTTTGTACCCCAGCCATTAGAAGACCTATTTCTTCTGTTGAAGCATTTTCTGAATCCATAATATCCATAATTTTTCCTTCAAACATAACGGCTATTTTGTCACAAACTGTTCTAAGTTCATCTAATTCTTCACTAACTAATAGAATAGCTGTTCCTTTTTCTCTTTGAGCGATAATGTTTTTTCTAACAGCTTCTGTAGCACCAACATCAAGACCACGAGAAGGGTATACTGCAATTAAAATACCTTTACAAGAATTAATTTCTCTAGCAAGAATGGTTTTTTGAATATTACCACCAGATAAGAATTTTGCACTGGTATATTGATTTGGAGTTTTAATTACAAATTTGTTAATAAGACGAGTTGCAAATTCTCTAACTTTTGATTTGATAATAACATGATTGTGTGATAATTCTTCAGTACGATATTTTTTCATACTTAGGTTTTCACCAACGCTCATATCTCCAACAATACCCATTCTGCCTCTATCTGCTGGGATATGACTTAATCCTGCATTGATTATTTGTAGTGGGGTTTTGTTTGTGTAGTCTTTCCCATTTAAATAGATATTACCTTCATTTACTTTTAATAAACCTGTAATAACTTCACTTAAAGGTTGTTGCCCATTTCCTGCAACTCCTGCGATACCTAAAATTTCACCAGCTCTAATTGAAAAAGAAATGTTATCTAAAGTTTTTCTTGAATGATTTTTAGAATTTACACTTACATTTTTTAATTCAACTTTTACTTCACCTGGATTAAATGGTTCTTTGTGATAATCAAATAAAACAGGACGGCCAACCATTAAGTTAGCAATTTCAGATAATTCTTTTATTTCTTTAGTAGGTTTAATACCTACGCATTTTCCTTTTCTTAATACCATAAGAGTGTCAGAGAATTCTAATACTTCAATCATTTTATGTGTAATGAATATGGCACTTTTGCCTTCACTTAACATTTTTTTAAGTATTTTATTTAATTCTTGAGATTCTTTAGGAGTTAGTACAGCTGTAGGTTCATCTAAAATTAAAATATCAGCACCGCGATATAATAGTTTTAAAATTTCAACTCTTTGTTGTTCTCCTACAGTTAAGTTTTCAACAAGTGTTGTTGGGTCAACTTTTAGTTCATATTTTTTGCTAAGTTCAATAATTTTTTTATTTATCTCAGCAATTGGTGGTACTGTAGGTAAATCTTTCAATCCAAGAATAATATTTTCAGCAACGGTTAAATTGCCTACTAACATAAATTCTTGGTGAATCATACCAATACCTAGTGCCATTGAATCTTGAGGTGAATTAATTACAACATGCTTTGAATTAACGTATACATCACCTTTATCAGGTCTATATAGTCCAACAATCATATTCATTAATGTAGATTTACCAGCTCCATTTTCGCCTAATAGAGCTAAAACTTCACCTTTGTGAAGTTGTAAATTAACATCTTCATTAGCAATAACACCTGGAAAAGTTTTTGTAATATTTTTCATCTCAAGTACGAGAGATTTTTCCATAATAAATAGTCCCTATATCATAATTTTTTATAATAATTACTTATTCTTTTTTTAAAAATAGGGGTAGGATAGACCCACCCCTTGTCATAGATTATTCAGAAATGCTTATTTAGCAGAACCAATAACGCCTTCTACGAACCAATCCATAGTTAGCATAGCGCCATCTTCCATTTTTTCACCAGCATTTTGTTTTTTCATACCAGTATTATCTGTTAATTCGCCCCAGAATACATCAAATGTACCAGCTCTCATATCTTTTTCAATATCCATTACTTTGTCTTGAATATCAGATGGAACTAAATCAGAAATAGGTGATAATAAAATCATATCGTCATCTAAACCACCCCAATAAGATTGAGATTCCCAAGTTCCGTCCATTGCTTTTTGGATTTGAGGAATCATGTAGCTACCCCAGTTCCACATTGGAGAAACTAGTACGTGATCGCTACCAGTTAATTCCATGAAGTTAGCATTATAACCTACAGCATAAGCACCTCTTTCAATAGCAGCTTTAGCTGGTTCAGTTGTATCTTGGTGTTGAGCAATAACATCACAACCACTATCTAGTAATGATTCAGCAGCTTGTCTTTCTTTTGAAGGATCGAACCAAGTATTTGTCCAAACAACAGTAACTTTAGCATCAGGGTTTACAGATTGTGCACCTAAAGCGAAAGCGTTAATACCACGAACAACTTCAGGAGTGTTATAAGCACCAACATAACCTAAGTTACCTGAATCACTCATTGCGCCAGCAATGATACCAGATAAATATCTCATTTGGTACATACGTCCAAAATAGTTAGACATGTTTTCATTATCTAAATATCCAGAACAATGTTCAAAATAAACATCACTGTGTTCTTTAGCAACATTTTGCATATATTGTTGATAGTTATATGAGTTAGCAAAGATTATTTTACAACCTTCGTCGATTAGGTTTTCCATTACTCTTTCACTTTCTTCGTTTTCAGCAATGTTTTCCATTCTTATAACTTCAATTTTATCTCCGAAGTGTTCTTCAGCAGCAATTGTACCTTGGTCGTGCATATAAGAATAACCAAAATCCCCAGGTGCTGTTATGTAGATAACACCAACTTTCATAGGTGCATCGCCAGCTGTTTCAGTAGTTTCAGTTTCACCACCTGCGAAAACTGGAGCTAGAGTTAGTAGAGCAATTGTTAACAAAATTGTTAATTTTTTCATCATTTTTTCTCCTTTCAAATGAATAAATTGCGATATAAATATCACATTTAAGTATAGGGTACTAGTCTAAGCTTGTCAAAAAAACTTTTAAAAAAGAAGTTTTTTTCACTTTTATAAACATATGGATATTGTTGTGAAAAAAAATAAAATATGCAACATGATTTAAAAATTTTTGTAAAAAAAATATTTTTTGCAACAAAACTGTTGTACGGTTGTTATCATTGTTATATTGCGAAAATAGGTTTAGTCGTATTTTGTTATATATTGTGCATTATTTTATAATTTTTACTTGTTTTAACCGTTTTACTTATACTTAATATTTGTATAGCTTATATAACAAATTTGGTTTATTTTGATAATAAAAAAAATAGCTATTGTACTTATAAAAAAATAAAACTACTAGACTTTTAACAACTAATAAGTCAATATATAAACTAAGACACAATGAAAGGAGCTAGCTGTGCATTCTAAGAAATACAAACTGATTCTTGTTATATTATTAGTAAGCTTTGCATCAAGTATAAATATATATTCTATTGATTATGATATTGATAATTCTGGTTTTGTGGTTGACTCCCCATTATATTTTGGAACTGATAATAGTTTTATGGATAACATAAATTATAACTTCCAATCTTTCAATGAACAATTAGGGGTTTTTGAACCAAGTTCTTCTTTAATAAATATAGAATATGATTTATTAAAAGCAATAAGCAACTCTAATTATTCAATAACTCCAGGTGATACCTTCCAAGTTGATTATTTAGAAGGAAATAAAACTAAGCAGTTAATTCTTACAGTTGATAGCGATTATAAATTAAATATTCCATCTATTGGAGAAATTGATGCTGAAAATAAAAATTTAGTCGAACTTAAAGAATTAATTAAGAATAATATTTCGAAATATTATTCTTTCTCCTCTCCACAAGTATCTTTCATAGCTTTAGGTATTTTTAGTGTTGATGTTGTTGGAGAAGTGATTTCATCAACTAGATTTACAGTAAATTCTTTAACAAGATTAAGTGATGTTGTATATGTTGCAAATGATAGGGCAAGTACAAGAGATGTTATGATAAAAGATCGTAATGGAAAGATACATCATTATGATTTATATCTTGCTTTAAAAGAAGGTGATTTAAATAATAATCCTGAATTAAAAGCCGGTGATACAGTAATATTAAAAAAAGCCGAAAAAACAATTAATGTTGTTGGTAGTGTTTATAATCAAGGTACTTTCCAAGTTGATGAAAGTGATACATTTGAACAAATTATCGAAAAATATTGTGATGGGTTGTTACCTAAGGCAGATAAAGATGGTTTGTATATAAGAAGATATGATGAAAAATCTAATTCTTTTATTGAGCAAAATACTAATTCAATAAAAAATATTTCTGTTTTAAATTTAGACACAATTGTAGTGCCTGAAGTTGAAATTAAGAAAGAAAGTGTATTTATTGAAGGAGCATTATCTAATAGTACAATAACAAATCAAGCAGCTTATTCTCCTCTTTCTTCAGCAGAGAATAAAATTATTTATAATTTTTATCCTAATGAGACATTAGAAGATATGCTTGAAACAATTTCTGTAAGATTTGTTGCTAATAGTGATTTATTACATTCTTATTTAATAAGAGGTGATGAAAAAATTAGTATTAATATATTAAATTATTTAACAAATGAAGTTAATGATAAATTTTATCTAAAAGCAGGAGATAAAATTATTATCCCTTATGATAATAAATATGTTAATGTACAGGGTGCTGTAGAAAATAGTGGAACATTTGTTTTTAAAAATAATGAAACATTAGATTATTATATTTCTTTAGCAGGAGGATATTCCTCTGATGCAACAGATACAATAACAATAACTGATTCAAATGGAAATAAAATCGATAAAGATAAAAATATTCCTTATGATTCAACTATTTATGTAAAGAAAAATACGTTTAAATCTGATGTAGCAACAACAGCATCAATAGTGGCAATAATTGCATCAATTGCATCTATTATTAGTACTACTATTGGTTTATTTTAAATAAAAATTGGGAGAGTCTTGTGGATTATAATAATAATGAAAATATATATGAAGAAGGTATAAGCATATCCGAATTATGGGATATATTTAAATCAAGATTTGCTTGGTTTATTTCTACCTTAATAGTTGTAATAGTAGTTGCTGTAATATATTTACAGTATGTAATACCTCAATATTCTTCTACAGTTACGGTTTTAGTTGAACCAATAACAACATCCTCATCTTTAGATGATTTGATGTTATCAAATTTAAGTTCAAGTTCTTCAAAAATTTCAACAGAAGTAGAACTGATTAAAAGTAGGGCTAATATTGATAGTGCTATAGAGTTATTGGATTTAAGTCAATATAAAGATTCTGTCGGAATCCCTTATAGTGAATTTTTTAGTATTGGACCTAATACAGATGCAATATCTGTTTCTTTTGTAAAAGATACAAAACTTGTATCAATCTCTGTTACTAATGAGAATCCTAAATTTGCAGCTGATTTTGCAAATGCTCTTTCTGTAAGTTATGATCATTTATTAACAAGTATTGCTAAGAATTCAAAGACAACGCAAAGAGAATTTTTAGAAAAACAAATCCCTATTAATGAAGAAGAATTAAAAGAAGCTTCTAATAAGTTAAGTGATTATAAAGAAGAATCAGGGGTTCTTCAATTAACTGAAAAATCATCTTCATTAGTAAATCAAATAACATATTATGAATTGAGAAGAGATCCTTTAAAAGTTCAAATTATTGAAGCTGATAGTAAAATAGAAGCTATTCAAAATTCTATGATAGAAAAAAATATAGTACTTCCTACTTTCTTAGAACTAACAGCAAATGATGAATTTGAAAAACTAAGTAATAAATATCAAGTTTCAGAAGCTGAGTTAATAATGTATGAAGCTGTAAGTTATGCATCAGTTAATGATGAAAATAATATTGTTTCTTCAAGAACTTCTGAATTAACAAGCTCTATTTCTCAAGTATCAAAACAAATGCTTGATTATTTAAATAAAGAAATGATGAATTATAGTACAAATGATATTTATCTAAATGCACTATTAAATGATTATTCTAAAGCTATTTTATCAAAAGCTACATGTAATATTGGCTTAGAAGTATTAGAAGATAGATCTCTACAATTTACTAAAGAACTAGATCAATTACCTATTATTGAAAGAAGAGTTTTAGAATTACAAAGAGATGTTACAGTTTTACAACAAATTGGTGTTCAATTAAGAACTATGTTAGAAGAAGTAAAACTAGTTGAAGCTGCTGTTAGTGGAAATGTTACAATAGTAGATAAAGCAATAGTCCCAAAAAATCCTGTAAGTCCAAATAAATTATTAATCATTGCTGTTGCTATTTTATTAGGAGCAGCTCTTGGATTCTTATTAGCTCTTGTTGTAAATATGGCTGATAATACAATAAAAGCAACAGAACAACTTAGAAAATTGTTAAAACCAACAAATATTCCTTTATTAGGTTGGATACCATTGGTAAAAGATAAAACAATTAATCCTACTAGCAAAAAAAATGTTGGTTATCAGAATTTAAGTGTATATGAAGATCCTCTAGCTTTTGAAAGTGAAAAGTATATGACTATTGTATCAAATATTATTTATTCTTCTGGTACAAGAAATAATAAAAGTATTGCTGTAACATCTTGTGATGTTAGTGAAGGTAAGAGTACTTTAATAGCAAACATGGCTCTATGTCTAGCAAATATGGGAAATAGAGTATTATTAGTTGATGGTGACTTTAGAATGCCATCCATTGAGGCTAAATTTGGTTATTCTCGTACTAAAGTTGGTTTTGTTAATTATATACAAGAAGATAATATCAATATAAATGATATTATTGTTCAACCTATCGAAGAAATGCCTCTATTGCATATTTTACCACCAGGTAGACTCCCTTTGGTTCCAATTGCTGTATTAACTAGCCCAAAAATGGGAAAATTAAATGAATTAGTTGGTACTTTATATGATTATATTCTTATTGATGCTCCACCTTTAGAATATGCTTCAGAAGTATTATCTTTTGGTGAAAGATTTGACTCTCTTGTTGTTAATGTTAGAGCAAATATTACAACAAAAGCAGCTTTAAACACTTTATTACAATCTTTATCTAGAGTTCATGATAAAATTTCTGGTGTTGTATTGAATGGTTGTTTACCAAATGATGCAGAAACTACAGCTAATGTAAGTTCAAAATATGGTTATGGATATGGAAGTAAATATGGAAGTAAGTATTTCTATGGTTCTGATAAAGCAAAAAATAATAGAGCTGTTACATCTCGTCATAAAGCTATTAGAGTATATAAGCAAAGTTTGAAATATAGGAAAATACGAGATACTGATTTCCAAAAGAAAAGACCAACTGCTCCAAGTGCTCATAAGAATTTGAAAAAAGAATCTCAAGAAGCATCTATGAAAAAAAGAGCTAAAAAAGACATTAAAATAGGTTCTACTTTAAAAACAGATAATAAAGATAAAGAAATTAAATTAAACTTAATCGATAAAAAAACAACAAAAGATGTTAATATTAACAAGAGTGTAAAAGAAACAGTTAATTATGATGAAATTTTAAATTTCTTAGAAAATGATCCTTCTGCAAAAGGTAAAATAAAAAATGAAGGTGAAAATAAAGAAAAATAAAAAATATTAAAAAATATAATAATTACTCTTGATTTAGGTATGTTTTTTTAATAGTATAAAAAAAATTTGGATTAAGAATACTATAGGAGTAGAGATGAAACTTAAGAAATATTTATTTAAGCAATATGTATTTAATAACTTAAAAAATAATCTATCTACTTCTATTATCTATTTATTTATTTGTAAATCAGTCTTTTATTAGACTGATTTTTTTTTGTGAGGAGAAAATATGGACAATTATTTTGTTGGAAGATCTTTGTGTGTTATTGATGATTTTAATATTGAAGAGAGGGCTTATTTATTTGAAAAAGTTAAAAATTTAAAAGATGCAATTCTTATAAATGATAAAAAAGAACTACAAAAATTTAGAATTAATGACCCTGATTTTGGTATTTATGAAGTATTTTTAGAAGATTCAACTAGAACTAAAGAATCCTTTAAGAATGCTGCTAAGTTTCATTTGACAAAAGTTAGTGAATTAGCTGCATCAACCTCCTCATTCAATAAAGGAGAAAGTTTTAGTGATACTTTTAATACTTTAGCAGGGTATTCTAATTCAATATTTATTATTAGAAGTAAAGTTGAAGGAGTTTGTGCACATTTAGAAAATGAATGCTCTCAATTTGCAACTAGAAATGGATTAGTGAAACCTTCTTTTATTAATGCTGGAGATGGAAAACATGAACACCCAACTCAAGAATTACTTGATGAATACACTTTCTTTGAAGATAATAATTTTGATTATAATGATATTCACATAGCATTAGTAGGTGACTTATTCCATGGAAGGACAGTTCATTCGAAAGCAAATGGATTAAAAATATTTAAAAATGTAACAGTTGATTTGGTGGCTCCTATTGAATTAGCAATGCCGGAATCTTATGTTAATATAATGAAAGATAACGGCTTTAGAGTTAATATATTCCCTTCTATTGAAGAATATTTAAAAAGTAGTAACATTGCAGATAAATGGTATTTTACTAGACCTCAACTTGAGAGAATGGGAGAGCAAATTTTAAAAAGACAAACAGAATTAAGAGCTTCAATTACTTTTAAAAAAGAGTTTATGGAAAAATTACCAGAAAATACTAAATTTTATCACCCTTTACCACGTCATAAATTAACACCTACAATTCCAACTTTTTTAGATAAAACTTCTTTAAATGGATGGGAAAAACAATCAATAAACGGTATGTATGTTAGAATTATTTTATTAGGTTTATTAGGTGGTTCATTAGGAAAAGATTTTAATCCAACAATGGAAAAAACTCCAAAATATATTGATGAAGAATATATTTTCAGTGTTTCTTCCCCAAAACAAAATCAAAAGAAAAAAGATTATAGCGAGGGAGTTAATCCCATTAATACTGGAATAGTTATTGATCATATTTGTAAAGGAGACTCTCCTAAAGAAATTAGAGAACATATGGCTCTAATTAGCAAAGTAATGGAAATAGATGATTCTAAAGGTGGAGAATGGGTAAGCCAAGGTTCAAATAATCAATATAAAGGAATATTATTTAGACCCGGTAATAAAACCTTTACAAGAAAAGAATTAAAAAGATTAGCTGCAATTGCCCCAGGGTGTACTTTGAATATTATTAAAGATAATGTTGTAGTTGAAAAATATAGAACAACAATGCCACCTAGAATTTATAATTTTGAAAATATGAGTTGTAAAAATGAAGCTTGTATTTCTAATCCTGCTCAAGGTGAAGATGTTGAAGCTATGTTTTTTAGAACAAAAGATCAGAAGTTTATATGTAGTTATTGTGGTAAGGCACATAGCTTTAAAGATATTTTTAAATAGAGAGGAAAAATAATATGAATAAAATTGATGAAATAAGAAGTGAAGTAGCAAATGAATTAGTAGATATTGCTTTAAAATTAGGTGCAATTAAATTACAAGTAAAAGAACCATTTACTTGGGCAAGTGGTTATAGAATGCCAATATATAATGATAATAGAAGATTATTACAATCTCCTGAAGCTAGAGCTTTAATTGCAAGTGCTTTTGAAAAAATGGCTAAGGCTTTAGACTTTAATCCTGATAATATAGCAGGTACAGCAACAGCAGGAATACCTCATGCAACAACACTAGCTGATAAGATGAATAAAAGTTTATCATATGTTAGATCTTCATCAAAAGATCATGGTTTAAACCAAAAAATCGAAGGACTTGGAAATTCTAAGAGCTATGAAGGTAAAAAAGTATTGTTAATTGAAGATTTAATTTCTACAGGAGGCTCTTCTATTAAAGCGGTTCAAGCAATTGTTGATGCTGATGGTATTTGTCCCTATACATTAGCAATATTTACTTATGGACTTGATGCATCACAAAAAGCTTTTGATTCTCTAGAGCCAAAATGTGAAGCATATACAATTCTAGATTATGATACTATGATTAAAAGAGCCCAAGAAATTGATTATATTGATGAAAATGAAGCAAATGATCTAAGAGAATGGAGAATTGACCCATTTAATTGGGGAATTAATCGTGGATTTGAAAGAGTAGAAAAATAGGAGTAGAAATGAATTACGTACAAAAGTTAGAAGAAAGTGCAAAACATGTAAAAAATATAGCATGTATGGGATTAGATCCAAAACTTGAAGTATTAGTAGAATCTGATAAAAATATCAGAGAAAAATTAAGTGAATATTTTTATGAACTATTTAAAAGAATGAATTTAGCCGGTTTAGTTCCAGCAGCTTTCAAACCAAATATTGGTTATTATCAATCTCTTGATAAACCTAGAGATGAAAATTTTGATGGATCTTTAGCTCTAGGTGATATTTTAGACATGCTTGATAATTTCTTTCCTTCAATTCCAGTTATTTTAGATTCAAAAAGAGGAGATATTGCAAGAAGTAGCTTGAATTATGCTATTGAAGCATTTGATACATGGAATTGTGATGCTACTACAGTATCTCCCTATATGGGGAGTGATTCAGTATCTCCTTTTCAAATAAGAGATAAAGGATTATATGTTTTAAATAGAACAAGTAATCCAGGTGGTGCTGATTTACAAAATCTAATTTGTGGAAACAATAAACCATTATATTTAAACGTGAGTGAAAAAATTGTTGAGTGGAGTAAAAAAGAAAAAGGAATTGGTGCTGTTGTAGGCGCTACTAATATGAAAGAATTATTAGACATAGCAACTTATTATAGCGATAAAGAAATTCCAATGCTGATTCCTGGAGTTGGATCTCAAGGAGGTAGTGCAACCGATGTAATTAATAATTTAAATAATGCTAATTACCCACTATACTTAGCTAGAATTAATAGTTCAAGTAGTTTAACTCACCCTTGGAAAAAAAGATTTGCACCTGAAAATTGGTTGGATTTATGTATTAAGCAAATAAGAGATTTAATTGAAGAGACAACAATATAAAAATATGAAAAAAACACTGTTAGAAACATTATATAAAAATCATTGTAAAAAAGATGCACAGCTTTATTTATCAACAGTTAGTGGGGTAATTACTACAAATAAAAATATTATCCAATATGTCGATAAATATGTTAAAGAAATAGATATTATTACAACTAAGAGTTATCAAGTAACACCTAATCCAGGGAATAGAGAACCTATTATTTGTGAAACAGAGATGGGTAATTTTGGTAATTCTGTAGGACTTAGAAATCCAGGATTAGAAGTTGCAATTAAAGATGTTAAGAAATTGCGTGAAGAAAATTTAGAAGCTTTTTTAAATGTTAGTGTCTCTGCTAGTTCAATTGAAGATTTCATTACTCTTTGTAATGCTTTTAATGGAATTGCAGATTCTATTGAATTAAATTTCTCATGTCCTCACGCTTCAAAAGGATTTGGAGCTTCAATAGGGTGTGATAAAAATATTGCAAGTGAATATGTTAGAGAAATAAAAAATGCTGTAAATGATTTTAAGAGTTTACTATTTATCAAATTAACACCTAATGTTGACAATATCGGAGAAATAGCTAGAGAATGTGTAAAAAATGGAGCAGATGGTATTGTTGCTATTAATACAGTAGGTCCAATTGTACATTTTGATCCAATTTCTAATACCCCAATCCTTCAAAATAAACTTGGAGGAAAGGGTGGTAAAAGTGGAAATTGGGTATATGAAAGAGCTATTGAATGTATAAAAGAAATAAGAGAATCTATCGGCGATGAAATTCCAATAATTGGAATGGGTGGCGTTGATAATGGTATCAAAGCTAAAGAAATGGTTGAAGCTGGGTGTGATGCTGTCGGAATTGGTTCTGCATTTGCAAGAGTTAAACAACCAAATTGGAAGAGCTTTCTATCTTTAGTTAAAGAAGAGTATTCCACATCAAAATTAGTTTCAGATGTTTATCTAAAAAAAGAAAAACAAATGGAATATATAGAAATGAGTATTACAGAAATTTCTTATTATGGTAAAGATACAATTATAATTGAATTAGATAAGGATTTAGCTTGTAGAGCTGGAGAATTTGCTTTCCTTTGGTTACCTGGAATTGGTGAAAAGCCTTTTACATTAGCAAATGATAGTCCTGTTACCTTTGTAATTAAGCGTCGAGGTGAATTTACAAAAGCTTTATGGAATTTAAAAGTTAATGATAAAGTATATGTAAGAGGTATCTATGGCGATGAAATTAAAAATGAAATAAGCAAAAACGCATTATTAATTGCAGGAGGAACAGGTGTAGCTGTGCTTCCAGCATTGTGCAGAAAACTTAAAGAAGAAAATACTGCGATTAGAACATTTGTTGGAACAACTGAAGAAAATGCAAAAGATGCATTATTAGAATATGCATTAACAGCTTATGGAGATTTTAAATGTGTTTGTGATAATGGAGTTGTTGCAAGAGTTTTAAATGAAATTGATAATATTGAAATATATGAAGATACAAATGCTTATTTAGTAGGTCCTGAGATTTTTATGGCTTCAGCTGCAAAAAAACTAATCGATAGAGGTTTTGATAAGGAAAAAATCTATTTATCAATGGAAAAAAATACTAGATGTGGTGTTGGAATGTGCGGTGAATGTGTTTGTGGTGAATCCCTTACATGTCAAAATGGTACATTTGTAAAATATGAATATTTAGAAGAATATTCACCTGAAATGTTAATGAGGTAGTTATGGTTGATCCCCATGTTCATTTAAGAGATTGGAATGATAAGAATAAAGAAACTATATATCATGGATTAAAAGTTGCATATGATTGTGGCATTAATGAAGTATTTGATATGCCAAATACAAATCCTCCACTAACTGATCGCGAAACTATATTGGATAGATTAGCAGATGCCAATCAGGCTATTTTGCAATTAAAAAAGAAAGATATTTATTACCATGTATATGCAGGTTTGACTTATGATGAAAAACAAGTTAAAAAGATTGTAAATACATATAAAGAATTATTTCCTATGGTTATTGGTTTAAAATTATTTGCAGGACATTCGACTGGGAATATGGGGATAATCAAAGAAGAGCAACAGAAAAATATTTTTAAAATCTTAAAAAGAGAAGATTATAAAGGTGTTGTTGCAATTCATTGTGAAAAAGAGTCTTTATTAGATAATTTTAAATTTGACAAAAATGATTTCTCAACTCAAAGTATTGCAAGACCTAGAGAAGCTGAAATTCAAAGTATAAAAGATATGATTACTTTTGCAAAAGAAGCTAATTTTGAAGGCACTATTCATATAGCTCATATAAGTACAAAAGAGGGATTAGATTTAATTAAAAAAACTCGATTAGAAAATGTATCTTTTAATATTTGTTGTGGAGTTACCCCTCATCATGTATTACTAAATTCTAAAGATGCAAATAATAAATCCTATGCAAAAATGAATCCTCCTTTAAGAGAAATAGAAGATAATAATGCCTTATTTAATGCTCTACTAGATGGAAGTGTTGATTTTATAGAAAGCGATCATGCACCTCATACTCTTGAAGATAAGAAAGCAGGAGCAAGTGGTATACCAGGATTTTCTTCTACTTTATTATTAATTGAAAAATTAATAGAAAATAAAATATCAAAAAATAGATTAAAAGATTTAATGGGAAGAAATGTTTATAAAATATTTAATTTAGATGCTGAAGGAGTTAATTTTAGTATTAAAAATGTATATAAACTTAGAGAAATATCAAATAAAGCAGCAAAAGAATATCCAATAGATGCTTTTATCTCATTGCGATAAATTTAACTTAATAGTTATATTTCTTAAATTTTTGAGGTTGAAACTTCAAATACTTTATAATATATTAAGAGTGAAATGAGTTTATCATTTCATTAATCTAATTTCATTGAGGAGGAAAATTAATGTCATCAGATGATAGTGGCAGTCCTTTGCCTAAACTGTTAAATAATAATTTCAACGTTTCCTCCTTCAGCAATATCTAAGGATTCTTGTATTGTGCTCAAAGAGGGAACTTCTTGGAGGACAATAAATGATTACAATAAGAAATAATGTAGTATCCCGTGTTCCAGGTGATACTCCAAAAGAAACAGAATATGTATGGGTTGATGCAAGAGACATCAATAGAGATGATATTGCAATTTTAGAAGAAGAATATTCTATTGATAGTGAGCTTCTTGCGGATATCATGGACCCAGATGAACAAGCACGTATTGAAAAAGAAGATGAATATACTGCTTTAATTGTTCGATTACCTGCAAAAGATGATGACTGTGAAGGTATTAATCAATATGCAATACCTTTAGGTATAATACTTTATAAAAATATGGTAATAACAATTTGCCAAAGTGATTCAGTAGTTCTTGAAGATTTTGCAAAAAAAAGATTTAGACAATACCCTGTTGAAACTAAAGAAGGTTTCGTTATTTCTATAATGGAGAGAGCTGCTTTAGTTTATATCAGACTGCTAAAATATATAAATAGACAAAAAAATCAAGTTGAAGAAAAACTATCTGGATTTGTTACTAATAGAGAATTACTTCAATTAATGCAAATTCAAAAAAGTTTAGTTTTCTTTAAAACTAGTTTAACAACAAATGAAATGCTTTTAGAAAAACTTCAAAAATCTCCTTATTTTAAATTAGAAAGTGAAGAAGAAATTGAATTTTTGGAAGATACAATTGTTGATAATAAACAAGCTATTTCTATGGCTAATATTTATGCTAACCTATTAGATGGTACTATGAATGTATTTGGTTCAATAATTAGTAATAATATGAATGTAATTATGAAAAGATTAACAATTATATCAATTGCACTCATGTTTCCAACTTTCATAGTAAGTTTTTATGGTATGAATGTTAAATTGCCTTTATCAAATATATCTTTTATGTGGGTATGGCTATTAATAGGTTGTGTATTATCCGCAATAATAGGGGCATGGTTTATTTCAGATAAGAGAAATGCCTCTCTAGTTGAAAGAGCAAATTCAATAGAAGAGAAAACTAAAAAAGATAAAAAAAAGAAAAGAAAACAAAAAAAAGCTATGGCTTGAATTATCAATTAAAAAATAATACCACCAATAAAGAATATGTTATATTTTTTGTTTGGTGGTTTTATAATTTTTTGAATTTTTATTTATTTTCTCCTATAACTTGATAATGTGTTTTTCGATAATATGATGGAGAGAATCCTGTGTTTTCTTTAAAATTTTTAGAAAAGTGAAATTGACTATTATAATTAAGTTTAGCTGCTATTTCTTTTATGCTTAGGGAAGTTGTTGCTAATAAAGATCTAGCTGCTTCTAATTTTAAAAGCGAAAAATACCTAATTGGAGGGTGATTCATTTTGGAACAGAATAGTCTATTAAAGTATATTGGATTAAGATTTACATAATTTGCTAAATCTTCAAGACTAATATTTTCGAAAAGATGTAGCCTCATATATTTTAAAGCTTTTTCAACAGGAACATTAATACTTTCTTCTTCTGCATAATTTTGATTAATACTATATAAAAACCCTAATAATTTGTGACAACTAGATAATCGGAGATTTTTATTTTTACTCATACCATTATCTTTAATCCATTCGAAGAAAAACCTTTTATTTTCAGTTAAAGAGATGGGGCCTTGATTGTTCAAAGTTCTAATTAATTCTTCATCACTCTCATTATATTCCATCAAAACAGCATAGTATGATATAAAAGAATCTTTTTCTGCTGTAATTTTATGGTCAACAAACTCTGATGTTACAAAAACTTGATTCTCTTTAATTCTATATTTTTTTTTATTAGTCAAAAAAGTTCCGTCCCCTTCAAGGAAGTAATGTACTTCAAATTGATTTTTATTATGAGAATGCAATCTTTGATGCCAAGCTAATTCTTCTTCTTCATGTAATTGAAGAACAAATACACAATCTATTATATCCATAAGTTAATATTATATATATAAAATAAATTTTGTCCATGTTTTTCTACTATATTCTATGATTATATATAGATATAAATAAAGTAAGGAGAACGCTATGGCAATAACTCTAGGAATCGATTGTGGTACACAAAGTACAAAAGTTTTGTGTTACGATTCAGATAAAAAAGAAGTAATTTCTATTACTACAGCCTCGCATGATATGATTTCTGCTAATGATGGTACTAGAGAGCAAAAAGCAATTTGGTATATTGATGCATTAAAAGAATGCTTGAATCAAGTTCCAGATGATATTAAACAAAAAGTTGAAGCTATTGGTGTATCAGGACAGCAACATGGGTTTGTCCCTTTAGATAAAAATGGAGAGCCTTTATATAATGTAAAGTTATGGTGTGATACTTCAACAGCAAATTATTGTGATATTTTAACAGAAAAATTAGGTGGAGAAGAAAAAGTATTTTCACTAATTCAAAATCAAATTTTAGCAGGTTATACAGCTTCTAAAGTATTATATCTAAAAGAACAACATCCACAGTTGTATAAGAAATTAGCTCACATTTTATTACCTCATGATTATATTAACTATTATTTAACAGGTGAATATGTAATGGAAGATGGGGATACTAGTGGTACAGCTTTTTTTAATGTAGAAAAGAGAGAATGGTCTGATAAAGTATTAAATGCAATTGATAGCGAAAGAGATTTAAAAGAAACATTGCCTAGAATATTAAAACCTTCTGATATTGTTGGAACTATTAGAGAAGAAATAGCAAATGAGTTAAAACTTAATAAAGATGCTATTGTTTCTGTTGGTGGTGGAGATAATATGATGGGGGCAATAGGCGCTGGTTGTACCTCTGATGGAGACTTAGTAATGAGTCTTGGCACTAGTGGAACTTTATTTGGTTATAGTGAAAAAGTTATTGCTGATAAAAAAGGAAGACTTGCTGCCTTTATTTCAAGTAGTGGAGGATATTTACCTCTTCTTTGTACTATGAATTGTACAGTTGCAACTGAACAAATTAGAGCATTATTAGATTTAGGTGTTAAAGAGCTTGATGAAATTGCAAGTGAAAGTACACCTGGTGCAAACGGAATTATTTTCTTGCCATATTTTAATGGTGAGAGAACTCCTAATTATCCAAAAGCTGAAGCAGTAATTGCTGGAATGAATACTACAAATACGACAAGAGCAAATATTGCACGAGCTTCATTAGAAAGTGCTATTTATTCTATGCAAGTAGGCCTTGAAGCTTTTAAAGAGCAAGGATTCAAGCCTGCAAAAATTATTCTAATTGGTGGTGGTGCTAAATCTAAGATTTGGGCTCAAATAGTTGCTGATATGTTTAATTTAGAAGTAATGACGCCTGTTATTACAGAAACAGCTGCTTTTGGTGGTGCTCTTCAAAGCTTAGCAACTTTAGAAAAGAAAACAGTAAAAGAAATAACTGATGTTCATACTCAATTTAATAAAGATAGAACATTCTCTCCTAATGTAGAGAATTATGAACTATATAAAAAAGGTTATGAAAAATATCAAAAATATGATTCATCATTAAGTAATTTATTTAAATAAGACAAGGAGATAATAATGGATTATTTTGTAGGAAATAAAGAATATTTTAAAAACATTGGGAAAATTAAATATGAAGGTAAAGGTAGTGATAATCCTCTAGCTTTCAAATATTATGATGCAAAAAAAGTTATTAATGGCAAAACCATGGAAGAACATTTAAGATTTGCAACAGCTTATTGGCATAGCTTCTGTGCAAATGGTAGTGATCCATTTGGTAATGCAACCATTGAATTTCCATTTACAGATGCAGATCCAATGCAAAATGCTAAAAATAAAGCTGATGCAGCTTTTGAATTCTTTACAAAGATTGGAACACCTTATTATTGTTTTCATGATGCAGATGTTGCCCCAGAAGGTAATAGTGCTAATGAATATGTAAAGAATTATCTTGAAATTGCTGATATATTATTAGAAAGACAAAAAGCTACAGGTATGAAATTATTATGGAATACAGCTAATGCATTCTCGAATCCAAGATATATGAATGGTGCTGTAACAAATCCTGAATTTGATATTTTAACAAGAGCTGCTTTGCAAGTTAAAACTTGTTTAGATGTTAATGTGAAACTTGGTGGAGAAAACTATGTATTCTGGGGCGGTAGAGAAGGTTATATGTATCTACTAAATACAGATATGAAGAGAGAAAGAGAACACTTAGGTAAATTCTATAACATGGTAGTAGACTATGCTAGAAGTAATGGTTTTAATGGTACATTCTTAATTGAACCAAAACCAATGGAACCTTCAAAGCATCAATATGATTATGATGCACAGACTGCTATTGGATTTATCAAAGAATTTGGCTTAGAAAATGATTTTAAGTGTAATATTGAAGCAAACCATGCTACATTAGCAGGACATACATTTGCCCATGATCTTCAAGTTTGTGTTGATAATAATATGCTAGGTAGTGTTGACGCTAACCAAGGTGATTATCAAAACGGATGGGATACAGATGAATTCCCAACAGATGTTTATGAAACAACTAGAGCAATGATGGTAATTCAAAGAAATGGCGGTCTACATTCTGGTGGATTAAATTTTGATTCAAAAATTAGAAGAAACAGTACTGATACAGAAGATTTATTTATTGCACATATCGGTGGGATGGACAGCTTTGCATTAGGTCTAGAATTAGCTGATAAAATTGCAAAAGATGGAAAAATAGATGAATTCGTTAAAAATAGATATGCTTCTTACGATTTTGGTAACGGTAAAGCTTTTGAAGAAGGTAAATTAACTTTAGAAGATCTTGCAAAGATGGGAGAAACTGCAGAATGTAAGAAAATTTCTGGGAAACAAGAATATCTAAAGAACTTATTGAATTCTTACTTATTTTAATTAGAAAAATTCGTTTTAAGTATAATAGCTAGTGGATAATACCATTAGCTATTTTTAGTTTGCGGAGATAAAGTCTTTCTATCTCCGCAAATATAAGGATGTATATGCCGAGATAGAGTTGTATTAAAATTTGACACTTTATTGTTTATCTACTATACTAATTCTAGATTAACTAAATCTAAAATTAGTTAATCTAGATTTAGTTTGAGGTATTAATAGATGGATTTTATAGGAAGAGAATATGAATTATCAAAATTAAATGCTTGGTACAAAGAAAATAAATTTCATTTTACTGTAATGTATGGAAGAAGAAGGATAGGTAAAACACGATTATTAGTTGAATTCTCTAAAGATAAAAATTCAATATTTCATGTTTCAACTGAGCAATCAGATTTGATTAATTTAACAGCTTTTTCAAAACAAATATTTTCACATTTCAATATGAATCAATACTCTCCGATTTTTTCAACATGGGAAGACGCTTTATTATTTTTAGCTGACAAAGCTCGAGAAGAGCAAATTTTGATAATAATTGATGAGTTTCCATATTTAGCAAAATCTAATAATTCTATTTTATCTATTTTCCAGAAAGTAATTGATCATGAATTTATAAATACTAAATTATTTTTAGTTTTATGTGGTTCTTCAATTAGTTTTATGGAAAATGAAGTGTTATCTCATAAAAGCCCCTTATATGGAAGAAGAACAGGTCAAATGGAAATTACTTCATTAAATTTTTATGATGCTCAAAAATTCTTTCCTAAATTTGATATTCGAGATAGTTTGATTGCATATGGAATACTTGGAGGGATCCCTCAATATTTATTACAATTTGATAGTTCTAAGTCATTAAAAGAAAATATTATAAATAATTTATTTGATAAATCATCTTATCTATTTAGAGAACCTGAATTGTTAATTAAACAAGAATTGAGGACTCCTGCTATATATTTAAGTATTGTAGGAGCAATAGCAAATGGAGCAAGTAAGCTTAATGAAATATCTACAAAAATAAAAGAAACTACAGCTAAAACATCTGTGTACTTAATGAGTTTAATTGAATTAAAAATTATTAAAAAAATTAAACCAATTACTGAAAAAAAGTCAAAAAGAACAATTTATAAAATCAATGATAGTTTATTTTCTTTTTATTATAATTTTGTGAATCCCAACATTTCTCTAATTGAACAAGAATTTGGTGAAATTGTTTATGGAGAAATTGAAGATAAATTATCTTCTTATAATGGATTTGTTTTTGAAGAAATTTGTCAACAATATTTATATTTCAGAAATAAAAAGCAAAGTTTACCTTTTTTAATTTTTGAAATGGGAACTTGGTGGGGTACAGATAAAAAAACAAAAACTCAAGAAGAAATTGATATCGTAGGACTTGGAAAAAATAATATGCTTTTTGCAGAGTGCAAATATACTAATAAACTTGTTGGTATTGAACATTATACTAAATTAGTAAGTAGATCTACTTTGATAAATAAAGGAAATTCTTATTATTTTTTATTTTCAAAAGTAGGATTTGATAGTGATTTAATAGCTCTTAGTAAAACCGTTAATAATTTAGAATTAATAACATTAGATCGGTTAGTCTCGGATATGAAGAAATAATTAATTGTTAATTATTTTATGTTATAATGATTTTTAGGAGTAAAAGTTATGAAAGAAGAGTTAAAATATGTTGGCAATATTGATCAATTATTTAATGTAAGAGAAGTGAAATTAGTTGAAGGAAAATCAAATAATGTAAGAGTTATTGAAGTAAGTAATAGTTCTGGTCTTTATTTTGAAGTTAATATTGATAGAGGCTTTGATATTCCAGCATTAAGATATAATGGTATAAATTGTGGATATGTTTCTCAGTGTGGAAATGTAGCTCCTTCTTATTTTGATGATAAAGGATTAGGTTTTTTAAAGAATTTTAATGTAGGATTTCTTACAACTTGTGGATTAAAATCTATTGGTAGCCCTAGCGAATTAAATGGTAAAGAATATGGACTTCATGGAAATATTTCAAATACTCCAGCTGAACATTATTATTATAAATTTGATAGTGATGAAAAGGGTTGTTTTGTCGAATTAAATGCTAGTATTTATGATTCTGGAATATTTGAAGATAAATTAAGATTAGATAGAAAAATCAAATGTTATTATAAAGAAAATAAGATAATTATTGATGATACAGTTACTAATGAAGGCTTTACAAAAGCTATTCATAATATTCTATATCATATGAATTTTGGATATCCTTTACTTTCAAAAGATAGTCAAATGTATTTAGAAAGTGAAGAAGTTATTCCAAGAACAAAAAGGGCTGAAGACTTATTAGATATATATAATGTAATTGAAGATGCACAAAATGAGTATGAAGAAGCTTGTTATTATCATAAGTTAAAAAGAAATGATAATAATGAAGCAGTTTTTGGAGTTTTTAACCCTAAAATAAATATTGGTGTAGCAATTAAAATAGATTGTGATAATTTAGACAAATTAGTTGAATGGAAATTAATGAAGAAAAAGGATTATGTACTCGGACTTGAACCAACAAATAATATGATTGATGGCTTAGCTGATTTACAAGAAAAAGGTCTTTTGAAATATTTAGATCCACAATCTAGTGTTAACTATCATATTGAAGTAAATGTTGTAGAAAACTTTGACGGGTTTCATAAAATATTTAATAAATAATGAATTAGCCGCTCGAATGAGTGGCTAAAAAATTTAATCTATTTCTACATTGTGATAGAGAGGTCCTCTACCATTACCTATATCAAGTTTATATGCAATTGACTTTGTGATATATTTCTTTGATTTTTCAATTGCTTTATCAAGGTTTTCTCCTTTTGCTAAATTAGAGGCAATTGCAGAAGAAAGGGTGCATCCTGTTCCATGAGTGTTTTTATTATTAATTAATGGAGATATAAACCATTTACTTCCTGTATCTGTAATAAATAAATCAGAGGCGCTATTATCAAGATGTCCCCCTTTTATTAAGAAAGGTGTTTTATACTTTTCAAATAATTTTAAAGCAGCTTTTTCCATACTCTTTATATTATTTATTTTTATACCAGAAAGAATTTCAGTTTCAAATAAATTTGGAGTGATTAAAGATGCTATTTTGAATAAATTATTTGATAAGCATTCAACAGCCTCTTCATCAATTAATTTATTGTTGCTTGTTGCAATCATTACAGGGTCTACTACAATATTTCTAGCTTTATAATAAGTTAATTTCTCATAGATTGTTTCAATTATTTCACAATTTGACACCATACCAATTTTAATTGCATCAGGTACAATATCATTAAATATCGAATCTAATTGGTCACTGATAATAAATTTATCTAAAGATAATACATTTTGTACTCCAATAGTATTTTGAGCAGTAATTGCAGTAATTACACTCATTGCAAATACATCATGATTAACCATTGTTTTAATATCAGCTTGAATTCCAGCCCCTCCACTTGAGTCACTTCCAGCAATTGTTAATACTTTCTTCATTTATTTCTCCAATATTATTTACAACTAAATCACTAAATAGGTCAAAATCCCATTTATCTTTACCGTTTGTTATTCCAATAGTTTTAATAGATAGTGAATGAGCACTTTCGAGTGCATGAATATTATCATCAATTAAGATTATATTATCTAACTTAAGATTATATTGATTTATCAATTCCTTAAAGAATCTATTATCCGATTTAGAAATTCCTATTTCATCTTCTAAGAAAAATGAATCAAAATACTTATATAAATCATGTTTTTTAAAACAAGGGATTAATATATCTCTATTACTTGCGCTTACAATTATTAACTTATAATTATTTTTTTTAAGACTATTTAATAAATGAGTTACACCATCAAATGGTTTAACATCAGTTTCATATCTTAATTTTAGCAAACTGAGAAATTGATTTATTATTTCAACAACCTTATATTCAATATTATATTCTTTTTTAATTAGTTTAACTCCTTCTTCAAAGCTTAATTTCCAAAGCTGCTCATTAATTTCTGTTTTAGAAGTTATATTTAAAGAGTTTAGATAATCCTTTGTTAAATTATTCCATACCCATAGAGAATCTAAAAGTGTTCCATCCGCATCAAATAGAATAGTTTTATTCATTAGAAGTTCGTCCTTTCTATTATATTTCTTAAATTAGTTGTAGCTGATTTAATATCTTCATTGTTAAATATAGCACTGATTAGTGATACTCCGGCAATAGAAGTATTAGCCAATAAAGGTATATTTTTTTTATTTATTCCTCCAATTGCAACAGTAGGGATATCAACACTTTCTGCAATACTTCTAAGAATGTTTAAATTAAGATTTTCTGCATCATTTTTAGTAGATGTTGGAAATACTGCCCCAACACCTAAATAATCAGCTCCACTATTTTTTGCAATTTGTGCTTGTTTGATTGAACCTGCAGAAATACCTAAAATCATTGATTCTGGAATATTCATATTAGTAATAGAAGAGATAATATCTTTTTGTCCAATGTGTACACCATCAGCTTTAGATTCAATTGCTAAAGAAAGATAATCATTAACAATTAAAGGAACTCCATATCTATGACAAATAGGTATAATATTTATTATTTCTTTTAAGAATAAATTTCTTTCAAGAGTTTTTTCTCTAATTTGAATCATTGTAGCACCACCAGCTAAAGCTTTTTCGACAATATCATAGATACTTTCATTCTTTTTTAACCAACTTCTATCTGTTATTGCATATAGTTTTAAACAATCTTTATTTAGTTTCATATTTTGCTCTCTCTTTAATTGTTTTTTCATCAAGAGAATTGATTGCATCAATTAAATAAGTTTTAAATGAAGAATTTCCATCTAATTTTGTCATTCTTTCTTTAGCGATTTCTCCTGCAATTCCCATTTGAGTGATTGCTGAAACACTAGCACTAAAATAATCATCATTAGATGCAACATGTGCGGCAATTAGACTAGTTAGCATACATCCTGTGCCTGTGATTTTAGTCATCATTTGATTGCCATTACTAACTAGTGTACATTTTTCTTTGCTACAAATAATATCTGTTTCTCCACTAATAGCAATAACTGAATTTAGTTTTACACTTAAAGACTTTGCATAATCAATTATGCTATCAATATTAGAATCGTTAATTAAATCAGCTTCACTTGCATCAACGCCTCTCGTTGAATTGCATGTAGTCTCGATAGCTTTAATTTCACTAATGTTTGCTCTAATTACGGATATTTTTCCAGAATTTAAGATTCTATCTATACAGTGATTTCTATATTTTGAAGCTCCAATACCAACAGGATCTAATACTACTGGAATGTTATTTTTATTTGCAGTTGTTAGAGCTAGGATAATGCTTTCAATAGTTCTTTCATTAATAGTTCCAATATTAATATATAGTGCATTTGATATATTATTAATATCTTCTACTTCATTTATTGAATCGGCCATTACAGGAGATGCATTAGCTGCTAATAAAATATTAGCAACATCATTTACAGTTACATAATTAGTTATACAGTGGATTAGAGGTTTTACATTTTTAATATTATTTTTAATCATTTTATTTAAGTTCCTTTAAAATTTTATTGTTTAAGATTACTAATATTAGAGTTATTAACATTACAATTAGAGAAATCGAAATAGGGTAATTGGCTTGTAATAATACTCTATATAAGATGAAAGCAATAATGAAAATTATGAAATTATTCATATTTAAAGATGAAGTTGATACATCTTTTTTAATGAAAAAATAATCACTTATTTGAATTGCTGCCATTGGAACAAATATTGAACTTATTAAATATAAGAAAGATTCTAAATTTGTTTGATCAAATAATAAAGCTATTATAAAGCCTAAAACTACACAAATAATTGATATTTTTTTTTCATTAATTTTGAAAAATGATAAACTAATACCACATGAGAAAGCATCAAGAAAAGTTGTTGTTACAGTTGATAAAATAATAATGAGAATTCCAATACCTCCCAATCCTAATTTTGATAGAATAATTGCAAAATTACTTTCGTTTACATAAATAGCACATCCAAGCCCAACTATATACATCCAAGAACTAGCAAAAAAATATGTGATTGAACTAAATAATGGTATTTTCTTATCGTGATTAGAATTTGTAGTATAGTCTCCAATTAAAGGTAACCATGATAATGGCATTGCAATAGCTAATTCTAAAGCATTAAAAATATTTAGAGTGTTTGAATAATCTTTAACTAATTCTTTAGAATTGAAAATTCTTGTACTTATGAATAATGAAAGTATAAAAAGTAGTGCTATTACAATAGTTTGTAGTATTTTAAGTTCTCTAAACTTTACAATTAGCCAAAAAATAATTAAAACAGATATAATTAAAGCCCAGATAGAACTACTGATTGAGGCTACTAAAATATTAGCAGCATTAGCACCAGAAAAAATCATAACAGCTGTCCAACCAATTAATTGAATACCATTGAAAAAAGCAAAGAAATAACTACCTTTAGCACCAAAAGATCTTACAGTACTTTTCATTGTTGATAAATTAGTATTTGTGCTAATTAAACCAATCAGATACATTAGAGTGCATCCAATTAGGTGACCTATAAGTATTATTATTATACCCATTTTTAGTCCTAACGGTGCGAATAATGTGCCTGTGAAAATTTCAGCTATGGAAATAGCTGCTCCAAACCAAATTACAATAGGGTTTAGATACTTCATAAAAAAACATCCTTCGAACCATGCCTGATGATATAGAAAGATGTTTTTATAACACTCCCTCCGCTGGTATTATCCAGATCAGGTTAAGGGTCGAAGTTGATTACTTCCTCTCAGCTTGCTTACAAGCTCCCCTGGTTCTTATTTTAAATTTCAACTCATACTATCATTATAATAATTGAGTGTAAATTAGTAATTACAAATTATTTAATAACTCTTATGATATATCCACAAAGATATTCACTCTCAGGGAAAGCTAATCTTTGAGGATGATCGCTTGCAGCATTTAAAGTTTCTAATACTTGAATTTCATAATTATTATCTATAGCTGCCCAAGATAGAATAGTTTTAAAATGTTCTGGTGAAATTGCTGAAGAACAAGAGAAAGTTGCAATAATACCACCATCTTTAATTTTTTTCATAGCTACTCTATTTAAGTCTTTATAAGCACGGGATGCACCATCAACTTGACTTTTCTTTTTAGCAAGTTTTGGAGGATCTAATATCATTACATCATAATAATCTTCATCAATATTTCTCATTTCCTCAAATATATTACAAACTTTTGTTTCAACTTTTTCTCTAGAGCCTTCATCTAAAATATTATTGTTGATATTGATGTGAATATTTTTTAGTAAAGATTTTAGGGCTGCATTTGAGGAATCTAATGCATCAACATGCTTCGCATTAGCTTTTAGAGCATGAAGTGTGAATCCTCCTGTATAAGAGCAACCATCTAAAACAACTTTGTCTTTACAATATTTTCCCACTTTTACTCTATTATCTCTTTGATCGCAGAAGAATCCACTTTTTTGACCAGTTCCAGGAATTATTTCATATTTAATCCCTTCTTCAATAAATTCTATAGGTTCAAATTTTGACTCAGGTGTAAAAAATCCTTCATTATTGTAATAAAGTGTTTCTTCTTTCATTTTTTCAAGTCCACAAAAATTTTTATCAGTATTCACAATAATAAGATTTGGATTAAGTTTTTTATAGAGAGTATCTACAACAATATCACGAATAGATAGTGCACATCTTGAACTAATAATAACTCTAATAAACCCATTATAATAATCAGCTACAAGACCTGGTAAAAAGTCAGCTTCAGAGAATATAATTCTAAAACAATTAGTATTATTAAAATCAATAACACTTGATCTTTTAATAATTGCTTCAATTACTTTATTTCTCCACCAAGCTCCAGAAATCACTTCTTGTTCTTTCCATGAAAGAAGGTGTATTGGAATGTGTGATAATTTATCATAATAGCCATAGGCAATAAAATCATTATTATAATCTATAACAGTGCAAATTGAGGGAGAGTCACAATTTACTCTATCAATAGCACCTGAAAAAACCCAAGGGTGATGGTTTTTAATTTGTTTTTCTTTTCCCTTTTTTATGCTAATTGTATTCATGGTGTAAAGAATAGAGTTTTTTTATTTAATTGTCAAAAGTCTAGTTGATTAAATAAATATAGTTGTTAATAATAATGATATGAAAAATCATTCAATTAAAGCCGTATTATTTGATTTAGATGGGACCCTTTTATATACTTTAGATGACATTACCGCAGCAACTAATATTGCTTTAGTAAATAGAGGTATTTCTCCAATTACTGTTGAAGAATGTAGAGAAACAGTTGGAAATGGTCTTAGAAACACAGTAAAAGGATGTATGGCTAAAAGAAATTATGAAGCTAGTGAAGATGAAGTTGATTTAGCTTTAAGAGAATTGCAAGAATATTATAGAATCAATCATTCAACATATTCTAAACCTTACGAAAAAATAATAGATTTATTGCAAAAATTAAAGATTCCTTTTGGTATATTATCAAATAAGGATGATGATATAGTAAAACAAATAATACCAAAGGTATTTCCAAATGTATCATTTGATTATGTTGCTGGTTCAAAAGATGGAATTATAAAACCTATGCCTAATAAAGTGTTTGAATTTTGTGAACAATTTAATATTCAACCTGAAAACTTATTGTATATTGGGGATAGTGAAGTAGATTATAAAACTGCTGTAAATGCGAAGTCACAAGTAGTTCTTGTTACTTGGGGATATAGAAATAAAGAAGACATTTTAAAAATGAATGCTTTAACTGTTGATACAGTTGATCAATTATGGAGGGTTATTAATGAAAATTAATGAAGCAGAAATCATCAAAAAAGCACAAGAATATATTAGTGCTGAAATGAATGAAGTATTTAGAAAAGAAGTAGAAGTTGCACTTGAAAAAAATGATATAGAAGATTTATATGATAGATTCTATACCGCTTTAGCTTTTGGTACAGCTGGTATGAGAGGTGTTATTGGCGGTGGTACTAATAGAATGAACACTTTTATGGTAAAAAAAGTGTCTCAGGGCCTAGCTTCTTATTTAACTTCTGAAATTGAGAATCCTTCAATTGTTATTGCCTATGATTCAAGAAATTATAGTAGTGATTTTGCAAAAGCTGCTGCTCTTGTATTAGCTGCAAATAAAGTTAAAGTATATTTATATGATAGCTTAAGACCTGTTCCAATGTTATCCTTTGCACTTCGTGAATTAAAAGCTAGCGCAGGTATTGTTATCACGGCCTCTCATAATCCAAGTAAATATAATGGATATAAAGTATATTGGAGTGATGGTGGCCAAGTGACTCCTCCTCATGATATTGGTATAGCTGACAAAGCAAATAATGTAAAAGCTGAAGATATTAAAGATATGGAGGAATCTATTGCTAGAGATAATGGATATTTAAATAGTGTTAGTCCTAAGGTTGATGAAGCTTATTATAATATGGTTATTTCATCGATTAGACGTAAAGATTTAGTGGATGCTTCAAATATTACAGTTGCATATACACCTTTACATGGATCAGGTAATATTCCAGTTAGAACGATGTTAAATAAATTAGGTATTAATACTGTAGTAGTTAAAGAGCAAGAACTTCCTGATGGTAATTTCCCTACTGTTAAACTTCCTAATCCAGAAAGCTCTCAAGCTATGGAAAAAGTAATTGAATTAGCAATAAAAGAAAAAGCTGATATTGTTCTAGGAACAGATCCTGATGCTGATAGACTTGGTATTGCTATTCCAAAAAATGCTGATAAAAGTGAATATCAACTACTTAGTGGAAATCAGATTGCAACTTTACTCTGTGATTATTTAATTTCAACAAGTAAAGAACAAAAAAGAGAAGGTATTCCTTTTGTAGCAAAAAGTTTAGTTACAACAGACTTAGTTAAAACCATTGTTGAAAAAAATGGTGGTGAATCTAAAGATGTTTTAACAGGCTTTAAATATATTGCAGAACAAATTAAAAACTTAGAAAATAATAAAGATAAATATTTCTTATTCGGTTGTGAAGAAAGTTATGGCTTTTTAAGTGTCCCTCAAGTTAGAGATAAAGATGCAGTATCTTCTGCTGTATTAGCTGTAGAGATGATGTGTTATCTTGCAAGTAAGAATACTACTTTAATTGAACGTCTTGATTCAATTTATAACGAATATGGATTTAGTAAAGAATTTGTTTTTGCAAGAGACTATGAGGGTGCAGCTGGAAAAGTAGAGATGGACAGAATTATGGATTCTTTTCATAATATTAAAGTTGGAGATGTACTTGTAAATAGAAAAATAGCTCGTGTAGAAGATTTATTGAAAGAAGGTACAGGGTTTCCTAAATCAAATGTAGTAATTATTAAATTTGAATCAGGTGAGAAATTAGTTGTAAGACCTAGTGGAACTGAACCAAAGATTAAATACTATGTATTTATTTCAGGAGATAAATCAGAAATTTTATCAACATTAGATAAAACTATTAATGAATTTAAATCATCATTATAGAAAAATATAAAAAGGTGCACTTTTTTCTTTTATTATTTACTACTTGTATATATATTATATATATAAGGAGTTAAGAAAATGGTGTACCTATATTATTTAAAAAGTTTAAATCCTTTACTTTTAAATCCGTATTATAAAAATAAGGAAATAGGTGATATTGAAAGTGAAGAGCCTATTACTATTTATAGTGCAAATACTTTAACCAAAGAAGACATTGAATTTTTAGAAAAAAGAAGCTTTCTTGATATTGATAAAAGTATAAATCTTTGGATTCAAGAAAAAAGATATTATCCAAGATTATTTGCCAGTGCTTTTGCCTTTTTTATTATGTACTTTTTCTTATCATTAGTTATTAGAGATCCAATTCCAATAGCTGATGAATTGATTGGAAGTGGTCTTTTTGCAATTTTTACTTGGTGGTATTTTTCAAAACGAGATATAAAAAGTTCTATAGTTAATAAGAAAAAAATAGAAATTAAGAGAAAAATTAATGAAGCAACTTATAATGAATTGCCAGTATTAAATGTTTTAGAAAGTTACTTGTATGACCTTCAATCTAGAGATAATTTAGATATAGCTGATAGTTTAACATTAGTTGAAGGAGAATTAGATCCTATTGTGATAAATAGTGTTGATAATGTATTAACAGATAATATATTGAAATTGTTGAAAGAAAAAGTATTTTCTATTTATCCCGATTCGAAAACACTCTATCAAAAAGTGTTAAAAGTGCAAGAATCTAGTGAAAAAGATGAAGGTTTAAGTACAAAATTAATAGAATTTGGTATAAAAGATAAATCTGCTTTAATGTATTTGACTTTAATTATCCAATTAGAAAAACATAGGGCAAATTAATATATAAAGCTATTAGTATTATTAATGAGAAAAAATAATATTAATAGCATTTTTTATATCCAAATTTTCACTAAATTTTATATTTTAGGATCAATAATAGTTTTGTTTTTTTTAAGTTATAATAACAGTAAAATTATATACAAACCTATAATCTTTATTGTTTGCTCATTTTTTATTTTTTCAATATTCACTCTTTTTAGAGCTCCTAAATTAAATTTATTTTTAATTTGTATTGTTTTTATATTTTATCTATTGATTTTAAATCTTAATTCAAATAAAACTTTTTGCTCTTCATACAACCCTAATAAGATTGTGAAAATACAAGGATATGTAATAAAAGATGTAACAAAAACTCAATCTGGTAATTATTATTTTCGAATAAATAGTCTTTGTGGATTTCTTTCTGATGGAACAAGAGTTAGCGTAAAAGGTCAAGTATCTATTTTAAGTAAAGAAAATCATAATTTGTTATATCTAACACCTGTAGTTCTAGATGTAGAATATGTAGAAGATATACAACTTTATAAAGCAAAAGAAATAAAAGTAATATCAAAAAATTGTAAATTGTCAGCTAGAATGAAGAAATTTATATTTTTAATTAGAGATAGTAGAGAATATTTAATAAAGAAAATAAAAGCATATTTAAAGTTCCCTTTATCAAGAATGTTAATTTTAGGCAGAAGTGATCAAGATGGGTTTATCTTTAAAAATTATGCATTATCTCTTGGTTGTGCTCATTTATTAGCTTTATCTGGAATGCATTTGTCTATTATTTCTTTATTATTTATAAGTTTGTTTTCAAAAATTATCACAAAAAAAAAGAGTAAATATTTAACACTTTTAATACTCACTTTTTATATATACATAACAGGATTAATTCCTAGTTTGATTCGAAGCTATATAATGTATGTATTAAGTTTATTTAAATTTAAAAGTGACTTGCATAATGAAATAATTTTATTATTTAGTGCAATGATACAAGCAATAATTTTCCCCTCTACATTTATAAGTGCGGGGTGTTTGTTTAGCTATGGGGCGTTAGCTGCTATTTTTATTTATTCTACATTATTTCACCCAAAATTTAAAATATCAAATATGGTATTAACTACTGTTTTTGCAATACTAATAACGTATCCTCTTTCTTTACCTTTAGGTGGATCTTGGTGTGTTTTATCTATCATATTATCGCCTTTACTTACTCTCTTTATAACGCTAGAAATGATTTTAAGTTTGATTGTTGTAATCAATTCAATATTTGTAGATTTTTGTTTGAATTTTATTTTTAGATTTAAAATAGTAATTATAGATGTTGTATTGAAATTTTTTTTAGAGATAATTAAGGAAATGAATTACTATTTTCAAAGTGTTATTCTCTATAATGAAAAAATAATAATAAGAATTTTTAAATTATTTGAATATTATAGTAAATTACTACCAGATTATCTTATTAGTTATAAAGGTTATCTTATCTTTGCTTTTATAGTATTGACCACTAGTGCTGTGTATCTGTATTCTAAGGGCATTAATAAGATAGGAGTATCGCATAATGAGTTGGGACTTCCAATATGAAAGTAAAAGCGCAATTGTTGATTTACTTGAATCTAACGAATTAGCCATGAGTAAAAAATTTGGACAGAATTTTTTATTATCAGAAGATGTTAGAAAGAAAATAGTAAATTATATGAATTTATCAGAAGGTATGAGTGTATGGGAAGTTGGACCCGGTATCGGAGCTATTACAAAAATAATACTTGAAAAAGGTGTAAATTTAACAGCTTTTGAAATTGATCATGGGTTTTGTCGTCTATTAACTAATCAAGCTTTTAGCGATGAATCTAACTTTAGATTAATTGAAGGGGATGCTCTTAAAACGACTATTAAAACATTTAAAACAGAAGGTACTCCTGATGTTATTTGTGGAAATCTTCCTTATAATGTTGGAAGTGTTTGTATTGCAAAATTGTTAGAAAATAAATGTCATCCCAATATTATGGTTTATACTTTACAAAAAGAAGTGGCTCAAAGGATTTGTGCTCCAAGTGGTTCAAAACTCTTCTCTTCTTTTTCAATCTTAGCTCAAATTGACTATGATGTGAATATTGTTATGGATATAAACAATCAAGCTTTTTATCCTGTTCCAAATGTAATTAGTAGTGTTATAGAAATGAGAAAAAGAAAGACTTCTTTAGTAGATAATGAGATTAGAGATATCTTTATAATGGTTATTAGAGATCTTTTTGCAAAAAGAAGAAAAACTATTAAAAATAACATTATAAGTGGTAGGTGTGGTAAGATTTATGAAAAAGAATTATTAATTAGTGCAATTGAAAAAACAGGGATTTCCTTGCAAGCAAGAGCAGAAAAACTAAGTATTAATGATTTTATATCAATTGCTAAGGAAATAAATAGTATTAAACTAACTTAATATTTATAGTGTCAATCTTATGACAATACTTTTAAAACATATAAATCCTTATAATATATGTATTTATTTAATTTTTTTAAAGTATATAAAATGAATTGTTAATCATATTAAATAGCTATTGTCAGAATATGCATTTTGTAGTATACTAAAGTTGCTTATTTGAAATGTATATATTGTAATATGGAGAAATGACATGAGAAATATGATTACACTTGTGGCTTCTTTATTAATTGTAGCTCCATCTTTTATCTTAATTTTTGGAATAGTATAGTCTGCTAGACCTTTGAGATATTAAAAAAATATATTAGATGTTTTATACATCTATTTTTTGTGAAGCTTTTTTAATAAAGGATAATTATTATTATATTAAGAGAAAGGAACGGTATTATCGTTCCTTTTTGTTGGTTTAAAGCTAATATAAATAATAAACCTTCTAAAAGTATAGTTGTTTTAGAAGGTTTAAAGATTAATTTATTTATGTTTTATCCAAAAACAATATTTGGTAACAACATTGAAATTTGAGGTATGAATGTTACAAGCATAAGTACTATAAATAGTGGAATTATTAAAGGGATAACTTCTTTAAAGAGTTTATTCATATTAACTTTAGCTATTTTGTTAATTACAAATAAAGACATTCCAACTGGGGGTGTTGATAATCCAATCATAACATTTAATACTACCATGATACCCATATGAACAGGATTCATTTCAACTGCTTTAATTAGAGGAATTAAGAAAGGCACAATAATTGTTAAAATTGATAAGCCTTCCATAAACATTCCCATTACTAATAAAATAATATTTAATAAAATCAAAATTAGATATTTGTTACTTGTTACAGATAAAATAAATTGGGTTACCAATCTTGGGATTCCTTCAACTGTTAAAATCCAAGAAAAAGAAGTAGCCGCTCCAATTATAAATATGATCGTAGCACTATTAATGATTGTATTGAATAAAATTCTCTTTAATTCTTTAAAACTCATTTCACCATATGCACTAGATAAAATAAAAGCATATACAGTTGCAACGATGGCTGCTTCTGTTGGAGTTATAACACCTGTTAAAATACCGCCTACAATAATTACTGGAGAAAGCATTGGTAATATTGCTTTTTTTGTTATATTTATTCCTTCTTTCATTCCAATTTTATCTCTTGTAGGATATTTTCTTTTAACTGAAATGTAATAAATCATAGCCATTAATGATAATCCCATTAACAATCCTGGAATAATACCAGCAATAAATAAAGAACCAATTGATACTTCAGCCATAGCCCCAAAAACAACTAATGGTATACTTGGAGGTATTATTGGACCAATTGTTGCTGAAGTACAAGTTACTGCAGCTGAAAACTCTTTATCATAACCTTTATCGGTCATAGCTTTCATTTCAATCATTCCAAGTCCACCAGTATCTGCAACAGCAGAACCAGACATTCCAGAAAATATTATACTAGCTACTACATTTGTATGTCCCATACCACCTGGAATTCTACCAACTATTAAATTCGCAAAATTGAATATCCGGTTAGTGATACCACCAGTGTTCATTATTTCTCCTGCTAAAATGAAGAAAGGGATAGAAATTAAAACATAACTATCAACTCCTGCAACAATTTTATGTACTATTGCTAAAGTTGGATATGAGTTAAAAATTACACAAACTGCCATTGAGGAAAAACCCATAGCAACTGCTATTGGTATTCCTGCAAATAAGAAAACAATAAATAAAATTAATAAAGCTATTCCCATCATATCTAAACTCCTTCTTTTTCTTCATCGTGTATTAAAGGATTTTTTCCTTCAAATAAAGCTGATAATAAATGAATGATAGAAACAAGAGCACAAAGAGGAAAAGGAATATAAAACCAAGCTGTAGAAATATCAATAGTATTATATTGTTGTGACCAAGTAGTAGATACAATAGTGATGCCTTGTTTAATAATTACTAGTAAGAAAATAATTGTAAAAATGTTTCCAAATATTGCAAAAACTTTTTTTAATTTTTTTCTATGGTCTCCAAATAGATCAACACGAATATTTTCTCCTCTTTTGAATGCTATGGAAACTCCACCAAAAATTATCCAAGAGAAAAGGACTAAAGTTAATTCGTAAAGCCATACTAAAGGATTATTAAACATATATCTTGAGATTACCCCTGAGAAAGTTAAAATAGCTAGAATTAATAATAATATTATATCTAGCTCTTTAAACAACTTATATAATAAATCGCTTAATGAAATTATAAATTTTTTCATTGTTTACCCTTCAATTAATGCTACAGAATTTTATTTAAGAATTCTGTAGCATTTTATTTTAAATTATTTTGAATTTTAATTTTCTGTTGCAGCTTTTACTACTCTGTTAATTAAATCTTCACCAAGAGTTTCTTTCCATTCATCATAAACAGAAGCTGTTGCAGCTCTAAATGGAGCTAAATCAGGAGTGTTTAATTTCATTCCTTTTGCTTCTAAGTCTGCTCTTAACTCTTTGTCTTGATCTGCAAACATTTGACGATTTACTACAGCATATTTTTTTGCTGCATCACTGATGATTGTTTGATATTCTGGAGATAATTTTTTCCATGTTCCTTCACTAACAATGAAAGGTTTTCCTTCATATTTGTGGTTTGTGAAACTGATATATTGTTGTACTTCATTAAGTTTAGAAGCATGAATATTAACTACAGGATTTTCTTGGCCATCAAAAACACCTTGAGATAATGCCATATATAATTCACTATATGCTAAAGGAGCTGGGTTAGCACCTAATGCTTCAAAAATGGAAATTGTCATTTTATTATCTGGAGTTCTGATTTTCATTCCTTTGAAATCAGCTGGAGTGTTAATTGGTCTAACATTATTAGTTGTTTGTCTTAAGCCATTTTCCCAATAAGCTAAAATTCTAATACCTTTAGATGGTAAATCTTTTGCTAATTCATCACCCATTGGACCATCTAATAATTTTGCTACAGCTTCATTTGAATCAAATAAGAAAGGTAATTCTAATGCTGCTAATTTTGGTTCATAGTTTGCTACAACACCTTGAGGAGCAATTTGCATATCTAAAGTATTCATTTGAACCATTTCTGCCATTTGTTTATCTGAACCTAAAATTTCAGAAGGAAATAGTTCTATTGTAATATTTCCATCAGTTTTTTCATAAACTTCTTCTGCCATTTGTTCTGCACAAATGTACCAAGGATTTGATTCAGGTGAACTAAAACCTAATTTTAATGTCATTTTTTGTTGTTCAGCACTACCTTGAGCAAATACAAACATTGAAGAAGCGCTTAAAAGCATTATACTTAAAGCCATAGTTTTTAAAATTTTTTTCATATAAAAATCTCCTTTTGTAAAAAATAAAAAAAATTGTTTATGAATAAATATTAAAATAGGTTTAAGTATATAGTAAGATTCTATTTTCTATAAAAAATGGTAGATAAAACTATGATTTATTATAAAATTAATATTCAGAAGGTAAGCAACCCTTACTTTTTTTAAATAACTTTGAAAAATGTTTTACATCTCTAAATCCTACTTCATTTGCAATATTATGTATAAAAAGATTTGAATTTTTTAACAAGAAACAAGCTTTTTCTATTCTTTTATTTGTTAAATAATCTATGAATCTCATATTCATTTCATTTTTAAATTTTGCACTTAGATAATTTGGAGACATTCCTATTAAATGAGATATTTGTTTTATACCAATATCTTCATTAAAATGTTTATCGATATAATTTACCACATCAGCTATTTGAGGAGAAAGGGATGGAGAAGTTTGCAATAAATTTGAATAATTAGAATTAGATTCTTCATAATTTATTTTATTTGAAGATAATAATATATTTAAATTTTTAAATATGATATTAGCTGTATCTCGGTCTTGTTTACTATATTCTTCTAGGTGTTTTATTATTACATCTAATTTGTTTTTCTTTTCAATTTGAGAATTTGTAGATTTGATACTATAAAAATTATTAATTATTTCTCTAGGTAATTCAATAAAATCTTTATTTATTTTTGATATAGAATAACAAGGTTTTGTTATCCATGAATCACTATATTCTTTTAATTGATTAACTGAATTAATAAGAGATGTTTCTTTTTTATTTATAGTTGATTTAAATATCCAAAAGTATAATTGACAATCATCTTTTAGTACTTTACTAATTTCATTTATATATAAATATGAGGATTCATTTTTTTTATGTTTTATAATTAATAATAAGTCTTTATCTGATATTTTTATTAATGCATTTTCAAATTGGTTGTCAAATAATTGATTGATTTTTTCTTTTAAGTTTACCTTTATTAAACCTATTTGTTTTTCATCAAGATTTTCTATATGGAATAGAAATAGTTGAGAATTAATAAAATCATAATTGCTTTTACTTCCATGAATTACATCTCTAACTTGTTGTTCAAAAACAGCTTCACTTCTATTAATTTGATTTTTATATTGTAATGTGGCTTTATTAATAGCTTCTTTTAATTTAATAGGTCGGATAGGTTTTAATAAATAATCAGAAACACCCATTTGCAAAGCTTCTTTTGCAAAATCAAATTGTGCATATCCTGTTAATATAATCCACTGTGTTAAAGGTAATTTTTCTTTTAATGAAGCGATAGCTTCCAATCCAGAAAATTTAGGCATGTTAATATCTATAATAGCAATATGAGGTCTAAATTTGGGAGCTTCATTAATTAATTGAAGTCCATTAGATACTTCTATTATTTCATTCTCAGAAGAAATTTCTTCAAGGTTTGACCGCAAGGTAATTCTTGCTAAATGTTCATCATCAGCTATAAGTATTCTCATTAATTACCTCCTTTAGTGGAATTAAAATCTCTATCTTAGTTCCTTTTCCTATTATGGAATTTACTTTCATTTCATAACCAGCTATTCCATACTTTAATCGTTCTTTAACATTAGTCAATCCGATTCCACCTCCATTTATTGAGGTATCAAATCCATTGCCTTCATCTTCTATGATTAATTGTAATGTTTTATTATCTATTATATCGATTTTTACTTTTACTAAAATTGGGACTAAGGAATTTTCAACATTATGAATAATGGCGTTTTCTACTAAAGGTTGTATTAATAATTTTGGAATATAATAATGTTTGGCATCTTCGTTATATTCTAAAATAAATTGTAATTTATCTTCAAATCTCAATTTTTCTAAATGAATATATTGATTGATAAAGGTTACTTCTTCTTCAATTGTAGACCATCCATTGTTATTTTCATTTGAAAGAGAATATCTCATCATATCTGTTAAATCTAATATAGCCATTTCTAATCTTTTTCTATCTCCAAGTCTATTTAAGCCTACAATACAATTGAGAGAATTATATAAGAAGTGAGGTTTTATCCGAGCTTGTAAAGCTCTGTATTCAGCTTTTTTTTGGCTAATTACAAGTTTATATTCTTTATCAATGAGGTTTTGCAGTTCATCTATCATCTGATTCAATTTTCTTCCTAAAAGACTTATTTCATCTCTAGATTTTGAATGAAAATGAATATCTAAATTCCCTTTTTCTACTTCAGCCATTACATGTCCCATCTCTGATAGTGGTTTTAACATATATTTAATGCTGATAAATCTTAATACTCCAAATGAGAAAATTATTGTAATTAGAGAGGCTAAAATACAAACAAAATAAATGACTTTTACACGATCTTCTATACTTTCATTAGATACTAATATTGCTATTGTCCAATTCCCAATAGGTATTTTTCGATAAATAATCTGATTTTCTATATTATTAATTAATATTTCTCTTTCACCATTTTTCATTGATTTAAGAATATTATTAGATACTTCTTGAGAAGAGTATATCACATTATTATCTTCATCTAATAAGACTGAGGAAGTATCTTTATTCATATTCATTGCTGCAAAGGCTCTATTAAATATAGAACTCTCAGAATCGATAATAATTGTACAAAGTTTTTTATTACTGTAGGGGTGTTTTATAGCTTTGACATATGAAAATACTTTTGGATTTTTCTTTTCAAAATAATAAGAATCATGAGCTCCTAAATAATAAGATTCTTCATGTGCATTATTTATGTAGGTAGAAAAATCAAAGTTTTCTTTGACATAATTATTCTGGTTTTTATGATAAAAATAAGTATTACTATTTTCACCAAGTATTATAATGCTTGTGATATCATTATATAAAAGTTTTATATAATCAAAAATAGCAACTTCATTTGATAAATTAATAATTGATTTATCTCCTGCTTGATTAAGAAGAGTAAAAATTTCATTTTCAGAATATGGTAATATAGATATTTGTTGTAATGAAATTACTGTATTTACTAATTCATTTGATACTGATATTAGCTTGCTATCGACATCCTCTGTTAGTTGAGAACTCATTTCTTTTCTAAAAAAGGAAGGGATAACAACCATAAAACAAATGACAGGTATTAGAACACATATTGAAAAAATTATATATAAGAGTAATCTAAGAGTTACTGGATGTTTGTCATTAATTTTCATAAAACTAATATTAGCTTAAGGAATTTGATAAGTCAAATTATAAAATTAAATTAATAATTGCAGATAAAAAAAAGGAACGAAAAATCGTTCCTTAAAAATATAAATAATAATTTTATTATTAGTTTAAAGTAGCAGCTTGAGCTAATGTTATAGCACTTGTAACAACGATATCTTCTACACTACAACCTCTTGATAAGTCAGATACAGGTTTTGCGAAACCTTGAAGAATTGGTCCATAAGCTTGAGCTCCAGCTAAACGTTGTACTAATTTGTAACCAATATTTCCAGCTTGTAGATCAGGGAATATTAGAGTATTAGCTGATCCAGCAACATTAGAACCTTTAGCTTTAAATTCTCCAACTTCTTTAATAATTGCTGCATCTAATTGTAATTCACCATCAACAGCTAAATCAGGGCAATTTTCTTTTACCATTTCTGTAGCTTGTTGTACTTTGTCTACTAATTCACCTTTAGCAGAACCTTTTGTAGAATATGATAATAGTGCAACTTTTGGTTCAGCATCTAAGAAAGTTTTACATGATTCAGCTGAAGCTTGAGCAATTGAAGCTAATTGTTCAGCAGTTGGGTTAGGGATTGTTGCACAGTCTCCAAAAATAAAGGAACCATTAGCTCCTAAATCAGTTTTATCAGTAGCCATTACAAAGCAACTAGAAGCACTTTTGATACCAGGTTTACATTTAATAATTGTAAAACAAGCTTTTAATACATTACCAGTAGTATTTAGAGCTCCAGCTACCATAGCATCGCTATCTTTCACTCTTGTCATCATAGCACCCCATTTTAGAGGATCAACAATTTGAGCATAAGCTTCTTCTTGAGTCATTCCTTTATGCTTTCTCAATTCATAGTATTCATTAGCATAAGCTTCTCTTTTTTCGCTTGTTTCAGGATCTAATAAAGTAAGATTAGATAAATCTACGCCTAATTCTTTAGCTTTTGCTTCTATTTCTTCTACTTTACCTAAAAGTGTAACAGATTTTGCTAACTTCTCTTCCATTACGAGTTGTGCTGCTTTTAAAGTTCTTTCTTCTAAGCCTTCAGGAAGCACTAAATTCTTTTGAGCTTCTTGTGCTTGTTTTTTCATTTTTTGTGCAAATGTCATTATTGTAATCTCCTAAGATTTGTACTGTTCAGTATTGTTATACTAACATAATGAAAATTATTGATAAATTACTTTTATTGAGCTTTATGTGAAATTTAATCAAAAAAAATTGAAAAAAATAAGAAATAAATAACCAAATTGTTATAATTAATATGAGTAGGCTAATAATAAAAGAAATTTAATAATTAATTATCAAATAATAATCTATTTTAATGTTTTATGTTCTAATTAAAAGATAAAAAAATATCGATAATGTTTTAAATAGCCTTATTTATACGAATTTAAACTTTGAATGAATATTATTAACAAATAATTAGTCTAATTCATGTATTCATTTAATATATAAAGTATAAAATGAAGAGATAAAAAAAATTATTCATAATTTGTTTATTTTTGTGAAAACTATCTTTTATTTTATATTCCATCTTGAATGATAATATTGTAATGATGTATCTTTGCACTAATAAGGATGAGATAAATATTATGAACATTGGTGTATATGGTTTAGGTAGATTTGGAGCTTTCTGGGCAAAAGAATTAGCTAAGCATAATGATAGTGAAGTTTTAGGTTACAGTCGTAGTAAGAAAGATGATATTATAGGTGTTAAACAAGTTAGTGAAAATGAGTTATTAGAAGCATGTGATGTTATTTATTTCTGTGTAGCTATAAGTTCCTTTGAAGCTGTAATTAATTCTATTAAAGATAGGTTAAAAAAAGGAACCGTGATTGTAGATACTTGTTCTGTAAAGGTTTATCCAGCAAAAATAATGAGAGAAAACTTGCCTGATAGTGTATATTCCATAGCAACTCACCCAATGTTTGGACCTGATTCAGGAAAAAATGGGGTAAAGGGTTTACCTCTTGTGATTTTTCCTATATCTTGCCCTAAAGATATTTATAATGAAATATTAAATAACTTTAAATCTTGGCAGCTTGAAGTATTAGAAATGTCTCCTGATTCACATGATAGAGAAGCTGCTTGGTCGCAAGGGATAACTCACTTCGTTGGAAGAGTTTTAGATGAACTTGCCCTTCAACCAACTGATCTTGCAACAACAGGTTATAGAAGGTTGATGTCTATAGTTGAACAAACCTGCAATGACCCTATTCAATTGTTTCATGATTTGCAAAAATATAATCCTTATGCAAAGCAAATGAGAATGGGACTGAAGGGAGCTTTAGATTATGTTATGCAGGACTTAGTATCCCAGGAGGACTAGGTGAGAGTTTGTGTTTACACATTAGGTTGTAGATTAAACCAATGTGAGAGCGAAGCAATAGCGGATGCTTTTACAAGTGATGGTTTTACCATTGTAAAAGATAAAGATATTGCAGATATATATATTGTAAATACTTGTACTGTTACAAGTAAAGCTGAGCAAAAAGCTCGCAGAATGATTAGAAAGTTTGCAAAGATTGGAATTTGTATTGTAACTGGATGTTATGCTGAGTTGAATGCTGATGATATTCAATCTTTAGATGATAATATAATAGTAGTACCATTATCTAAAAAAGCTCATCTAATAAAATTGCCAAATCATATTAATGCAGCACTTCAAAGTGGAATGAATCTTGAAAATTCAATTAAGACTTTTGTAGATGAAGATGCTTCTGTATTTGATTATGCAGCAGCAACTTTTTCATATCACAATAGAGCATATTTAAAAGTTCAAGATGGTTGTGACAATAATTGTTATTACTGTAGAGTTCATATCGCAAGAGGAAAAGCTGTAAATCTTGATAGTGATATTGTTGTTGAAAGAGCTTTGGATTTAGAAAAACAAGGTTTTAGTGAAATTATGCTAACTGGCGTTAATCTAACTATGTATGATCATGAAAATGATGGATTAGGTGGCTTAATTGAAAAATTATTAGCTGCTTTAGGTCCAGATATTAGAATTAGATTATCCTCTCTTGAGGCAGATCATGTTGATGATAGACTTTTAGATACTTTGAAAGATCCAAGGATGCAACCGCATTTCCATATTCCAGTTCAAAGTGCCTCTGATGTTGTGTTAAAAAGAGTAAATAGAAAATATGATAAGGCTCATTTAACTTATGTTATTAATAGGCTTAAAGAAGTAAAAGAAGACCCATTCATTGCAGCAGATATTATTGCAGGTCTTCCAAGTGAAGGAGAAGAGCAATATAGAGAAACTCTTGAATATTTAAAAGAATATGAATTTACACAACTTCATGTATTTCCTTTTTCTCCTCGCCCTGATACTGAGTTGTTTACAGCTAAAGATAAAGTTCCTGAATATAGACGTGATGAGAGAGCTAAAGAATTAAGAGAATTATCAAGTAAACTTTATAAAACTTATTTAAAAAGGCAATTAAATAAAGAATGCGAGGTAATTCTTCAAAATAGAAAAGCAGGTTCTTTTAATGGTATTACAGGAAATTATATTGATGTAATTGTTAAAAATGCTCCACCTTTTGCTGCTTCTGGAATGTTATTTAAAGCAAAGTTTGTAGATATTGAAGCTAAAAAGCCAATAGTTGAAATAATAGAATAGAGAAAAAAATAACTGTTATTAACAGTTATTTTTTTTTGTAAAGACATATTTATTATAAAAACTTTCAATAAGAATATATTAGAGACATCTTTTCTGATTATTTAAATAGTTATAATTGATCAATAATAAAATTAAATAAAATATTATGATAAAAAACTATTAATATAATTGACTTAGTTCTAAAACTGAGCTATATAAAGTTCGGGAGAAATAAAGTGATAAATAAAGAATGGGAACCAAAGATTATAACACTAATTAAAGAAGGAATTGATAAAAATCAAATTAAACAAGATATTATTAGTGGTATTATTGTTGGAATAATAGCTCTTCCGTTGGCTATTGCTTTTGCGATAGCAAGTGGTGTAAGTCCTGAAACAGGTCTTATTACAGCTATTATAGGAGGCTTTATTGTTTCTTTATTTGGAGGAAGTAGAGTCCAAATTGGAGGTCCAACTGGAGCTTTTATAGTAATAATTGTATCAATAATTACTCAATATGGAATTGAAGGCTTACTTATTTCTACTTTTTTAGCAGGTATAATTCTTATTATTATGGGTTTATTGAAAATGGGGTCTTTTTTAAAATATATTCCTCAAACCTTAATAACAGGATTTACTGCAGCTATTGCTATAATTATTTTTGTAACTCAGATAAATGATTTTTTAGGGCTTCCTAACAAAACAATACCTAGTGATTTTATTTCTAAAATATTATATTATGGAGAAAGTATATCTCAAACGAACTATAGTTCTCTTATTATTGGATTAAGTACAATATTGATTATTTTATTTATTCCTAGATTAACAAAAAAAATCCCACCTGTGTTTATCTCTCTTGTTTTTATAACCACAATAACAACTATTTTTAAGGTTCCTGTTGAGACTATAGGGGATAGATTTTCTGATATTTCATTTCAAATACCCAAGTTTAATTTTTTTAATATCAACTTAGATATAATTATAAAGTTATTGCCTTCAGCATTTTCGATTGCTTTGTTAGGAGCACTTGAATCCCTACTTTCTGCTGTTGTAGCTGACAGTATGATAGGAGGGCATCATCGCTCTAATGTAGAATTAATTTCAATGGGTATAGCAAATGTGAGCGTATCTCTTTTTGGAGGGATTCCAGTTACAGGAGCAATTGCTAGAACAGCAGCGAATATTAATAATGGAGGGAGAACCCCAATAGCTGGGTTAGTTCATGCCTTAACCCTTTTCTTTATCTACCTAATTGCAATGCCTATTGTAAAATTTATTCCCATGTCTGCTCTTGCTGGAATATTAATTATTATAGCTTATCGAATGAGTGAACCTCATGTATTTATGAATAGTTTAAAGATAAATTATTATGAATCTGCAGTATTACTTACTACCTTTATTTTAACTCTTTTAACCGATTTAACAATTGCAATACCAGTAGGTTTTATGCTTTCAGTTATTTTATTTATGAAAAGAATGGCTGATAGTATGGAAATAAATCCCTTATTGTTTTCTAAGGTTAATGATCAACTTATATTTTCTCAGGAATTAGGAGAATATGATAAAAGAATTAAAATTATAGAAATAAATGGACCTATGTTTTTTGGATCTGTTTTTAGTTTAAATAATATTGAAGAAAATTTAGATAAAGAATATAAATTTTTGATAATTAGATTTAGATATGTTCCAATAGTTGATTCTGATGCTTTATCAAAATTGAAAATTTTATTAAATGATTTAAAGAAGAAGAATATTCAAGTATATTTTACTGGCTTAAATGATAAATTAAGGCTTAAATTTATTCAAAATAAAATCATTAAAGAGACTTCAATATTTAGTTCAATTGAGCAAGCTTTGATAACTTGTCAAAAACGACTTAAGGAATAATTTATTATTATATTTAAATCTTTGTTCTATTCATTAATTAAAAATTTAGCAAAAAAATAAGTATAATTATATTTATATGTTATATTAACATATAAATTAGTAAATTTTTCAGTTATTTATAAATTTCAAAAGGATAATCTTATGCAAACGAAATTAAATATCGATGTAATAGGACAGTTAAAAAAATCTGATAATATAAAAGCATCAAAACTATTAGATATTGAATTAATGAACTTTAATAAGAAGATTGTTGTATTAGATGATGATCCAACAGGAGTACAAACCGTAAATGGCGTCTTCGTATATACTCATTGGGATCAACAAAGCCTTCTTGATGCATTTTTAGAAGATAACAATATGTTTTACATCTTAACTAATACAAGAGGACTTATTGCAGATGATGCAAAAAAAGTTAATAAAATTATAGCAGAAAGACTTTTAATAGCATCACAAACGAGTGGTAAAGATTTTATAATTATAAGTCGCAGTGATTCAACATTAAGAGGCCATTATCCACTAGAAACAGAAACTTTAAAACAAACAATAGAAATAAATAGTGATATTGAATTTGATGGTGAAATAATAATTCCTTTTTTTATGGAAGGTGGAAGATATACATATAATAACATTCATTACGTACGAGAGGGAAATCTTTTAATTCCTGCTGGGGAAACTGAATTCGCTAGAGATAAAGCTTTTGGATATAAAAATTCTCATCTTGGAAAGTGGTGTGAAGAAAAAACTGAGAAGCAATATAAAAGTGATAATATTATTTATATTTCTATTGAAGAATTACGAAGTTTTCAAATAGATAAAATTGAAAAAAAGCTTCTTTCTGTTACTTCTTTTAATAAAGTTATTATTAATGCTATTGATTATTCTGATGTTAAGGTTTTTTCAGTTGCGTTAATTAGAGCTATCAATAAAGGAAAAAATTTTATTTTTAGAAGTGCTGCAGCACTACCAAAGATTATAGGAAATATTAAAGATCAAGATTTGTTAACAAGGGATAAACTTATTGATAGAAACAACAATAATGGTGGGATAATTATTGTTGGCTCATATGTAAATAAAACAACAAGACAGTTAGACTATTTAGAAAAATCTAATCTCTCTATTGAGTTTATTCAGTTTAATACTAGTCTTGCTCTTGTTGAGGGTGGTTTGGAAAAAGAAGTTGATAGAATTGTTGAAATAGCTGAAAAAAGATTAATTAATGGAATAAGTATTACAATATTTACATCAAGAAAATTTATAGATATCGAAGGGCGAAAGGATGAAAAATTAAAACTTCAGATAAAAATATCTAATTCATTTACAAGCATAATTGAAAAATTAAATACTAAGCCTTCTTTCATTGTTGCAAAAGGTGGAATTACATCTAGCGATGTTGCAACAAAAGCTTTAAAAGTAAAAAGGGCTATTGTTTTAGGTCAAGTTAAACCAGGTATTCCTGTATGGAAATGTGGTAATGAAAGCAAATTTCCCTCAATTCCTTTCATTATTTTTCCTGGTAATGTAGGAGAAGATAATACCCTTACTCAAATTGCTAAACTTTTAATTTAAAAAAAGATTTTTAACTACAAAAACAATATACTCTTATTATCTCAGAAATATGATAATTGAACCATCATAAAGCTAAATCATTTGAGTTTGTATAATTATAATTGTTTTTATTATTTATTGATTCAAGAAAGGTTTGCTAAAAATTAGACTCGATATAATTAAAACAAAACTCTAACATCTCTTGATAATTATTATTAAATTTTTCTTTAAATTAATTAATTAGTTCTACACAAAATTAATTGTAGACTTCTTCTTGATGAGGTATTGTTTTTTATAAATGTTGCATAATTTTTTATTTTTTGATTTTGATAAAGACTTTCTTATTTAATTAATTCTTTTTCTAATTGATATCTTATATATAATTTAATTAACGAAATTTATTTTATACCATTCTAGCAATCTATCTTTTTGATTTTCATAATCAGTTTCTACATTAGGACAATCAATAATATTATTTAAATTTACTTGTGTAATTTTTATAAATTTATCAATTACTTTTTTATTGCCACCTTTATGTGTATAAAACAAAGAAATATTTTTATTATTCAACTCATTGTTCTTGATAAAAGAATAAATAGCAGGAGTCACTTGTCCTGCCCAGATAGGAGAGGCAATAATTATATTATTGAAATTATCAAAATCGATATTTAGAGGTTTTAATTTAGGTCTTCTCTTAGAAATAACTTGAAAGCCACCCCATACATATTTTGCAAATCCTTGTTTATTAAATTTTTTGATAGGTTGTAATTTAGCACATTTTATATCAAATGTATTAGCTAAATCATTTGCTAATTTTTCAGTATTGCCTTCATATGAATAGTATAAAATTAAAGTTTTATTCATTTTTTTTGCTCCTTAAATATATTTTACCATAAAACTCAAAAATAATGAAAAATAATAATAATAATTTCTTAAATTACTTTATTTTAAATATACTAAATTGAAATATTATAATATATTTTCATCTATCAATTATTTAAATATGATATATTTAATATTTTGAAAGTATTTTTATTTTTTTATTAAATGTATTATTTTTTTTAAAAAAAAAGTAACATTTTAATAAGTTATTATAACATTTATTTAAATATAAATTAAATTGTTATATTTTTAGTTATAAATCAATATATAAAAAGATTGAAAAACTTTCATAAAAAAAATGTTGACGGATTAAAATACATAGCCTAATATTGGGGAATCTTGTGTAGAAGGAGAACATATACATATGAATATTTTAGTAGTTTCTATAGTTGTAATTTATTTATTAATTATGCTTGGAATTGGTTATTACTCTTCAAAAAAAATTAAGAGTAATGAAGATTTTGTTGTTGCAGGTAGAAGATTGGGTCCTATTTTATTAGCAGGTACTCTAGCGGCAACTGAAATCGGTGGGGGAAGTTCATTAGGTGTTGTAGAAAAATCATATGGTGCTTGGGGGCTATCAGCTTCTTGGTATGTTATTGCAATGGGTATTGCTTTTATAATTTTATCTTTATTTGCTCCAAAATTAAGAAGAGCTGAAGTAAAAACTGTACCTGAATATTTTAGAAGAAGATATGGTAAATCTTCTGGGTTAATTACAACATTAATAATGATGATTCCATTAATTGGTCTTACAGCTATCCAATTTATTGCTTCAGCTACTGTTTTATCAATTATGTTAGGTATAAATTATCAATTAGCAGTAACTATCGTTGCTATAGTAATTACAATATATGCAATTATGGGTGGACTTTGGAGTGTTACTTTAACAGACTTTATTCAAGTATTTTTAATTGTTATTGGTATGGCTTTAGCGATTCCATTCTCACTAAGACTAGCTGGTGGTATGCCTAATGTTGTTGCTAATGTACCTGAAGGCACATTTAATATGTTTAAAGGTATTAGTCCTGCAACTATTGTTTCTTTAGTAGTTATGTATATTGCATCATTTGCAGTTGGGCAAGAAGCTGTTTCTAGATTCTATGCAGCAAAAGATGAAAAAGCAGCAGTTCAAGGATCTGTTATTTCAGCAGTAATTAACTTAGTTTTTGCATTTATTCCTACTATTTTAGGAATAATTACTTTAGCTCTTGTAAACATGGGCAAAATTGATAGTACAATATTAATGCAAGGTGGTGCTAGATATGCTCTTCCTCATTTAGCTATGAATACTATGCCTGCAATTGTTATTGGTATTTTATTTGCTGGTATTATTTCTGCAACAATGAGTAGTGCAGATTCAGATCTTTTAGGTGCTGGTGCTATTTTTGGTAATGAAGTTTATAAAGTATATATAAATAAAGATGCTGATAATGACCAAGTTATGAAAGTTACTAAAATTGTTATGGCAATTATTGGTTTGTTCGCATACCTTTTTGCTTTATTTAATACTGGTTCAATTATTAAAGTATTAATGTTTGCTTTCTCACTAAGAGCAGCTGGAGCATTCTTCCCATATATTATTGGTTTGTATTGGGATAAAGCATCTTCTGCAGGTACTGTTGCATCATTAATATTAGGTAGTGTTGTTTTAATTATATTAGAACAAACAGGTGTGAAACCTCTTGGTCTTGATCCAATTTTATGGGCATTACCTGTAAGTTTAATTAGCTTTGTTGTATTTAGTAAGTTAATGCCACCTGCTAAACCAACATTAGAAATGATTCCGGAAGAAAAGAACTAAATTTTCTTATTCACTTTTGGGTTAGCTTATTGCTAACCCTTTTTTATTTTTAAGGAATTTTATTAAAATGAATAATATAATAAATAATGAGAATACTAAACTAATTATATTTATTGATTAATAAGGATAGAAATATTAAATACTTCATTTAAATTTAATTTTGGATTCGTTTTAATTAAAATCTTTTAGCTAATATGGTTTGTTATATCATGCATTATATGATTTTTTAATAAATCTTTTGCTTCCTCATATTTATTATTTTTTAGAAAATTTAAAATTTCAGAATGCTGGGAGATATATTTACTTAAATCTTCCATTGAAGTATCTTGTTCAAGTCTTAACAATTGAACTTTTGCATCAATTCTATTATATAAATCAATTAATGTTAGATTGTTAGTTGCTTTTATTAAAGTGAGATGAAATAGGCTATCATTTTCAAACACTTTTGCTTTGTCTGCCATACTAAGGGCAAATTGACACTCAGAAGCATACCTGCATAAATTTTCAAAATTTTGATTCAAAGATTCATCTGTTAAATTATCAATGGAGAATTGCTCTAAAGTAATTCTAATTTTCGCAATATCTTTTGCTTCTTTAGATGAAACTGAATTTACAATGGCATGGGATCTAGGAACTATTTTAATAAGTCCATAATCTGCTAGTTTCTTCAAAGCATCACGTATTGGAGTTCTTGAAACTCCATATAATTCTGCTAAATCTTCTTCAGAGATTTTATCATTAGCTTTTAAATTTCCATTTAATATTTCATTTTTTACTTGTGCATAGACTTGATCTGCAAGTGTTTGTTGTTTTATTTTTGCCATTTCTATTTTTCCTCTTATCATTGTATACAATAAACAATAAGTCTTAATGAGTCAATAGAAATAATGTTTAGAAAAAACATATAGAATTTAAGTCCTTATTCTGTAATGATTTATAAAAATTATATAAAAAAATATAATAAATTTAGTAATTTAAAAGTTGACAGTGTAAGTATACTGTGTTATGTATATTGTATACCGAATACAATTTGCAGGAGGCAGGTATGGATAGCAAAGTGGACACATTATTGAAAAATCCTAATAAGAAAATGAACAGTGATGAATTAGCATTACTTTCTGCATATTTTAGGAAAAATATGTGGGATGTTTTACATCAAAGAGGAACAGGACATTGGGGAGGAGCTGCTTCAAGTGCTGAGATAGTTACTTCTTTATATTTTAATAGATTAAATATTAATCCTAATACTCCTAAAGATATATCTAGAGATCGATTTATTCTTTCAAAAGGTCATGCATCAATCAATTTATATACAGTTTTAGCTAATAGAGGGTATTTCCCTATAGAAGATATTAAAACATTTAGGATGTTTGGTTCATATCTTCAAGGTCATCCATGTATGACTAAAATTCCAGGTGTTGATATGTCAACTGGAGCTTTGGGTCATGGTCTTTCAATTGGTTTAGGAATGGCTTTAGGTGCATCTCTTTCAAAAGAGAATTATTGTACATATGTATTGACTGGCGAAGGTTGTTTAAATGAAGGCCAATCTTGGGAAGCTCTTATGATGGCTGCAAAATATAAGGTTAAAAACCTAGTATTAATGATTGATTACAATAAAGTTCAACTAGATGGAACAATGAATGAGATTATGCCATTAGATAATTTAAAAGACAAGTTAAAATCATTTGGATGGAATGTTAATGATGATAGTTTTGATGGTAATAAAACAAGCGATATTTTAAATTCATTTGATTGGCTAGACAAAGATGATATTTGGCCAAAAGCAGTTATATATGACACTGTAAAGGGTAAAGGTGTTTCTTTCTCTGAAAATAAAAATACTTGGCATGGAAAAGTTATAGATGATGAATCTTATGAAAATGGTCTTATAGAATTAGAAAAGGACATAAAAGAAAAAGGAGATAAATTATGGGCATAGCGATGAGAGAGGCTTGGGGAAAAGCTCTTGTTAAAATGGGTAAAACCCATCCTGAATTAGTTGTATTAGATGCTGATGTGTCAAGTTCAACAAAAAGTTCTTATTTTCAAAAAGAGTATCCTTCTAGATTTTTTAATTGTGGTGTAGCTGAATCAAATATGGTAGGAACAGCTGCTGGTTTGGCTTCATCAGGATTTAGACCAGTAGTAAATGCTTTTGCTATCTTTTTAGCTTTAAAAGGAACTGATCAAATTAGAAATGCAATTGCTTATAATAATTTACCAGTAATTATTGCTGGAGCCTATGGAGGTTTATCAGATTCTTACGATGGAGCATCTCATCAGTCGATTAGTGATATAGCTATCATGAGAGCAATTCCTAATTTAAAAGTAATTGTTCCATCAGATAGTAATCAAGCTGAACAAGCTCTTGAGTATGCTCTTAAACAAGATGGTCCTGTATATATAAGGTTAAACAGAAACCCAATGCCAGATTTAGAAAAATCAATTGAATTTGAAGATGGTAAAGCTATAAAAATTAAGGATGGAAAAGATATCACAATAGTCTCAAATGGTATAACAACTTCATTTGCTTTAGACGCAAGTAAAGAATTAGAATCAAAAGGATATAGTGTTGAATTAATTAGCTCTCCATTTGTAAAACCTTTAGATGAAAATACTATTTTAAAAAGTATTAGTAAAACGAAAAAATTAATTACTGTAGAAGAGCATAATGTTATTGGTGGATTTTCAAGTGCTGTAAGTGAATCAATAGTTAGAGAAGGGCTCTCATGTAAATTTAAAGCAATTGGTATCGAGGATACTTTTACTCAGACTGGTGATTATATAGAATTGCTATCTCATTATGGAATTAGCAAGGATAATATAGTTAAACAGGCATTAAAAATTTTAAATTAAAAGGATATAAAAATGAATATTAAAGAAAAAGCTTACACTTTATTAAAAGAATGGAAAGGCGATAATTACGTATTTGGAAGAGGTGTTTTGGATCAAGTTGGTATTGTTGCAAAAAAATATGGAGAAACAACTCTTGTTGTAAGTAATTTAACATATATGAAACCTGTTGCTGATAAAGTTGTAACATATTTAAAAGAAGCTGGTGTAAAAATTGCTGGAAATAAAGTTGCTCCTGATGCAAAACCAAATGCTCCTAGAGAAGATGTATATAGATTAGTTACATATATTTTACAATTTCAACCTGATAGTATTGTTGCAATCGGAGGAGGGTCAACTATTGATGCTTGTAAATGTGCAAGTGCACTAGCTTCTCTTGGAAAAGATGTAACTCCTGAGGTTGATCATTATTTTGGTACAAATGTTGTTTCATCTGAAATTGAAAAAACTGGAAAAAAACTAATTCCTGTAATTGCAGTAGAAACTTCAGCATCATCAGGTGCTCATTTAACTAAATATTCAAATATTACGGATCCTGTTGTTGGTCAAAAAAAATTAATAGTAGATGAAGCTGTGATCCCAGCTACTAGTATCTTTGACTATGATATTACAGCAACTATGCCAGTAAAAGTAACTATTGATGGCGCACTAGATGCTATTGCTCATACTTTTGAAGTTTTTTGTGGTCAAAAAGGTGAAAAATATGATCTCTCTCGAGAATTAGCGGTTACAGCAATTAGTTTATGTTGTGAAAATGCTAAGAAGTTAGTTGATAATCCTAAAGATTTAGAAGCTAGAGAAGCAATTGGATTAGCGACTGATTTAGGTGGTTATGCAATAATGATTGGAGGAACTAGCGGTGCTCATTTAACAAGTTTTTCTCTAGTTGATGTTGTAGGTCATGGTACTGCTTGTGGAATTATGAATCCTTTTTATGCTGTATTATATTCAAAAGCTATTCAAGATCAATTAAAAGATGTTGGTGAAGTTTTTGCAAAATATGGATATGCGGATTCTGCTATTGTTGATTTAGAAAATAGAGAACTCGCTGTTGCTGTAGCAAAAGCTATGATTGATTATGGAAAGAGTATACAAGCTCCAACTTCATTAAATGAATTAGATGGATTTGGTGAGAAACATATCCAAAGAGCTTTAAATGCTGCAAAAGATCCTCAATTAAAGATGAAACTTCAAAATATGCCAGTTCCTATGACTGTTGAAGATGTAGATAAATTTATGGAACCTGTTTTAAGGGGAGCTGCATCTGGTAACCTTGATTTAGTTGTAGAAATGTAATAATTAAGCTCTCCTGATTTTATTGGGAGAGCTATATGGAGGAAATATGAAGTTATCGGTTGCAATAGCTGCAGAGAATGCAAGTAGTGATGCATTTGTTGTTTTTCGTGGGATTGAAAGTTCGATTAAGAAAGCATCTCTTTTAGGATATGATGGAGTTGAATTGGCTTTAAAAAATCCAAAAGAAATTTCAAAAAGTAATTTGAAAAGCATATTAATAAAACATAAAATGGAAGTATCAGCAATTTCAAGTGGTCAAGTTTGGGCTGCAAGAAAACTTTGCTTTACTGAGGAAGATAAAGAAAAACGAGCAGAATTGAAAAATACTTTTTGCCAATTTATAGATTTGGCAAGTGATTTTGGTCAACTTGTAAATATTGGGAGAACTCGTGGTAGTATTGGTAATAAAAATCCAGAGTTAGCAAAACAATTATTCTTAGATATGGCTGGAGATTTATCTGATTATGCTTCTAAAAGAGGTGTAAAATTAATTTTAGAACCAGTAAACCGTTATGAAATTGATTTTGTAAATAATTTAGATCAATGTGTTGAAATGATTAAATTAGTAAATAAAGAAAATTTTACTATGATGCCTGATGTATTTCATATGAATATCGAGGATTCAAAAATTGGTGAAGCATTAATAAAACATTCAAAATATATTGATTATATTCATTTTGCATCATCTAACCGTATTGGAGTTGGTGAAGGTCATTTAAATTGGAATGAAATATTTAATGCCTTAGATCAAATTTCATATGATGGCTGGACTACTGTTGAGATTTTACCATATCCAACTCCAGAGATTGCAGCAAAGACTTCAATAGATTTCTTAAAAGCTAATTATGGAAAATACTATAATAAATAATGATATATTTTATAATTAGTATTTCTATATCAATAATATCAGCATTGATTGCAAAAAAAATTAAAATACCCGCCTACTTATTAGTTGGTGGGATTTTAGGTGTTGCAATATTTAATATTATAACAAATAAAGCTTATTCTCCGGAATTTAACAAGTTTTTTTTGCAAGTAATAAGTGGATCATTTATTGGAACAACAATTAATTCTAAAGAATTAAAAAATTTGAAATATATAATTATTCCTGCAATATTAATGGTTATTGGCATGTCTTCAGTTAATATTTTTATGGGAAGTCTTATATATTTATTAACAAAATTTGACTATCTAACGATGTTATTATCTACTATTCCAGGTGGAGTAACAGAAACTGTAATGGTAGCTCAAGCTATGGATGCTAATGTTTCTATTGTTGCTGTTATGCAATTATTTAGATCTGTTGGATCATTAATAATTTTCCCTTTAGTAATTAATATTCTTCTTAAAAAAGATAGACAAGTAATAAAGATAGATCAAAAAGTAAATCAAAAAGTTGATAATAAATATTTATTTGTTACTTTAATTGTTGGATCTATTGGTGGTTTATTTGGTTATTTTTTATCATTTATTCCAGCTTCTCAGATGGTCTTATCTTTTATTTTTGTTTCAATATTTAATTTGATAACTAAAAATGCTGTTATAAGTGTAAATTTAAAAAAAATGGCACAAATATCAACAGGAGTGTTTGTCGGTTCTAAAGTCACACTAGAAACAGTTCTTTATTTAGAAAATATATTTATTCCTGTAATTTTAATGTTATTAGGATATTTGATTTTTCATATTATTTTAGCATTGTTAATTTCTTTTGTTACAAATATTGAAAGAGATGTTATGCTTTTTTCTTGTATACCAGCCGGAGCTAGTGATATTGCTTTAATAGCTGCTTCTTTCAATTGTAATAGTCCTTATATTGCTATTTTTCAAATAATAAGATTGATTTCTTGTATTCTAATATATCCATATTTAGATTTATTTATATATTCTTTATTTTTCTAAGATTTCAATAATTTCAGAATGAGTTGAATTACAATTATCTATTATAAATTTTGAAATAACTGATTTTAATTTTCTTTTTTTTGTTCCAAAAAAGTAAGTAAAAATATTATCATTTGTTTGAATCGTAATATTAGCTTCAAAAAGATATTTATCATCATTTTTGATATTTTTTTCTATAGATTCAATTGTTTCAGTTTTAATAATATTTGTTTTATTTTCTTCGATAAAAATTAAATTATCATTATTTTTATCAATTATTATTATAAAGCCACTATTATCATCTGATACAATAAGTTTTTTATATGTAGGGTTTATTTTCTTGTCTAATATGAATTTATTATATTTTTTTTCTAAAATAAATTGTAGCTTTTCAAAGTGTTTTTTATTGTTTAATTTTATTTTTCTACCATACGTAAAATAATAGAAATTAATTAGAGTAATTATTATTAAAAGAATTAGAATTAAATTTTCAAGTTTCATAAAAAAAATATAACCTATTTAATCTTTGTTGTAAATAATAAACAATTGAATTATATATTGGTAATAATCATGTTGAGTTATAATAAAAAATAAGTATAATAAAGGCATGACAAATGTATTATTTATAGTCCCTTATGATGAATTATTCTCAT